>Ga0213863_10000282_pt1 | contig 40282 bp, 49 predicted proteins | sample PICome_8_FD_160128 | JGI IMG/M metagenome (GOLD analysis project Ga0213863, IMG submission 160128) | Coastal seawater microbial communities near Pivers Island, North Carolina, United States - PICO497 | ecosystem: Environmental > Aquatic > Marine > Coastal | place: USA: North Carolina... | reverse complement strand
ACTGGTGCTTTGCCAAATGGTGATGATACAGTCCCAATACCTCCAAGAATGCTGAAAGGTCGGGATGATGAAAAATGGTGTCAATCTGTAGCAGAAAAATGTGACAAACAAAATTTAACAGACAAAACCAAAATTTTACTTGGTGAATTTTTAAATGAAATTCAGAAAAATGGCGGTAATATTGGCACGTATTTAATTAGTCCTATTAGTGGGACAATCAATAGTGGTGTTGGCATAGCAAGAAAATATGTTAACAAAATTATGAGCGTTATCCGACACTTTGTCGCAAAAGTAAAGGGTTTTGTGCTTGAGAAACTCACTAATGCAGTTAAGGATCTAATTAAAGCAGTATTATATCCAAATGAAACTGGAAACGCTCTTACTCCAGTTACAGAATGGTTCAATAATCTCCTTAAAGATCTTGGATGTAAAATGGCAGATCTTGGAGATCGTTTGGCAGAATGGTTGACAAACGTTTTAATGGGTCAAATTAATCAGGTTTATCGTGCCGCAGCATGTCAAATAGACACATTAGTAAATGGCATTCTATCAAAAATCAATTCCTTAATGGAGACTGTACTCAGCAGTATCCTTGGACCTATTCAGGATATTCTTGGTGCTATTGCTGGACCACTTAATATTTTAGGTGGAGCAATTAATTTTGTATTGAATTTACTTGGCATTTCTTGTTCTGGACCTAGTAACGAATGTGCTGGATATAAGCAAATTTGTACAGATGGAGAGAAAAAGAATAAAGAAAACAAAGATGGAGATGATTTCTTAGATGATCTTCTCTCCAATATTGATAATTTGTTCCCTGCTACCGGATCTGACTCTAGTCAGTATACATGTGCGGATGCTTATACTGGGAAACCATTATCAATTACAACAGTTGGATTTACTGGTGGAGTTCCTCGTTATAGTAATAAATCAACTGTATCATCTAAAGGCGGGGTATCACCAAAAATTGTTTATACGATATCTGATATTACTGTTGAGGAAGGATTTGATGCTGTATTCCAAGTAACTAGGACTGGATTTATTGAATCTGCTTCATCTGTGACTTATAGAACATCTAAGAAAGGAACTGCTACTCCAGATCAAGATTATTTACCTGATAGTAGCATTCTTGGATTTGCTCCAGGAGAAACTGTAAAAAATATTACAATTAAAACGTTTAGTTCGCCAGAAAAAGAAGGTGACGAAGATTTCTATGTCATTTTAAAGCAAAATTCTCCTGGTGAAGGTAGTCGTGTTATATCTACGTTTATAAAAAATGTTGGTAGGTGTGTAATTACGGAACGTAATGTAAAAGAACCGGGAACTCCATATTATCCAAAACCAATAAATCCAATTACAGAGTTACCGGATGTTTTCCCACCTGACGTAGTGGCAGATATCCCTACTCCTCCTTCTGATGATACTACACCACCTTCTGATGATACTACACCACCTTCTGATGACACATTACCTTCGTATGAAGTAGTTGCTGACAAAGTATCTGTTAATGAGGGTGATTTTGTAGAGTATACAATCACTACCAAAAACGTAGAAAATGGCACATATGCATACTATACGTTAACAGGGGATATTGACTCTAATGATATTATTAGTGGAAAAACATCTGATTCTTTTGTTGTCATTAATAATACTGCAAAAGTAGTGATTGGAATTTCAGAAGACTCTTTGGATGATGAAGAAGAAGAGTTAATTATATTCACTGTAAATGGAACTGGTGCTACTACAAATGTGATAGTGTTACCACTTGAAGAAAAAATTAATAATGATCCACCAGAGGATGATGGATTAGGTGATACTATAGAAACAACTACAGACGAATTTATTATTCCTGAAGTTATTTCTGAAAATATTATTACGGATGATAATGGAGGAATTATTGAAATACCTATCAGTCAACCTGGAGATCCTTGGGCAGAACCACCATATGTCTTCATTGGTGGTGAAGGAATTGGTGCTGTAGCTACTCCTTTACTAGACCAAGATGGATTTATTACAGAAATTCGTGTTAAAGCACCTGGATATGGTTATAAATTAAATCTTGCTAATGAATCTGGTGTTCGCTGTATCATTGATGCATTTACTATAATCCGACCTGGAATTGGATACACATCAGAACCTGATATGTATATAAATGGTGAACTTGGTGTTGCGGAAGCAATTATCAACGAAAATGGATTTGTCGTTGGCGCTAGAATTTTAGATAGACAATTAACATTTGAAAAATTCCCTGAGATTGTAATCGTTGGTGGTGGTGGATATGGTGCTAAACTATTACCATCTTTTAGATGCCTAGATACTGAAGCACTTACCACAGTTGGATCTACTAAGATTGGAACTGGTCGTTATATTGATTGCCCATAATGTCACACGCTGTACCCGCTAATCAATACCCCACAGGTATCTTCAAACAAACCACGGCAGATGAAACACAGAGCCTAGCAAATGGACCTGTTTTCGCAACATGTTGGAAAGGTGTGCTGACTCGTTCACAGATCTATGAACGCATGTATCCTGATGGTCAGACATCAACACTAAGAATTGATGGTCCTGAGGGTACTGCTGGGTTTTTATCACTCCAAAACAATGGGTCTATTGTTATTGTTACTGGAGAAAAAAATGTAGAAAAGGGTGCTTCCAGTGGAAAATTGTGTATACACACTCATGGACAGCAACAAAAACATGAGCAAGTAACTCACATTGAATATAATTGTGGCGATGATGGTGATGAAGCATTAAACATTATTGCGTATGGTGATATTGTAGAAGAAGCTACTGGTAGTGAAAGGCATATTAAAGCACAGAAAATTATCATTACTGCTGAAGAAGAATTATTTTTGATTGGAAAATCACAAGTATTCATTCAGGCAGGATCTAATGGTGGTGGCACTATTCAAATGAGTGCTGGCACTATTGAGCAAATTGTAGACAACAAAAAAGATATTGTCTTTGGTCAGAAGATGACATTTGGTGCTGGTGAAGAAACATCTGTACAATTTGATCCTAGAGCATCACAAAACATTGTTTCTCCTGGACATGTTAATTGGTCTATTCTTGGTGATTATAAGCAATGGGTTGGTGGTGTATCGCAAACTGTCATTGCGGGAAAACCAGGAACACCTCCACTAATCAAAGCGAGAGATAATTCTTATAGTGTCAACACTCTTATTGGCGGTGCTTCTGTAAAAGCAACAGATGCTATTTTATTCTCTGCGGGTAGTCTCGCAAGTATTACTGCAGGCGGTGCTATAGATCAAACAGCAGGTGCTTCTATAACTCAAAATGCTGGTGCTGCTATAACTCAAACAGCAAGCACTAATATATCTCAAACAGCAGGTTCTGCTATAACTCAAACAGCAGGCACTACCATATCCATTGCTGCTACTGGAAATGTTGCTATTACTGGTGCTCTAATACTTTTAAATTAATAAGTTTATATTATCATAACCATCTGATATCCGTATGGTAAACTGGCACAAGCCCTGTTGTTTTTGGGGTTTTGGTGTGATAAATTACTCTTGTAGCAAATCAGGCGAGTGCCGCAATTACTTGCATAACCTGGTTGACGCATCGAGCGTCTTCTGCTATAATATATTCATGCGATCGGGAGTCGAACCGATCCATCATCTGCGGGTATAAATTCCGCAAGTAAACAAAGGTAATTAAACAACAATGATCAAATCTGTATTCGCAGCAACCGCTGCCCTGTCCGTATCTGCTGGTGCTGCTTTCGCAGGACCATACGTTAACGTAGAAGCCAACTCCGGTTTCACGGGATCAAACTACAATGGCACTGCAACTGACCTTCACGTAGGTTACGAAGGTGCTTTTGGTGAGAACGCATCATACTATGTCCAAGGTGGTGCTACTGTAGTCTCTCCTGACGGTGCTGAGAGCGACACCGTTCCTTCTGGTAAGGCAGGTCTTGGCATCGGTTTGACCGAGGCACTTGGCGCATACGGCGAAGTCTCCTTCGTTGGTAGTGGTGATAGCAACGTTGACCGTGGTTACGGTACTAAGTTGGGTCTGAAGTACAGCTTCTGATAAATAATGTGGAGACTCCTTTCGTGCGGTCTCTACAAAAGTCGGAACACCCAAGGGGACATTCGTGTCCCTTTTTTCATGGTTCTAAATAATTACGTGGGAATGAGTAGCGTATGTTATCTACACAATATAGACTACGACTAGAATTTATTTGTAAATGTATTGCGAATGGAGAAGAAGTAAAATTGTCTGATATGATTTGGGCGAATAAGTTAGCAAAGGCAAATACATCTGCTAATGAGATGTTAAAGATGGCACGTCGTCAAATCACATATAAGATTGAGGAAGGTAGTACCGACGATTTTCTTAATCGGATGGGGTTAGGTGATCCCGATCCATCCAATCATAAGAAGGGATTCACTGATGCTGATGATATTAAGGATTGGTTTAAACAAGACAAACCAAAAGATTGGAGGCAAAGAGACTAATGCCACATGAATTTGATCCATGCGAAGCACCTATTGAAGGTGAAGTTGACAAATGGGGATTTACGATAAAACCCACTATCACAGATACTGAGTGTATTTTGCGATGTTTGCGAAATGCTCCTTGTGGATGTGACAAAAAGCAAGTTGAACGATTGATTAAACAATACAATGACTAAGAAACAATACAAACAACTGCTACTGGATCACTTTACAGAGCAATTAGATAAACTCACAGCGAAGGAACTGAAGGAACTTGCTGCGAGACACACATGAAGGATTATGTCAGTATCCAAACATGGGATCTCATTTTTGAGATGATGCGTTATCATTGGGTTCACAAGTCTGAAAAGGATCCTGTGCAATTCGTAAAAAATCTTAATCCAGAGCAAGAAGTGCTATGAGTAGTAAGATGCTATTCCTAGTTGACATTGGTGATGGTAGATGTCTCAGTCACGATGGATACATCCAAATTGGTATTTTCTCTCATAGTGTAGAGAAGCATCTAGAGTTAAATCCTGAACAAGAATGGCAGGTAACATACTGGATGCCAGATCCATTCTGTATTAGATACCCAAGACCAAACTACCAGCATACAATGAAGGCGAATGAAGGTTCTCCTAAAACTGATAATGCTGGTGATAGTCGTCCTAGAGACTTCCCAGATCAAGCAACAAACAGATTAGAGAGAACATTATGAAAATGTGGGAGACAAAATGCTCTGGGTGTGGTAAAATGTTTCCAGCGAATAAAACACCTCAGGTCGGATGCTATGTCCCATCCGAGAAAAGATACAAGAATTCGTTATGTAAACCTTGCTGGGTGAAAAAGAACAATGGACAAAATTGACACGCAGGGAATGAGTTTTCCTGGTAAATCAAAGAAACCAAGTAGTTATGCTCCTATGCCAGTAAAGACACGTACTATCTTCACACCAGAAGAACGTATGGAGTTGAAGCAAATTATCAATGAAGCACTTGCCGAAATCCTTGCTGAGATCAACCGACCATGAAATTTCAAGCATTAGTATTCATCCGACTACGATCTCAGGTTGATGACTCTCCGGGTAACGCCGTGAGAGACGCTTGTAAGCGATTGTCTGAACTCAATATTAAGAAACTTAGATTGGGTAAGGTCATTGATATTTGGTTGGAGGCACCTAGCAGAGAGTATGCCGAGAAAGAAATTGAAATGCTTTCAGATAGATTCCTTGCCAATACAGTCATGGAAGACTGGGACTACGAACTGACTGAGATTGAAACTTTCCCACCAGGTATTGAATAATGGATGATTTTAACACACCAGGATCAAATAAATCTTGGATGGATGATGGATTTAAAAAGTATGCTTTTGAATGGCAACTCAATAATATTGAGAAACTATTAGATGCTAAGGTAGAACGCTGTCATGTATATAACAGTGACAATAAGGATGAAGTATATCATCAAATCACAATTACCTACAAAGCTGAGGATGATTCATGACACACGAATACGATTTAACAGAACAATCTGACCTTGACATGTTAGATGAGGTTGATGGTGAGTATTACAACTGGGATCAGAATCACAGTGGTTATTTGTGGTTGACTGATGAATGTGTGGATAAGTATGGATTAGAGAGGGGCATGGATGTTGAACCTATTGACTGGGAGGGTCTTTATAAAGATGATGATTACTATGATGAATATAAAGAGAGAGGATTGAAGTGGGATCTTTACATTCAACAATATGCTTCAGTGCATGATAAGGATGGAAAGTATCTTCGTGATTGTACATATGAAGACTGGGAAGTATGTAAGGTAAATGGTATCAAAGAAGAAATGTTATTAGATGAAGGTTGTGAAGTTATGGGATGGTGTGACGGATGAAAGTAATTATTGAAGGTAAAGTTAAAACAGTTTATCAAGGTGATGATGCCCAACAAGTCATCATTGAGTATCACGATAAGGTAACTGCTGGTAATGGTGAGATGGTTGATCATCCACTGGGTAAAGGTTCTCTTTGTTGTAGTATCTCTGCTCTTATCTTTGAGACACTTGCCAAAGAACATATCCCAACACATTATATTAATATGGTTGGTGCTAACAAGATGATTTGTAAGAAGGTAGATATTGTTCCACTGGAAGTTATCTGTCGTAATCGTGCTGCTGGATCTATTGTTCGTGAGACAACTCTCCAAGAAGGTTACTCACTACCACATCCTATTGTTGAGTTTTTCCTGAAGGATGATAGTAAGCATGACCCATTACTTACGAGAGATCGTGTGAAACTAATGGGATATGATCCTGAACCTTTCATTGAGATGACATTACGGATCAATGACTACCTTCGTCAGATGTTCTACATCATGGGCATTGATCTGGTTGACTTTAAGATTGAGTATGGATACACTGCTCATGGTGAGTTGCTCCTTGCCGATGAGATCAGTCCTGATAGTATGAGATTGTGGAAGATTGGTGGTGATGAGAGATTTGATAAAGATCTATTCAGAAACGATGAAGGTGATATTGTCCCTGCCTATCGTTATATCCTTGACCGACTACAACCACTGGCAATCCAATGAGTGAGGTCTTCCAAAATGCGACACGATTTAACGATGATCCAGATGCTACTATTTTTTTAAGATATGGAAAACCAATTTGGTATCTTCACATCTTAAAAAAACCTGGATGGAAGAGGGGAACTCATTGGTCTCTTAAAACTAAAAATAAAGATGAAGCAATTATTGAAGCAAAGAAAAAATACCAAGATGTGATTGGTATAAATCAAACTCTTAAAAATAGTTTGTTCAATGCTGAAGATGTTAAGATTGCTACACTAAAAAAGGGTCTTGGAAGAATTTGTGAGGATAAATTTAAAAACTTGATGATGGTAAAAGGTTATCAAGTTTACACACCAGTTGAAGATATTTGGGGATCTGATTTTATCATCTCAAAAGATGGGAAAAATTTTGAAAGAGTTCAGGTAAAATCAACTGCACAAACTGGAAAGATGTCTTTTCATCTTATGACAAATCATACTGATAAACAACTTTACAAACACTTGGTTGATTATATGGCATTCATTAGCATTATGGATGATGTAATATGGTTAGTTCCAGTAAAAGACTTACCTGATAAAACTGGAATGTCATTATCAGAATTAAAAAAAGATTATGAAAAATTCAAGGTTACTTATAGAATTTAAATTAAATGAAACACCACATCCCTGATGAGATTAGAAAGAATGCTTTTGATTGCTTCAAGAGTTTGAATGCTGCTGAGAGAGCAGTTGTTATGTTTGGTGAGGAAGAGTATCGTAAATCATTAGACCTTGAGAATGATGATGCTCCCTGTTGGGTTATGAATTCTGGAGAGACACATGGATTTGTAGGTTGGAATCCTATTTGTATTCCAACGGTGGACTACATCGTATGGAAACTAGCAGGTTTTAGTAAAAGAAAAGCAGAAAAATACTTGCGTGATGTCATGTCTCGATATCAGGAACAAATCGCTAAAGGAGAAATTTACTAATGGACTACAAAACTTCTGGAGTTGATATTATCAAGGGACGTTCCTTTGTAGAGTATATCAAAGCACTAGCACCTAGTGTTGGTGGGTTTAGTGGAATGATGGAGATCCCATCAGGATATGAGAAACCCGTGTTGGTATCTGGTGCTGATGGTGTCGGAACTAAAATTAATATCTGTAGGATTGCCCGTGATTATACAACTATTGGTCAGGATCTCGTTGCTATGTGCGTCAATGACGTTATATGTTCTGGTGCTAAACCATTATATTTTCTGGATTATATCTCTACTAAATCACTTGATGCTAACGTCAGTGACATTGTGTATGGAATTAATGTTGGTTGTGCTATGGCAGGGATGGAATTGTTAGGTGGTGAGACCGCTGAACACTTTAGAGCAACTGACTATGACCTTGCTGGTTTCTGCACTGGTATTGTAGAGAAGAACGAAATCATTGATGGCAGAAACATTCAAGTGGGTGATGTAGTCATTGGTATTGAGAGTAGTGGTCTTCATAGTAATGGATACACACTCATCAATGATATGCTGTGGAGAAATTATATTTACTACAAGGAGATGCCAGAGTTGTTAGTGCCAACCACCATCTATGCCCGTCTCATTCAATATCTGTTGGATGAAGTTCCTATCTTAGGCATGGCACACATTACAGGTGGAGGACTGCCTGAGAACCTCCCACGATGCCTTCCAGCAGGTCTTACGGTTGATGTTGATTACTCTGCTTGGGAGAGACCAGAACTCTTTACCAAGATCCAGGAGGCAGGAGACATTGCTGAGGATGAGATGCGTAATGTATTCAACTGTGGTATTGGATTTTGTTTAGTTGTGCCACAAGAGGTAGCAACACTAACTCAATCTTTGATTGCTGATACTCCATTTGGTATGAGGTCTTGGATTATTGGAGAAGTTAAATGAAGATGTGAGAGACAAAATGCGGTGTATGCTGGTAACGGTCAGATTCTTGACCGACTGCAACCCCTTGCAATCCAGTGACCAAACTGTCCTACCACCCACACAGGGGTGGTTTTTTATTGTATAATACTTGTATTGAATTGATCGCTATGCTTCTTCGTTCCACTGCTGACAAACTCAAAACAGTTCGTGAAAAGAATACTTACTACTTTAACAATGAACTTTTTGAGAAAGAGATGCAGTCTCATATTGACAAGTTGGTCTTTCTTGTCTTAGATTTGAAAGAAGATATGATCGAGCATGGTTGCACTAAAGATGTTCTTGATCGTTTCCTGTGTAAAGAAGATGCTTTGAAGGCAGTCCTTGGTGCTACTGCAGTGTCTTTTGAGATGCTACAAAGGATTGTAACTATTATAAGGAATGAAGACTTTGACGACTTTACCACTGTTTTTTATAAAGACAAGTGGAATAGTAGTGGTAACAAGACTGAATGGGGTGCTAAGAAAATTGAGAAGATGACCCTGGAGAATGAATACTTCAGGAAAGCGATAGTGAATATATTTTTTGAAGGTAGCGAAACTATTCTTGGTAAGATGATTCCCCAGTATAATTCGTCCAAGATGACCTTTTCTGTTATTAATAATGTTACTTCTCTTACTGAGCAGACTCTTGATACTATAATGCGTTACAAAGAGAGGGGTAGCTATGCTGCTAGGAAGGGTAATAATGCAGAGACAGTCTTGCAAACTATCCTAAACAATGCTAATATTACCTATGATAGTGGGTGCGATCTTCCTTTGCTTGCTGAGAATGAAAAAACTCTCAAGCGTACTATGGATTTTATGATCCCCAACAAGGTAAATCCTCTTGTGGTTATTGAGTCTTCTTACAACACCACTACTAGTTCGGCTAATGGAGACAAAGCGAAGACAGAGAATGGAGTGGATCCTCTCATCAAAAAATACTATCCTAATACTATCTTTGTTGGTTTTATTGATGGTGTTGGTTGGTATGCTAGGACTAACGATGCTGAGCGTATGTGTGAAGGTTTTGATGATGTCTTTACATTCCATACCGATGAACTTGATCGCTTTGTAGAATTACTGAAAGAATATTTCCCCGAAAAATTTGCAGATGCTTGATAACTACCTGAACAAAATTACTGTTGGCGACTGTCTGGATCTTCTCAGGAAGATTCCAGATGAGTCTGTTGATATGACCTTTGCAGACCCTCCGTTCAATCTGAAGAAGAACTACAAAAACTATCATGACTCTCTTGAGGTTGAAGAGTATCTGCAGTGGTGTGATGAATGGATCACGGAGATGGTTCGTATCACCAAACCAACTGGGTCTATTTTTATTCACAACATTCCAAAGTGGCTTACATATTATTGTCAAATTCTTAATCAGAAGGCACATTTTAAGCACTGGATTTCTTGGTATGCTCCCACTGCTCCTATGGGTAAAAGTCTGCAACCAGCACATTATGGCACTCTATTCTATGTGAAGGATATAAAGAAGGCAAAGATATATCCCATTCGTATGCCACATGAGAGGGAGAGGAAATCAACTTACTTAAAGAAAGATTATGGTGGCAAGAAGGATCAGATTCATCCTTTCGGACCTCTTGTTCCTGATGTATGGAATGACATTCATAGGGTTAAACATGGTAAATATAGAGATGACCACCCCTGTCAGTTACCAGTGCCTCTTATAGAGCGTTTAGTTCTCATGACTACAGATGAGGGTGACATTGTTTTAGATCCTTTCATAGGGTCTGGTACAACAGCAGTAGCATCTAAGAAACTTGGTAGGAACTACATTGGATTTGATCTCAGTGATCACTATATAAAAATTGGTGAAAATAATCTGAGTCAAGTAAAAGATGATTCTAAAGTAGGTAATTCTTGGGTAAGCTATCATTTGGGTGAGGTAAGAACAATCAGAAATAAAGATTGGGAAGACCTTAAAGATCATTTTAACATTCCTATTAATATGAAAGAAATTGATTTTACTAAAGTTACACTTAAATCAAATTTTAAAAAATAAACCATGCAAGCAGTAATTTACAGTAACGGTAGTCAAGAGTGTGAGCGTATTGCAGCACTTCTCAAAGCAATTGGAGGAGAGTTCTTAGAGTATAACCTCAACGAACACTTTACTCAAAGAGCATTTGAAGCAGAGTTTGGACCTGAGGCTACATATCCTCAGGTTGCCATTGGTGCTAAACATCTTGGTAACATGCGTGACACACTACACTATATGAAGGATGCTGGGATGCTTGTGGCTTGACAGCATTCAAGAAACCCAGTATAATAACTATGTCGAGGATAAAGAGGAGCAATGGCTTTAGGTAAACAAGTAGAAGAGAGTCTTGCGGAGGCTACAGGCAGTCTTCGCAATGCATTATCGTATGCTGCTAGGGCAGAACGACCGATTGTATGTAAACAAATTGCTAATCTTATCTCAGAGATTGACAGTATCGGTTCATTTGATGGTATTATGGATAAATTAGAGGAGTTTTCCAATGAAAAAGACATTTAAGAAGATCGACAAGAAAGGACACGAAGAGATCTGGGAGTGGGATGAGACCCCTGAACTCAAGGCATTCATTAAACGACAGTCAATTACACATCTGTCCGCACCCCCCACTAGACCTACATAGTGTGCTATAATTAGTAAGTACTGAGACAGACCAATGACTACGCTTCCTAACTGGCAGCATCACAGCAAAAAAGAGCAGAAGCGTAGTCTGAAACCTCAGGCAATACGTCAAGCAAAAGCAAGACGACAAGCACTAAAGATTAAGCTTCTGTCGCCTAAAGCGAGTGAGACTTGGTAGTCAGAGAGGTTTTATAAACCTTTTCCTTGCCCGTTTACCTATCTGGTTGAAAGGATTCGACTCATAATCGAAAGCAGAGTGGTTCAATTCCACTAACGGGCATTAGGAACTTGAGACGTTCCAACCATAGGTGCCACTCAGCAACAGGACCATCACTGTCCTGCAAGTTTGGAATCAGCCCCCTTTGGATATTCGCGGAGGACCTGCGACTTACTCCATTACAAACTGTCAGTATGTTGGGTGTAGCGCCCACATAGCATACGGATAAGTGTAATGTCTTGCCCGTGTAGTCCAATTGGCAGTAGACACGAAACTTAAAATTTCGACAGTATCGGTTCGAGTCCGATCACGGGTATTTCTGTTAAATATAACATTAACAGGAAATCATAACATTATGGCACAGTTCCGGTACACAATCTCACGTAAACATGTATTTGTAGATGATGTACCTGTTTTAATGTATTATGTTGAAAGTATGCCTTTTGCTTTTGATGTTCTTGAAGACGAGGATAAGAATGATAAGTGGATACTGGCAGAAGCAGCACTTAACGAAGAGTATACTATGGAGGATATCTTCAAGTATTCTGATTATTTAATTGCTGAAGAATGCCACCCTGTATTATTTGATCTAGATATCGTTAATCCTGAAATTTTACCTGATGAACACATTTCTTAAATATTTTTTAGGTAATTTTAATAACCGACAGCAAACATTTGCACATCCTACTAGATATTCTTACATTAGGATACTGCATAAAAAAATTAATGATGAGTTAATTTATGGTGAGCAAGCATACGCATTCAAAGATGTAAATCCATATAGACAATTTGTGTTAAAACCTATTACAATTGGAGATAGCATTAAAATTCTCAATTATGGTATTAAAAATCCTTTAAAATTTGTTAAAGGAAAAAATTTGGATCAATTGATATTAGATGACTTGACAGAAAAAACTGAGTGTGCTACTATCTTTAGTGAGAAAGACTCAGTTTACTACGGAAAGTTAGTTGGATGTAAATGTTATGTTAACTGGAACGGTAAACAAACTTATATGGAAAATGACATTATTTTAGGTAATAACTATTATAATGTTCTTGACAGAGGAATGTGTCCTGATACCCATAAACAAATATGGGGATCTAGATTCGGTCATTTTAAATTTGTCAAACAATTAACGCCAAACTAGCTCAATCAGGCAGAGCTCGAAACTGTTAATCGAATGGTTGCTAGTTCGATGCCATCGATGGCCATCCTGAGGAGTTTTTATTTGAGCAATATGTGGTGTATAAATACTCTGAGATAAGATAATTTTAGGGTTCTGGTAGTTATGGCTCTTACAAGACTTGATAATCTGTATTCAAGTAAAACAGGTAAGTATCTTTATGTTTCTCCTGATGATTTTAATGCGACAGACGAACTTGATAACAGAGGAAACAGTCCATTAAGACCTTTCAAAACTATTCAGAGAGCATTTATTGAGGTTTCACGATTCTCATATGTTCCTGGATCTGGAAACGATAGATTTGACCAGTTCAGCATTATGCTGATGCCTGGTAACCATTATATTGATAATCGTCCTGGATTGGTTACTGTTGGTGCGGGTTCTTCTACTGGTCAATCCGATAGATTTTTTGATGCATCAGAATTAATTACGCAAAACAAAACGTTTATTGCTAAGGAAGCAGTAGACAGAATGCTTAATAATAATTCTGGATTTAATATTCCTGGCGGCACTCAGAACTGCGTAGATGATGTTGAAGATATTATTGATGCAGTAGTATATAACCTTAAGTATGGCGGAAATGACAGGGTATATGATGCTGCAAATTTGTATGTAACTGGTGCTCATGTTCAAGGTGAGGAAGATGAGACTGTAGAGGTATTTGAAGCAGCTAGAGATATTGCCATTCAGGTAATGAAGAATGAGACTGTTACTGTTTCAGGTTCTCATGGATTATCTCAAATTACGGATTCTACTATTCCTACCGATGGTAATACTCCCTATTGTAGTAATGTTGCATCTGCAATTACAGTTTTATTCTCTACATTAATTCAAGCAGTAGGAACTGATGCATCTCCTAATGGCAATCTTACTGGCATTACGAGAACTGCAGCACCAAATACTGATGAGTTACCTGTATTTGGATTCAATCAAAGTGATAATGAGTGGAATGATAAATCTATCTTAGATCTATCAGATCCTAATAACGCACTTTACAAATTTAATGCAACAACTGGTGGTGTTATTGTTCCTAGAGGTTGCTCACTAATTGGTTACGATCTTCGTCGTACTATCATTAGACCTTTGTATGTTCCTGATCCAGTTGATGGTGAAGTAGGAAGAACATCAATCTTTAATCTAACTGGTGGTTGTTATCTATGGCAATTTACTATTAAGGATGGCGATTTATCATCTAACTCTCCATTATTTGATAGTACAACTAATGTTGGTAAGGTATATACTCAACCAATTGATACTGCAAATAGCAAAAAAACTCCAGAATTTTCTCACCATAAAATCTGCATCATGGAGTATGCAGATAATAATGAATTAGATTTATATTATCAAAAAATTGGTTCTGCATTTCAAGAATATCAACCATCAATTGACGATGAAGGAGAACTTGATAATCTTGTTCAGGAAAACAGAATTGTTGGTCCTCTATCTGATAGTAGAAGTATTCAGAGTATTAAAGTTACTGATAATGCGGGATCTAGTACAAGCGTAGTAACTGTAACAACAAAAATTGATCATGGTTACTTTGATGGTCAGTATGTTGCAGTTTTAAATACAGGATTGGATGAGGAATTAAATGGATCTCAGAAGATCTATATTTCTACCACTGATAGCAGAGTATTTACTTATACATTTAGTAATAATGCTGCTTCTATTGGATTAGTATCTGATCAATTGTATACACAACCTACATTAGGTTCTGGTGCAATTGCACTGGCAGAGATTGACTCTGTTGAATCTGCATCTCCTTATGTCTTTAACTGCTCCATCAGATCCACCTGGGGTCAGTGTGGTATGTGGGCTAATGGATCTAAGGCGACTGGATTCCGTAGCATGGTCGTAGCTCAATATACTGGAGTTAGTCTTCAAAAAGATGACAGAGCATTCATTCGTTACGATAGATTTACTAACACTTGGAATCAAGCATCACTAACTGATGCATTTGCAACAGTTCCTTATCACACTAAGGGTGATGCATATTGGAAGGATGATTGGAAAAACTTCCATATTCGTGCTTCGGATGACTCCTTCATTCAGTGTGTCTCGGTCTTTGCTGTTGGTTTCTTTGACCACTTCCTAATGGAAAGTGGTGGAGACATGAGTATCACGAACTCAAACTCTAACTTTGGCAACACGAGTCTTCATGCGATTGGTCATAAAGGTTATGCATTTAACCAAGATAAAGGTGGATATATTACTGATATTATCCCACCAAAAGTAATTGATACTAGTGTAACAGAAAAAGTACAATATTATAGTTTAGATATTTTAAATTCTAATGATGCATCAAATCATACTAAAGTATATCTTGGTAGTGAAGCAGCATTAGATCCAAACAATATTCCATCAACTACTGTTTCAGGATTTAGAATTGGTTCTAGAAGTAATGAAAAAATTTATGTAAAACTTGGTGGTAATAATCAATATAGATCTGAATTATCTCCATCCGGATTTAAAAAATATTCTGCAGCGTTAAGTTTCTTTAGTCCTGCTAGTCTATCTAACGTATTGGATAGTAGAGCACAAGATGCTGCTAATAGAATAATTGATAACAAGCAGTTTATCATGAATGAAGCGTATGGATATATTACTGATAAGTATCCTGCTTTATTGTCAAAAGAAGGTATTACTATTGAGAAATGTAAGAGAGATATTGGTTACATTCTTGATGCTGTAGTTTCTGATTTAAGATTAACTCTTAATGCGAGTACTATTTCAGCAACATATCCTCAAGGTGATTATTCTGATACATCAAATATTAATGTTATTCAAGCAGCAGAATCGTATTATGTTGGTGCTTCATTAGATTATATTGATAATGAATTAACTGAAACTATTGAGACATATCGCTATGTAGAAGAACTTGTTATTGCAGCAATGCGTAACTGGGATTATACTATTAATGGTTGTATTGTTGTAAGTGGTAATCGTACTATTACAGTTGGCGACACAACTGGTTTAGTTAACGGTATGGTTATTACCGGAACTGGTATACCAACTAATACTGAAATTACTGATATTCCAAATGCAACTCAAATTACTATATCTGCAGATCCAACTGCTGGTGGCACTGTAAATCTAACATTTGATTTAGTTGAAGGTAATTATGATACTACAGTTGCTCCTGTCTCTGATGATACAATTACAAACGATCCAAGCAATTCAACTCCTGAATGTGCCAATATTGCAAACTTGCTCAGAAGTTATTTTGATAATATCGTCACTATTTTCAATAATGGATCTGCCGGTATTACTAGAAGAGAAACTAAAGTAAATATTGCTGCACTTTCGCAAAGAGCAACAGCATTTACTGTAAATACTGGTGGTGGCACATCAAATCCTCATAAATTTGAAACTGGCACTGCAGTCAGACTTGTTCCAAGAGCAAAAGCAGGAACAAACCCTGACAAGAGACTTATTAGATTGCCATCTGGATTTAGTTCAAACCGAAAATATTACGTAATTGCTCCTGGTAGGTTTACTCAACCATATGATTATTCGTCAATCTCTTCTTTTGCAAAAACTGCAACTACTAAACTTTTACTTGCAACTAGTAGAGAAAATGCATATGCTGGTAACTACATATATTCTCCTGAAACAGAAACTATTGATTCTGATGTAGAAATTGATATCTATCAATTTGTTTTAGATGACAAGTATGATCTCCACAAGTATCAGTGTGAAGCTACTGGAGATGGTGGACCTGAAATTTTACAAACAAATGTATCGCACCACTTCCATGATCCTGCTACAGATGATGTAGTCCAGAAAGTATTTTTTAGAGGTGATACTTTACCAACAATATCTGGTGGGTCTCCTATTAATGGCAGTACCGAATTTTATGCAAGATATGTAAAAACAACAACGGTTGGGGAAAAACAAAATAAATTTACGATTCATAATTCTGCTGCAGATGCAAGAAATGGTGTTGGTGCTATTTCATTCCAAAATGATACTGGATCTAATTTCTTTGTTTATTCTAACAAAAATGAGTCTCCCGTAAAATTTAATCCTTCTATAGGAACAACTGGTAATTGGTATCTTAACGTAATAGATGAGAGTAGTGGAACTACTCCTAATACAAATTCTATTCTGTATAGATTACATCAATCAGATTTTAATGATGCATCTGGTCAGCAAATTACTTCTGATTCATGGTACAATCGTATTACTGATGCTAGAGGAAAAGAAGATCGTGTTTATAGACTTAGGTATGTAATACCAAAGTATTTGCAATCTGTACGTGATCCTCTTAATGGTTTTGTTATTAAGATGAGAACTGACGAGAAACGTAATCTCGTTGCACAGAAATTATTATTAAAAGCAATTGGTGGAGCTCCTACTACTCCAACTGACTTACTAAGTAATATTGGTACTTCCTCGTCTAATTATGACCCATATGAAAACCCCATTGTTTTAAATACAACTGCTCTATCAACTTTTGAAAGTAATCAAGATAATAAATTCTCGTTTACAATTCAATCAGGTAAAGTTATTGATAATGATTTAGAACTTACAGTATTTGATCATGATACCAATAATGAAGCACTAAGAGGTAAAACTTTTACCGTTGTTAAAGTTACTGCACCACAAAGTGGCAATTTTACTTTAGATAGCACTGCTGATACTCCATCATCTGAAATTTCTTGGACTGGATATTGCTCTGGTACTGCATATCTTCATAATGTTGTAAGCAATGTAATAGATGCAAATACAACAGATTATTACTTAGTTCTGAGAAATATTACTGGAAAGTTAGATTATAGTCAATTTACCAATACAAGATTCCAGCAAGGAAGTGTATTTGCGGATCTTCTACAAAAACCTGATAGTGTTGGTGATGCTGATGGAGATAGTAAGTCTTCTAGAGATGATTATCTTTATTCAACAAAAAGAGCAGCTTTATATACTGCAGTTCCTGGAGATATTATTGAAATTGGCACAGGGCAGTATCGTATTTTCTCTGTCACTGATGTTCCAGAAATTGAAGATACGTTCTATATTTTTGATATTGACACAATTCAAGATCGTATTTACAATCAACAAGATGGTATATACTACTTAACTTGTGTTCGTGGTAATATTTCTCCATTCCCACAAGGTCCTGGTATTGGAAATAATTTTAAGAACTTTAAGTTCCCTCAACCTATTTCTCAACTATATCCATTAAATTATAAGAATGATCCTCTGTGGTTTCAAAAAATTGATCCCAATCTAATTGATCCACCTGCAACAGTTTCTGCTGCTGATAATTATATACATGGATTAGTTACAGTTAATGATTCTAAAGGAAGTGAGACAAGAGAATCTACTCTTGATTTACTTGCAAACTTAAATCAAGATGCTAATTATACTGAATCTGGTGTTGAATTTGGTTTAGTTAAAGCAACCACTGGTAATGCTGCTTCTGGTTCTGAAGATAGAAAAATTCGTATTTCTGGTAATGAAGTATCTGAAGATGCTCAAAAATTATATGTTGAACTACGCCGTCCTTCTATTGCAAGGTCTGGTAACCATACTTTTGAGTATCTTGGATTTGGTCCTGGTAACTACTCAACTGGTTTCCCACTTCGTCAAGAAGTTGTCTTACAAGATGTTCAAGACTTCTATGCACAGGCAAAGCGTGAGGATGGCGGTATCGTCTTCTACACGGGTCTAAACTCTAATGGTGACCTCTATATTGGTAATCGTAAGATCAACGCTATTACAGGTGAAGAGACGTTCCTTGAGTCTGCTGAATTGGTAGATAGTGAAGATGATGGAGATGATCTTGGAACATTAGTTACTACATTTGAAACTGCTGTAAGATTTGAAGATAAAATTACTGTAGAAGGAAAATCTTTCTTTAACAATGAAGTTGAAATTAATGTTCAACCTGAGTTAGGTGAGTCTTTAAGAATCTTTAGTAATATTCCTGATAATGAAGATCTGACACTTGACCGTGAATCTTTCCCTCTACCAGATTTTGGAGATATTGTTCTTACAAAAAATAAAGTTAACTCTGCAATATTTGAATTTAATCCAAGAGGAAATACTGCACTTCCTGGACAAGCTTATTCATTTAGAACACATGTATCTTCTGGTCAACCATCAAATGTTTTCCCAAATCAATCTGGTGAATTTAATAATGAAAGAATAGTAACCTACGGTGGTCAACCTCCAACTTCCGGAGATATTTTATTCAAAGGATTGCAAACAGGAACTTCTGGATCTCTTGGGTGGATTTATTCAAACGGATATGTGGGAAGATCAAGTTCTGTATTTAATGTAACTGTATATGCCGCATCTAATATTGTAAAAATTGGATGGGTTAGTGGATCAAGTAATGCTTCTTTACAATTATCAGTTGGCGATACTGTTAGACTTTCTAATTTTACAGGTGAATATGCTAAACTAAACGGTATATTTAAAATTAATGGATCACATCCTACAGATGTTTCTTACGGAAGTAACTTTCTATCTAGAGGATATGTTTATATTGATATAAATGAAAACTTTAATGTTGGCGAAATTATAGAATGGGATGATTTTGCTGGTAAGGGATTCGATATTTCATCTAATGAGTGGAAAGAAATTGGTGTTATTGGATCTGAATCAATCAGAACATTTACCGATACTATTGGTAATTATATGGTTGGTATCAATACTGTTGCTAGAAGCATCAGCACTGACTATACTACTTCTTTTGTAACTACAGAAACTACACCAAGGGCAAACTTAGATGTTGTTGGTGATGCGTTTATAAGTGGCAAAAAAATTCTTTCTTATACTTCTGAATCTGGATTAATAAAAACTGAAACGCCTCAAGATAATGCTTTAATTGTTGGTGGAAACAGTGATAGTCCAAATTCAAATGCTACGCTAAGAGTTTCTACTACTGATCTTAATGTCGCAGATCGTGGATCTACTTATCAAACTGGTGGTAGAGTTGGTGTTAATACAAGAGTTGGAAGTCCTAATTTTGGATTAGACAAAAACTTTGTTGTAATTGGTGATTCAAGATTTACTGGAAATATTTTAGCAGAAGATGATTTAAGTGTTAATGGTGGTGATATTAATAGTACGGCAGAAACGTTTAATTTGATTCAATCAAATGTATCAAATTTAAATTTTGCTAAAGATGCGCAACTTGTTAAAGCATTTACTGATAACACTGGAAGTCAATTAATAGAAATTGGTACTAGTGCACAATCTCAAGATTTGTTTATTGGAACAAGTGCTGTAGATAGATCAGCATTATTTCTTCATACTTCTTCTAATAGATCTATAGTTGCATTGGCTACAGTTCCTGACGCTGTAAATAATAGTTGTGACATTCTTATTGGTGGTGCTTTCTCTGCTGGAGGAACTGGAAATGTAAGTAATTTTAATATTGGAACAAAGAATGTTATTCTAGCTGGAGAATTGACAATTGGCAATTATTATTCTGAAGGAAGCACTGGCAATCCAGCTAGAATTAGAACAAGAGTTTCTGAAGTAGAATTATTTACTAGTGATTTAAACACTAAAGTATTTTTTGCTACTTCTTGTCCAGATTTAAATCTTGGTGGATTTGGTGGATTTACTACAGTAAGAAATTCTCTTAACGTTAATTCTTCTCTAAATGTAGATTCTGATATTAAGTTAATCGGTGGATTAAATGCTGGTATTATTGAAGTAAAGAGAGCAAGATTCTCCAGTCCTACTTCTTCTCATGATATTGGAAGTCTATCAAATCAAAATATTGATGTTCTTAAATATATTTCTACAGGCAGAACTATTAACACTGCTGGTCAAGAAATTTGGGGAGATCAGTCATTTGCAATTGCTGGTGGTGGAGTCGTTGTTATATCAAATCAAATTGCTGCAGATCCAAACAGATCTAGTGGTAATTATCTTAATGTCTCTCCTTCTTATTTTGGAACTCCTGGAACTGGTGTAGGATTGTTATTAGATATAATTGTTGATGGGGATGGAAATGTTACTATTTCAAATATTGCTAATCGTGGTACTGGATATGCGATAAATGATGTATTAACAATTAGTGATTCTTCTATTGGTAATGGAGGAGCTCCAGATATTCAAATCACTATTGTTGATGTAACTATTCCAGGAGCAAATTATATTTTACCAATAAGTACATCTTCTCCTTCTGATTTTGCTGTAGATGATTTGTTATTGCTTGATAGAGAAAATCCAAATTCTCCAGATAGTGTTGGTGTAGTTGGACAACCTGGATATGTAGACAATCTTCGTGATCAACAGTTCAGTGAAATAGTTAGAGTTATAAGTGTTGTAAACTTAACTAATCCAAATGCTTCTGGTGGTTATGCACTTGAAGTTTCTAGAGCACAATTAGGAACAAGTTTACAAACAAATCATCCAGAAGGAACTGTAATTGCAAAACTAGACAGACAACCAAATGCTAGTTATTTAACTGGAATTGATTCAAATAGTGATGGTGAATTAGAAACTTCTGGAATGCCAAATAATAACTCTGATATTAGAATTGGAGTTTCTGAATTTGGTGGAGTGTTAACTACTGCTGATTATCTATTAATTGATGGTAATGAACTTCTTTCTATTGAACAACTTGTTACTACAGATATTCAATCTTTAATTGTAACAACTGGAGATTCTGATAATGAAGTAAGATCTTTTGTTGTAGAATCAACCACTGGAAACACTAAAATACTTGGAGATGTATCAATTGGTACTGGATTTAATCAATTTAATATTGATTCTGCCAATGGAAATACTAATATTCAAGGAACTTTAACAGTTGAAGATTCTATTACATTTAACGGTTCACCTATAGTAGGTAATCAAAAACTAGTCGTAACTGATGGTACTAACGTTAAACTTGAATTGGATAGTGCTACTGGCAATTTGATTCTTAATGGTGGAAATATTAATGTTTTCAAAACTGATGGAAGTAAGGCATTAGAACTTGTAAATTCTTCTGGAGATTTTACCACTTATGGATCTCTATCTGCTCTTGGAGATGGATTAAGTTCTTTCGGTGGATCTATTGAATCTGATGGTGGATTAAAACTTAATTTCCAAGAAGGAGCTGGTAAAACACAATCTGATGCTGAGTTCTCCATCAATAATACTAGTGGTAACGAAACATTTAAAGTTTCTGATAATGGATCTGTTAAAATTGCTGGAGTTGAAAACTTCTTTAGTAGCAGCGGCGGCAGAAAATGGCAGTATACTAATAATTCTGTAGTTGATGCTGAACCTAATGTAGGATATTTTGTTGATACATCTGCAAATACTTTAGTAAAACTTCCTGCAAATGCACAAATGGGAGATTCTATTCATATTATTGATATTGGTGGTAATCTTTCTAATACTGTAACTATGGTTGTGCGTGCTCCTGATAATACAGGAGTTCAAGGAGATAATACAAATACTGGCACAGAGTTGTTAACTGGTATTGCTACAAGTTATGCTGGATACACAACTAATGCTGGTGAACTAGTAGTACAAACTCCAAGAGCTGGATTTACTTTAGTCTATGCGGCAGCATCAGACCTAAATAACAACACGGCAACGCCTTCATCCAAAGTTGGATGGTATTTAATGGAGGTTTAATAAATGGCTTTTTATCAGTCATTAAGAACTGCAAAAGCTGCTGCAATAGGTACAATTATGCCATGGACTGGCGGACTTTCTGAAATACCAGATGGTTGGATTCTTTGTAGTGGAGGAACTATTGAAGCAGCATTATATCCTTTGCTTTCTAAAACCATTGGAGATTCATATAACGTAAGTGGTAATAGTGATTTTTCTGGTTCTTTCCCCAATTATATTGGCATTATAACTATCCCTAATTTAAATAATAAAAATTTAATTGATATTGAACCTCAATATTTTGGTAATGCTGTTGGATCTACTGGAAATTCTGCTGATCAAGATAGTATTGCTGTATCTTTGATTCAACCATTAATTGGAACTCACTCTGATAATGGTGTTGAAGTCATTATTAATGATGCTTTAACTGATGTTGTTTTTGAATTAAATGATACTACTGGTTATTCTGGTAAAATTACTGGAAATACTATAGAACCTGGATTCGGTAATAAATCTGTTTATGTTGCTCCTAGAAAACTTGGTAGAGATCATTTAAAAGCACATTCACATTCTGCTACTTTTGAAACATTGGGTGGGGCTTCTAGTCAAACTCCAGGACTTGGAGTTATTCCATGGTCTAATATAACTTATACATTTGTAGCTAATGCTTCGCAACCAAGTCCACAACCTCCAGGTGGAAGTCCAACTGAAGACATTTGGGATTTAAGTTTTACTATGAGTGATCACACTAGAGGTAGGAGTGGTTTTGGAGCTGGAATTCCTGGAAGAGTAGTTGCTGGAATAGTAGGTGAAAATCCTCCAGTTAATGCTATACCAGTAAGAGTTAGTAGCACACCAATTACAACAAGTTTTATTAATGATAATAGATTTGATGGTGGAGATACTTTAAATACTGGAATTTTTGGAGCAGCAATTACAATACCTACTGGACAAAAAAATTACTATCCAGATCTAGCTGATAATGTTAATTTTGGAACTTTTCTTAGCAATCCAGCAACAAATTTTACTTTAAATACACCGACTCCAGGAATTACTGATAGAATAGAATCGCATTTTCATGATATTTTTGATGTTGAGTTTGATACTTCTAGTATGAGACCTGAAACATCTTTAAATGTTCCTGTTACTGCTCCAGTAACAAATGTTAATTTGGACAATGCTTCTAATACAGGAATATTACAAATTAATTTTAATACTACTCAACCTTCTTTAACTTGTGTGTATATAATCAGAGCTTACTAATATGTCTAATTATACAAAAGAAAGATCTAGATATGGTGGGTATATAGGATCTATTCAAATTAATGCTACTAATCTGTTAGCAAACAATAGCGATCCAAATTCTACTCTTTTTAGGAGTGCTTTGCCTGCTGGGTTTTTAAGGTGTGATGGTAGCATTAAAAATGCAAGTGAATTTTTAGCATTGTCTAGAATTTTAGGTGTGGGATCTACTTCTAGGTTTAGAAAAGATGGAGTAAATTTGCAAGATGCTGATTCTGAAATTGGAGCACTTGGTCAATTTCAACTTCCAGACTTAGGATCTAAAGTTATAAATCCTGGTTTGGCAACTGGATTTTATAATGGAGAAAAAATTGAAAGTAGTAATATTACTAAAGTTGGACCTCAAATAGAAGTATTATCAAATGTTGGAAATACAGTTAGAGTAGATTTTGGTGGAACTTTTAATGCTGCTCAAGGATCAACAATTCCTATGAGATCAAATCCAAAAATAAATATGCCAAGAAATGTTGAAGAAACTGTTTTGGATATTGTTAATTTTCAAGGTCATGCGCATAATGCAAATACTTCTCAGATAAACATTACCTATAATCACGCTGTTGGGGGAGATGGAAAAGACAATGGGCGTACTAGAGGAAATAGTGGAGCTGGTACAATATTTGAATTTTCTGGATTAAATTCGGGAAATTTTTCTGGTCATACACATAGAATTGAAAAACCATTTACTTATACATCTACATTTGAATATAATTATGATCAGTTTGATATTGGAATTGATGGGTTATATAGTGAATTAGATATAGATGTTCAAGACAATATTGAAAGTTTAGATCAAGTTGTAACACCTTTTATTTTAGTAGAATACATAATAAAATTTTAAGTTAAAATAATAAAAATGCCACAAACAATAAACATACTTTCAACACAAAATACAACCATACCTAGTGATGTATATTCTTTACAAATTACTATGTGGGGAGCTGGTGGTGGTGGGGAAAGTGTAAATACAATTAATGCAGGATCAGTTGCTGGAGGTACTGGAGGCAATACTAGTTTTTTGAATTTGATTGCATCTGGTGGCAATGGCGGTCAAAGTAAAATTGGTGGATCTGCAGGATCTTTTTTTGATAGTGGTAGTTGGTTAACTACTTATGGGGTGACTGTTGGTGGTTCAACTGGAAATTCTGGGCAAGTAACTTCTGGTGGTGCTGGATTGAATAGTATTGGCGGAGGTGGGAATGGTTCACCTCAAGAAGCATCATTTAATGTATCAATGACGCATATTTTTAATAATGATACTAATGTAACTACTTTTAGTAGCACTAGCCAAGGAATTACTGCTACAATTTATAATCCAGGTGCATCTGATGGACTTCCTTGTGGAACACAAAGTAATTTAAAGGGATATGGGGTTAACTTTAATGTTCCTTATGACAATGCAAACTATACTATTACTATGAATAGTTTTTGTCAACAAGCAGCTGGTGGAAGTACGACAGGACCATTTCAATACGCTGGTTCATCAGATAAAACTGTTAATGGATTTAAAGTATATTTTTGTAGAGGAGTTAGTAATGGTTATATTAGATGCTTCAATTTGAATGTCACTGGTCAAAGGAGTGCATTTCGAGGAGCGGGCGGAGGATCTGGCGGTAAATTAACCACATCTACAATATCCAGAGAAACTTTAATATCTGCTGGTTACAATCCAGGTGGAGATTATAGTGCAATTGTAGGAACTGGAGGGTCTTCTGGAACTAGAGCTTTCAATGGGTCAAATGGCAAAATAACACTTTATTATACTATTCAAGCAAAAATAACTTTATATGCTGATGGAAATGCTACAGAAAAGGCTATAATATATGGGGAAAGTGTAAACCTAACATGGAACACTACTGGTGATGTTAGTAATACATACTTGGAAAATGAAGAAGTTCCTAATAATGGAGGACCAGTAGCATTTACACCTGCTATATCAACAACATACACTGCACAAACAACTGGTCTGGGAGGATCAGATATTGACACTGTTTTTGTTAGAGTTTATCAGAAACCAACTCTTGAAGTATTTGTTCCAGTTTCTGTTAATTATGGCGAAAATGTTACTTTAGAATATCAATTTGAGTATGCTAATGTAAGTGTTGTTTTAACTCCTCAATATAGATATAGAAATGCAAATAATGACGGTTTTGATACTGTAACTGGAGATAGTGTAACAATAAGTCCTATATCAACATCAGCTGAATTTGGTGTGAATGGAACATTAGTTTCTGGCAGTATAGATTTAGCAGTTCCTTACGATGATAATGGACCTTTTGAAGTTACATATTTTGTTACTGCAACTGGAGATGGTGGACAAGAAACTATTAGTGTATCTGTTTTAGTTAATATTGATTTAGTTCCAACAAATATAATTATTCCAGAGACGGCAGCTTTAGTAGATGAAGATCCTGTTTTTGCTCCTGATCCAGACGCTTTTCCAAATTTAACGTTACAAGTGGGAGATGTAGATATTCCTGTAGAAGTTAAATCAAATAAACCGATTCAAATGAGCTTGGACAGCGGAAATACGTGGTTAAATATTAGAGAAAATGCATAATAAATACTTTTGGATATTTAACTATTCTGAATGGCTTATATTTTTAGACCAAATGTAGATGGTCCTGTTTATGTTAGTTCTGGAGATACTCTTCGGTTTCAATATGTAGCTCCATCTGTAAGAGGTTTTACAGAAGAAGTACTTATCTATATTGGAGAGTCAACTTATACTTGGTCTATATCTGTTCCTCCACCTGATTTTGGTGCTGATCCATTTATTTTTAATGATATATCAAACGCTGCATTAGATAGTTCTTTTTTCTATGCTGATGGTAGCAGACCAAATGAACAAATAGTTACTGTATCTGGTCTTTCTGAAGGTCTTTCAGTTCCTATAACAATAACTGCAAATTTAGTTGCTAATCCAAGTAATTATGGAATTAAAATAAACGATTCTACTGAATATATTTTAACTGATGGATCTCAAACGGTACAAAATGGAGACACATTTACCATTTTTGCCAAATCACAAAATCTTTTCGCTTCTGAAACTAGAGTTGTCGTAAGTGTCGGTAGCACTACTTCTTCTTGGATAATAACAACAGAACAGCAAGTAGCAAATAGTCCTTCACCAGTTCCAGATTTTCAAAATGAACTAAATGAAGAATTAAACGTTTTTGTTTATAGTAATGTTGTTCAAATTTTAGGTTTAACATCGCCAGCTCAAGTTTCTCTTTCTACATCCTCTCCAGGAGCAACTCCACAATTTGCAATTTCTTCATCAAATGCTACTACAGAAGATGTAAACGGATACAATGTATTAAATGGTGTTACTTTTGGAACTACAGGAACTGTAACAAATGGTCAATATTTACAATTAAGAACTCTTTCTTCTAGTAACCCAAGTACTTCAATTAATATTAATGTTTCTATTGGAGATGGTAGTGGTATAACTTCTTGGGAAGTTAGGACTAATAGTGGACCAAGTAAAGAACCAAATGCATTTACATTTATTTCTGTTAATAATATAGATCCTTCAATTTTAGTTGAAGCTCCAATGGTTGACAACTCTGGATCTTTAACTTCTATTAGTGGACTTGGAGAACCAGTTCCTGTAACTTTATTATCTTCAACTCCTGGATCTAATCCTAGAATAAAAATTAATAATGGTTCTATTGGAACTTTTTCTAATATATTTGTAGATAATGGTGATATAATTTATCTGTATAATACATCTTCTGCTGATGAAAATGGTATAGTAGAAACTCAAATACAAGTTGGAACAATAACTATTGGCAATTGGCAAATTCAAACTGCTGGACCACCTATTACAACACCTGTTTTTATTCAACCACCTAATTTAACAGGACAACGTTTAAATACTTTTGTATCTAGTTCTTTAATAGAATTAACCGCAATCAATACTCCTATTCAAATTAATGCAACTAATGGTGCTTTAATATCAATTGATTCAGATACTCCAGTAGAAGGTCCTAGAACTTTTGACCCTTCTGTAAATAACTTTGTTTATCTATCAATACTTACTAGTAATTCTTTAAATACTGCAGTAAGTACAGGTGTAACTTTTGGAACTGCTCCTACTTTTACATGGTCTGTAACAACGGCAGTTTCTGTTCCAGATGAAACTAACATTATTGGTACATGGTACAGTAGAAAAAATGAAAAATATGAAGGTTATGCTATAGGAACAGTTGTTCAAGTTCTTAAAGAAAGTTCTACTGATTATGGAAATATTGAAACAAGATTTCCTGGATTTATTGAGTGTGATGGTAGAGCACTAAACACATTTGAATATAGATTTTTACATGCAGTTATAGATAATACCTATGGCGGATCTGATTATTCTCCAGGAGTTAGTGATCAGTTTGGTGCTACTACTACTTTTAACGTTCCTGATTATAGAAATAAAAGAATATGCGGAACTGGTTCTGTTGATGGAAATAGTGGATCTTCTAAATTTTTACCAATAGTATCTGGAGGATCAAACGCTCAAGTTGGTGAAACTGGTGGATGGTGGTACGTTGATAAAGTTGATGTTTCTGGAGACAATCCGTTTGAACAAGTAACTTCACCATCATTAGGTGCAAATATTGGATTAGAAAGTCCATTTTTTACATTAGGTACAGTAAGAACTTTTGGAACTGAGTTTATTCAAGGTGAGACTACATTTACAATATCACCAACTTCTAGAGTTGATGGTCTTATTTCTGGAATAACTGAAGTTTTTGTTAATGTTCCACCTCACGAACATTTATTGTTGACTTCTGCTACAGAATCAGAGGGTGGAGAAGCAATAATACCATGGGGTACAAGAGCATATTATAGTACTGATGCCAGTGATAGTAATAATAATGTAAATGGTCCTGACGTTGATGAATCACCAGGTGTTGATACCTGGTTGAGAGGTCAATTTATATCTCTTCTTACTAGTTCTGGGGCAGGAGATTGGTCATCTGAAGTTCAAAGAACAGGATTAAATGTTAATACTCTTAGTTATCCAACTACTGAAGCTACTACAACTCAATCGTTTGGAAATTATTGGTATTCTGATGGCGGTTCCTTGAATCTTGCATTTCATCAAGAAATTACTCCTACTTTTAATGATGCTGGAGTAATTGATACAATTTCTACAACTGCTTCAGTAAATACTTATATTTCTCCAGGAACTTTAAAATCTCATAGTCACGCTTTGGGATTAGTGCAATATACAAGTGTTGACACAGATTATACTTATGGAAACGTTTCTGGAGTTGGTACATTTAGTGGTTTAGGTGGATACTCAGATAGTATTCAAATAACATTTAATCAATCTGAAGTTTTAGTTGGATTAAATGAAGCACAATTTACATTTAGTAATACAAAAAGACCAACACCAACATTTTACTTAGAACCACAAAGAACTGTTCCAGTTGTAAATCAATTTCATAAAATCAAATATATAATAAAGGCATATTAAATATCATGAAAATGCAACCATATAGACCACTTGAATTGATGATTGATTCAAATTTGACTAAGTTTGAATGCAATGATTTTATTGGAGTTTGGGATTCTTTTGTCCCATCTTCTTTTTGTGATACACTAATAAATTATTTTGAGGATTTAGTTAATAATAGAATTTCTTTTACAGAAAATGAATTTTCAGAATATGAACAACAAAATAGTATCATGGGTGAAGTTCAATATAATGGTTCTTTAATTAGAAAAGATCTATCTATTTTGATGAATTATGTAAATCCAACTTTTACTTATCAAATTAATCAGTTTTTGTATTCATGTGTTTCTCATTATATTTTTAACTTTGATCAGTTAAAAAATGTTTCTATGTTTTCTAGTGATATTAAGATGCAAAAAACACCTCCAGGAGGTGGATATCATGTATGGCACTATGAAAATGCAGCTGCAACACATGCTCAAAGAGAATTGACATGGATGATTTATTTAAATGATCTTCCTGACGGAGAAGGAGAAACTGAATTTTTGTATCAAAGAAAAAGATATAAACCTAAAAAAGGAACCGTAGTTATTTTTCCTGCAGGAATGACTCATGTTCATAAAGGAAATACAGTGTTGACTACAGATAAATATATACTAACAGGATGGTACATTAAAGTAGACAAATAATGGAAGTAACTACCAAGCACCAACTAATAGAATTTGACTTACTTAACAAGTACGTAATATTTTTTAATCTTGAGGATAATGGAGAAGTAAATCCAAATGATCCAATGCGAATAAGCGTTAATCAAGAGGTTTTAGATAAATTTTTAAATTCTGTTGGAATTTTTTGGCATAACGAAAAAGATATGCTAGAAGTTTTTGTTTATTTTAATACTGGTGAGTATTTGTGCCAAAGAAAAAAGTTAAAGTATAACTTTACAACAAAAGTAAATTATTGGGAAACTTATAATTTTAAAGGTGCAAATCATGAACAGTGTCAATTTTTAATTGATGCAATTGAAGCATTAAAAATTGTAAATGCTGATTTTAAATCTTATGAAGTTTTAAGAGCAGTAGAAAAAATAGAACAACAGAATCTTTTCTTCTATAAAAGATATATGAAGAAAAAACGTCAAAGAAATATTCTTTTATCTGAGTCTGACTGGAGAGTTCTTCCAGATATTGAAGAAAAATATGACGGTGAAAAATCCATGTGGATACGTTGGAGGAAAGAATTAAGAGATAATCTTATTCAATCTCCAGAAGAATTTGATAGCGGTCTTGAATTTGCAAAATACGTTTATCAAATAAAATTTCCGATTGATCCAGTTGTATACAAAAGAAATTATCCAAATTCTGAAGTTGAATATCTGTCAACAGAAGATCAATGGGTAAAACATGACTCAGAAGCTTCGGTTGACTTTCTTAATAATAGAATTGAACAAATACTTGAACATAATAAAGAATATGTTAATCAGTATAAAGAAGTCAAGCAAAGTGTTTATGATATAATAAAATCTATGGATGTTCATGAATGTAATCCAGATTTTGATATTACTAAATTTGTTATTAAAGAATAATAGAGATGTATATTATTGATGTTTTATGTGAAGACGAATTACAAAAAGTAAAAAACTTATTTGGTAATTTAAATTACGTTCCAGGAGAAACTAATCAAGGATTAAATAAATCCGTAAAGTATTGTAAGACTGTAGATTTAAATCATCAGTCTTACATAAATTTTTATAATTATCTCCATTCTATTTTTGCACAAAAGACTATATTTAACACTAAATTTTCATTTAAAGACATAACAATACCATATCCAGTTCGTTACTCTGAAGGAATGTTTTATGACTATCATATAGATGAGTTAGAAATTGGAAATCTTCGTACAGATTATAGTATGACTTTATTTCTTTCCGATCCTGAAGAATACGAAGGTGGAGAATTGATATTGAATCAAGGAGATTTTAAAATTCCTGTAAAGTTAAGTGCAGGTAAAGCAATACTTTATGATACTGGAATAGTTCATAAAGTTAATACTGTTAAGTCAGGAAATAGGGATGTAATTCTTTTTTGGGCACAAAGTCTAATAAAAGATAAATTTATAAGAGAACATTGTGTAGAACTTGCAACTATTTCTAGCGATTTTTCTGCAGACCAAAATTTAAGAAAAAATTGTGCTAAACTTGAGCAATCTAGAATTAATTTATTGAGGAAATATGGAGAAATTTAGTGAAAATGACATTATTTCTTACGATAAAGTCTTTGATAATGATAGTTATTCTAAAATAATTAATTGTATCTCTGATGCAAAATGGAAATATGGTCATGAATCTTATCCAAAAGATGATATTTCTTTTTGGATAATGGAATTAAATAATAATGAATTTTTTACCAAAATTCTTTTAGAAAAAATAAACACATTAGTAGGTAAAAAATTTTCTTTAGATTCTGTGTATGCAAATGGTCATACATATGGCACAAAGGGAAGACCCCATCAAGATTGGTATGATGATACTGGATATACATTTTTATACTATCCAAATTCATCTTGGGATTTAGAATGGGGAGGTAAAACTATTTTTATTTTAGATAGAGATAAATATTTTTACAAGTTACCAAAACCAAATTGCGCTGTTTTGTTTCCTGGAAGAATCTGGCATTATGCTGAAGAAACTTCTAGACTTTTTACTAGTTTAAGGGTTACAATTGCTTGGAAATTAACACTGGAGGATTGAAATGTTAAATGCTACTTATGATTGTATGTATTTTGAAGATCTCATAGAAGAACATGCTAAATCAAATGAAAAGTGTGTTGTTTATCTTCGTTCTTATGGGTGGAATAATAGTGACAATGTAGAAAGAATTAATCAATCAATGGAGATTTATAAAAATATTCTTCCTCTTGATATCTTTACTGCATTAACACAATCAGAATTTGTTTTTGTTACTGTTGATAATGAGCAAGAGGCTATGAGTTTCTTTGATGATGTTCTTCCTGAAAGTCAAGCATCATGCGATAAGGAAGATTATATTCATTTTACAATCTTTAACTCTTTAGGTCAAAAAATAGCAAGTAACTAAAATGTTTTCCGAAAAATTTTATGTATCTGAAAAGTATAATTTAAGTTCTAAAGAACATATTGGAACTTATGAGCATATGTTTCTTGAATTTACTTCTTTTTATGATGAAATATACAAACCAGATTTAGATCAAGGTTTAACAGAAAAATTTAAAAAAATATTAAATTACAAATTTAATAATAATACTACAAAATTTAACGAAGAGAGTACGTTTTTTGGAATATACTATTCTGGTGACAATGTATTGCAATATGAAATTCAAGTCAGTTCTAACTATAACTTGATAAGACCTCAACATTTATGGGATGATTTTGTGTCAACGGCAGAAATCGCAGAGATATCTCATTTAAAACCTTTAATTGAGGAAAAGATATCAAAGACTGATTCTATGACAAATAAGTTAAGTGATATGATTTTTGATTCTAATGGTCAAATAACAGGAATTGGAATTTACGATGTAGAATACAAAAAGACTGTAGAGAATAGTGATATTAACGTCATTAATGATTTTAGTAATAGCAAATCTACATATAAAAATTTTCTTATCTTTAATGTGGATGGCACTTATAAGTCTATATTTACATATGATGTTCCTATAATGCAAGGATCGTATGCAAAAACTTTAGAAGATAAAAATTTAATAGAGATGAAGAAGTGCAATGTTGAAAACTATAATTTATCCGTTTTGGATGAAATGATTGCTGGAGATCTTCTCAATCAAGAAGAAGTAGATTTTATTAAATCTCATTTAAGTGGAAATAGATTGTTTTCAATAGAATTTGATATTGATCAGGATGAACGTATAACCAATAAAGTTGTTGAGATAATTACACGTAGTTTATTTGAAGAGCTTTAATAATTAATGACTAATATTGCTATAAACAGTGCTATAATTACCGTTCTTACTAACATTCCATCTGAATTATGTAATATAATTAAAAATCAATATTCCCCAGACAATAAATTGATTGATGCTCATACCAGAAAATGGAATGAAGATACAGGAAAATTTGATCACATATTAAATCATAACGATAGAAAAACTGATATAAAATGGATTGCTGAAGATCAATGGATTGCTGGAATGATAACATATTATATTGACCATATAAACAAAGATCATTTTAAGTATGATATATCTGGAATTAGTGATAATCACTATCAATATTCTGTTTATAAAGAAGGCTCACATTATAAGTGGCACGCAGATGAAGATAGAGATTTATTCTATTTGACTAAAAAAAGACCAGAAGAAAAAATTAGAAAACTTTCATTTTCTTTGCAGTTATCAGATGAAAATGATTACGATGGTGGAGAATTGTGTTTTAGACAAAATGAAAATTCTGCAGAAATTTTGCAAACTAAAAAACAAGGATCTTTAATTGTATTTGATTCTAGATTGGATCATTGTGTTAAACCTGTTACAAGAGGTGTTCGTCATTCTTTAGTGGGGTGGTATTGTGGACCATTGTGGAGATAATTGACAACCTATTGACTCTGTGTTATGCTACTCAATCAATGGTATAGAAATCTAATGAAAGTTCCTACAAAACCAGAATTAACACACTTGCAACTGCAAGCAATGATGCGTGATCACAATATTCCAAAAAGTGAGATTATGTATTGTGGCGAGCGTGAGTATACCATTGAGTATCAAGCACATCCAGAGTATCATGGACAGTTTATGCACTGGTACATTATTGGAGGTGAACATGAAGTGCCAGTATGTGACATTGAATCGGTTAATCGGGTAGATGAAGACGACTGTGTGCCTGAAAACGATGGATGGCATTGAATTGTAAAGAAATTGTAAAAAAATGCAGCATTTCAAATCAGATGCATTAGAATATCCAAGTCAATACCTAAATCGTATGGATGAAAACAGCACCACGAAACACGAAAAACGTCGTGATGCTCTCGGTTTATTCTATGAGAGTGTTCTAAAACCTGATCATGAGCTGCGTAAATGTGCTCATAATCAAGAATGCTACCATGAATTAATGGAGTGGCGCAATGATGTATTAAACTATCTTGATGAACGTCGTAACTATGAATTCTTTCAAAACTAGACCAAACCTTGGACTTGATAAGACTTACGAAGAACAGCGTAAGTGTCGTCTCCAAGATGCTGTGGACGATTACATACAAGATGATAAAGTAACTATCTTAGAGTTCTACCATGATCTAAAAGATTGTCTCCAAGATATTATCTCTTATCACACAACAAGTAAAGAAAGAGCAGTAGGTGCTCTTGAATTAGTATTAGGTCACAGACCTACTGTTGGTCTTGATGACATTGATCAAGTTGAAGTTTCACGAGAAATGAACATCCCACCACGATACTAATGCAATTTGAATTGCTTCAACCAGTGTGTTATCGTAACATATGTGGTTATATCTCTTTCATAAGTGAATGGTATGTTACCATTTGTTTTAAAGACATCCCACTACCTGAAAGTGCAAACTCACGGTGGGGTCGTCATTATGTTAACGTTGTTGTTTACCCTAATTATTGGCATGAAATACGCAGTTGTGTGGATGAAGAACAAAAAAAAGAAGAGCACTTCCCGCCAAGAAGCGATCTTTTACAATTTGGACGACGCATCGCAATGGGAGCAGCACATAAACAAGACATTACACGTAAAAACTGACATCATCCCTATCTTTAGTGACACTTGATGAACTGGTTGCAGGTGGTTGACGCTGCCTGCTTTTTCATGTATACTGGTAGAGAACTCACCACAACTGCTGAGACCCCTCCACAATCGCCCACAAGCGTCTTGAACCACTTATGACTGACCGGACTATAGATGTGCCTCTAACGACCTCTCAGATCCTATTCTTGCTGGATATGATGATGGGATGCAATATAGGCAACACCAAAATCCATGCTATGCAGAACAACGTCGATGATGCTGCCACGTACGACCAGTTGGCGAACTGTCTACAAAACGCGCACAGCACCCCATAACCGTGTATATTAAGAGAGTCAAAGGAACACACCCCATGCAACTCCAGAACTCTGCCACTCAAGTTGACTTCTTCCCTGACGCTAGCGGCAAGCGTTTCGTTAAGCGTGTCATCTGGCATCCTGGTGCTGAGAGTGAGATGATCTCTTTCTCCACTGTTGTCAAGACCGATGCTCTGTATTCCATCAACAACCTGATTGCCAATGGTGCTAAGGTTGTTGACTTCAATCTCGAAGCATACTCTGGTTCTGATTACTCTCCCCTTGCCTGCTGATCAATGAGTAGAATCACACAATACGGACTCTCAGGTATTATTGTTGTCTTTGCTATTGGGAGTTATCTTAACTTCCTAGCAGAGCGTGACACCAAAATGATGAACTACTACGATTCGACAATTCAACAAGTACGATGAAACTTTCTCACCGTTCAATTCCTGCTGGTGTTCGTACTAAACGATCTGGCAATCAAGACAAAACCACAAGTCGTAAATTCCGTCGTCAATGTTCTCCCAAGAAGATAAAGAGTTCGTCAATGATCTCTTTGATAAACTCTTTAAGCACACAGACACTGACATGATCGATCTGCATGATGATGATTCATGCTGTGATCACCTTGAATTTGAACAATTGACACTCGATGTTACCAACTGATTTCCCACACTCTGCTCCTGAAGGTTTCACCTATGAGATTCGTGAACATAAATCCAACGTCGTTGGCATTTGGATTCGGAATCATGCTCGGTTTAGTTACACTAATGAGCCTATCCGATCGATCTGGGGATTCTACAACACAAAAAAGCAATGTTACATTGCCCCAATTAACCACAAACGTCCAGGTAAAACTGTAGACGTAAGCAACACTACGGCATACTCTGCTATGCCACTACTCAAATCATCTGTATCAACCAACTAACTATGTCTATTTCTGAAGTAATGCTCGACCGTTGGATTCTGGAGAACATCGATGATGCTGTACCAGCATGGGATATTGTAGAAGACTTTGACAAGGTAAACAAGAACTGGCGACAGTGTGCGAATGACGAACTGTCACAGGAGGCGTTGGAACTGCTCTCCTAGAGCCTATTATGAACTACACGAAAGCACAACTAATCGATGCACTTGTGGCAGAGTGGGATTATCTCTGCCATGATGATTATGATCCTGATGATCAAACTCCTGAAGAATATCGTGAAGACTTGATTGAAATGTCATTGGAAGAATTGATTGAAGAAACATCAACCGATGATCATTATACGTTAGATGACTATATGGATCATTACGGTTGAGACTGTGCCACTTTGTCAAACTGTCCACTGAACGCACACAGGGCATCCAAATGCCCTATACTATATTCATCAGCACGGGACACACCACATGACCACCACAGTCGTCAAGCACTCCTTCTACAAGATCGAGATCGACACCATTGATGCTCCCCAGCAACCCATCATCTATTTCCGCAAGGAAGGCAAGTGTACCACTGCTAAGGGCATGGATCGTCAGCACAACCGCATCGTGAACGAGACTGTAGAGGCATGGCGTGAATTCTCTCAGCAGATCCGTCGTTACACCATCTCTCGTGTGCCAGCTGACGTAGTGGTCGGTGGTGAGATCCGCAACGCCTAATCTACGCTATACTATTCACATCAACACAAACACCATGACTGCCACCTTCGCTGACTTCGTTGCCACACAAGATGCTCGTAACGACATCCAACTCAAAGTGAGAGAGTATTGCCTGATGCTATGTGAAGCACTGGAGCAAGACTTCAAGCAGGATAGCATTCGTCGCGCTAACTTCTTCAATCATACTGATCCTGAATACAAAGCACAGCGTCTTGCTTCTATTGAGAGTGGTGAGTGTCTCTACAAGTTCTATATTGAGAGTGGTCGTAAGTATCACAAGATCATCATGGAGACTGATAGTGGTAATCGTAGTGTGCATTGCTTCGTGAACATGAAGACTGGTGAGTTGCATAAGGCAGCATCATTCAAAGCACCAGTGAAAGAACCACGTTTTGATCTTCGTATCATCACTGAGCGTGAGTTTGTGCTTGAGAAGTGTGATTGGAGCGGCGGTTATCTCTACAAGAATGCATATTACGCGGGTTGACACTCCACCCAATACATAGTATACTGTAATTCACACTGCTTTCACTCCCATGTTCTATCTCGTTGCTGCTGGTAATGCCTATGCGATGGATTCTTCTACGGATACCATGTATGGCATGACATGTTATGATGATAACACTGTTGACATTGATGACTGCTACGACATTGCTTATGATGAAGTAGATGAAGAAGAGCAGGAGTATCTTGCTCACGTAGCATATCACATGCAACAAATTGCTAAACTCACTGAAGAACACACCAAACTCAACGAGGTCTTTGTCAAATGAACATGCTAGCAGATCACATCAAAGAATTTATCCAACCATATCCTAATCGTTACACTCGTGGTGATTATGAAATCCGTGTTCTTCCGCGTGAAGATCTAGATTATGATGGTGTCCAAAAGTATTGGCGCTTATTCAAGAAGTTTCCTAACGATTTTGCCTCTGCTGCCGCATCTCTACTCCCTAAGGATGTAGAATTTGTTCAATACGATCACCTTTCCAACATTCTTTTCGCTACCAAATCATGAGCAACTACAAAATTACTGATGACTCCGCAACTGTTGATCGTCTATCACAACAACGTGATGACATTTATGACTGGTGTGTAGAACGTTTCCGTTATCACATGGCAAACGATAACATCGATGAGGCATTAGCACTTGCTGATGAGTTCTACGAGTGGATGGACCCTGATAACATGGAGAAGGAAGAGACTGCATTTTATAATGAGGATGATCTCTTGAACTTGTATCTCTCACTACCTGAAATTCATGGATGATCCTATTACAGATGAGATGCGTGATCTAATTGTACAATACATGACAGCATGTAATGAACAACGTTATGCTGACTCTGAACAAATACTTGAACAAATCAAAGCACAAGGTCAACAAAATGAAACTACGTAATGTATTACTCGCAGCAGCATTAACTCTTGCTACACCAGTATTTGCTGATGATAATAAGATCACCAAAGGATACAACACCATGGATAGTATGGGTTGTATGTTATTAGGTGAATGCACTGATGGTGTTGAGAAAGTATACTCTATGCTTGATATCTCATCACAATATCCTAATACTGAAGAATTCACTGCTGTCACTGGTGAGTTTCATAATATGTTACACTCACTCAATCAAATTGGTGTAAATGTATTCCTTGCTGATTCAAAGTATTTCCCATCACAACATCGTGGTGTCTATCATACAGTATCCAATAACTTCTTCTTAAACAAAGATTATATGGGTAAACCTGGCACACTGATGATGGTCATGAGACATGAAGGTTGGCACGCTGCACAAGATTGTATGGCAGGCACTATCAACAACTCACTCATTGCTATTATTATGCCAGAGGATGAAGTCCCTATGATCTGGCGTGTACTAGCAGAGCGTACATATCCTAAGTCAGCATTACCTTGGGAAGCAGAAGCAGGTTGGGCAGGTCGTACTGAAAATATGACAATGAATGCTCTTGCTGCTTGTGCTGGTGGTAAAATGTGGGAAGTATACCCTCCCACTCCCTTGACACGTAAATACTTACAGCAAAATGGTTATATTGAATGAGACACCGATATGTTGTTACGATTGAATATATTGATGGTAATTATACTACTTACACCATTAATTCAACCGCAAGTGAATGGTTTATTATTCAATCATTAAAACAACATAATCGTACACTTCGTTGGTATACTATCATAGATCAAAATGAATAAATTTACTACTACTATACAAGAATGCAATGACTCAGATGACTTCTTCATCGAAATCCCAGAACAAATCCTTAAACAACTTAACTGGAAAGAAGGAACAACAATCACTTGGCAAATCCAAGACGATGCAATCCTTATCTCAAAATACAAAAACACTAACAACTGGTACGAAACAAAAGAAGAAGAAATTAAACAATACACTGATAATCTCTAACTCTCGTAAACTTGATCTATTCCCTTACCTAAACTCATTCCCTATCTTCTTACATGATCTAACTGATAATAAACGTTGTTGGTTCACTTGTACACATCACGCACAAAAGTACATTGACAGATACAAACCCAAATACAAATGTTACCAATACACTGGCAAATTACCAGTTTAATGGTCTACCAAGACACCCTGCTAACATACTACGTCTAATCTCTGAACTCGAAGGATCATACCAACTCCTCAAATATATGGGGTTTGAAGATGACATGAACACACTTGAACAAATCAAACGTCCATACTACAAACTATACTTTAAAACAAAGAAAGAGTATGACACCAACCACTAACAACACTACATGGTTTACATCAACATCAGATAAACCTTACGATAGACACACATACAAAATTATACTATCTGATGGTAGATACAAACTCTTTCAAGACTATGAACATATGAGAGCATACTGGATGCAAACTACTCAGATCTATGGTCTTCAAAGTGTAGAAGTATTAGATAAGATACAACAAAAGAAAGGTTTTAAGTGACCTACTGCTAATGATTCTCAATTGCAATAATAATATTACTTTTCATACCTTTGCGCGTCAGTCATACCAACCGTTCTCAATTAGACTACCTTAATGAGAATGAATCTTTATAAATGGTTAATTAAATACCCCCTAGTAGCTCGGTAGTTACTGTAAAGATACTGTAAGGGCACTCTGAGACGTTGGCTTAGCACGCTGCCACTCAAAAGTCAAGAAACCCTGTGACAGACCTCAAAGTGGCACAGAGATATCTCAGAAACACTCGAAAGCACGTTATAATAGATTCATGGATTTAGAGGTTTTCTCAA
>Ga0213863_10000278_pt1 | contig 40486 bp, 31 predicted proteins | sample PICome_8_FD_160128 | JGI IMG/M metagenome (GOLD analysis project Ga0213863, IMG submission 160128) | Coastal seawater microbial communities near Pivers Island, North Carolina, United States - PICO497 | ecosystem: Environmental > Aquatic > Marine > Coastal | place: USA: North Carolina... | reverse complement strand
TTAATTGAAGCGATTAAAGAACTTACACAACAAAACAACGAGCTCCGTAAACGACTAGATACCCTCGAAACAAAATTCGGACATAATTAGACTAAAAATTGACTTGAACGGGCGGCCAAACTCAATGTAACACACAATGGAATTAACTCACTTGAAAAATCTTAATCCACACGAACGAGACCAGCGCATTGAATTCGACGAACCAACACATGTATACACCATAGACGGAGACAGTGGGTACACATCTGTCACAACATGGAACAATATTCATTTCGAACATTTTGATGCCGATCTGATTATTCGAAACATGATGAATTCTCCAAAATGGCCCACCAATAAGTATTATGGAAAAACGCCCGACGAAATCAAAGCACTGTGGAATAAAAACCGAGACGATTCAGCATCCGCTGGTACCAAACTACATTATGACATTGAATGCTTCTATAATAAGGCCCATGTCGAAAACACCAGCATCGAATACCAATACTTTAAGAACTTTCTAGAAGATTTCCCGGAACTTAATTCACGCCCATATAGAACAGAATGGACAGTGTTTCATGAAGAGTGGCGTCTTGCTGGTTCCATCGATATGATTTTCGAAAACGAAGATGGTACATTACAGATTTACGACTGGAAACGATGCAAAGATATACGTAAAACAAGTCAATGGGGGAAGTTTGCAATAACTCCTTGCATCGAACATATTCCCGACACAAACTATTGGCATTATTGCCTTCAACTGAACACATACAAGGCCATAATAGAATCGAAATATGGTAAGAAAGTAACAGACATGTATTTAGTATGTATGAATCCCGAAAACAAAAAGAAAAATTACGAACGCATTGCCGTTGCAAATCTACAAGAAGAATTAAACGACTTGATGATATGGAAACATAATTCCTAATCATAGCATAAAGATAATTGTATAATACTAGACATATGACCGAATATAATACTGAACCTCCACTGTTTGAAACAGACGAATTATTTTACAGGTTATTTTGCGTGTTTTTTTCATGGTGTATTGGAGTGGTTACTGCTTCTACGTTGGTAGTACATTTTGTGTGGACTCCTTTGAAACGTCTTCGCGAACCAGAAATGAATAAGATAGAACTTTACAATTGTAAATATATTGATGAAATCGAGAGCGAAGATGCCTGTGATATTGACGAGTTGCGATTACACCAATTATCGCATTGTGTAGTTATGGAAACAACACCGAGTGGCATGGTAATAATGTATTACGATCACAAGACAGAAACGTTTACATATTATGCAAGCCGTTCCATTTCAACCAAATTCCTCGAAACTATTGCACGAAAGTATGCATGTATGTTTCATTGTAAATCGTTATTAATACAACACCGTATTACGGAGGAAAAGAACACAGCAACAACTGAAAAAACGACCGAAAACAACACGACCAAACCAAAAAAGAATTCGATATATGCAACATTTAAAACATATCCAAGAAATGAAAGAAATGAAAGAGGGTCCAATAAAACAGAATCACCATCAAACGGTGAAAAAGCAGACGTAGAACCCATTTTAGCGAATAAATTCAAACTGTTAGGGCGAATAGATGATTTTAAGTTTCTTCAATCACAAACTACATCACATAAGGCATCAAACATATCATTCATAGATTTTATGAATAACAATGGAAATTAAAATACACATTCATTATAAAAGAATGGATAGTTCCAACAATAATTCAAATACAGATCCCAACATAAACCCAAATCCAGAGACAACAACAGATACTAACGTGAATGCAGACACAGACACAGAACCGATTGCAGAGCTGAGTTTGGGAACGTCATTATATCTTGTGGCAATAGCAATGAGAAATATCACAATCATTGCTGGTGCCAAATCTGTAAATGCAATCATCAATACAATCGCCAAATTGACAATTTCAAGTGAGGATATAGAAAACATAGAGGAAAACGACGCTGTTGTCAAATTCCGCAATAATTTGAATAAAATGTATCTAATTGTAAAAGATAGTGAATCAAAAGAAGCTATCAAAAATGCTATCCAGTCATTGGGTACTATTATTGAAATATTTTTCACGAATCTTCGTAAACCGCTGGCGAATTCCTTCGGTGAAATAATGAATGCAGTATTTGACTCATACGAACAAGTATTGGAAAGCGGGATGGAAAGCGTTGTCAATATTATTCGCATGATTCCCATCTTTGGAGACGGTGTGATTATTATGGAAAATCTAATCAAAATGGTAAAAGCGGCTACTGCTACTGGAAGTGCTGCGCTACAAACGGCATCTTCTGTATCAGGGGCACTATATGAAGCAGGAGAAAAAACAGCAGACAATGAAGACTTTAAAAAGAGCACATCTGAGTTATACGAAAGTAACAAAAATATTTTTGACAAATTCAAAACTAAATTCAACGAAGCAAAACAAAAGGTCGCAAAAAAAGCAACGGAACTAAAAGATAGGATAAACGAACAAGCGAAACAACTACAAGACAAAGACACCGAAAAATTCATAGAACGGTCCAAAGCCAAGATAAATAAAAAAAAAGAGGAGTTCAGAGAAAACGTAAAAAATTTAGGAACCAGCGCAAAAACAGCCATAGAGAAAAATACAAACACTGCTCGTAGCGCAGCGGCGGTAATTAGGAGCGAAGCGAATAAAAAAACAAAAAAAGTTCGAGAGAAGTTTGATGGTTTTAAAGATAAAGTGAACAAAGAGACGAGGAGAAGAGAAGAGGAGAAGAAAAGAAACCTCAGGTTAGTCTCATAACACGTTTGAGGACTAGAATGAAACGCATATCACTTATTATTCTGTTTCCATTTATTGAACCCTACACTTTTCTTAATACTAAATGACGACTTCAAATGGTCGTACGCAATCATTGTCACGTTTTGTTCGTCTTCGTCGAGGGTCTGTAAATATTCTACTATTTCGGGGTCGGTATTCACGAATGAATCTACGAGTTCACCAAATGTTTCCATTGAAGTTATATAATACGCTACCCGAACAATACACCATTAAATCAATTTTTCGAATAAATAAAAATTGATTTACACAATACACCGCTCGGACTCAACATAATTAGACAATGTATCTGGTTGATATCGATTTCGATGACGCGTCAAAAGCATGGAATCAAAACAAAGCGAGGACAGGCGAAATGTATACATACAAATGCGTCAATCAATGCCAGGGCTCCACGCTACAAGGAAAACCATGCAAACGAAAAACCCCATTCACACACTGTAAACAACATGAAGCAAAACAAAATTAACACCCCGTCTATGCTACAACAATGTTCTGAGAAATATCTTGTAAACCTGCCGTCACAGTATCCTTATCTATTGTAACATATTTTGATATTTCGCGCATAATCTTATGAATGTTTTTATCCGTTTCTCCTTCACAACCACCAACACTTTCGCGTACAATATTCATATATGTCTTGTTTTTTGTTTCGTCCTCCACACAATCCGGATTATCTTCTACCCATTTTGCAATCATCTGTAAATTACTTCGTTTTATGTACTGGATTGCACGGTGTAAACGTTCCTTTTCTTCCGCCTCTTTATACCATGTATCGTCTTCTTTTATATACAATATTTCGCGCTTCAAATCACTACAATGAATAGGGCGTTTTGTCAACTCCAGATCACGCAACCCACGAATAAATATATTTGATATTCCACTCACAAATCCTTTTGTACCCGTTTGCTCCAAATCATTCATTTGTATCGGCAGTGTCTTTATAAACTCCATCAAATTTAACGCATCCTTACACTGGGTATGTAAGAAAATATTCATGTTGAATTTATTGGTGGTATTTCCCACCTTAGGTATGAGTTCCAACAACTGCTTGTGATGGTTATATTCCTGGAGTTTCATTTGGTCTTGAAATGCATCTTGCTGCTCTTTCAATAGCTGCTGTAACTCCTTATTTTGTTGAACGATTCCCAACAAAATCTGCTCTTGCGACGTTTGCGACACTTGTCTCGTTTGCACTTGATTCATTGAAAAATCACACAGATTGCATAATTTAGAATTTGCTTGCTCGATAACTACTTTACATATTTTTTTATGATTATATAATGACGACCTATGCTTATAATCCTTCCCACAAATACATGAGTACTTTTGCTGTAGTATTTTTGTAGTATTGTGTTTTAACGACTTCAAATGTTTTTGGAAATTTGAATTATTAGCACTTGTATAGTCACACTTTTCACAGTGATAAAAACAGTGAGTACTTTTAGAGTACTTTTGTGTAGTATTTTCCATTAATTTATACTACGCAAAAGTACTCTAAATCGGTTTTTGGAAATTTCCAGATTTTTTGACATGGTAATAAATATTTTTTTTGAAACTCGGTTTATTACGCTTAACGTAATAAATGAAAAAACGCGTTTTTTTCGATCTGAAAACTTTTTTGAAATTTGGAATTGGACATTTATTTTTGTCCAAAATCGATTTTTCAAAAAAAGTTTCTAAAAAAAGTTTCTAAAAAAAGTTTCGAGAGATTTAAATGGATCCTAGGATATTATGTGGATCCTAGGATATTTCCGGATATTTGGATTATCAAAAAAATATTAGGATTATATATAAATGGCAAAATCTATGTTTTCGAAGACAAATACTTTAGTGATTGTACTGTTGCTTCTGATACTTTTTGTTGCGTACCGAGCCAAACAAGAGAGTTTTGTTGCAGTTCGTGGACCTTACCGCGGGGGGGTTGTTACAGCGAATCGCGTTGCAGTTCGTGGACCAGCAGGTAATGTAGTTGTTGCAAATCGTCCGTGGTACCATAGTTGGATCTATTGGTAATCTATTCACATTCCAGTATGGTTAAGTGTCTACAAAAAAAAATTGATTTGTATATTTCTATACATATCAATATCATACAATATTAATCATACAATTAGTAAAATGATCTACACACAGCATCTATATATCGAAGATGAAGTCGTCGGTTCGGCAATGATTACATTTATGCGTCGTTCCAACTACGATAAGTTTGTTTTCTTTGTAAAAGAATTATACAATAGTGGCCTCGAGAACTCGTGGAAGAAACTCCTACATTCTTGTGTATACGAATTTTGTGTGTTGACAAATACAGCAATCGAATCCTGTTACAAGAAGCATCTTAAACAATGGGATAAAACAAAATCGTTCGATTCGATTGAGCCCCTTCTACAAGCACTTTGGCGTTCTAGTCAGACACTTTACGCGTTTGCACTGTTGTTCTTCTACCGCAATGAAACGAATCCTCCATGTGTGATTCGATACAACGAACTTCCTTCATGGACGGAAGCATTTGCACCTGCGTTTCGCCAATTCGCCACAGCCCTTTACAACGTACAATGGGAAAGTATTCTATATTACATTCGACTGCTACATACACATCCCACTTACAAAACAATACTAAAAGAACAATTTGACCTGTTTATCCAGCTTCAAAACAAAAAGACCCCTTCCTGCTTCTTATATAAAAAAGCCCCCTATGAATATTCTATCGAAGAATGGATTGTTATTATTGCAGCTACTATCACTAAAAAACCAGTTCAATCCGTTAAATCTCTTCCCAAAACAGAAACTTTTCAATACGAAACCCCCGACACATCTTCACTTCCACAGTTTCACAAAATATCCGTTGCACGTAAATACGCAATCGAGCCCAACGTATCACTGTGGAATGTGGAAAGAAGCCAATCACAAGACGAAACAAGTTCATCTATTTATGACGAACCATGGTATAACCACATTTACGATTGTCCTCTTTGGCGCACAAGACTTGTTGATTCAAATATACCTATAGTGGACGGAAAGGCAGACCTATCAGATGAAACAAATCAGGAGGAATTTCTTACACAATACGATTTCGACCTAGACGAACAAAAGGAACAAGTGCGCCAATACGCACTACCGAAGCTTGTCGACGCCTTATATGACGAACACATGAATGCCATCGTAGACCCCGAAGTATGGAAAAAAGTAATGAGTACATTTGCAATCACCGTTCAATAACCTAAGGGTTTGACATGATTCTTAATACCCTCAGTGTCAGGTAAGACCTCTATATCTTCTATTTTTTCTACATCTGTTTCTTGATTATTGGTTCCTGATGAATGAGCTGCTTTTCGTAAACAGCCGCGCTGATGCGACTTCAATGCGCGCTGATTTTTGGCAACATACGAATTACAATATTGACACACAAATTCACTCGACTTTACGGAAGCAAATTGTGACGACAAGTATTTCTCCAAACTTGGTAACTGTAAATCTCCAATCTGGTTTGTGATTCTGCGCGTACAGTCCTTTATCAAATTCACCAATGTATCTTTCTGGTCGATAAACAACTTGTATTCACGATTAATAGACTCCAAATCCTCGGACGATATTTGCAGCTCATTGTTGGTGTGTGCGTTTTTATCAATAGTTGCTGTTATGTGGTCGACTATTTCTACTGCTGCGCGAATTTTCACCGGGTCAAAGTGCGTATGATGTACGTAAACCAATACATTTCCCTTGTGAATGTCAATATGATAATTCGACTTGCTTGTGATCCCACTGTTTTGAGAAAGAAATACACCATGACAATCGTTTTCTTCAATGTCACGAATGAATTTTTTTATTTCATCCGGCGGCACATTGCGCTCATAATCCTTATTTTCAAACAGAATAGTTTGTCTATCATGTCGCTTTACCATAAAGTCTCCGCTGTGGCGTTCGCCGCTCGTATTCACGATTTCACTCGTGGGAAATAACTCCGTTAGAACGGACGACAGTTTGCTTTCTCCCATTTGCCCTTTTAGCGATGAATTATGGTATTTTGCCAAAAATCCCTGGAAATCGTCCACCAGTTTTGCGTTTGAAACTGATGTATCCTTACTAAACGTCTCTATTGTATTGATATTTGATTGGAGTCGGGTTTCGGTTGTTTCAATCAAATGACACAATGGCTGTTGTGCCGTTTGCATCAATTGCGAATATTTCGCTTCAAACTCCTGAATGTATCTCTCAAACCCGGAAACTCCTGACGAATTCTTTAAAGAACCACATGTTTCGCGAAGTTCATTGAATATTGGCACCAACTGCTCTATTATAGCACTATTTTGCTGGGGAAATAAATTCGTTAAATAACGCTCTATTTTAGTTTGCATATGTTCTGTTTGCGTTTCCAACTGATGGTTCAAATCGTCTCGTGTTTTATGAAGCGACAATTCATCTTGTTCTTGAACTACGGTTTTCACACCAAGTAGATATTCATGTTTCATTGTTGTTAGCGAACTCACCAATGACTGCTGTGATGTTTCATACTGATGCTTTAAAGACTCTCGTACTTGTTGTAGATTGTCCTGAATATGCGACGAAGACAACTGTTGCATATTTTGAAACGTTTCAAGCGATGATTTCATTTCTTGTACCTTTCCCTCGATATGGTTGTTGGATTGTTGAAATGAATTCTGCATTGAATCTTGTATCCAATGAAGTGATTGCCGAGTTTCATGAATACATTTTTGAAGCTGTTTGTTTTCTTCCTCTAGGCTCGTTTTTGAAGAAGACCTCAAGATATTATTCATCCATTCGACGGCCCATATATTAACAGAATCAAAATCAAATTCCGGATGAGATGCATAAAATGCAACTACATTCGGTTCTTTTGTTGATAGCATATATGTTTATAGCATATTATGTTTATATACATATATCGTGTCATATTGTGTCATATCGTGTAATATTGTGCCCCCCCCGTTATTTCATATGAAACTTATTATAGTTTGATTAAATAAACCACATTGTAATTACCGTTTGTACTGTTTGACAATGCAATTGATGGTATATATGGAAGAATAAAATTCGCGTTTGTTGTTGAGCCGAACCCAGTTCCAACCACATTAAACAGCTCCATGTATCCAGCGCGATCCCGAATAGAACCATCACATTCTAACCAGCCTGTTGGTGGATACGTGACCGACGAACTGGTGTTGTGTACGTATTGTATAATAGAACCGGTTGGAGAAAGACCGCCGGTAAATCCATTTTGACGCATCGAGCCATTTATATCCAATGTTGCCTGTGGAGAATCATTGTTAATACCCACATTTCCCGACGTATCAATACGCATGCGTTCGTAGCAATTGTTGCTGTATTGGCTTATGTCTGTGTTACCATAATCTGATGTAGTAAATATCAATGAACCTTTTTGAGGATCGTTAATTCCACTAGCGGAGTCGACAGCAATAATAGAAGCCAGATTATAATTGAGCCCAGGTGAGTTCAAGTCGGTGTGTTGGGTAAACAATAACTGAGAACGGTCTCCATAACCATAGTCATTTGCAGGGCGATTGGCGCTTATCTGAAATTGTGAAACGAAAATTCCATTAACGTCGTTTCCAGTATTTGCACCCGGGGTTGCTATAATCTTTCCGTCTATTGCTGTAAACAGTCCATCACACGTAACTGTTTCTTCCATTTCTACATTTCCCGAAATCACTAAATTATCAGTCACATTCAGTTTACCCGTGTTTAATACACCATCAACATATACGTTTCCGCTATAATCAATGCGGTTCGAATATAAGGTATTTAGGGTCCACGTTGACTGTAACTTAACATTATTGCTGTCAAATATGTCACCTTGCACGTAAACATTTTCACGGAAGATAGCGTTGCCGTTTACATCCATTAGATCTTGTGGAGTGCTGGTATTGAACCCTATATTTCCTCCGGTATAATACAAGTTTCCTTGGCTCGACACCCAGCCACCAGTTTCATCCTCGTCCGGAAATATGACCGACTTTCCATTTAAAAGAAAGTTTTTACAATTTAGTGTACCGTTTACGTCTAACATAAACGATGGCGCCGTTGTACCAATACCAACCAAAGCATCTTGCGTATTGTTTGAATCAACGTGCGAAAACGTTACGGTATTTTCTGTTTGCAGGGTCCACGGTGTCACAAACGAAACCACGTTCCCATTTGCATCTTTTAGATTTCCGGTCAATTGTAGATTCCCAGACATGGTAGTATTTCCATTAATAACAATATCGCCGTCGCGCTGAATATACGTGTAGTCCGATTCTACTGATTGAGATGAAGCGTCCACAATAGGCAGACCATTCGAATCTACATTGTTTGGGTCACTAATAGGAATAAATGTAGTAATCGTGTTCCAGATTGGGGCGGGTATTACACTGTTTACAACGTCGCTAAACTGAATGTTATTGATGAATACATCATTCACGCTACTTGTTACGCTTGATGCTAGATTTACTTTGCCGTTTACGTCTAGGTCATATGCCGGTGTTGATGTTTTTCCAATGGCGACATTTCCTTGAAAGTATATTTCAGGGTCTTCGTCTGGACCTACATCTTGCGTAACCCACTGGGACTCTCGGAGTAATTGATTATTTAACTTGTAGTTCCCCGTAATATTTATATCGCCTATTACATGCAATTTGGCAGATGGTGTGGATGTACCGATCCCAAAATTTCCACCCAATAAGTAACTATTTCCGTTTGAATTTAAACGCACGATTTCACTATTTACATTGTTGTGGAGTTGAAATACGTTTGTCATCAATGTAGAACCTTTAATGACTAGATTTCCCTGAATCGTTGTGTTTCCTGTTGCATTTTCTACCACAAATTCGCCCGTGCCACATGTAATACCACGATTTGCAAACAAGGTGTTTTCGCATGTAAGCGTTCCATTTGCCCGTAAGGTACCATAAATTTCGGTGTTTCCGGTAGAGCCGGTGACTGAAAAGGTTGTATTTGAACCGTCAATACAGGCGATTCCAGCATTTGCATATAAAATTACATTTGACGTCATTGAACTTGACATAATGAAAATATATATTACCTACATATATAATTTCATTAGCATTCACCGAGTTATTTGTGCGGTGTGTTCTATTGTGTCTGCTTCTCTAAACGTTCTACTTTTTCTTGTAATTCTTTTACTGCTTCAATTAATACACTTACCATTTGGGAATATGCAACAGTTTTCAATCCGTCTGCATTTTCTTCGACCACTTCCGGCAGCACCTTTTCCACGTCTTGGGCAATAACACCTATATGGCGCTGTGTATCTGGCGTATCTGTGCGATTATATGAGACTCCTTGTAACTTCCTGACGGTTTCGAGTGCATTTGTTATGGGGTGGATATTTTTCTTTACACGAATATCGGATGTTGCAAAGAACCCAGTTGCGTATATTCCACTTGATAGAGTAATCTGCCCGCCTGCAATGTTTGCAGTTCCATTTGAATCCTGAAATGTTGCACTTGTTCCGTTTAATTCGCCTTGTAACACCAACGTATTTTGGAAGTTCACGCTAGGTCCCTGTACTACTACGTTTCCGGCAATCGTCAATGTTGAAGCAATATCCACTGAATTCTGAAAAACACTTTGACCGTCTACAGTGAATGTACCTAAAATGGAAGTATCGCCATTTGTAGGATCGGCCGACGAACCCACAACAAATTTCCCACCGTTACAGTTAAAACCTCGCTGACACACAAAGGTATCTAAAAATGTTAGTGAATTTGTTTGTAGATTACCCTGTACGGCTAGGTCTTGTGCCACAGAAAGCGACCCTTTGAAGCTAGACGTTCCGATTGCGCTTGAATACAATGTACCTGTTGTGGTAATGTTTCCATACAACGCATCTACGTTGAATTTTGTAGTGTTATCATTCGTAATCTGAATCCCTACACCTTGGGTGTTACCATTTACCACGAATGAGCCCCCAACAGAAGTATTTCCCATCACATTAAGCAAATCTATAGTCGTGCCGCTTGTGTTACACAATAGAAACGGGGCTGCCGCGTTTCCACATTGAAGCGAATTATTCACTTGTACGTTTTCGATTGTTTGAGAGTCCACAAACAGTGTGCCATTCTGTATTCGTACATCACCTGAAACCTGCAATTTCGTAGTGGTGTTTGTAAGAGTGTTTCCACCAATTACAACACCCGGATTGTACGTTGTTCCATCAAGAGCAGATACACCGTAACCCATAACAATGGTATTGCTTTCTTGTAATATAGCACCATACCCAATCGCGCAAGAACCATTTACCGTCTCCGTAATAGTGGTGTCTGTGTCACTAAACGACCCCAAATACGTATTGCACGCGCCAGAATTGTTGTTTTGTCCGGATGAATATCCAAGTGCAACATTGTAATTGCCCCCATTAAATTGTAGAGAATATGAACCTACGCTTGTACCATATCCACCACCAGAAACGTTGGCGCCCGAATAATTCACCGCATTTGCTGCATTGTTGTTTGTTTGAGATAAATATCCAATCGCACACGCTTCTTTGAATTGGTACCCTTGAAGAGCAAACGATCCGATTGCAACATTGGAACCCATATTGAGACCCGCATTTACTTCCAAAGAGCGGTACCCAACGGAAGTGTTATAGGATGTATTCTCATTGTACGGAACGTTACTCCCAATATGAAGATTATACCCGTCTTGGTTCGTATTGAGTCCATTCGAAAGCAACATACACCCGTTCATAATATCCAACCGGGCTCGTGGTGCCGCCATTTGGAGACCAATGTTTCCGGAAGCGTCCAAAGTAAGTGCTTGTATGGGAAGAACCGGTTCTTCGCCTGGACCCACCCAAACCTGGAACCCATTTCGCGAAAATGTTCGTACAAGACCCCCGCCTTGTGAATTGTAATTTACCAAGTCTAGATTTCCGTTTGCTAATTGTATTTTTGCTGTTTTTGCAATGGCCGATATGTTGTTTGTAAACACAACGCCACAAACGCTATTTGGCGATCGCACGGAAACAAGGTCTACGTCTGTGCCTTCGATTTCCAATAAATGCGTGGGTTTCATTGTTCCGACGCCCAAATGTTTCGTAACATATGCATCATCGTGCGTTGCGCTGTTTATGTAGAAACCAATTTGATGTACTGCCAAGAAATGAGTGTCAATTGACGAAGTCGAAATTTCCTGGAATCCATTACATAACAATGTACCCGATCCATTCAACGATATATTCCCCAGAAGCGCCATTTGATTTGTATACAATGCTTTCACTTCTCCATACGGCTCGTAATTTTCACGCGCACGCTTGACGAAGGTCTGTATAAACCCCTGAGTCTGTCCGTCACCCCGAGCAACTGATGCAAGTACCATTCCGTCTGCACTTATGGCTAAACTATACCCAAATAATGTACTCTGTGTTGTAGATAGAGTTGTCAACAGAATTGCGGCATTTGTGTTTGACGTGTTTACAACCAAATTTGAATCGTCGATTTTGTATACATATATTGCACCATATACCGTTGTTGTACCATCGGGTACGTAATATGGGGCACCTACAACAAGTTGTGTAGCGTCTTCCGTAAGGGCCACTGCATTTCCAAACTGACTTGCTTGGAGTTGTGTCGGAAAGATCACAATATGTCGCGCATTGCCGTATTGAATACCATCCTGAAAATATAGAGGGTACACATACACACTCCCCGTTGGGATTGGGGTCGCGCCATTTGTGGCCGCATCATCATATGATGTATAGGGGGAACCTACCGCAATCGCATTGCTATGTGTGGTAACGTCCAACGAAAGCCCAAACCCACTGTTGTATGTAGTTTGATTTGTGAGTGTTGTAACGAGCCCCCAGGTGCCTTGGACTGAATCATACGTATATACACGGACCCCATACATTGTGTTGGTTGATGCATCGTTAGTGTTTGCAAGTTGTGCACCGGATGTAATTAATGTATTTCCATCGCCTGAGAGTTTTGTGGTTTGCCCCAAGTTTTCTCCTGCTTCACCGTAAAAGCGCTCTTGGGCGGTTGATTCCCATGTATTCAACGACGAGTTCCATCGATATATGTAGACGGCACCGGCGGCCGATTTGAGCGTATCATTGCCATCAACGTAGTCATAGCGCGGCAACCCAATTGCAAGCGCATTGCCATGTGCGTCAAGCGAGACGGAAGCACCAAAATGAGCCGCGTTTGTTGTAGGCCCAAGTATCGAAATACCCATTGGGACCCAGTCTTGTGTTCCGCTCGCGTCAGAGCTCCATTGATACACACTGACCACTCCCGCCCCTACGACTCCATTGATACTTGTTCCTTGCGAGCCTACCGCAACCACATTACCATATGCATTACACGAAACTACATCTTCTATTTTGGTACTATTTTCAATCGTGACACCACTATCCATACTGTTAATAAATGTGTTTTCGTCAATATTTCCAACCGTTTTCCATATGTAATTTGAATGTAACAAATGCGGGTTAAATGCAGACGACTGTGCTGTGCCATCTCCAAAGCGAATGGAGCCAGCCACATCCAATTTCTCTTGTGGGTTCGTCACACCGATGCCCGTGCTTCCATACACAATCATTCCGTTTGTTGGGGCGGTTGTATACCCCGCGTAAATGTTTCCGACACTTAATGAACCGGCTACATCCAACGTACTCTTAGGGAGCTGTGTGCCGATACCGACAGAGCCTTCTATAATTGCGCCATTTGGTGGTGCACTGTATTGATTGGATACATAGTTTTGTCCTACCGAGATGTTTCCAAGCAAGTCCATCTTGTTTTGCGGTGTGATTGTACCAAATCCCAACTTCCCTTCGTTTGTAATCACAATATCAGGGTGAATTGCACTCGTATTGTTTTGTGAAAATACGCGACCCATTTGAAGAAAATCACATTGTGCGTTTCCACAACAGTCGTCTATTTGGACGATTTGATATGTTGTTGTAGGAGACGAGCCAAGGGTGTTGTCAAAAATAATGAAATTCTGGTTGTATTCCACTGTGGGGTCTTGTAGCACCTCGTCGTTGATTTGATCTGAATTCAACCGAATACCCGCACCGATGTACGCTTTTTCGCGAATCTGGAAATTTTGCATTACAACTGTATTCATCTCGATTTCGCCGGTAATATACAAACTACCACGCACAGTAAGAGCTTCCTCCACTACCATGTTTTCGGTTACACTCATGTTTCCCTTGAAATAGGAATTTCCTTCAACAAACAGGTTTGCGGGTTGTGTCACTACGCCGTAATCTACCGACGGATTCGTTTCATTTGTACCAATCGAATAACACTCTCCTGGGTGCTCGATGAAACCATATTGTAGTTTGTAATTATTGGATACTTCGATGCGGTTAACAGATGGATCCTCTGTAGGTGGATTTGCTGTAGGTTCCTGTGACGTATATGCTAATGTGACATATTGCATTTCCTCTGCACTATTTACGCTATTCACCAATGACAGACGCGACGACTTGACCGCCAATGTGATACCATCATTGCTTCCTACATTATCTGTACCACTTCTATTTTGCACGTACACATATACATCATGATAGTTGTCGTCTGTTGCATAAATGCGTACTTGATGTACGTTTGTATCTGCGCCTCCTTGACTTGATGATATATACATTAACCCGTTTGGACTCCCAGTTGTAGGTGCTACGGAAGAAGACCGTTGTGTTGTGTTATTTGTTAGGACGTATGTTGTAACACCCGTTCCTAAATCACCGTTCATAGTACCACCCCATACTTGAATCTTGAGCTTGTAGTTGTTTTCGCTTGTGTTTGTGGTATTCCCGTACACGGCACCGATGCCAAGTCGCCCACAGTAATAATATCCGTTTTCTATTGCGGGTAATGTCACATTATTGATTGTATCTTGTAATCCACTTCCCATAATTCCTCCACCTGTGCTACCGCGAATAACACCATTTACGTCCAAGTGTGTTTTTGGTTCCATTTGATTGATCCCCACGTTTCCTGCTGGGTTAATCATCATTCTGTGGTATTCGTCATAACGCACTTCGCCATACGGGTCGTTTGTATAGACGATACTTTCTTGTGGAAATGTATCAAATACGATGGAAGATGCTTTTAAGCGAATGCGGTCGTTTGTGGAATTTCCTTTGAATACAAATAATTCTTGATATATATCTTCATTTAACGCATAGTTGCGTTCCTCAATTGATGTTTCGGGCCGTGTTGTTACTACATATGGGTCAAGTCCTGCAAACCATATTGCATTGATTTGAGAGTCTTCCGTATTATTGGGTGTGGAACCAATAATAACTGTATTTGACTTGATTTGGAGACACGTATAGTTTGAATTAATTATGCCTGTATCTAATTGTTCGAACCGCGAATGGATGCTCCTTATACTATTATAATTTGATGAACTATTGATTCCTCCTTGAGATCTCCAAGACATGATTCTTATACTACGTGAATATATAATTCATAATAATAAACGGCAATGCCTTTACGGGTTGTTATTATGAATAATTCTCACAGTAGTATTTAGTAAATTGTATCATTCGTTATGGATGTTTTTGGTTTGCTTGATGTTTTTGGTTTGTTTGATGTTTTTGGTTTTCTTTTTGCGGTTTTTCGCGTTGGATTTTTTATTTTTAATGTTTTTTGTTTTTTTGTTTTTTTGGAAGAGGGTTTTCTCTGGATACGTGCGTCGTATATTTTGGACGCTTTGGAACCCTTGGACGCTTTGGAACCCTTGGACGCTTTGGATGCTTTGGATGCCTTGGATGGTGTAGTTGCATCAGGCTCGGACAGTGTATTTTGTATGCGTTCAAGTATATTTGTATGTGGAGTTTCATAAGTCTTGTATGAGTGTAACGGGCGTTCTAGCATATGTCTGAAATCATCAATGTCAATATTGCGGTAGTTTATTGTTTTGCCATTATTATCTAATACGACATTCATATGTTTTCCATCGGGCGAGCGTATGTCCCAATTTTGTTTATGAACTATGTTGCCATTTATATTTGTTTGTGTAGAACCCATTGATATCATTTCTATTGGTGAATTCATCTATATATACAAGTTTGATTTTTTCTAAGATGAATAATACTAAACGATGCTTTTATGAGAAGAACTAGTCATATGGGTTGCCTATTACAATATCTAGAATATTCGGTGAAATAATGAATTAGAATAAATATGATATTACAAGTATGACAACTTCGAAACCTACAGCAATTAGTTTATTCTCCGGAATGGGAGGAGATTCACTGGGTATTCAAGATGCAGGGTTCGATGTTATTGCGTTTAATGAATTTGATAAAGCAGCAGTTAATTCACACCTACATAATTTTCCCAATTCTACTCTTATTCAAGACCCCACACAAAAGAATGCAAACGATATTCAACTTATTTCGGACCAAGTCTTTTCAGAATATAAAGGTAAAGTCGACCTAGTCTTTGCCGGACATCCTTGTTTTGTTGCGGGCACAAAAATTCTCACCGAGACGGGCTATAAAAAAATCGAGGACGTATTATTAAAAGATAAGTTATTAACCCACACGGGACGTTTGCAAGATATTCTTAACTTACAACACAAAATGTATAGCGGAAGACTGTTGATATTAAATATAAAATATAACTGCGAAGACATCGTTTGCACGGAAGAACATCCATTTTATGTACGCGAAAACAGAAAAGGACGGACCTCGTCGAGTAATAAATACGATGGGGCGTTTGGCGAGCCTGTATGGAAATCAGCAAAAGAGTTATCGTCGCGCGACTACTTTGGTATGGTTATTAATTCAAATGAAATAACGCCTACATTATCATTTATTAACCCCATTGATAAGGTCATTCGCAAGGTCATAAATAATACTACCCAAAGTAACAACATCGAAACGATTGTGTTGGATAAACCCGAATATTGGTTTCTAATGGGCTATTTTGTTGGCGATGGATGGATACAAAATACGGCAAGTATAACCAGCACAACGGCTGGGACTCAAGATGAGATTCTGTTTACTATTCACGATGATATTCACGATCACGAACAGGCGGAAATTGTGAATGGAATTCGTCAGGTATTACCTATTACAGATACATTGACGGGAACGGGTAACTGTAAAATATTCAATTGTTCTGATTTTATATGGTATAATTTACTGAAACAATTCGGAACCTATGCAGTTGATAAACAGATACCGGAATGGGTCCAAGACGCACCAGTGGAATATATTGGACGATTTATAGAGGGTTATAAGAAATCAAGTGGGTATACCAGGAAGAGTGGTGTACCTCGTTTTTCGACCGTATCTTACAATTTAGCTTTTGGATTACAGCGTCTTTATTTGAAACTAGGATATATATTTGGAATTGAAAAATCTATTCGACCAAAAACATGTATAATTCAGGGACACAAAGTCGAACGGCATCATACATATTGTATTCGTGCATATACCAGAACAACATTAAGAAGTCAGTCAGCATTTATTGAGAATGGATATGTTTGGTATCCTCCTTACAAACAAGAAGAATCGCATGTTGAAAATATAAGCGTATATAATTTTGAAGTGAAAAACGACAATAGTTACGTTGTGGCAAATGTCGTCGTTCATAATTGCCAAGGATTCTCAAACGGAGGAAAGAAATTGCCGGATGATCCCCGCAACACGTTGTTCCGTGAATTTGCTCGTGTATCTAGACTTGTGAATCCTAAATACATTATTGGTGAAAATGTTGACGGCCTACTCAATAGAAAAACTGCATCTGGTGAAAATTATATCGATGTCATTGTCAAAGAATTCGACGAGATTGGATATAACGTATCGTATCAAGTATGTCACATTGTTAAATATGGAGTCCCACAACTTCGCAAACGATTAGTATATGTAGGAATCCGAAAAGATCTAGGGGAAACATACACATTCCCGGAACCATTGAACGACGGAAAAAATAATTTACCTAATCTTCAAGATATTGTTCGGTTTGACATGAAGGGTTCAATAAAAATCGAACACGACGACTTTGATATGAAAACGATTCCAGATGAATGTATCTTGAAGGATCTTACGAATGACGAGGTCGAAATTCCAACAGATATTCATCCCTATTTGCGACTAAAAGCGAAAACGCGTAATCAGGAATATAACGGAAAAGTCCATCCAACTACGCTTTCGTTTTCAAAACGTGATTCCCCTATTCACGCTGAAATTATTGATATACGAAATCCCAGTAAAACAATTATTTGTACCTACGATCACCAGCCACGGTTATTTGTTCCTCTTCAAAATAAGAATGGGTATTACCTTCGTTGTATTCTACCCGATGAACTCAAACAAATTCAAGGATTCCCTTGTGATTTTACACTACATGGGTCTACGAAGGATAAGGTCAAACAAATTGGCAACGCTGTACCGCCACCACTAATTACGCAAATCGTAAAGAAACTTCGCTCGTCAGAATAATTTCGAAGGTTACATGCTTTTGCATTTACGAGAAAAAATGGCGTTTATGAATATGAATATGAATATGAATATGAATATGAATATGAATATGAATCTGGATTATTTTGGGTCTACAATGGCAATATTTGCAGGTATCGTTTGCGTAAAGTACTCTTTCATAAAGCTGCGTGCTTTTTGTAATTGATGCGGCTTTTTCGAACCACATAATTGTTGGAGCATAATATGATAATCATTTTGAACTTTTGATGAATTGTTGCGTATTTCGAGTTCGTTTGTATGTTGCCATGACTGAAACGACTTCCACAGCCACTTGATAACATGATTATATATCTTGTCGGTAATCTCTGCTTCTTCGTTCCATTTGTTATTATTGTAAATAAACCAGCCACATTGTCTACCTACTTCAATATGCATAATCGGAAAACAAGAATGTATCGATTTCTGAGTATCAAATATGTGCTGTAATAAAGAAGTGTACGGGGTTGTTGTATTTTTCAAACACACTAACATTTCTTGTGTTGTTTCTATGGCACAAAGCCACGTATCAAAAGACTGTGATGGTTTTTCCACCGTACATAGCCAATCCTCTTGCGTATAAAACATCATACATGTATCCTGAACCGACGTGTTTAGTGTGGCATGTGGTGTTACATCTTCTAGTTGTGTTAGTTCATCTTGGACTTTTGTGTTTTTTGTAGTCCGATTTGAAATGTGAAACAACTGTTGTTTTAATACTGCATTTTCGTTCTCTAGTAATGTTACGCGTTGTTTCGTATTGTCTAGCTGGGTTTGAAATTGAAGTAATAATTGATACATTTCACGTGAGTTCATGAACGTCTCGTCGAGTGTATTGTTGTCTGAATGTGTCGTTCTTGTTTTTATTTCGCATAACAGGACGTGTTTTTTATAACATCCATGGCTCTTGTATTTTCGCTTACAATACGTACATGTATACGATGACATGGATGGCATTGTCATAAAACATTGTGAAATAACTCGTAAATACGAATTAAAATCAATTTTTCAGCTATCTATCTACAGATTTTCAATCATGTCCTCCAGTGTGGTTTTCTTCGTAATATAATATAGATGAGTTCAAGTGACTTTCAGAATACATTATGTGGACAATTAGATACATGTTTTACGGAACCTGCAAATACAAAACCGTGTCCCTCGAAAATGTGTATATTTCCCATTAACAAGAGTCAACGCAAGGGAATGGTATTGTCAAGACCTCTAGGAAAAACATATTGCTCTCGAGCACAAGATACAAAAGTCGGATGCAAGGCTGGCGTCACTTGTGCGAAACCATGGAACAATCAAAGCGACCGCATTGAAGCCGCTGGAAACGGCGTAGATATTAAACACAACTCGTACGCACGCCGTCTTTTGAAACTGAAGGCTCCTTATTTTCAGAACAACTTGGCATCATAAACTTGGTAATTATAGATAACCTGATGTTTGTAACCGAATTCTATAGTTACGCAACGCTTAAAAACACAAACGCTTAAAAACAGGAAAATTTATATATCCATATTACAATATGCCTAGACCAACGATGCCGATGGTAATGATTTCGAGAAACAGTGTGTCCGGACTCACCCCAATGCAAGACGAAGCAATACGTGAGCGGTCGCGTAAAGCACAAGCCTTACCATTACGTAATATGTTACAACGCGTTCGTTCACATATGGGTCAGGTCGGTGGTTGTCGTGCATGTGGGAAATAAGTAGACCCGTTGCTGTAGAGTTCGAGAATGTAAATGATATTTGATATGTGGGGAAATCATATGTGGGGAAATCATAAAAAAAAATTGATTGCAAATAGCTGAAACATAGGCATTATAACTTAAGCATTATAACTGAATAAATCTTATTCAATTATAATATGATGTCCCAAATCCAATATAATATAATGGGAGACCTGGAAGACGGAGGCTGGGGTCAGTTTGTGGATATTGACCGTTACTCAATTGTGCCGTTGGTAGATGACGCTCCATATCAGCTTCTTGTAAATACCACAGGTACTGGGAGTGATCCGATCGAATATTATACAATGTTTCTTCATTTGTCGTGTATTCCCACAATAATGTATCTCTGTGTATACTTAATCATTTGAGAAAAATGAAACACATTTATATCTAAAACTATAAAAATATGATTCACCTGTCTAGTCTGAATGTAAGCGGAACGTACACGCCCAGTCTGCATTTTGAATTTGCAGTAAACGTCCAAACTCATCTATTAATGCAATGCGAAATTTAGAAATATCCACGGGTCCTGTATAATGTCGTGTGTTACTCACAGTACATGGCTTATACATTTTTTTGTTTTTCAGTACCATTTTTGCGAATGCGTTTCCGCCTAGCGCAAAATCAATCGCACACCCTTGTAAGGTTGATTCGTTCAATATGATTGTTTCCAGCTTTGAAGACTGAAAATCATCTACAATCAAATATGCATATTTTGAACCATACACATCTAAAATAGAAGGGGTAGCCAGTTCTATTTGCGTCTGATTCTCGGTGTTTGGCTGTTTGAGTGTTTCTGAACGATATCCCACCATCCAGCCTAATTTGGAACGTAAATCTTGGTTGCTTTCCCCGTCTGTAGTATTTCGCGTAAAGTCTAGTTCCACGTAAGAGGGTGGAGTTGTTGTACCAGAGTTAGCAATATCCATCACGAAGTTGACACTCATGTTGTTTTCTCCGTAAGGAGCTTGAACCGCCCACACCCAACTACATCGTTTCACCATATCATTCGGATGTGATGCCAAGTAATTGTTCCATGTAGCCAGCAAATATTGACGGTCACTTAATGCTTCCTCGCTATTTGAAAACCATACATCTGGAAATATCAAGACTTGCCGATCTCCACCAAAATCAACGGTCATGTGCGTGTTTCCATATGCAGCCATGAATCCCCCAACCACAGACGGCCACTCAAATGACAATAATGACATTCCGGTAATGTTACGTTGTGTTTCACTCATTGCATACGTAAAAACATTCGAATTTGATGTAAGCGGACTCGATCGAAACCGACTGTCAATGGGGACCAACTTATCAACAAACAAGTTTACACTTTTTGAAGATTTCGAACTAAGGAGCGGCTGACTTGTAAGTACAGCATCCGCGCTCACAAGATTGAGATTCATTAGACGCGACTTTGCACCATCTAAAAATGCAAGAGTGTTTTGTTTGGTTGTCGCGTCCATTCGTATGTTTTTCTCTACTTTATCCACCACAATTTGATATTGACTTTCCAGTGCTTCGCTTGTAAATGATTTCGACTGAATCTTGAATAGGTCGCGCAATTCTTCTACTTCATAATGCTCTATATTTAAATCAAATGTCATATAAATATTACTCATATTATATTTGTCGTTTTTGTGCGTAATCGATATAAAACAAATTTCATTATTAGTATATGGATCCTTCTCGTGACACTGCCCCCACTCAACCCGTTTCTCCTCAACAGGACACTACGTTAATCGACGTCGAAATCAAAGACGAGAACATTGCTCTCAATGTGTTGGTTTCCTTTGTGAACCTCGCGCAGAGACGTGGTGTTTTCAATATCCAAGAATCTTCTAAAATCTGGGAATGTATTAAGATGTTCCAAAAGAAGTAAAAAGTAAACAAGTAAAAGGAATAAAGAAGTAAAAGAAGTAAAGAAGTAAAAAAAACTAAATGGGTTTATCTCATGTTGTCATGACATAAAACATTGAAGTAACTGTAAGAATTTGTCTAGGACTCTGTATAGGATTTGGCATAAGAATTGTTATGATAATATTTGTAAGAATGGCTAAACAACTTTATCTGGTTAGTGAGTCTTCGTCTTTGAATGTGACCTTCTTTTGTCGGAACTTATTTTCGAGCATGAAGACTAACTCTGCGGTTGCGATTCCCAATATGTAGCCAGCTACGACTTGGTATATGTTATGGGCGCCCTTTGCAACACGAGCATATGCAACAAATAAAGGTATTGTTTCTGTTATATAATCCTGAATGTAAAATCCGAATTGACGATTCTTCATTTTTTTTCGTAATACAACTAGATGAATGAAAAATGCAGATGTCATTACATGACCGGATGGAAATCCTGGATTCCCACCAGCAGGGCCTCCGACGTTTAGAAGGTTCGTATTTTGTGCTTCAATTGGTCGTGCGAAAATGAATGGTTCCATGTTTGCCGTTGAAAATTTAATTACTTTGTGAAATCCGGTTACAAACAAGATGCCTCCCAGGAGTACCCAATCCATCGTGACGACTGCAACTGTACCCATTGCTACAATAATAAGTGAAATCATATCCCATATGTGCGAAATTCCAACCATGTTATATATATTTGGGGTTTGAGATATTCGTGATGTAGCCAATTTCAAGATACCGTAAAATGAATTTATATATTGCATGATTTGTATTATATAAATATTTTATGGAGGACTGTTTATGTAATTGTGTGTTTATGCCATAATTCAAAATGTATATTTAATATAGTAAAAACATTATGAAAAAAATATTATCGGGTCCGTTTGATAAGAACAAACAATCTAACAAACAATGTAACAAACAATGTAACAGTGAACCTAATTTATTATTTGCAGTCTCCGAATGCGAAATGACAAATATCAAAGAGAAATACGGATTCGTTGAAACACCCAACAACCATGTAGATTCAATGCTCGATTCGTTACCTAGTACGGTATGGTTTAACCCGAAATACAAATGGTTGGACCCGGGTTGCGGAAACGGACAATTTGCGCGTGCAATTGTAGAGAGGCTCATGAAATCATTGGCGTGTATTATTCCCAACGAGAAGAAACGCCATTTGCATATTACGTCAAACATGTTAACACTGGTAGAATGTGATACTAGTCATCACACTGTACTGGAAACACATGGATTATTAGAATGTACGATTTGGGACGACTTTTTAAACCATGATTTTGGGACACAACAGTTTGATGTTATTATTGGAAATCCTCCATATCACGGGATTCAGAGAAAAAAGGTCCCTACCCAGCAAACACGTTCTAAAACGACGGATGGGATTACTTTATGGACTCATTTTGTGGTAAAGTCGATTGATCTATTATGTGCTGGGGGTTATTTGTCAATGATCGTTCCAAGCATATGGATGAAACCCGACAAGGCGGGGATTTATAATTTGTTATTACAACAAGACAATATTTATTTACACACACGTGACAATACAGAAACAAATATTTTATTTCATTATCAGGCCCAAACACCTAGCGTCACGTTTATGTTACAGAAGACGCCAAACGATGTTATCAAAACACATTTGCTATCTTACAATGAAAGCGTGATTCGTAGCGTACATTTATACGATGTTATTTATAATAAATACATGCCCTACACATTTTGCCATGGGGCACCGATTCCACTGTGTTATCCTTCAATATTTAATCGACTACAACGGTTATGTAACACATATGGTTCGCTTGAACCATTTGTCACCAAAACTGCTTCCCCGCATCCGAAATATGCATGTATTTCACAGGAAACATACAATACACTTTCTCTCGTAGAACGCGATTCTTTATATCCGAATATTCACTCATGTACTCTGACAAAACGAACGCCAATATTGAAAAAAACGTATTCGGAATTTCCCCTTGCATTTGCAGGTCTGCGTAAAATTGTATGCGCCCACAAAATGCATGGATTCCCATATTACGACCACGATGGAATATATGGCATTAGTAGTCGTGATAATTACGTTATTATATTACCCGAACCATTTGATACGGTACCCCACTATTTCACATTGGTCCAAATTCTCTCGACACCATTTGTTAGAAACCTTTTTGTGGCAACAAGATATCGTATGAAATATTTGGAAAAGTATATTTTTGAAATACTTCCCAACATACTTGTCTCGAGAGATTTTCGGTGGATATTGGAATCGCATCCTATTAACGAAATAACGAATTTCATGTATAAGTGGGTGGGATTACACCCGCAAGAAATAGCATATTTTGAAAAACATAAACACAAATACACGTATGGTTCATTCTCGTTTTCGGCACACGAAGACAAAATAACACTAGACGACACAGAGTGTTCGGTTCCAAATGACAAGATAAAACCTAATGTATTATGCACCGATACTAGATAGTTATATGGAATCTTTTTTGAAAAATTGATTTGGAATTACATAAACACATGTTACCAACACTATTGTAGCAGACTATTATTTAGTTATGAACGACGAATCCATAGAGTTTGCAGTCACACGATTCAACACAGAAACGTGGATGCAATACGCCCGTTTTACAGAAAACCATGAAACCGGATATTATACTGCACCCAAACAAATCACACGTAAAACCCCCCTTCACAAAACTATAATTGTACTTGAAATGAACAACGACTCAAATACAATTATGGGAATTGGAATTGTAAAAAATTACTGTGAACCAGCGCGTGCGCGAATATACGATGACAAGAACTTCAATCGATACACATATAAACACCGCGCGCCCCGCATCGACAGGAGCCAATTAAATATGGAAGAGTGTTTGTTGCTGCGGTATTTCGAGTCGGTATGCTTTCGAGGCTCACGACACCTTAAACGAGGCGCGGGCATCACCATAATGCCAACTCGTATTATAGAACACTGTCTAAAATTTGTAAACATATTTGATTCGTTTAAAAAGATGTTTACTCGCGAATCAAACACTAACATAAAACTAGAAACTTAATAGAACATAATAGAACATAATAGAACATAATAGAACATAATAGAAGATAATAGAACATAATATAAGATAACATTCGAAATTATTGCGTAATGACTAGGCTACGACTAGAACTAGGACGGTACGACAATTTTACGCATTTTTTTGTGGCGATCATGTTATGAATGAATATAGCCACTAGTAATATGGGCCCATACACCTGAATATGATTCCATATAACAAGATTCGGTTGAAAACCAATTAATAATTCATGTATTAGTATACATGCATATCACAAACACATTATCCATTTTATGGATGATTGGATTGTATGGTTCGTCTTTTTCGTTTATGCGTGGCATGTTTCATAGACATAGCCCACGTAATTTTCAAGGCATGGTAAGACTAAAAGCAACACTTCCGTCGAATGATTCGCCCCCTTCAAGGAAAGATTACTCGGGTCGTAAAAACACAACGCTTAGTCAAGCCAATGTATCTTCCAGAGGATTACCAGACCCAACAAACACTTCGCTATTTATAAAACCAATGAGCGAAAACGATTTTGACAATTTTGACAATTTTGATAATGAAACCGAAAAAAGCATTCGCGATATACAAGAACTAGGAAAACGCCTGGAACAACTTTTTGGTTCACAAATCCACGACTCAGACCATACACGTAATGAATACTGGAAAGGAGGAGACGAAATGGATGACGATGATTTTGATAACGATTTTGTAGAACATATAGAAAAAATAAAACAACAAAACAAGAATAAAAATACAGACAAGACGCCAAGTGCGAGTAAAACGGAATCTAGTGCGAGTAAAACGGCCACAAAACGTTCCACGTCCTCACAAAACAGAAAGAAGGTGTCAAAAATACTAAAAGACGCAAATTTTGATACAGACGAAAAGAAAGAAGAAGATGAAGACCCAAGAGCAAATCGTGCATACACAGAAGAAGAACTTGCCGCAGCACGCCAATTTCAAGAAGACATACAAAACTCCCTTGGTATCCGCGTATTTATTCGGAAATCGGACGACGACAATACAGACCCTTCTGCACCATCTTCATCTTCCGCAAAAAGTGAAAACTTCGAAATCTTGAAAAATCCGCCATATTCATTTGATGACGTTGGTGGCTATCAAAACGTGAAGGAAGAAATGCTACAAAGCGTCGACATGCTGAAAAACTACGAGAAATACTCGAAATTCAACGTACGTACCCCCAAGGGAATGATCCTGGAAGGCCCACCAGGTAACGGCAAGACACTTCTAGCACGCGCATTCAGTGGCGAAGTGAATTCGTCCTTTATTGCCGTATCAGGCAGTCAATTCCAAGAGAAATATGTAGGGGTCGGCGCAAGTCGCATTCGTGAATTGTTTGAACTGGCCTCTAAAAATACACCATGTGTCATCTTTCTCGACGAGATTGATGCGCTTGGTCGCAGTCGCTCCATTAACGAAGTTTCCACAAATACCGAACGCGAACAAACATTAAATGAATTGCTTGTTGCGCTCGACGGATTTAAGTCATCAAACGGAATCTTCGTGATTGGAGCAACAAACCGCATGGACTTGTTAGACGAAGCACTGATTCGACCCGGGCGTATTGACAAGAAAATATATATTGGAAATCCCGACGCCAAAACGCGTGAAGCAATATTAGATATACATATTGCAGGCAAGCCACGTGAACGCGACATTACTGTAAACGACATGGTCGACATTACAAACGGACTTTCTGGAGCCCAGATTGAGAACCTACTAAATGAAGCCATGTTATATGCACTACGTGATAAGCGCGAAGTGATGACAAAGAACGATATAGAACATATTCTAGGACGACTGTATGTTGGATATCAGCCAAACGAAAATACATTTAGCGATGATATGATTATGCGAATTGCCGTTCATGAAATGGGTCATGCGATTGTTGGTCTTATGAGTCCACACCACTCTAAATTGGTTAAAGTGTGTTTGAATCTATGGTCCCCCACCAGTCCAGGATATACCATTTTCGAACACGCCGAAACGGATAGCTCCATCTACACGAAAGAAAAGCTCATGGCTCGTTTAATGGTGTTACTTGCCGGTCGCATTGCAGAAGAAATTTTCTATGGAAACTCTATTACAAGTGGAGCATCCAAAGATATTGAAGAAGCATATCGCCTTGCCGAAACCATGATACTCAAGTTCGGCATGGGAAAGAAGACAGTCTACGCCCATAGCAGCGACTCTTCTAAGGAGTTCATCGACAGAGATATTGAACGTATTATAGAATCGGCTTACCAAACCGCATATGTAATTGTGTCAGAGTCGATAGAAATCATACGCACATGTTCTAAAGAGCTGGTATCCTCCAAACTATTATTACCCGACCAAATCTTGAAAGTATTACACCAACATCACATTTCCCTGAAGCAATCAGAGGATTAAATCGGACCGAAACAAAAACACACAAACACACACAATGAAGAACGATATTTAACGGGTGGCGGAAAGATTACCATTGGGAAGTTTAATCGAATACATTACATATAAACAAATTTCATTATGTTATGTATAGAATGTCTAGTGTCGGAAAAAAATCTAATACTGGTTCAGATGAAAGTTCTGTGAATGGTTCATCTGATTCCGGTTCTGACTATGATTCAGGTTCAGGTTCAGATTCAGATTCGGGGTCAGATTCAGCTTCAGCTTCAGATTCTAATCACAACTTTACAATCAACAACACTGATAATAATGACGGTTTTGACATTGCAAATTTCAGCATCAAGCAACTCTTCGAGGTGATTGGAATGAACGACGATTCTAAATATCTATCAAAGGACATAATCCAGAGAAGATTTGAAACCATGAAAAAAAATGTGATATCAAGTAGGCATCCGTTTTATAAACAATACACAACTATGAATTTTCTTAAAGAGGCAGAAGATAAATTGTGTAAATACATGGATTCTGTAAATACAAGCACAGGCACTACAGACGACTCTTCTCAACCTGTAGGAAAAAAATTAACAAGTCTTACAACCGCCGGTAATCTTTTACTTTCGTCACAATCCACGATTTCAAAGATAGACCCAGCATTGGTCGAAAATAGTTCGCCAATAACAAAGGTAACTACACAATACAATGTTCCGCTTGCCCGCGACAGCATCAATCCAATTCAGCGACACATTTATACAAAGGTCATATGCCTCAACTCGGAAGTAGAAAACTATTTTATTGACGTTCCTCGCGCACAAACAAATACATATAGCTTCACGCTGGAAGAACGGCTCAAGAATGTGGTGGAACTGAAATTACATTCTATACAAATCCCGGATTCTTGGTACACTATTGACGCCGCACGCAACAACAACACATTTTCAATCAGTATTCCTAATGCAGCTGCGGGCGTTGATACAAGCGCTAACGATACCACCTATTCTATGATTACAATCACCATTCCCGATGGGAATTATACAGAACCTGGATTGATTGACGCGGTCAATGCACTATGTAGTGCGAATCAAACTCTACAACAAGCACAGATTTCCGTTGACTTTTCAATGATTCCTATACAACAAAAGATACAAATCAAAGTGACTCCGGACGATGATTCATTCACCGGAATGATTTCATTCGTATTTTGTGAAGTTATGGATTCTACTACACAAGTAAATGCAACCATTGGTTGGATGCTTGGATTCCGCGAAGTCGTGTATGACCTGAATGTTAATCCTCAAAATGATTCCCCATTAGTTATTACTGGAGAGGCTATATTTAACGTCCATAACGTGAACTATATATACATAAATGTAGATGACTACAACCAAAATCATATTCACAATTCCGTTGTGGGAGTAACGGAATACAACGCCTACCCGTCAAAATCAGTGCGCGATCTCTTTTCACGCACCATGCAGTTTAACAGCGGATACACAAATGCAAATATGGAAAAATATATGAAGGGCATTTCTTCAGGTGACTACAATATGCAAATTATACCGGATACGGAAAATCGCCAATTCAGTCAAAACGAACTCTTTGCAATGCAACAAACAATGAAAACAAAACATCAGGCTCCGCTACATAAACTACAAGTACGCTCTCCTACAACGCGCACCACATTTGCCACGTTGTCCGCGCCGAATATTGGACCGATTGTATATAATCCTCCGGCAACTGACGTGTTTAAACGCACATACTTTGGACCTGTCGATCTGGTTCGTCTGAAAATTACATTGTTGGACGACAAGGGATTGCCTGTTATTTTAAACGGAAACAATTGGACGTGTTTATTTGAAGCCACTCTACTATATCAATATGGAGATACAAAACAAGACCTGCCGCCTGTATAGATGATGTATATGCGCGGATTTTGTTTGGATTATACAAAAAATTGATTTTGTTTGTATCTCACTATATGACATAACAAATCTAATATGGTAAAGAACTTTGGTGGAAACAAAAGCAAGAAACAAGGGCGTAAATTTGTATCGTCAAATAATTCTCATAAACTACGTATTCCCGAAGATGAAGATGAAGTCATCTCGTGTGTTACTAAAATGCTTGGAAATGGTATGTGTAATGTTATGTGTTCGGATGGAATGGTTCGTTTGTGTATTATTCGCAATAAATTCCGCGGGCGTTCAAAAAGAGACAACACGCTTAATCCTGGGTCTTATGTACTTGTTGGAAAGCGTAGCTGGGAATCCGGTAGCACCGTGAAATCAAATATGGAAAAGTGCGATCTGATGGAAGTATATGGTACGAGTGAAATCGACCGCATACGGGATACACTAACCAGTGTCAATTGGAGTGTGTTCCGTAGTGCGTTACAACACGTGGTACATGATTACGGTTCAAATCCTACAAAGGAAAAGGAAGGTGAAGACATGTTTCAGTTTCAGGCACACGATACAAGCGAACTTCAACACGACGTGATTAACGACGCAAAAACACATTTGGATACAATTACTGTTGGAGATTTAGAGGAAGAAATCATTATTGATGATATTTAAGCGTCAGGTAGAAAGTTTGGAAACAGTGCCATTGACCCTATTCTTTCGGGTTTGCTTGTGTTTTCCACGTGGATCAAAACGCACATATTTATGAGTTGCATTTGTATGCACTCCTTTTTTCATGTTTGTTTCGCGATATATAAATAGAATTGTTTTTAGTTTGTGAAATCCGCGCGTCTCTGAAGACACTCCAAATGGCACGTTATATTCCGTCTTCCATTGCGACGAATCCCACGTTTTCAGCTCCTTGTCACTGTAATACATTATATCCGCCAATGTATAATACTTCCAAGATTCATCACGCTGTTTCCACAAGTCATATTGACCCTTTGTAATCTGTTCGCCGGAAATTGTTTCAACGGATTCGTGTGTATACATTAATGTACTGTCTTTGCGCAAATACCATTTCAAAATACGAATGGAGGTTACTTTATAAGTTGTGTGGGACCTAGGTATGACGTTATTACTCATAATCGCCCTGCTATTTTGTACGGGCATTGTATAATCTACGTTCAAACGAATACATGGTTGCTCTGTGTGTTGTTGTTCTGTGTGTTGTTGTTCTGTGTGTTGTTGCTCTGTGTGTCGTTTCTGGTTCATATTCATCTGTGGGTATAAGTTATATAAACCCTTTTGTCTATTTCATTATATGGGATTTATATGCGATTCAAGTACCGGGTTCACAAAAGACTATTGTCATCAAATTATACAGTTGCGACAGCAATTTCTACACGATAGGTTGCTTCCCAATGTCACACATACAAAGAACTTTCCGCCATCACATTGCCCTTTAAACATTTTCAACAATTTCAATCACCAAGTATTCAAAACCATAGTCGAAACGTTAATCCCATACATAGAGACACATTACCAATACAGTAGATCCGATTGTATTTTAGACGATACATATTACGTGGAAAACAGCTACACGCACGACACACACTATTACCATTGTGACCAGGACTACATGTTTGCTTTTGTAATTGTTTTGAGCGAGCCGTCACAATACAAGGGTGGTGAAATCATCTTGAACGGCGAAACACTCGATTCGTCCACAAAGATTGTTCTGTTTGCAAAGCATGAGACATTCCAAATACGAAACATTCTGCTGGGAGAACAACATAAGTTGGTTGTATACATACGCACAAAGACTCAACCACTTAGCTTACGAGGAAGTGGGAAAAACAGTAACAATGGAGTCCTATTGTTGAATTCACCTATTATTTCATTCCCGTATGTATTGGATTTGTGTAATTGTAATATGCTATTGAGTCGACTACAACTACATAAAACATATATGAACGCAATAGAAGAAACACCGAGTCTGAGCGCCGGATTACATTATATTAAGATCAATCATTTTTACAACACGGACTTAATTGAACTGATTTCCTCACACGTACGTAACCATCGTTCTTCTTTGTTGTTGAAACACTACAATATACCTTTCCACAATATACGACAGATACGTATGTTGGGAATAAACCAAACACAGGAAGTTGACTATTTACGCCCATACACCATTCCACAGAGCAATGCGTCCGATGAAACTGCGGAGTCGAAGTTCAGTTTGCTGATTCTTATAAACCACATAAAGGCAAATTTGTATTCCCATCCCAAATACACGGATATGAATGGACTCAAGGACACGGTTTGTGTATTCCACATTCATTTTTGTTCCCATTTGCAATGACAATTACCGAAACGAACCCAGAAGAGCCCGCATTCTTCATAGAGCTTGTATATTGAGTGGTTGGCTGGCTGGTTGGCTGGCTGGCTGGTTGGCTGGCTGGCTGGTTGGCTGGCTGGTTGGGCTATTAAGTGTTTAAACACAGTTATACAATCTTACTATTAGTATTGTCATGGAGTATCTGGTACAAAATCCGCTCGAATTCCACAACATCGACAATGACGATGGATTTATAGAACGATTGCGCGAAACATCTATTTCCCAAGACGCATCAACATTCTGGAGCCAATTTTATGAACGAAATACGCTGTTTTGTGATTCCGACGTACGTGTATATGATAATATTATACCTGAAGCAATATGTAGTCAGCTAAAAAAACATATGACTCCTGCCAGCATACCTTGGAAATATGGATATTGTAATGAACCTATTACGCTGATGCCTGAGAATGTGGCTCCGGCGAATTGTTCGCAAAACAACAAAGTCAAGAGCACACAGTCATCAGAAGTGAAATGCATTGACGAACTACACATGTTTTCCTGCAATTTGTATAAAAATCCATTTTTCGAGGCACTGTTTTACCAGTGTATTTTGCCTCATATTGACATGAAGTACAAGGAAAGTGCTATAATCGACCGCTGTTTCGTTACAGGTCAATTACATGGCGTGTCACATTTATATCACAAGGATCAGCGCTCGAGCGTATATTATGGACCGTCCGTTTATGTGTTTTTGAACCCAAAATGGAAATCATATTATGACGGCAGTTTGTCGTTTATACTGAACCAAATCACATTTGAAACATTACACGTCGAACCCAACTTTGGACGCGTGGTGGTGTTTGAACCCGATATGTATCATAAATCCGCCGAGGTTTCAGGATATGCACTCTTTGAAAATGCAATGCAAACTATATTACAATACCATCTTGTATACAAAGAAACACACGAGACACACGAGACACACGAGACACACGAGACACACGAGACACACGAGACACACGAGACACAATAGTTGAACGATCTAATTCGACAACACGAAAACATTATATAGAATATATTTTCTATATAATCTTATCAATAGGTTAATAATGTCAAACACAACCGCGAATTCTCAAAGGATTCAAATGATACCATATGATTGTTACCAAACCCCGAAACAAACCAAGAACACGAATGTTACCACAGGGTTGCGATATAAAAAATATGCAACACGAAGTATATTTCAAATAGCCGAGAAATATAAGGACCACTGTACTTCGAAAAGCTATTGTGATACACTATGGTCCAGGCCTCGCGTAAACACAAAGGAGGCTATTTCAGTATACGACAATATAATAGAACCACGCATTCTTGACAACATTGAATTCTTTTGTAAGAATTCTGCGTGGAAATACAAACAACATTCGCTACAGGCACAGCGAGCTAAAGAACTGACAAATACCTATGGCGAAACATACAAGAACAGATGGTCCTCTATTTCTTTTATTTTCTTCAGCCTTGAGGTCACACACGAAGATTATTTTTACAATATATTCTACGATAAAATACTACCCAACTTGGATTGTATATCAAACGCACTGAAACCGCATGTTGTGATCGAACGCATGTACTTTAACACTCATTTATCGGGAATGTGTGGTGCATGGCATACGGACGGAAAAACAATACTGGATAAAAACGACGATAATCGTAATGGACCCACCGTTCTATTATACGTTTCCAAAGATTGGAGTTTGCATTATCATGGAAGCACTTCGTTTTATTTGAACGACCATAAACGCGACTCCATATTTCACGTGGAAAGCAAATGCGGGCGCGTTGTTGTATTTCCATCGTATATTACACATCGCATGAATGATATTTCGCGCTTTCCTCAACATAACAATCGTCTGCGTTATGTAATTGCATTCCATCTACAATACGATAACTGTATTTATAGTTAGGTTGGCGTTGGCGTTGGTGTTGGTGTTGGCATTGGCGTTGATGGCGGACCTTTACTGTGTTTGTGTGCCCGTAAGTTTGAACTTTGTTCCACTTATTCCACTCATCAGTTTAAATTCAATCGTATAGCTCCCTTCCGTAAACCCATTGGGAAATACATTCGTTCCGAGGTTATCTACTGAAAAAGCTCCAGTGTAGTTGGCGTCCGGGCCAAGACCGTCTGGTTCTTCTTGCGTAGATACATCAACTATTTTTGTTACATGGTAACCTACAGTTGAACCCCCACCACTGAATTCATCCAACCGAAGTTCCGGTAGCGTAAACCCCGATGCAACACTAAATGTAACGTTGTCAGCATCATCGTGTAATAATGTGTTTGCAATTGTTAACTTATTATTTGCGTCGAAACTTATGTTTGAATACGCGATTTCAGCCACATACCCATATAACGTGAGCTCATAAATTGATCTATGACCCCCGACAATGGATATTTCTAGCGTCTTTACTTGCCGCGTATCTGTGACCGCTAATGTTCGCGTAAATGTAGATGCATTGTACGAATACGTTCCTAATAAATCGTCGGTGGGACTCACCTTTACAACAATTGAACCCGCAACCGAAAGATTGTAGTCCGAATTCGTGTTTGTACCTCCATAAAATGCAATACTTGCCAATTGTATCGGGTACGGCAGATCTAGTTCGAAAGTACCTGTTGCGTTGTAAGGAGTTACACCATAACCAGCTATTGTGTTGTTTCCATTGAATATGTTAATTCCATCAAAATTCGTCAAATTAAACCCATTGTTGTCACTTACCAAAGAACGAACCCTATAAATACCTGTACCATATTGGGCCGAACCTTCTACGACTTCACCAGACCTCCATTCATTGTATTGCGAACCCCCTGTCGCCCCCACTAAATTCACAAGAGGTTTCACAGGAGGAAACTGCTTTATTACGGGTGAAGAACTAATATAGTCCGTAACTTGTGTACCCATAAGTTTGTACGAGACTTCGTCTTCCGTGTCAATTGAAAACATTATATTTATTTTACCACTCGTGAACCCCTGTGTAAATACATTTAGACTAACATCATCAAGTGAAAACCCACCACTATACGACATAGTTGTTTCAGTATTTGCAACTTTATATCTTACATATGCGGTTGATGAACCACTAAAGTCTACAAGAACAAGTGATGGCATTTCGTATCCAGTTTCCAAACGAAAAGTTACATTTGTTTGCACCCCACTTGGCAATGTGTTTTCAATTGTAATATTATTGTTAGTATCGAAATGAAGCGAATTGTAGAAATCACCATATGTATATATTTCACTGATTACTGCATTCGTTTGATTTAGATTTACTTGAATGTGTAACTTGGTTATTTCGGTGGTAGCATTTGCAACAAATATAAGACGCCCATCCATCGCACTGAAGGTGTTTACACCAGCAATGGAACTATATGTTGTACCATCAAGCGTGCCCGCTAACAGTACGGACTCTGGGTTAAATACTGAATAGCTTTCATAACCCAACAATATGAGTTTATTAAACAATATACACGTAGGATAAGTAACATATATTTCAATATACGGTGAACTACCAAAGTCTCCCTGTATGCTATTGTAATATGTTAGTGGATTTATATAACTGCCACCTGGACCCGGGAAATGATTCATTAGCGTTAAATTTCCATTCTCAATGCTTGTGTTTATATTGTGTCGTGAAGCAATTACATCAATTATATAACGCCCGTTTCCATAACTTTGATTTTCAACAATACCCACACTTCTCGACCTTGTTGCTGCATCTGCATTAATTTTGTTGTTTGGGCTCAAATAGGTGGTAATCAACTTGATTGGCACGGGCGGAAAGATAAACTCGGTGTCTTCGAGTGTCCTTGTTATTGAGTTTGAAATAAATCCGGACAAGCTAAGTTCATTTATTACAAAACTACTTACATTCCCTAACACTTGATAAATAATAAAGGCATACTTGTCATACATGGATGTGTTTGTTGTTGTATCCATAATCGCCCACGTATATGGATTCGGTAATTTACTCGTTGTACCAATTAATGTATATGCCGAGTTTGTTATTGTTGATTTTCCATATACATACACAATTGTTGGCGAATAGCTGAGTGTGTTTCCGTATCCATATATTTCAACCGTTGTCAATATTACTGGCGATGGTAATGTAACTTCTATATATTCGCCATTCGGCGCGGAAAGGATTCCTAACACAGAACCGAAATTTCGGTTTCCATATGAATATCCTTGATTTGCATTATAACGACCCCCATTTACTTGCCATGAGAAATTTGTACCGGTCGCATCGTAACCGGAGGAAGAAAAACTCCCAGTAGCCGGACTAAAATTCATAATACCTTGGGCGCGAACGTTTGAAAGGGCGTCGCTTGTTTTTATTATATATGTTCCGTTTCCATATGGTAGATTATTCAATGTGATCTGATTTTCATTTAAACCGTCCAACCCACTATAGAAATTAAACCCCATCGGAGGAAAACGTTTTTTCATATTCGGCGTGGTTGGTTTGCCAAATGAAAAGTTTACAACGTTTGTGATCTCTCGATTATATGAACCGTATAACTCCACTTCTATTTGGCTTCCACTACATTTGTAATGCTGTGAATAATTAATGTTGTTTGGATCATTCCAAATAGAAGAACCAGAATCGGGCAGTTGTTGAAGATGAATGCTGCCGATTTGACGATTCACAGGTGCGTCTATTTTGCGAAGCTGAAACCACGTAGATGTATCTTGGGAACTATATGACGTTATTGTTGTACCGCTTACGCCATTTGAAAGAAACAAGAACGTATCGTAATTGTTATCTATTGTTTTATCAAAATCATAATCAGTTGAATTATTAAGGGGTACCCATTTTTCTGTATCATACAGATTTGTATACGTACATTCGGTTGTAATGTCATGTCCGTATACATCGTACACTCTACACTCTGTAATAATAAATACAACCCGCTGACTTGTATATGTGGGCCATTCTTGCGGTTTTGCACTTAGTATTGTACTTGACGCACCCCCCTTTTGTTCTGCAAATTGTTTCTTATACACACGAACTGCTCCTGGTTCCGGTTGCGGATTGGATCCATTCGACCAATATTGAGCGTGTCCTCTGTCTTTCCACCCATTGATCCAGTTTGCATACGACGGCCCAGGATCATTTACACCCTTGTTAGAAGGGTTCAAATATTGAGCTCCATTAATACCGTTGATATTAAATTGGACGGTTCCGCCTACATGATTTGAACCACCACCTAAAATCGTGTCCGACTCCCGATATCCAGCTAAGTCACCCAGGTCATCTCCACCATCGTCATATCCGTATAGGTACCCGTCGCCCCCCTTGTAAGCAATACAATAATCTCCGTTGGCTAAATACAACTGCGCGTACGCACTTGTTGTAGTCACTGTATATCCCATATTTGCCACACCTGTATGGCTCCAACCAATCATTCCACCATTTCCTCCTGATTTGGAACTCACGGTAGGGTAGTCGTCGCCACTATGAGTCACATTTCCATACCCGCCTTGGCCCTGGGCGATTACATAGATTTCATCCACCCAAGGTTCAAACGTACCCGTCCATTGCTGTGTTGCGCCGGGTGCGGGCTGAAAATAATCTGTATACTTTGCCAGATAAAGGCTCCCAATATCTGTTCCGTTTATTTTAAAACCCGTGTTATGCTGTATGTCAAATACAGACGGAATATAATTGGTTGCACTTTGACCGTTCAACGTTTCGTTATTCCAAGACCCTCCTGCCGATACATAACTTATTCCATTTGGTGAGGCAGACGATTTATATTCTACCTTTGGTTGGAAACTAGTTGTATTCCTTAAAAATATGTCATCCAAACTTACGCGATTATTATTGCTATTCAAAAAAAAGTCGCCGTAAATAATAATAGTTGCTTTATAAGAAATTGTATCATTACCATCTCCTGGAATAATACTGAATGTAACATCATAACTGGTATTTATATCCGAAACTGGTGCATTATTCATCTTTATGTATTGTACTGGAACTGCCGTAAACGCTTGAACGTTTGTTGTCCGGTTTGGATTTGGATAATAGGTTATATTTTGTAGAAGACCTTGTAATAGTTCTGGAGTGATTTCGTTGTTTGTATTATAAGAAATAAACTCACTTCGTGAAATGGTGGCATTAAAGGTACCTTCTAACCGTGGATATATAAAAACCTGGATATCAAAATACCAATATGGGGTACCATTTGGACTATATTGTATTACTTTATTATCGTCAGTTGCCGTATAGATAATGTCTTCGCCTACATCTCTGCCTCCTATGAAATTTACACCGGGCCCTATATAATTATATGTGGCCCATAAATTCGTACCAGGATTCCCTACAAATTGCTGGAAAACTAGATTTTCGATCCCACTTTGTGCTAGGACATTCCCAACTTCTACAAATTGAGGCCCGTTACTTATGTGCGGAGGTGACGAGACTGTTGAATTGTTTCCCGGATTACTACCGTAATAAGCATACGAATATAATCTAAAATTTGGGTGACTAGTTGTAGTACTAAAATTGTTAACACGCAATCGAGGTGACTGTACGTTTGAATTATAGTAATAAAAATCGTATGCATAATTATTATTAATTAGCACTCTACCTGACGATTTGGAAAAATGTAATACTCTATATGAAGAGGTAGAACCCGGAAAAGGATTGATTGTTGAACTCATATTATATGCGTACATTAAGAAGTATCGGTCAAAACTCAAAATTTTCAAGAAGCAACGACTTGGTGGGTGTTGGGCGTTGGGTGTTGGGCGTTGGGCGTTGTTAATCTGTGGGTTCTAATGCCTTTTTATATATACGAACTGCTCCTGGTTCCGGTTGCGGATTGGACCCGTGAGACCAATATTGAGCGTGTCCTCTGTCTTTCCACGTATTGATCCAGTTTGCATACGATGGCCCAGGATCATTTACACCATTGTTATAAGGAGATAAGTTGGGCCCTCCACTAAGACCATTGATATAAAATTGGACGGTTCCTCCTACATGATTTGAACCACCGCCGGGACCAGGCGTGTTAAGTCCCTGAATGTCGTCGTCACCTCCATATACCGCGCCCGCATTTCCACCTTGATACGCAATACAATAATTTCCGTTGGCTAAATACAACTGCGCGTGCCCGCCTGTTATAGTCACTGTATATTCCATATTTGCCACACCTGTATGACTCCAACCGATCATTCCACCATTTCCACCCGAGTTTGAAGAGAAATTTTTATCGTCACCAATATGAATCGTATTTCCATACCCGCCTTGGCCCTGGGCGATTACATAGATTTCATCCACCCAAGGTTCAAACGTACCCGTCCATTGCTGTGTTGCATTAGGTCCAGGCTGTAGATAGTCCACATAAGGCGCAATATATACACTTCCTACGTCCGTACCATTCTCAATATAACCCACATTATTTTGAGTGTCAAACGTGGACGGTATATAGGACGTTGCATCACGACCGTTTACTGTTTCGTTATTCCAGGACGTTTTCGCTTTGGCAAAATTGAGGCCGTTTGAAAACGATGGGTACTGGGTTGAATATGTAGTGAATGTTGGATTGTTTGAACCGTCCTGAGCCCCCTGAAATATTGTTTCCAGATCAACGTGCGCCGTACCGCTTTTCACAAGAAAATTAGTTGGCGTATTATTGGTATAGGCAAGCTGGATTTGCAGTCGCGTCGCGGTTGGATTGCAATTGTTGAAATTTGCGTCGATTGCTTCTATTACAATACTATTGGCCGGCAACTGGACGGTAATATAGGTGAAATCGTCATATGAACCAGCCGTGCCTATTATTACCCCGCCGGGATACGAACACTCATTGTTATTACCTGAACCCCAATACGCATTTATTATATTTGTAAATACCGTGTTTTCCGGCGCTATACATGTTTGAGTTTCTCCCGCGTTAATGTTAAAGGTAAGACTCATCTTATTCTATATTTTGAGATGAGAATTGTTTTCGACACGTTTGTTCGAATTGAATGGCCCGGAAATGAAAAAATGAGGAAGTAAAAGATGATTTATGTGTCGATTTATGTGTCGATTTATGTGCCGAATTCTACAGTGGGTTTTAGTTGAGTTATTCTTCAAAGTCCGAACCATAGTACATACTTGTGTCACTGTTTGCAGACGAAACAGACGAATCTTCCGAGATATTATCACCTTCATCTAACAAATTATATAGCATACTTTCGTAATGTATGTTGTTTTCATATTGTTCTTCTTCATGATGGACCCATTTATTTACCAATGTGTTTAGTTGGTCGCTTGCATTGTGATGTAATTCTTCAGGAGTCCACGAATACTTTTCCTGCACGTTTTCATTATGAGAAGCCGAGACAAGGTCTGGTAATTTCATTGTATCCATTTGATAACACGATTCGTTTTTTATATTTCGGGAGTAATTTACCCAACCACGACGCACGTTTGTTTTTGATAACTCTGTGCCTGTATTCTTCGATTTCGTCTCGTTTACCCATTGCAAACGCGTGAAATCTACATTAGATGAACCTGTATTTGTTGCTGTATTTGTTGCTGTATTTGTTGCTGTATTTGTTGATGCATGTAAACACAACGACGGAAACTCTGTTACGTCTTCCGTAGATGGCGGCGCCGTTGCTTTAGTAACTAATTCAGGTTCGGGAATTGTATACTGATACCTAGTATTGCGCCTTGGACGCTCATTTGTAAATGACCTGTGGTTGTTGTTGTGGTTGTGGGATAACTGGGAATGATTATCTGGACGACTTGACGGTACTGTTGGCTCCATTCTCCAACGGCTGTTCTCCTTCAAT
>Ga0213863_10000276_pt1 | contig 40692 bp, 32 predicted proteins | sample PICome_8_FD_160128 | JGI IMG/M metagenome (GOLD analysis project Ga0213863, IMG submission 160128) | Coastal seawater microbial communities near Pivers Island, North Carolina, United States - PICO497 | ecosystem: Environmental > Aquatic > Marine > Coastal | place: USA: North Carolina... | reverse complement strand
AAAACTATGTTCATCCTCCCATGCCAAAAAACTCAGAAAAAGGTATTTTAAAAGGTTTATACAATGTAATTGAAAACAAAAAAGCATCTGTTCAACTGTTCGGAAGCGGTCCACTTTTAACGGAGGTGTTAGAAGCCGCAGAGTTATTAAAGAAAGATTGGGGTGTAGAATCTTCTGTTTGGAGTGTTACTAGTTATAGTGAGCTGAGAAAAGAATCTGAAGAAATAGATAGGTGGAATCTGAACCATCCAAGTGAAGCGCTAAAAAAGAGCTTTTTACAAAAATCTTTAGACGGTTTAGAAACCCCAATAGTAGCCGTTACTGACTATATGAAACTAGTTTCAGAGCAAATCAGACCTTTCATTAAAAACAAGTATTATACATTAGGAACAGATGGTTTTGGTCGTAGTGAAACAAGGGAGTCTTTGCGGAAATTCTTTGAAATTGATAAATATTATATTGTTTTTACAGCAATAAAAAGCTTGGTTGTTGATAACAAGCTTGAATCAAGCTTGTTAAGAAAAGTTATGGAAAAATATAGTTTAGATTCAGAAAAACCGAACCCAATGAAAGTATAGGAATTAATGTGATTGAAAAAATTTTATTACCAGATTTAGGAGAAGGAATTGAAGGGGCTGAAGTAAGTGAGGTTTCAGTTTCAGTTGGATCAAAAGTACATAAAGACGAAACAGTTCTTGTTCTCGAATCAGACAAGGCTTCTATGGAGATACCCTCAGAAGTAAGCGGAGTGATTCTGGAGATATTGGTAAGTCCTGGAGATGAGGTAACAACAGGTCAATTATTAATAAAAATAGAAAGCGAAGATGTTTCGACTGTTGAAAAAAAAATAGAAGAACCCTCAAAAGAACCTTCAGTAACTCAGAATCCTTCTATTGAAAAACAACCAGAACAGCCCTCAAAAGAACTTTTTAGTGGAAACAATGATAATAATTCATTTGCTTCACCAGGTGTAAGAAGGCTTGCTCGGGAATTAGCAATTAATCTAAGTATGATAAACGGTACAGGTCCAAAAAACAGAATAACTAAAGAAGACCTACATGGTTTTATTAAGATGCAAATGATAATGTCCAGAGGAAAAGGAACAATTGTAAAAAAAGAAATAGACTTTTCCCAGTGGGGAAAAACAGAGACTTTAAAGCTAACCAAAATAAACAAAATAACAGGCCAGAGACTCCAGAATGCATGGCAAGAAATACCCCATGTTACCCAATATGATAAAGCAGATATAACGGGTGTGGACACCTTAAGAAAAAAATTGAAAAAAGAAGGTTTAAAAAAGGATATAAAAGTAACATTTTTACCTTTTTTAATGAAAGCTGTTTCTATTGTTTTAAAAGAAATGCCCAAATTTAATAGTTCGTTAAACCACACAGAAGAGAATCTTATAATTAAAAATTATATAAATATTGGTGTGGCTGTAGATACGCCAAACGGTTTAATGGTTCCTTGCGTAAAAGATGTTGATAAGAAAAATATTTTTGAATTATCAAAAGAGTTGATGGAGTTAAGTTCAAAGGCAAGGAATAAAAAGTTAAAACCTGAAGATCTAAAGGGAAGTTGTTTTACAATATCAAGTTTAGGTGGTATTGGAGGAACGGCTTTTTCCCCAATTGTTAATCCCCCGGAAGTAGCAATTATGGGGGTTTCTAGAAGTGAGTGGTCTCCTGTTTTTGATAAAAAAAGTAAAGGTTTTGAACCAAAATATTTAATGCCCTTCTCAGTCTCTTATGATCATAGAGTAATTGATGGAGCTGCCGCTGCGACCTTTACATCTCGTATTAATCAAGTTTTACTGAATGTAGATAATTTTACAAAATAAAAAGAGTTAAATGACTAAAGAAAAACATATAGACGTTGTAGTAATTGGATCTGGACCAGGTGGTTATGCAGCTGCATTTAGAGCTTCTGACCTAGGTCAAAAAGTTCTACTTATTGATAGAGACGATGAACTTGGTGGGGTCTGTTTGAACCGGGGCTGTATTCCTTCAAAAGCACTTCTTCATATTTCTAAGGTTATAGATGAAACAAAACATCTTTCAAAAATTGGTGTAAGTTTCTCAAAACCCCAAATCGACCTAGATGCGGTAAGAAACCATAAAAATAAAATTGTTTCACAGTTAAATGGTGGAATTAAACAACTAGCTAAAGTGAGAAAGGTTGAAACGATGCAAGGACTTGCTTCTTTTTTATCAGCTAATCAAGTTTTAGTAAAACGAGCTAATGAGACAACAAAAGTAACATTTAAAAAGTGTATTATTGCTGCGGGTTCTTCTTCCTCTTTAATACCAGGTTTACCGAAAGATCATCCATCTGTTTTAACTTCAAAAACAGCACTAGACCTTGTCGACATACCTGAAAGTTTACTGGTAATTGGTGGTGGTGTAATCGGCGTCGAATTAGGGCAGGTATATGCCTCATTAGGTTCGGATGTTTCTGTTGTAGAGTTTCTCCCCGGTTTAATTCCTGGGGCAGATAAAGACATTGTTAAACCATTACAAAGAAAATTAAAAAAGCAGTTCACCTCTATTATGCTTTCTTCAAAAGTAATTTCTGTTAATGCAAATAAAAATAAAACACTAACTGTTGAAATAGAAAATGAAAAAGGAGTAGAAACTAAAACTTATCATAAGGTTTTGATCTCTGTAGGTAGGAAACCAAATACAGGTTTGTTAAAAGTAGAAAATGCAGACATAAATATAAATGTTCGTGGTTATATTGAAGTTGACGAATATCAGAGAACTTCACAAAAAAATATTTTTGCAATAGGAGATATCGTTGGAAACCCAATGTTGGCACATAAAGCCACGCATGAAGGAAAAGTCGCAGCAGAAGTTGCCTCTGGACACCCTGCCGTTATGGATCCAAAAGCGATACCAAGTGTGGTTTACACAGATCCAGAAGTGGCTTGGACTGGTTTAACAGAAACAGAAGCAAAAAAAGATAAAATACCATATGAAAAAGGAGAGTTTCCTTGGGCTGCAAGCGGTAAAGCACAAATCCTAAACGCCTCCCAAGGAAAAACTAAAATTCTTTTTGACCCAGAAACTAAACAAGTTTTGGGAGCAGGTATTGTTGGACCCTCTGCTGGTGATTTGATATGTGAAGCGGCTCTTGCAATAGAAATGGGTTCAGATGCAGAAGATATTGGTTTGACCGTTCATCCGCACCCAACATTAGGAGAGACTTTTGCGGCGGCAGCCGAAGTATATCTAGGAACAATGACGGACCTATACACACCTTCAAAATAAGGAGTTGAAAATGTTCAGAGCTTTAATTTTTTCATATTTATTGTTTACATACGGCTTTGGGCAAGAAGAAAACCCAAGTACATCCGTCTTAAAAGAAACAGAGCAAGAAAAATCAAACGATACACCCAAAGTGAAAAATATGGAGGAGTCACTAAAAGGGAAAAAAGAAATTCCAGGACTTTTTACTCTCTACCAAGATGAGAAAGAAGGCAAGCTTTTTATGTTGATAGCTAAAGAACAGTTGGATAAGGAATATATTCATTTTGTTCATGGTTTAAATGGTCAAATGAATGCGGGTGTAATGAAAGGGGGATATAGAGGTTCAACAATTTTCACTTTAAAACGATATTTCAATAGAATAGAGTTTGAGGTTCAAAACAACTCATTCTATTATGACCCTAAAAATCCTCTTTCTAAATCATCCGACTCTAATATTAGTACGGCGATTCTTGCATCTTCTAATATTATATCAGAAAAAGATGGAGGGGTATTAATTGGAGTTGATAACCTTTTTTTAACAGAGTCTCTACATCAAATAACGCGAGGGTTCATACCGGGAGGCTTAAACAAAAACCCTTTTAAAATTGGCCGACTAGCTAAAGAAAGAACTAAGTATAAAAATATTAAAAACTATCCTGAAAACACAGATTTAATAGTCCAATATGTCTATACAAACCCCGTACCAACAAACTGGGGGTCAGACAGGGGCTTAACAGACCCCAGGTCTGTAAATGTAACAATTCAACATAGTTTCATACAAATTCCAGACAACAACTATAAACCTAGGTTTGAAGATCCAAGAGTTGGTTATTTTACAACACAAGTAACGGACATGACTTCACCTGACGACCCAACTCCTTACAGAGATTTAATTCATCGATGGAACCTAGAAAAAAAGAACCCAGAACAAGATCGTTCAGAAGTTAAAAAACCGATAGTCTGGTGGATTGAAAACACAACACCTTTCGAATTCAGAGACGCAATAAAAGAAGGAGCCTTAGCTTGGAATAAAGCTTTTGAAAAAGCAGGGTTAATAAACGCAGTTGAAGTCAAAATCCAGCCAGAAGATGCAGATTGGGATGCAGGAGATATTAGATATAACGTATTGCGATGGACTTCTTCGCCAAACCCACCTTTTGGGGGATATGGCCCTTCTTTTGTAAACCCAAGAACAGGGCAAATTCTTGGAGCTGACATAATGTTAGAATATGTCTATTTTACAAATAGAGTGAAATATGAGAAGTTATATGATGCCCAAAACGAACAAGATAAAGAAAACTCAGGTTTTAACAGGTGTCATGCGGGTTCACATTTGCAACAAGGAAATTTTTTTGGAAAACTGGCAGTCGGATCAATAGGTGACTATTCAGAATTAGAACAGCGTCGCATTTTATATGAAAGCCTTGTCCGTTTAACTTTGCACGAAATAGGACACACTCACGGATTAAACCATAATTTTGCTTCAAGCTATTTTCATAGCTTTAATAATATTCATGATCGACATATCACGGAACCGGTTGGACTTACTTCTTCTGTTATGGAGTATCCTTCTATAAATGTTGGAACAAGTTCAAACTCTCATGGGCAATTTTATACAACAGTACCAGGACCGTATGACTTATGGGCTATTGAATTTGGTTATACTCCTTCATTAAAAAACCCAGAAGATGAAAAAGAAAGAGTGCAAAAACTACTTAGCCAGTCTTCAAAACTAGAGTTGATGTTTGGTAATGATTCAGATGACATGCGGTATCCTGGAAGAGGAATAGACCCCCGAATTATGATATATGATCTGAGTGATGACCCAGTGGCTTATGCTCAACAGAGAATGGATGTAATAAGGTCTCTCTATCCCAAACTCCGAAGTCGTTATGAAGTCAAAAATGACTCTTATCATTCGTTTAAAGATGCTTTTTTAATTTTAAATAGGGAATATTCTCAGTCTGCAACTATAATATCAAGGCAAATTGGCGGTGTGCACATGGATAGAGCTATGATTGGTGAAGCGGGAAAAGAAAAACCTTTTCTTGCTGTCCCAAAAGATCAACAAAAATGGGCTATGACTTTGTTAAATAAATATCTTTTTTCACCAGATGCATTTAAAACGCCGGATGGGGTTTTTAACTATTTACAATGGGAAAGAAGGGGGTTCAGTGGAACAAAAGATCCTAACATATTAGATATGTATTTAAATATGCAGAAAAATATTTTTAACCATGTTTTAAATATGAAAGTAATGAAGAGAATATCAAACGTTGAATTGTATGGAAATAGATATGGATTAACCGAAGTGTTTCATGACCTTACAACTTCTTGTTTTTCTGCTGATGCTGGAACAAATGTAAACTCAATGAGAAGAAACTTGCAAGTTGAGTATGCAAATAGATTAATTCAAATTGTACATAACAAGGGAAAAAACAAATACGATCATCTTTCTGTCGCAACAGCATATGAAAACTTAAACAAAATTAAAAAGTATGCATCTAGATTTAATGGTGTAGATGAGCCAACAAAAGCTCACAGAAAATATCTTATTTATATTATTGAAAAAGCTTTAAAAGTTTAGACTGAACAAAAGTGGAGTATGCTAAAAATGAAAAAGGTTCTATTACTAACGTTTATTATTATCACTGGCTGTTCTAATACAGACACTAGAATGAAACACCCCTTAGACAAGTCCGAATCAAGAACCCTTATATTAGAAAACGGATTAAAAGTTTATTTAATATCTGACCCAAGTTTTAATGTTTCTGCCGCATCAGTTGCTGTTGAAGTAGGTTCCTTGGATAATCCACAAGAAAGAGAGGGTCTTGCTCATTTTCTAGAGCACATGTTGTTTTTAGGGACAGAAAAATTCCCAGACGTGGATGAGTATAGTACATATTTAAAAAATTACGGTGGCTATTCAAATGCGTACACAGCACCAGACCATACCAATTATCAATTTCAAGTTCTACCAGATGGTTTTGAAGGAGCTTTAGATAGATTCTCTCAGTTTTTTATAAGCCCTTTGTTCACAGAAGAATACACAGAAAGAGAAGTAAATGCTGTCAACTCAGAGCATCAAAAAAATATTATGAATGATTATAGAAGGCTCTATAGAATTTCAAACCTTTTTGCGAAAGAAGGACACCCAGAGCAAAAGTTTGGAACAGGAAACCTTGAAACTCTTGGAAACACAACAAGGGATGAATTAATAACTTTTTACAAAAAACATTATAGTTCCAATAGAATGGGTCTTGCACTTTTAAGTACCCATTCATTGGAAGATATGGAAAAACTTGCCATCCAATATTTTTCGGCGATAAAAAATTACAATAAACCTAAAAACACATATGACCCGAACTATATAGAGGAAAAGAGTACTTTTCGATTAATCCAGGTTGAACCAGTAAAAGATATAAGAGAATTAAGCATTACTTTTCCTTTACCCGGAATAAGACAATTATATAAAAGTAAGCCGGGAAGACAGTTTGGTTCTATCTTAGGTTATGAAGGTAAGGGAAGTTTGTTGTCTTATTTAAAAAAGAAGGGTTGGGCTTCTACTCTTTCTGCCGGTGCTGGTTCTACCACTAATGATTATGCAAGTGCATCTATTCGCATAGGCCTTACAAAAGTAGGTCTTAGTAAATATAAACAAGTCTTAAAGTCTACAATGAGTTATATAGATTTAATGAGAACAACCGATAGACCAGATTATATTTTTAATGAGCTTAAAGCAATGTCAAAGCTTGAAGAGGTTTATAGTAATAAAGGTGAAGGGATGTGGAGGGCTACTGAATTAGCTAATGAAGTTATGATGTATCCAGTTGAAGACGCTGGGCGAATTAACTACATATATGAAAATAAAGATTCAAAAGATTATAATGATTTACTATCTCATGTTAAACCACAGAACATGTTAGTTGCTTTAACGGCAAAAGGAGTAAAAGTTGATAAAACAGAACATTTTTATCAAACAAAATATTCATACTCAGAGGATCTTGAGTTTTTTAAGGAACTAAAAAACCCTGAATTTATATCTGATTTTCATTTACCTAATGCAAACCCATTTATACCAAAAAAAGCATCCGTACCAAATAGAGAATACAAAGAAAAAGTTTATCCTGAGTTGATTAGTAAGGAAAAAGGTTTAGAACTTTATTTTGGACAAGACCATCAGTTTTTAAGACCTAAGGGTGTTATAAGCCTTAAGGTTTTATTGCCTAAGGATAAAATGGATCTGGACCATAGAGTTTTTTCACGTTTTTATACAGCTTGTGTCAACGAATCTTTAAATGAAATAAGTTATCCCGCTAAAGAAGCAGGACTAAACTATGCTGTTAAAGAAGGCTACGAAGGAATATATATAGATGTGAGCGGGTATACAGAATCCTCTATAGTGTTATTCGAAACAGTTTTAAGTCAGATAACAAACTTTTCAATAAGCGAGGAACAATTTGATGTAATAAAAGATAAAATATTAAGGAATTATAAAAACTTTCCATTGTCAGATGCTCATCAGCAAACCAGAGAAATATCTCCAGAGATCTATAACGATGTTAAGTTTTCTTGGGAAGAGTCGTTAATTGTTGCGGAGAGAACAACATTAGAAAGCATAAAAAAATATAGTAAATCTCTTTATGAAAAAACATTTGTAGAGGCAATGGTTTATGGTGATTTTGAAAAAAACCAGGCGAAGAAAGTGATTAAAATGTTCAAGAATAAAACAGGTACAGTAGGGATTGAAAGAGATAACACTTTTGAGTTAGCACATCTTCAGTTAGAAAAACCTGAAGATATACAGTATGTTGACGATTTGTTAGTTAATAACTCATGCTTTTTCAGACAATATGAAATTGGTAAAGATTCACCAAAGACAAGAGCAATGTCAATGGTAATTGATAAAGTGTTACAACAACCATTTTACACTGAAATGAGAACAAATCAGCAATTGGGTTACATAGTTTGGTCGTATTCAAGAAATATTAAAAACACATACTTCTTAAATTTTTTGATTCAATCTGGTGTCTACCCTGGCGATGAATTAGATAAAAGAGCTGATACGTTCATTTATTCGTCTGCGGAGAATGAAATAGTTAAATTGGACGAAAATACATTTGAACAAATAATTGAGTCTTGTATTGAGGAGCTGGAGAAGAAACCAATGAGTATATCAGAAAAAGCGACAAAACTTAAAACAGCAATATTTGAATATGATTTAAATTATCTCAGAGATGAAGAGACAATAGATGCCTTAAAGCAGACAACTAAAGAGAATGTTTTAAGTCTATTTAATGAAGTCGTTTCACCAAAAAGTCGAAAAATGATGAATATTATAACTTTTGCTGAAAATCATAAAAACACATCTAACCTAAAAAGTTCTTTTACAGATCTGAAAAAGTGGAAGTCTTCTAGAATTTATAAATAAAGTATGCCAAAAGAGATCATTCTAATAGCAGCTGTTACTATTGATGGTTTTATAGCTAGGCACAACAAAGAGGTAACATCATGGTCCTTGGATTTGCCCCTTTTTAAAAAACAGACATTAGGTCACTCTATAATAATGGGTTCTAATACCCGTAAAATAATATCTAAAGAGTTGAGTGGCAGAAAAAACATAGTTGTTACTAGAAAAGACGACCCAGAACAAGTGCTTAATAATATTGCAACTCCTCGATGTTTTATTATAGGGGGTGGTATAACATATTCAAGATTTTCTTCTTTTCTCACACATATGTATATAACTCCACACCCATTTATTTTTGGAAAAGGAATTCGGATCTTTGAGAAGTTTACAAATGAAATAAACCTTCAATTTCAAAAAATAATGACAATAGATGAAGGTAGGGGGGTTTATCAATATCAGTATAAGGTAGAAGAAGTTTGAAAAAAAGATTATATGTTTTTCAACTAGTGTTTTTTTTTATAGTCGATAATTCTTCTGCTTCTCTTGCAGATAAGAAACCATCTCAAAATCAAGAATCTTTAGATGTTATTTTTTATAATATAGACTTAAAAGTTGACCCTAAAAAAAAAATTATTTCCGGTAACACTACAATAACTTTTGTTTTGTATCAAAAAGTAAAAAAAATAGAGATTGACCTCTTAAAAAACTATACAATATCTGGAACTTCAATTAATGGAACAAGTTTAGCCTTTGAGCAAAAAAATGATAAGGTCTATGTGGTTAACATGGGCCTTAAACTGTTTAAAGAACATTCTCTACAGATAAAATATGTAGGAAAACCCCCAGTATCAAAAAACCCACCATGGGAAGCTGGAATTGTTTGGGATAAAGATTCAAATGGAAATCATTGGGTGGGTATTGCATGCCAATCAAAAGGTGCACACATTTGGTTCCCTAGTAAGTCTAATCCAAATGATAAAGTAGAAGGTGCAAAAATTAAAATAACAGTTCCAAAGCCCTTAAAAGTAGTATCAAATGGTCTTTTAAAATCTATAGAACCGGCTGATGGTTTTTGGCAAACATGGGTATGGGAAACAAATTATCCAATCAGTTCTTATAACATAAACTTTACAATCGGGGACTTTAACCAAATTAAAAGAACCGGGTATTTATTAGATAAGCCTTTAGAAATGATTTTTTACTCTCTATCAAATGATAAAAAAAAAGACACTGAGCTATTAAAATCGGCTGAAGAATATTTAAGTTTTTATGCTGATCTTTTTGGACAATACCCTTGGATCCAAGAAAAGTTTGGGCTTGTTCAAACTCCATATTGGGGCATGGAACATCAAACCGCAATTGCCTACGGAAACAATCATAAAAAGACTGACCTTGGTTATGATTTTCTTCTTTTTCACGAAATAGGACACGAATGGTGGGGAAATTTTTTAAGTGTATATGACTGGTCAGATTTTTGGATACATGAAGGCATAAATACCTACGTAGAAGCATTATATGTTGAAAAAAAGTATGATTTGGAGACATCTAGAAACTTCATTAAAACGCGTTTTGAGTCAAACATTCAAAATAAAAACCCAATAATCCCTGAACCAAATTCAGGTATACATATATTCACAGATAATGATGTTTATTATAAAGGGGCGTACTTACTTCACACGCTTCGTTTTCTGATTGGAAAAGATATTTTAATTGAAAGTTTAAAAGAGTTCTTATACATTCCCAAAGAACACCCTAATAATCAAACAACAACTTCTGAGTTTATTAAGCTTATTGAAATGAACTCAAATAGAGAACTAAGTTGGTTTTTTGATCAATATTTTAACAATGGAAGCCTTCCTATTTTAAATATAAAAGAGGAAACAGTAAAAAATAAAAAGTTCATTGATATTTGGTGGGAGGATGATGGTTTTAAAATGCCAATTGTCATTAATTATAATTCTTTTGATGGACTAAGAGAAAAAAAACTTGAATTAAATAATGAACCCCAAAAGATAGTAATTCCTAAAAACTCTGATTTTATAATTGATCCAGAATCATGGGTTCTTTTCAAAAAAAATTTTTTAAGCCAGTGAGAAAAAAATGAAAAAACATATATCTATTATTTGTGCTCTCTTTTTTATCCCTTTTTCAGTTTATTTAACAATTAATTGGCTCCACCCACCTCTACCAAAATACGAGGGTGAAATAAAAGTTGAAAACTTGAATAAAGTTGTAAAGGTATATACAGATTCTTATGGTGTGCCACATATATTTGCAGAAAATGAAGAAGACTTATTCTTTACAGCAGGGTATCTCTCTGCTAGAGAAAGGTTATTTCAGCTTTCAACGGTTGCATTAGCAGTAAAAGGAGAGTTGGGGTCTGTTTTTGGCAATGACCTATTAAAGACTGACATATATCTAAGGACATGGAGAATTCACTCTGTGGGTAAGAAAATGGTTGAAAAAATGGATCCCCAAAACAGACAGATATTTAAAGATTTTTGTGACGGAATTAATCACCATATTGATGAGGCTAATAAAGATTTACCGATAGAGTTTAAAATATTAGGTTTTAAGCCGTCATATTGGGACCCTTCAATTGTAGCGGGTTATGCTAGAATGATGGCACATGAAATGCAAGGGTCTTGGAAGGCTGAAGTTGTTTTTGGCGCAATAAACAATTATTTTGGAAAAAATAAATTACTAGAAATTATACCAAATATTGAAATGGATAATCCCACAATTGCAAGTATGTCTGTAGGTGGAATGGAGCCAACTTTAAGCGCTATCCTTAACATTGAAAATAATTTACGGAACTTATTAGGGGAACCTTCAGCAGATATAGGTTCTAATAGTTGGACTGTTTCTGGGGAAAAAACAAAAACAGGGATGCCTTTTTTAGCAAATGATCCACACCTGGCATTTTCTCAGCCCTCCAGGTGGTACGAAATACATTTAAAAGGTGGTAGGTTTAATGTTTCTGGATTATGCTTAGCCGGCATTCCTCTTCCCGTTATTGGACAAAATGAAAGAACTGCATGGGGTTTCACAAATACAATGGTTGACGATGTTGACTTTTTTGTTGAAAAAATTAACCCAACTAATAAAAACCAATATAAACATGGCGATAATTGGAAAGAAATTTCAATTGTGAAAGAAAAAATACCATTAAAAGACGGGAGTGATACAACAATTTTTATTAGATCAACTCATCACGGTCCTATAATAAGTGATATCCACCCACTGATCAAAGGCGAAAACAGAGCGATTTCATTAGCTTGGACAGGTCATTGGATAACATCTGAAATGGATGCATGGGTTAAGCTTAATACTATGAGGAACTGGGATGATTTTACAGAAGGGGTAAAATCATTTGGGGTTCCAGGACAAAATATAATTTATGCAGATATAGATGGAAACATCGGTTGGAGACCGGCTGTATATGTTCCTATCAGAAGAGAGGGTTTTAGTATGTTGCCAAAACCTGGCGACAACCCTTTATTTGATTGGAAAGGAATGGTCCCATTTGAGGAAATGCCATTCATATATAATCCTGCTAAGGGTTTTATATCAACGGCTAATAACAAAACAATAAATGAAGACTTTCCATACTACATAAGTGGTTTGTGGGCGGATCCAAGTAGAATTCGAGTGATAAACAAAAAGCTAGAAGACAGAGGCTCTTTTGATATTGATTATATGAAAGAGATTCAATTAGACTATACTTCTGAGTTTGCACTGACAATGCTCCCTTTTTTATTGCAGCAAAATATTAAAGAAGACTCACAAATAATTAAAAGAGCAATGACCTTTTTAAGAATGTGGGATTGTGTTGAATCAAAAGACTCAGAAGCAACGCTAATTTTTCACTCAATAATAAAAGAGTTGGTTAAGAACATATATTATGATGAATTAACACTTTTAGGCGATGATTACTATGAAGGTTTTGCAGAGTTAAAATATTTTGTGCATAGAAAATTAAGAGAACTAGTAGTTCATAAAAACTCATCATGGGTTGATAACATTGAGACTAAGAATAAAATTGAAACCCTAGATGAAGTTTTAACTAAATCAATTTATGATGGAATAACTTTTGTAGAGCATAAATATGGGCCAAACTGGTCGAATTGGAAATGGGGTGATGCACATAGCAAAACACACAAACACATGCTGTCTAAGTCAAGTTTATTAGATAAAATTTTTGGTTTAAGTGTAGGACCGTTTAGGTCAGGGGGATCAGATAAAACTCCAAATGCGGGAGGGTATCGAGTAACGAAATCCTTCAAACAGACAGCGGGCGCTTCCATGAGAAGAATAGTTGATTTTTCAAATATGAATAATACACAAATAATTTTACCAACTGGACAATCGGGTTTGCCCAATAGCCCCAATTATAAAGATCAGGCAAGTCTTTATAATTCTGGAAATTATAGAAAAACTCTTTTTAATGAGGATTCAATAAAAGTAGATCAAAGCATGAGAGTGTTGTTATTAACCCCTTAGGTGTTTTTCTAATCCTATTTCCCTTCTTTTTAATTGTAAGGCATCGTTTTTATTGGAGGTCCCGAAAAACAAATCTTTTCCAAGATGGTTTTAAATTCATGAGTCACCGTGGTTATAAAAAAGACTACCCCGAGAACACATTAAAGTCGCTAGAATCGGCAAGAGATTTAGGTTTTGAATGGGTTGAGTTAGATTTAGTATCAACTAAAGATAATGTTGTCATCTGTTCACACAATTTTGACTTAGAAACAGAAACAAATGGAAAAGGTTATGTTTTTAATTTTTTGTATGATGATTTAAAGATATTACACACAGGGGTAAATTCTTTTCCTCAAAAATTTGAAAGAATACCACAACTTGAAGAAGTTTTTAAAAGTTTATCAAACAGTATAAGTTATAATCTTGAGATAAAAACAATGTCAATATTTGACTTAAGAACGGTTAAAAGTTTGTTAAGTATAATAAAAGATAATAAAATAAAAAATTTTATGATTTCTTCTTTTAATCCAATGGTTATTCTTTACTTAAAGTTATTTTGCTTTAAGGTTAATACAGCATTTCTAGTAGAAAGTAACAAATACCTATGGTTGGTAAATTGGCTTCATCCTGATTTTCTAAACCCAAGAGCGGATATGTTAACAGATGATTTAATTCGAAATTCAAAAAAACATAAATATGGTTTAATAGTTTGGACGGTAAACAGTAGAATGGGTATTGAATATTGTATAGAAAAGAATGTACAATCTGTAATAACAGATTGTTCTTTAAATAATTAATTATATTGAGGTTAGTGTGAAGAATTTGTCAGTTTTTGAAACTAAAGAGAAGATAAAAAGAGAAAAAGATTTTAAAATCATTGATGTAAGAGAAAATTGGGAACATGAGATAGGGGTGATAGAACATAGTATTAAAATGCCATTGTCAAGACTGGTAGAGGATTACAAATCGCTAAACCAATCAACTGAGTATGGAGTGATATGCCACTCAGGGGTCCGATCTTTGCAGGGAGGTTCTTTCCTACAATCAAAAGGTTTTAAGGTTTTTAATGTTGAAGGCGGAATCGATAAATGGTCTTTGGAAATTGATAGCAGTATAGACAGGTATTAAGAACCTAAGTCACACAAAAACAACTACTTGTACTTTATTTATATATCTAAATAGTGGTTGTAGTCTATAAAAGTTTCTTTTTTAGATATCAGTTTCATTCACATTGTTTTTAAAATAAAAAACAACTTTATTTTATTTTACGAGTGCAGTTTTAATTTTTTGTTTATTTTTTTCTTCTTTTGTTTACTTAATTTATTTATTTATGCTAAGTAAATAAATAAATTAAAGTTTTTATGACTGATGCAAGAAAAGTGGTGCTGTTTTTGTTGTTGAGTAATAGAGCGCAATGATGTCGGTGTTAGAAAAAATTAAATTTTTTTTAACCCTTATTATATTTAATGTAAGTATAATAAAATTATATATTTACTTATTTAAATTTTTTTATAAGAAAAAAACATATTTATTTTAAAAACATCCTTTTTAATCTTAGTTCTGTTTTTCACTTTTTATTAGCAACAATAAAAAGGATCTATAAGCCAAATAATTGAATATTTTTTCTTTCTTTTTGATTTTTAAAAAACCTATTAGGAGACCTTAAATTATTTTTATTCTAATTACGTTTAATGCCGAGATCCTGATAGGGGTAGGGTTTTCATGTTGAAAGAAGATTAAATTGAGAAAAATATGAAAAAAAAATAACCGGGGAGCTTTCTGGCTTATTAAAAAACATATAAATTGTAAAAACAACAGTTTAAGGTATTATTCTAAATTAAAAAAAATACAAATATAGGTCTATATTCAGATAAAATATAAAATAAATATTTCTATATTTATCTAAGATGTAATTTTAGAAAAAAAGAATAAACTAAAATATTTTTTTACATTATACTGTTATATTTGATAAAATATACTGATATTTAATTTAACCTACTATTTTTGCACACTTATAAAGAGAACCTCGTAATCACCTTCTAAAAAGTCGTTAACACCTCAACTTTAAAAAAAGTAATTAAATAAATAATAAGGATTTTTAAAACCAAAAAAAACAATCTATAACTATTAAAAACACCTTATAAAATAAATAAAATTATAGACTTAAAAAAAATTATAACTAGGTATAACTTACATTGTACTAAATTACTGATATTTAAAAAAAACATTATAATTCTAAAAATATTCTAAATGTTCTACAGTTAACCATCGGTTAATTAAATATAAATTATCACTAAATATTAAATTTAATTTTAATTTAAAACTCTATTAGGAAAGTTTAATAAAATACTTGTGTTTTTAAAAAACCCACAAGCTGTCATCAATTATAATCTTTTTTAAAACTTTATATTTATATTATTCAAGTTTTTATTTTCTATTCGTTTAAACTAAATTGTATAAAAGACACTTAAATCACATAAAAACAACAGTTAATGTAGTTAGTTTTTAATAAACATATTGGTTTTATAAAAAATATTACCTAATAGAATACTAATAAAGATATATTAACTTCTTATATGAAATATCATAAAGCACATATTTTAATAATTGAAGATGAACCTGACATTAATGAATTATTATCGATAACACTTTTGAAAAATGACTATGCTGTCACTAAGGTCTTCGATGGTGAAAAAGGATTAAAAATTGCGAGAGAAATATCTCCGGATTTAATTTTATTAGATTTAATGTTACCAGGCATAAGTGGTCTTGATGTTTGTAAACTGCTAAAAAGTAAGGAAGAAACCTCTTTTATCAAAATAATCATCCTAACAGCTCTTAGCCAAGAACATAATATCGTCAAAGGGCTTGAACTTGGAGCAGATGATTACATCACTAAGCCATTTAGTATAAAGGTTTTAAATGCTAGAATAAAATCTGTTTTAAGACGAAACTCAATAGAAAAGGATAAGTTTGTTGATATTATAAATATTGAAAAAATTCAAATTACACCTAAAACTAGAACCGTTAAAATTGATAGAGAAAAATTAGATCTGACTCTTACAGAATTTAAGATTCTATTACTTCTTGCTACACACCCTGGTTGGGTTTTTACAAGGTACCAAATTATTACAAAAGTTAGAGGAGACAATTATCCTGTAACTGATCGCTCTGTTGATTTTCAAATAGTTGGACTTAGAAAAAAAATGGGTCCTAAAGGGAAACTTATTGAAACTATACGTGGCGTAGGATATCGCTTCCATCTAAATGAAACGTAGGCCATTATTCCTCCAATTGTTCCTAACATATATGCCCCTCATAGTATCTGGGCTATTCGTATTATTGTTACTTGTTAATAATGTAATCAAAAATGCTTATTATGATCAAACAGAAAGATCGCTAGAAAGTCAAACAAAAATCTTCAAAAGGATATTAAAAAATAATCCACTCGAAGATTTCTCCTACCAAAAATTTTGCGATAAATATGGTGACGTTATTAATGCTAGAGTTACTATCATAGATAAAGATGGAAAGGTATTAGGTGATTCCGATAAAAATCCAAAACAAATGGACAATCATTTATTAAGACCAGAAATTGTAGAGGCAGTAAAATTTAGTGTTGGAACCACAAAAAGATTTAGTGAAACGATTAATGAAGACTTTATGTACTATGCGCAAAAAGTATTAATCAATAATAGCTATATATTCTTAAGAGTATCAGTTCCGCTCAATAATATTAAAGTTGTAATAAAAAAATTACAGAATCAGATTATCATTATTGGTTCTTTAATAGGAATAGTTTTACTTTTCATCAGCTTTCACTTTTCAAAGGTACTTACAAATCCAATTGAGATAATGCGGAAAGAAGCTAAAAAATTCGTTTCAGATTTTGAATTACCAAAGCCAATACCAACACCAAAAACTCGAGAATTAGCATCTTTATCGATTTCATTAAATAAAATGGCGAAAGAAGTCGATTCCAAAATAAAAATTGTTCAACAAGAAAGAGATGAAAAAGAATCTCTTTTAGCAAGTATAGATGGTGGAATTATTGCATTAGATGAAAATGGGAAAATCATCTTTATTAATACAATTGCCAAAGACTATTTAAGTATTTCTTCACAAATCATTGAAGGTGAAAATTATAAAAATGTTTTAAAACACAAAAAAATTACATCTTTTATAAAAGATTCTTTTCAGCCAGAAGAAAAAATACAAAAAGAAATTTCATTTAAATTAAATAAAAAAAGATATTTTTTATTAAATGCTTCACCTCTTATACGAAACACAATGAATACAGGAGTTTTAATTTTAATTAATGATATTACTTTTCAAAAACAATTAGAAAAACTTAGATCTGATTTTGTTGCCAACGTAAGTCATGAATTAAAGACCCCAATAACATCAATTATTGGGTTCTTAGAATTATTGATGATTAAATCTGAAGATAATAACGAAAATAAAAACTTTTTAGAAAAGGCCTTTAATCAAGCCAATAGATTAAATGCAATTATCGATGACCTTCTAAAGCTATCTAAAATAGAATCCCAAGAAGAAGATAATACGATAACACTAAAGCCTCAAAATTTAAAATCTATATTGATTAGTGCTAAAGATGATACTTATGATCTAATTAAAAAAAATAAAAATACTCTATCGATAGAATGCGTTGAAAATATAACTGCAACCGTAGACTCACAGCTTCTAAGAGAGGCTATAATAAACCTTTTAGAAAACTCTATAAAATATGGTGATAAAAAAAGTCCTATAAAAATTGTGGTTAAAAAAGGTTCTGAAATTCAGATTCATGTTGAAAATATCGGAGAACCTATAGATAAAAAGTATCATAAAAGAATCTTTCAGAGATTCTATAGAATTGATAAGTCTAGAGATCGAAAAGCAGGGGGAACAGGGCTTGGATTAGCAATAGTTAAGCATATCGCAATTGTTAACGGAGGTGAAGTTTCGATAAAATCTTTAGATAATCGAGTTACAAGATTTACAATATCTCTTCCAATTTAATTTTTAAAATGATTCGCGTGAAACAGGTATATATAACTTTAAGTTTCTATAATAAAAAAAGGGGATACTAAAGTTTCCCCTTTTTTGGTTTAATTATAAGTTAAAAATTAATCTACCCATGAAGCCTTAAATAAAGCTACAGATGGATCTTTAGTATTTGCAACAAGCACAAACCCATTTCTATAATGTAGACCTTCAGCTTCTCCGGTACTTTCTCCATTATCTTCTTGAGTATAGTCGTTTAATTCGGTAATCGCTCCTGAATCGTATACTGGATTTGCAGGGTTAGTAATATTGTAAACAACAACAGCACTTGGATCTTGTAAGGTTGTTAATACAAAGACCTTTCCATCTTTTTCCACAACAGTAATCTCCTCAGGTTCTATACCTTTTGGTTCATCATTCCAGTCCCATGTTGCAGGTAAATCTTCTGATAGATTTGCATAATATTGAGTTCCAGGAGTTCCATTTTCTCCATCTAGCATTATAATACCAATCTGGCCCCCAATTTCACCAGCAGTACATATGAAAGATTGATCATCACTAACATAAATTCCATCGGCTTTATGGCCATCTACTAAAGTTGCCCTATATTGTAAAGTATCAGGTATCATAGATGGATCAGAAAGGGAAAACCATCCAATTTCATTTGATTCTTGTAATGTCATGAACACTGTTTCACCATCAGGTGCTATTTTTACACCTTCTGGTTCTGCTAAATCATTATTGGTGCCTCTATGAGTGATTTTCATATCTTTAACTAAGACGGCATTTCCTAACCCGGCACTTATATCATAAATAGTTACACCAGGATAGTTAACGGCATCACATGATCCATCAATAGCATCATCATAATCAAACTCATTTACAACAACAACGTATTTATTATCTGCTGAAATATCAACTGCATCTGGATTATAACCAAGTTCATACGGTCCATTTTTTGTGTTTGTCGCGACATCTACAAGATAAAGCTCACCTCTTGCACATGCTCCTTTTGTAACAACAGCAGCAATTATAGTTTCGTCAACACTTACATCAACTGAAGAAGCATCTGCATCCTCAGAATCCGTTAACTGAACTTGCTCATTTGTCATTGTTATTCCAGTTCCAGATATGGTGAAAAAATCTAAAGTTTTCTGCATTGAATTAACGACAACCCCTTTAGTATCAGAAACAAAGCGTATGATTTCTGGTTGAGACTGATCAGCGCTACCTGTTGATTTAACTTCAATTTTGGTTATATCAAAGCGCTCTACAACTACATTTGCCTCATTATCTGTATCCTCACAACTTGTTAAAAAAAGTAAAGAAAAAAAACAAATAAATGAGATGTATTTTGATGTGTTTTTCATATTAATGGTATCCTGTTTTTATTATTAAAAGTTTAATTCAAACTGTATAAGTAGTTGATTATCATTCATATCTGGTTGATAATCACGACCAATATTGTTATTATATGAGTCAGCTAATTCTTGGGTATCTCCAGTTGTCTCACCAGTTATATAATATTCAAATTTAATTTTAGAATAAGTAGTTAACTCATAAACAGCGGCAAGAGTGATTAATGATCGGTCCCAAGTTTGAGGATCATCTAGTTCTGCTGTCCAATCTTGGCCTACATACATATTACTCTCAGGGTTAATTTTTAATTCACCGTACCGAGCTAAACAATACAATGGAAGGTCCATTAATTTAAATGGTGTTCCAAATTCAACATAGTATCCACTTCGAGGTAAATAGCCATCCAATGAATAAATATATTCTCCACGAAGAAGTCCGAAAGGAGTATTGTACTCTGCACGACCACCAAACCAATAATGATCTCGATTTGCTTCTTTGGGTAATACCGTTCCTTGAGCGACTCTGTAATCTGTAAAATCGTTCATAAGAACGCCTTGCCAATCATAGTCATCATATAATTTTCCGGTATAATACCAGCCTGTAATTTTGAAAGGATTCAAATTAAAACTAGCTCTTAAACCAGACTCAACCGTTACCCCATCCCAGTCCCTTGTTTTATTTGGCATATTATCATATACTAGTATTCTATATGATTTATCTTCGGCGGGACTATCATACCCAAGAGGTCTTTTGAGAGCCAGAGATGCTCCAAAATTCATGATAGAAAATTTTTGTTCTATATCAATGTGATATTGACGTCCCTTCCAAAAGGCAGTTCCAATTAAAGGATAACCTTCAATCTCTCTTTTTAAAGCTATAGAAGGTCTGTTACTTCCTATTTCATATCTAGTATTGTTCTTTTTAATTAATAAATAGCTTTTATCTACGTAAGCATTGTCATCATTAAAACGAAGACCAAAACGGAACGAAATATTATCTGAATATAAAATGTTAAACTTTAAAACTGCTTTATCAATTCGAACGTGTGGGCTTCTAGTTTCTACTTTTTGAATAAACTCATTACTATTAATTGCTCCCCCTTCCCCTTCAACATCAACAAATTCAAATTCAACCTCTCCAGCAATATTTATGTTCACACCAGAAGGAAGATTAAATGATACTTTATTTTGTTCTACCTCACCACTGTTTAAACCATTTTGGGAAATGGCGAGTGAAGTAAATAGAAGAAGTGTAATATTATACTTATTCATGATTTGTGTCACCTATGTTTTATTATTTAATTGTTGATCGGGCAATTTCAAGCAATCGATATTAAAACTCGTATGTTAGATTTGTGTTAGATTGAAAATATTTATTGTTTCTGTAGTTTTTATAATCAAAAATTTTCACTTTTAAATTAGACTATCATGAAAAAATCATAAGAAAACTATTTGAAAAAAAACCGAAAACAGGCAATATTTTTTTTATAAACATTTCTTATTTTTAGCCATGATTATTTATGACCGTACCGAGTATAATGCACTACGCCAACAGCAATATCAAGCTGAAAAAAAACGTCTCCAAGTTGAATTATTAAAACTTCAAGAATGGACTATGAAAAACAATAAGAAAATAGGTATTGTTTTTGAGGGTCGAGATGCAGCTGGGAAAGGATCAACAATTAAAAGGTTTATTGAAAACATGATGCCCAAATCTGTAAATGTTATCGAGCTAGGTGTACCAACCAAAAAACAGGAGAAAAATTGGTTTCGAACTTGGGATAGAAGATTACCAAAGCCAGGTCAAATCCACTTTTTTGATCGTAGCTGGTTTTCAAGAGCTTTAATTCAGCCTTCAATGAACTATTGTAGCGAATCTCAATATAAATATTTCATGAAAAATGTAAACAAATGGGAGAGATCTCATATTGAAAATGGTTTAATCCTTATAAAATTTTATCTTTCTCTTTCAAAAGAAAACCAGGAATTAAGGTTTCATTTGAGAGAAACAAGTTCTTTGAAATATTGGAAACTGTCTCCAAATGATTGGGAGGCTCACAAAAAGTGGCGACTCTTTACCAACTTCAAAGATCAAATGTTTATTAAGACATCTACAAAAGAATCACCATGGGTTATTATCAACTCTGATAATAAAATGATTGCCAGATTAAACGCTATGCGATATGTACTTTCATCTATTGATTACCATGGTAAGAAAAAGCTAAAATCAAAGAAATGGAGTAAAGAAGATCCCTCTTATGAATTATTTTTAAATAAAGTTCATTTTAAAAATTTAACAAAAGAACAGTACAATTTATTATATAGGATAAAGGCTAATGAACAGTAATATTAAAACTGCTGGGGGAATAGTCATTCAGAATGATAAAATCCTCTTTATTTATAAAAATGGAAGGTGGGACCTCCCTAAAGGAAGGTTAGAAAGAGGTAATGACAGTCGAAAAACAGCTATTATTGAAATTAGTGAAGAGACCGGTTTACCTCAAAAAAATCTTAAAATTCTTAAAAAGCTGATTCCGACTCATTACCATAAAAAGCTAAATGGAAAGAAAATCGTAAAAAAAACTTATTGGTATTTAGTGGAGTTTAATGGGGATGAAAGAACGCCTTTAGTTCCAGATATAAATGAAAATATAACTCATTGCAAGTGGGTCCCGTTTGATAAGCTTGTTTTAGTTTTAGAAGAAAGCCATGAGCGAATACGCTATCTAATTGAATTTTTTCTTAATATGCCGTTTTATAATGAATATAGAATTAAACTAAAAAATCATTAATCAATTAAATTGAAGGAATTCATTGTTGATCCCATTTTTTCATTATCGGTCATAAGAAAAAATTTCCCATTATAAAAAGTAATAGCCTCAACTTTTTGCTCTTTTATAGAACGAGTGACTAAAAGTTTTTTTCTCAGATTAAAAGTGCCTTTATTATTTAGATGACCTATAATGTAGATTTTCGTTTCAAAAGGACCATCATTACTTGGATCTGAAGTAGCAGAACACCAAAGATTATTATTTTTATCTATCGCTAAATCAGAAATGTTTCGGCGATGAGAAACAGGCTCTTTTACACTGAATTGGAAAAGCTCAACATTAGTAACAATACCCTTTACGAAATCATAGTTTCCAACAAAAAGTGTGGACTCTCTAGTATTAGATCCTCTATCACCATAAATTATTTTAATCAGATCATTTTTTGAATTTGAATATTTATGAAGAGCGAGTCCCTCCAAGTTCATTTTTTTTTTCAATTTAGGAAGTTTAAACTTATTTAATATTTCTATAACATTTTTCTCTGAGTTAATACTAATTCTATAGCAATAGCCACGGCTTTCCATAATTAAAAACTCATTTTTGGTTCCTGGAATTAAATGTATAGCCTCTAAGTCAAAAGGGAGTTTCAATTCTGGCCAACTCAACAAGGTTAATTTGTTTTTTTTGTCTAGCATGCTTACTCGTGCTTGATTTGCTTTTTTATTATCATGCACAACAATAAAGTTGTTATAGAAAGGAGCAACACCGCTGATAGAAAACTCTCTTAACGGACTAATTTTTATCCATTTTTCTTCAACTAAATCCTTTGATATTAGGTTTCCGAATAAGAAGGTCATGAAAAAAATGAATGATATAAAACCTTTTAATAAATAATGCATTTGATCCATTCTTTATATGCTAACATTTAGAGATAGATACAAAAAGGGTAAAATATTATTTTTATTTTTTTCTTCTCGATACAAGCAAACTCCTAATTCCGAAGACAATTGCTTATTATGTCTAGTTTTTAAAATAAAATCAAACTCACTTCCATATTTTTCTTTTTTATAGTTACTTTTAAAATTATGAAAAGCAATTAAAAGAGAAGAATAATTCATTAATTTAAAGTTTGTTTTTATATTTATTTCATTTAGTCCATCATGTAAATGACCAAAGTATTTTTTATGTTCTTTATAATCATAAAAACCATGGTGTTTATGACGTGCGCCAAAATATTTAGAGAATCATTCTTATTTGTCTAGGGTAGTTGTGTCATCTCCTGAGACTTGCTCGAATCCAACTGTTATACTATTAAAAAATTTATATTTTTTAGGTTGGAACCCAAAGTTTATGGAAAATAAATTGGCATTTATAGAATCATTTAATTGAAATGCAAACTCAGATTCTAACAGTAAAAGATTCCAATTCATTTCTATTCTAGATCCAAACATATTGTAAGAATATTTTTCCGTACTATCTTGAGAAAACATATAATAAGCCTCTGTTGATAGTTTATTACCTGTTTCGCCTGTAAAGTATTTATTTAAATAAACACCACTTAACCAATTATCTTTTGAATTATCATGATGATTTGAAATATGCTCATGTAATTGGAGTGTAAACGCCTGGTAATTTAAATCTAGAATTTCATTATGTCCTTTTAATAAGAGACCCTCAAAAGAGCGACCAACGTTATTCCAGTTGTTTTTTGCAATTATTCTTTGATTTCCAAACGCCAACTCAAAACGGCCAATGGTTAAACTATGTTTGTTTAATTTTAAATTAAAATACGCTTGGTGAAAAAAAACAGGAAGAGTCTGTCCTGTGATTCCAGAATTATTTTTAGATTCTCCAACAGTTCTTGAATCCTGAATTACAAAATATCCCATTGCATTTTCATTTATTATTTTTAAACCAAGACGAGTACGCAATTCAGAAGAGGAAGAAGTTTTATTTTTAATTACATCTTCAGACGTATCATTTTTTAAACGGTATCTAAAATTAGAATACCAAGTATAATCTGTACAGAGTATAGTATCTATAAATAAAATAGATTTTAAAAATATTCCTAAAGAAAGAATATTATTTTTCACCTTCATTTTCTTTAACCCTTTTTTTGAAATAGAGAGGGCGAATTTATAAAAATGATTCCTAAAAAAGTTTTATATTTTTTAAATTAATTTTTTGAAGGATGTTTGTAACCAATATGCTCATAAGGGTTGGTAATTGTTGTCGTAATATTTTTTAAATGTGCTCCAACTCTTTTTAGATATCTAGAGTACAATGAGACAACAGTGGATATTTGATTATTCTCAAAAAGGAGGTCCCCTGAAATACAACTATTTACAATTTTATCTGATGCTAAAGCGATATCTTTTTCATAGGTATTAAGTAAGAGGTTTGCCCTGTCTTCACTTTGTTGATTCACAGCTTTTAATGTTTTTTTGAATCGCTTTTCTATTACTACTTCTATTTCTCTTAATTCAGGTAATAGATCTTCTGATATGATTTTTTTATCGTAGTTTATAGCAAGGTCAAGAATATTTTTTGTATAATCTCCCAATCTTTCAACATCAATAATTATACTTAATAAAACCATCCCGCTCGGAATTTCATTAATATTTTTTGTTATGGAAAAATGAGTAATTACCTTTTTTCTAACTTCTTTTTGGTAATTATTGATTTCTTTATCTCGTTTTTTGAGTTTTATTAGTTTTTTTCTTTTTACACCCTCTCTCATGTTATAAATAGCTTCTTCGAACATTTCGTGAGATAGACTCATCATTTCAGAGGTCTCATCCCATGCTTGAGACAGAAGGTTTTCAGATTTCCATAGATTTAAAATTTCTTTAAAAAAGGTCACAGATTATAATCCTTTGTGTTTAATTACTTAAAAATATTATTGATAAAGGAATTACGATAAAAGTTATAAACAAGTAAATAATAGGTGTTAGTTTATTTTTTTCAGCATATTCCGAAATTATTTCAGCGCACGTTAATGGTATCTTTCGTAAAAACGGAATTCCATATATTATTAAAATTCCAATTATATTAAATATTAAATGACTAATTGCAGTAATTAACGCAGCAACAGTACCTGTTAATGCAGCAAGAAGAGCAGTTATTGTTGTTCCAATATTTGCACCAAGAGTAAAAGGAAAAATTTGTCTTAATGTTAATACTCCAGCACCAGCTAAAGGAACTACTAAAGAAGTAGTTATAGAACTACTTTGAACCATAATAGTTAATAAAATCCCAAAAACTCCAGCTCGAATTGCTGTTTTAAAAATATATTGATCAAAGAAAGTTTCAATTTTTTCTAAAACTAAACTTTTTAAAAGTTTTACAAGTGAATAAAGCATTAAAAAAGTAATTAAAACGCTAATAATCAATAAGATGATATCGTTATCAAATGAGAACTGTTCAATAAATTTAGAACCTGATTTAACAGCTGCTTTTACCGGGCTTTTTGCGCTCAACACATCTAAATCATACATCTTACCAAAAATTAAACCAGCAAACCACTCTGATGATTTTTGTATACCATGAAAAGTAATTTCTAATGGAAAGAGAATAATTACTGCGAGAATATTAAAAAAATCATGGACGGTAGAAGCTGCAAAAGCTCTTTTGAATTCTTTTCCCCTACTTATGTGGCCGATAGAAACAATAGTATTGGTAACCGTTGTCCCAATATTTGCTCCCATTACCATAGGTATTGAACTTGAAAGGCTAAGTGCACCACTACTAACCATGCCAACAATTAAAGAAGTTGTGGTAGAAGAACTTTGGAAAAGAACAGTACTAAAAACTCCAATAAAAAGAGCAATAAAAGGATTTTTTGTAGCTGTAAAAATCGATTCAGCAACACCAGACCCCATATGTTTAATAGCTGAAGACATTCCATTGATCCCAACTAAGAAAAGATATATAGCTGCGAAAACACCTATTAGGGTTAAAAGAGTTTTAAAAGTCTCTTTATTCATTTTTATTTTGGGTGCATCTGTTTTTTATCCAGCTTTAGGTTTTTTATTTCTTTCTTTGCATATAATATTAATCTTTTCTTATTCTATTTTTGATGGTATCACAAAATATAAAATAGTACCAAGAACTAATGCTAAAAATCCTTTCTTTGGACCGAATTCCATTTTAAGTATGCCTGACTCTTGAACCCAAGATAGGACCGCAAACATTATACCAAAAGAGGATAAAAATAACCAAATAAATTTATTCATTTGATAATATCAGTGTTTGAAACATCGAGTACCGGTAAAAATCATTGAAATTTCATATTCATTACATGCATCAATTACCTCACCATCTCTTACTGAACCCCCTGGTTGAAGAACTGTATTAATTCCAGAGTTTTTAAGTGCATCAATACTATCTCTAAACGGGAAAAAAGCATCAGAAGCTAAAACTCCACCTTCAACATTGTCTCCACCTTTTCGCAAAGCCATGTGCACAGCATCCACTCTACTTACTTGACCGGCACCAAGTCCAATAGTTCTATTATCTTTTGCTATTAAGATTCCATTTGATTTAGCATGGCGTAAAACTTTCCATGTAAATAATGCAGTTTCGATGTCTTTTTCTGATGGCTCCTTTATAGTTACGGTTTTCAAGTCTTCTGTTGTTAAAATTTTAGTATCAACATCTTGGACTAGAATACCCCCATCTATATTACGGATTTCAACTTTTTTATCTCTTCTTGAAATAGTACCAATTTCTAAAACTCTTAAGTTTTTCTTCTTTTTTAATATTGCTAAAGCTTGTTCTTCATAGTTGGGCGCTAAAACAATTTCAATAAAAACTTTAGAAATTTCATCTGCAATTTTTGCTGTACAGGTACGGTTTAAAGCAACAATTCCTCCAAAAGCTGATAATGAATCTGCATTAAAAGCTTTTTTGTAACTATCTAATAAGTTGTCACCCGTGGCAACGCCACAAGGGTTTGAATGCTTAACAATAACACATGCAGGTCTATCAAATTCTTTTAAACAAGCTAAGGCTCCATCAGCATCCATTATATTATTGTAAGACAACTGTTTTCCTTGATGAATAATCGCATTTAAGATGTTTTTATCTTGGTTTCCTGGAATTGAAAAAGATGCTGCAGATTGATGAGGGTTTTCCCCATATCGCATTTCAGAATGTTTTTTAAAAGTGATTGAGAAGTCTTCAGAAAGTGGATCCTCTTTTAAATAGTTGTGTATCATGGTGTCATATTGAGCGGTATGCCCAAACGCCTTAGCACATAATTTCCTTCTCTTTTTGTATGAAATAATATTACCATTTTCAAGGTTTTCAATAAAGCTAACATAATCATTAGGATCAACAATAGGAACAACCCAACCTACATTTTTTGCAGCTGATCTAATCATGGTTGGGCCTCCAATATCTACATTTTCTAATGCTAAAGCATCTGTACAATTTTCTTGTGATATTGTTTGTGAAAAAGGATATAAGTTACAAACGACAAGGTCAATCCATTTTATATTATTATCTTGTGCATCTGTATTATGTTTATCTCTTAATCCTAATATTCCACCTTCGATCAGTGGGTTTATTGTTTTAACTCTGCCATCCATAATTTCTGGGAACTTGGTATAATCGCTTACGTCTATTGTGGGAATATTAGCTCTTTTAAGAACATTTGCCGTACCACCAGTACTCAAAATCTCAATACCTCGTTCAATTAATTTTTTAGAAAGGTCAACCAATCCGGTTTTATCATAAACTGAAATGAGAGCTCTTTTTATTTCTATACTTTCTTTATTTAATGTTGGGTTTTTTATCATTTTATTTAATTAAATGTTCTCAGGTTTGAAATTATTATTTCTGTTGAATTAATTTTATTGCCTCTAAGAAAGCTTTTCCTTCCAAAGCTTGAACCCTCTGTTTAAGAGTTAGAGCGGTATCATTCCGATCAATAGTACACTTTTTTTGTACTAAAATAGGACCAGCATCTAATTTATCTGTAACAAAATGGATTGTGCAACCGGTTTCAAGGTCTTTATTTTTTAAAACTTCTTCATGCACATTGTTATCCATACCTCCTGCATACTTTGGTAGTAGAGATGGATGTACATTTAAAATTTTATCACTCCACTCTAAGCAAAAATCTTTTGATAAAATACGCATAAACCCAATTAGTAAAACTAAATCAACTTTATGATCTTTTAATTGTTCTGTAACCAGAGAATCAAACTTTTTTCTGCTTAACCCTTTATGTGAAATATAGTAATTAGGAATTTTATAATTTTCAGCTCTTTTTAAGATATATGCTTTTTCTCTATTTGAGACCACAAGTGATACTTCTGCATCTAACTCTTTTTTTGATATGGCATCAAGTATTGCTTGTAAATCAGTTCCTTTTGTAGAGCCTAAAACACCAAGTCGAATCATCGAAGAGATTTCATGTGGTTAATTTTTTTATTGATTAATTCTTTTTTTCCAATATCGGATCGATGAAAAACAGGACCTCGCACTTTTGAAATTTCACTCTCTACAAATTTTTCTGCAGAAAAAATTGTATCACCGGTACCGACATATGCTACTGTTCTGCTTCCAGATTCTACTAGAACACCGTTTTTTATATTAACGGAAGCATAATAAAGATTATCTAGCTTTACTATTTTATTTAGGTTTATCGGTTGGTCTTTAACTGGCTTATCGGGATACCCATTGGGAACGGCGTATTTACAAACAGTTGCTTTGTTCTTAAAAATTATATCGATGTTTTTTAATTTTTTTTGCGTCATTAGATCACATATTTCTAAGAAGTCAGAATCTAAAATAGTTAAAATATTCATTGCTTCAGGATCCCCAAAACGAGCATTATATTCTATTAATTTCACACCATTTTCTGTTGCAATAAAACCACCGTAGAGTATTCCAATATATCCTTCATTAAACTCGTTTTTTAGAGCATTTACAGTTTCTCGGTTTATTGACTTAGCTTCTTTTACGTCCTTATCATTTAAAAAGGGTAGAGAATGATTTACATCAGAATATGTTCCCATTCCTCCAGTATTGGGGCCGGTATCATTCTCAAAAGCACGTTTATGATCTTGAACGATAGGCATATGTTTCAAGGTCTCTCCATCACAGAAACTCATAAGAGAAAACTCTTCTCCCACAAATTTTTCTTCTATAACAAATGTTCCTTTATCGGTTATTATTTCAGAGCAATAATCCATAGCTTCGCTGTGAGAATATAGGTGTTCTCCTGCAACTTTTACGCCTTTGCCCCCAGCCAAACCATCAAATTTTACAACATAATGTTCACCAAGCTCTGACAAAAACTCAGAAACGCCATTCATTGATGAAAAAGATTTATATTTTGGACCACCTGGTATATTATATCTTTTTAATAAATCTCGAGTAAATGCTTTTGAAGTTTCAATTTGAGCAAGTTTTTTTTTAGGACCGACAACCCTTATATCGGCTTCCCAGAGAGCATCAGACACACCTTGAGCTAAGGGGTTTTCAGGTCCGATAATTACTAAATTTGCATTTACTTCTTTTGCGTAAGAAACAACAAAACTTGGGTCATTAAAATCGCCAACAATAAGCTCATCACATAGTTCAACTATTCCAGGATTTAGATTTGATGCTATGCAAAATATATTTTTTTTCTTATTTGAAGCATCAATAGATCTTGCAATTGCATGTTCTCGAGCACCAGAGCCAATGATTAGTATATTTAATCCCACTTTTAATTTAATATTTTATATTTTATAATTTTCACCTTCTTGAAGAATCTAAACGACTCTCTTCTAAGGTTTCTAGATATTTTTTACTAACCGTTCCTGTGCAATACTTTCCAGTAAAAACAGAGTCCTCAAAATTCTTAATCATTGGATTACCAATATGTGCGGACTTTTTTAAGTCTTCGAGGCTTTGATAAATAAGCTCATCTGCTTGTATATATTCTTTTATTTCCTTAATGGTTCGTCCATGTGCAATTAAATCTTTTACAGCTGGCATATCAATGCCATAGACATTTTGGTGTCTTATTGGAGGGGAAGCAGAAGCCAAGTAAACCTTTTTAGCGCCACATTTTTTTACCATTTCGATAATTCTTTTAGATGTATTTCCTCTTACAATGGAATCGTCAACAAGCAAGACATTTTTCCCCTTAAACTCTAATTTAATGGGACTTAACTTATGTGCTACTGACTTTTTTCTCATATTTTGACCAGGCATTATAAACGTCCGACCAATATATCGGTTCTTTATAAAACCTTCGCGGTATTTAGCTTTCAATTTATATGCAACCTGCATTGCAGAGGTTCTACTTGTATCTGGAATTGGAACGACTACATCCACACTTAATGAAGGGTGATTTTGTAAAATATTTTCTCCAAGAAAATCACCCATTCGTAATCGAGATTTATGAACTGATATAGAATCAATTGTTGAATCGGGTCTAGAAAAATATACAAACTCAAATAAACAAGGATGATGATTTATGCTTTTAACAATTTGTTTGCTTACAAGGTTTCCATCCTCCTCAATAATTACTGCCTCACCAGGGCCGACATCTCGTAAAAAATTATACCCAAGTGCTGTTAATGCTCCACTTTCAGATGCCACCATGTAAGAGTCTTTATTTTTACCAATAACAAGAGGACGTATTCCGTGGGAATCTCTGAATGCAACAATTCCTATTCCTGCAACAAGCATTGTGACGGCATATCCACCTTCACACTGTAAAAAAACATTATTTAAAGCTGTAAAAATATGTGATTTTGATAGTTTTCTGTAGCTTGTCTTAAATAATTCATGCGTAAAAAGATTTAATAAAACCTCAGAATCTGATTGAGTATTAAATTGACAAAATCGCGTTCTTAGTAATGCAGATCTAATCTTTTCACTATTGGTAAGCGTCCCATTATGAGCAAGTGAAACATTAACAGGGTTTGATGTGTGGAATGGTTGAGCTTCACTAACATCATCCTTACCTGCTGTTGGGTATCTAACATGACCGACCCCGACGTTTCCCTCTAATTTTAAAGAACTATTAGCTTTAAAAGCCTCAGTTACTAGGCCAAGTTCTTTATGCAGATACATTTTATTGTTATCCCATGTTGAAATTCCAGCAGCATCTTGACCTCGATGCTGAACTTGTATTAGTGCATCATATATATCTGAAGCGACATTCTTTTTTTTATGATAAATAGCAATAATGCCACACATTATAGTAAACTAACCAATTTAGGTGCATTCCCAATATAGTTTCCAGGTGTAAGGGATAGCAATGTTTCTTTGTCTTGATTAGAAATAGTAAGTTCAGAAACAAACTTATTTAAGACTTCTGAATTGATTTGTTTCCCTTGGGTTAAGCTTTTTAATCTTTCATATGCATCCTCTTTACCTGACTTACGAAGGATTGTTTGAATCGCTTCAGCTAAGACTTCCCAGTGAGAGTTTAATTCATTTTCCATAATAACTTTATTTATAACAACTCTTTCAAGTCCACTCAAAATACTCTTTAATGAAAGTAGAGAATGGGCCATGCCAACACCTTGGTTACGTAAAGTGGTAGAGTCTGTTAAATCTCTTTGCATTCTGGATATTGGAAGTTTTGTCGATAAATGAGTTAGAAGTGAGTTAGCAATACCTATATTACCCTCTGCATTTTCAAATTGTATGGGGTTTATTTTATGAGGCATTGTAGAGGATCCAACTTCACCTTTAATTTTTTTCTGGCCTAAAATACCCCGGCTTATGTACATCCAAATATCTTGACACAGGTCACTTAGAATAGAGTTAATCCTAACGATAAGCTGATAACTCTCAGCCATACTATCATGCGATTCAATTTGCGTTGTAATTAAATTGGGTTCAAGACCACATGATTGGATAAACTTTTTAGAAAAATTTAGCCAATCCATTTTTGGATAAGCAGCAACATGAGCAGACCATGTTCCCGTTGCACCTCCAAATTTCCCAAGTAATTTCTGCGCTTTTGCCTTAGTTATTTGTCTTTCTAATCTTGCATAAAAGACACCAATCTCTTTTCCAAAAGTAGTTGGGGTAGCAGACTGTCCATGAGTCAAAGAAAGCATAGGATCATTTTTATATTTCACCGAAATAGATTTCAACTTTTTTAAAACTAATTCTACCTCTGGAAGAAAAACCTGTTCAAACCCATGCTTCCACATTAAAGAATAGGATAGGTTATTTACATCTTCTGAAGTAAGAGCAAAATGAACCCAGGGGTGTAAAGATTTTTTTATCTTTTTTTGAATATAATATTCGATTGCTTTTACATCATGTCTTGTTTCTGATTCAATTTCTTTTATTTCTTCAGCCGCAGCAACATTAAAATCTTGATAGATATTTCTTAACTTTTTTATTTGAGCTTCTGTAAACGAATTAAGCTCTTTTATTTTTTTTTCACGACTGAGTGATATCAGGTATTCAACTTCAACATAAAGTCTGTAACGCATCAGCGCTGCTTCTGAAAAATAAGGAGAAAGTGATTTTACACTTTCTCCATAACGACCATCAAGCGGGGAAACCGCTCCGAGTCTATTATACACCAAATATCCGTTTAACAGCTAAAGCACAATTTCCAGGATCAATTATCGTCAAAACAGGTGTATTACTTGGCATTTGTAATGTTGAATGAATATTTACAAGCATGTCAGACTTGTCTGAAAAAGGGGGACATCCGATGGTTGGGAACTCTGAATTTGCAGCAACAAAACCAGATAAAGCGTTAGACCTTCCTGCAATAGTTATATAAACTATATTAGTATCGTTTTTATTGTTGGTTAAAATTTCTAATACTTTCAGAGGTTGTTTGTGCGCTGAAGCTGCATGCTGTTCCCACTTTATATTGAATTCATCTAATTTGTTTGTAATTTTTTGTGCGTGTGGTTCATCTGAAGTTGAACCCATTATTAAAATTGCTTTCATATTAAATCCTTTAAGTTATTTTTAATTCTTTCACTTATTGAGGTTCGTGAATCAGGAAAAGGGAATATTCCACCTGTAATAGTTTCATATAAGTAAATATATCTACTAGACAATTCAATTACTAGATCGTTTGGTGCTTCCGGAAGAGTTGAATCATTGTAAGGATCACAATTATCAACAAACCACAATCTTAAAAACTCTTTATCAATGTTCTGAGGTTCTTCCGCTTTTTCAATACGTTCTTGATAAGTTTTTTCAATCCAATATCGGCTAGAATCGGGTGTGTGGATTTCATCAATTAAAACAATATTACCACCTTCATCTTTTCCCATTTCGTATTTAGTATCAACTAAAATCATTCCATTTTCGGCTGCTTTTTTTTGTCCAAAAGAAAAAAGCTCAAGAGCTTTATTGCTACAAAAATCCCAATCTTCCTGAGTCATCCATCCCTCCTTCACGATTTCCTTAGGAGAGATAGGCCTATCATGATCCTCTTCTTTCGTTGTCGGAGTAAGCATATTCTGTTCTAACTTTTGGTTTTTAACTAATCCTTCTTCTAATTTATTCCCACAATATTCACGGTCTCCATTCTTGTAAACTGTCCATAGTGAAGTGCTAGTGCTTCCTGTGATATATCCCCGTACAACAAACTCTATGGGAAAAACTTTACATTTTTTTGCAATAGTTATATTTGGGTCTGGTATATCGATCACTTGATTTTTTATGATATGTTTTGTTTGTTCAAACCACCACGCACTCGTAAGGTTCAGAACTTGTCCCTTAAAAGGGATGGAAGCGAGAACGCGATCAAAAGCGCTTTGTCGATCAGTTGTGATTAAAATGATTTTATCATCAAATTCATACTGGTCTCTGACTTTACCTGTTCTTTTTGACTTAGCATCTAAATTAGTTTCTGTCAGAGTATTTTTAAGTTCTGCCTTAATTCGATCTTTGTAATGTTTAGTTGATTCTATAGCATTCATGAGATAATGTGTTAAATAGTATTTGAGTGTTAATTAATTTATTTAAAATAGATTCAAAGTTACCGCTGTTTACTGTTATGTTCCACAGAACACCATATTTTAAATCAGTAATTCCTTCTATTTTAAATCTTCCTTTAAGTGATTCAAGCTTAGATCTAGATAAAACATCATCTTTTTTTCTTACTAAAAATGAGGCAGTATCATTTCCCTTAAGAGTCTTACTTAAATATTCTTTATTTGAGTTATAAAGTTCACCACTTGAATTAATAGAATCAAGAATGGATTTTTGGTCTCCTTTAATAGAGAGCTCCCAATGAGCTTGCCTTTTAACTGTTATGTCAAATCCTTTATTATGGAGTGCTTTTTCAACAGACGCTTCTGTATTGTCTGTAATAATTTGGTCTATAACCCATTCAGTAGATTCTTTCTCTGGGGAGTATGTAAGAATTTCAAATTGTGGTTTTTTTGAGATTAGCTTATGGCTGGTTAAAGGTATTTTTTCATCGATATATTCTTTTAGAGAAGAAAAAATAGCATCGCCATTGGTTGTTCTCTCGGGATGCGGCATCATTGCCATTATATTTCCTTCTTTATTGCACAGTGCTGCAATATTATAGATCGACCCATTAGGATTTATTGGGAACTCATCAACAATAGTTCCACTTTGATCACAGTATTGATAAACCGTTTGCTCGTTATCAATTAATTCTTTTAATAGGTCATCGCTCATAATAAATCGTCCTTCACCATGAGCTAACGGGATATGAATATGATCTCCTTTTAACAAGTGCCGAGTAAAAGCAGACCTGTTGGGTTCTGTAGTCATTTTTAAATTTGCCCAAGCATTATAATACCCAACGCCAATAACCTGATTCTTTCTTATTCTTTTATTATCAGTCAGGGCAACACCGAGTTGATGTTGATTAAATCCTGGGATAAGGCCAGATTCGACTAATATTTGTGCACCATTACAGATACCTAAAATAGGTTTCCCTTTTGTCGCTTCAACTTTTATTTGAGCAACAATAGGATCTAATGCGGCGATTACCCCAGAACGAGAACGGTCTTCGTAAGAAAAACCACCAACAAGAATATATCCTTGATAAGACTCAAGGAAATCAGCATTTTCATTCCATAAAAATTCAACAGGGTCAAGGCCAACTCTTTCACAAGCCATAATAGTTTCTCGTTCAGTGTTTGATCCAGGAAATTGAATTATTGCAATTTTAGGTTTCATGAAATATCTACACCGTTACAATTACTATCTATTTTGCCTATTTCATAAACTTTGCTTATGTCTTCTAGAGATTCTTTTACTCTATTAACATCCTCTTTTCTTACAATAAAAACCATGCCAATACCCATGTTGAAAGCTCTATGCATTTCATCTTGTTCAATTTTCCCAATTTTTTGCATAACATTAAAAACAGGTAGGCTTGGCCAACTATCTTTTTTTATTTTTGCGCCATAATTATTAGGCAAGACTCTAGGAATATTTTCAACTAAACCACCACCGGTGATATGTGCAATTCCCTTAATATTAATCCCAGCTTCAAGTACTTTGAATACATGATTTGTGTAATTTATATGTGGCTCTAGTAATGTTATTCCTACTGAATTTTCCAATCCGTCAATATGGTCGTTAATACTGCACTTTGCAATATCAAAGAAAATTTTACGTGCTAATGAATAACCGTTTGTATGAAGACCACTAGAGGGTAAACCAAGGATCACATCCCCGGGTAATATATTATCTCCTGTAATTATTTTACTTTTATCGACAATTCCAGTTATAACACCAACCAAATCATGTTCGCCCGGTAAATAAGTATCCGGCATTTCAGCTGTCTCTCCACCCACCAGCGATACATTTGTTTCTTTACATGCTTTAACCATTCCAGATACAATCTCTTCAACAACATCTGGATAAAGTTTTTCATTTGCAATATAGTCGAGAAATGTAATTGGCCTTGCACCCATTACAAGTATATCATTGGCACATGCACTCAACAAATCAATACCTATAGTATCAAATTTTTTGAGTTTCCTTGCAATTATTGTTTTTGTCCCAACTCCGTCAATACTCTGAACAAGTACAGGGTTTTCATATTTTTTAAAGAGAGGTTTTAAATTATAAAGAGAACCAAAGCTACCAAGGCCAGTTAAAACATTTTTTGAAAATGTTGATTTGACGCTATCCTTAATTTGGTTGACAGCTTTATTGCCGGCATCGATATCTACACCAGCAGACTTATAATCTATTTTATTCATTAGGTTTTTTGTTCACAAAGGTTTTTCAAGTCTTGATTCATAATATTGTAATGCTCGGTCATAGTTACTTTCATTTTTTTGGTCATTATAAAAGGGCTTAACATTCCCGTTATTTTTTCATAATGGATTAGATGTGTTTCTTTTCCATCATTAATTGGTTCAAATACAAATACGTGCTCTGCTTTAATCAAAAACCCATTATGTATTCCCCAAACAAAAACTTCTTCATTATTCACGATAACAATTGGATTTACAGGGGCTTTTTGAGGATCTTTTTTTCTGTCAAAGTCTAATGTCAAATCAAGTTTTGGTTTGGATTCAAGATTATTGATATCTCCATTTAAAACTTTGATTTGTGGAATTACCTTACACCATTCAGACCATTTGTTAAACCCCAAAAATTTATTTTTGACTACTTCAGGTGAAGCATTAATATTTACCTCTGTGTAAACAGTTCGTTTACCTTTTACCTCATCTACGTTTCTTATATAATCATATGTTTTTTGTGCAAACACTAATTGCGACATTAGGGCGAATGTAAGTACTGCTAAGCCGTTTCTCATCGGCACCATTAGAGTTTCTCTCGTAATCCCGTTTCCCAGGAAGACTTAACGTCGATTAAATTAATAGAGATTTCTTCATTTATTTCTATCATTTTACTTTTATTTGTTTTTCCGATAACTGCAATTTCGATATTATTTATCAAAAACTCTTTCTCTACTTCTTTCAAGTAACATGAATCTATTTCAAGAATAAAGCCGCCTGTCTCACTGAATAAAAAAGCTTCTGGCTTCAGGATTGTTTTGTAGTTAACACTGCAACCGATGTTATTTTCAAATGTCATTTCTGCCAAAGCTGCAGATAATCCACCATCGCTAATATCATGACAAGAGAGGATGAGCTTCTTGTCAATGCAGGTTGTTAAGGAAAAAATTTCACCTTTAACTGTATTTAGATCTGGTTTTGGGACATTTGCTCCAAGCTCGTCAAATAGGTCATAATATAGTGACCCCCCAAGCTCATTTTTCCGCTTTCCTATCATTAATATAAGTGAGTTTTCTTTCTTAAAGCTCATTGTTATTGCATTATCAATGTTTTTAATTTTACCTAAGCAGCTAACAATCGGGCTTGGTGGGATTGCACCAAATTTTGATTCGTTATAAAAGCTAACATTCCCTGCAATAATTGGAGTTGGACTATTGGGATGTTCTTTTAAGGTCACGGTTTTGCATGTATCGGAAATTCCTCTTGTGCTCTCAACAAACTCCCACATTTGTTCAGGCTTTTCTGGGTTTCCAAAGCATAAACAATCTGTTAGGGCGTGAGGTGTTGCTCCAACGGAAGCAACATTTCGCATAGATTCAACCGTTGCATTTACTCCCACCCAATATGGACTAATTAACCCATATCTAGGGTTCTGGTCAGTAGATAATGCGATACCAAGATTTCTAATTTCAAAAGGGTATTCTGATGAATTAAATGGAGTGAGTACCCCTGAATTTGAAAAACCGGGTTCGGTATGTGTTCTTCCCTGCACCTGTTTATCATATCTTTCAAATATTGGTTCTCTGCTTGCCATGTTTTCATGAGACATAACATTCAATAATATTTTATTAAAATCAGATGGTGTTTCTAAAACAGGTTCATTAAAAGTTTTCTTTGGGTCTTCATAAGGCCGTTCATAGAGGAAGCCTTTTGTAACTTCAGATGCAACGGCATTAACGATTTCTTCATCTTTATCATGGACAATATACTGCCCATCATCTCTTATTTTTCCTACCAAGGAGGCCTTAGCACCTTTGCTTACTCCGGGAAGATCGAAGGTTATGTTATAGTGATTAATAATTAGTTTTGTGATCGAAGGGGGGCAAACCCACATAAAACGTTCTTGAGTTTCACTGCAAAGATAAACGGATGAATGTAAACCTTCCATACCCTTATGAATTTTGTCCATCCATATTTCTGATCCATAACCTGATGTTTCAGCAAGTTCAACACTGGCGCATGCTACACCCCCCGCACCTAAGTCTTTGAATCCAACTTGACCAATTAAATTTTTTTCTTTTAGAATATTAAATAATGCATACGTTGACTTTAACAGGTGTCGTTCTAAGAATGCATTTGGTTCTTGAACAGCACCTTTATTCTGATCTTTTTTTTCTTCTTCTAATTCTATAGAAGCAAAGCTTGCTCCACCAAAACCGCTGTTGTCAGTTGGTTTTCCAATTAATACTAAGTCGTATCCATCAGCATTTTCAGGTGCGTAAGAATGTATAATATTATCTTCCCTAACGATTCCTAGAGTTACTAATGTAACAAGGCAGTTTTCATTATAACCTTTGTTATAATAAAGATCTCCTCCAATATTAGGAATACCTAATGGATTACCATAGCCTGCTATCCCAGAAACAACACCATCATGAATCCATTTTGTCTTGCTTTTATTAATTTCACCGAATCTAAGAGAATCTGTACAAGCAATGACTTCAGCTCCCATACACATTACATCTCTAACATTTCCTCCTACTCCGGTTGCTGCACCCTCAAAAGGCACAATTTGAGAAGGGTGGTTGTGAGACTCATGGCTCATAACAATACACCAACGCTTCCCATTATTATCCGTGGTTACAGCAATAACACCAGCATCCTCTTTTGCACCAAGAACAACATCAGGACTTTCCGTTATAAATTCTTTTAAATAAGAGCGGCTACTTTTATAGCTACAATGCTCTGAACCTTGAATAGAAAACAAAACTAGTTCGGCAATAGATGGAGCCCGACCAAGCATTTTATGTTGGATTTTTTTTACCTCATGCGAAGTAAGGGATATGTTTAACTCGGCAAGAGTCTTTTGTATTTCTTGATCATTAAGATCGCTAAAGTCAACAATCTCTTTTGTAAAAGCCATTACCTTATTATTGTTTCATGGCGTTGAGGTCCAACTGAAACAATCTTAACGGGACACTTTACTTCTTTTTCTATGAATAGAATATATTCTTTTAGAGTTTTGGGGAAAAACTCATACCCTTTATCCCAGATATTTTCGGGAATAGCTTCCCATCCGGGGAGAGATTTGTAAATAGGAGTTGCCTGTCGATACTTTGTTAAACTTGCGGGCATTTCTTTTACTTCTTTACCATCAATATCATAAGCAATACAAACGGGGAGTTTTTTAAAGCCATCTAGAACATCTAGTTTAGTAAGAGCTATTTCAGTAAGTCCATTCACTCGAACAGCTTGTCTTACTTGTACAAGATCTAACCAGCCAACCCTTCTGGGCCTACCTGTTGTTGTGCCATATTCCCCTCCTTTTTCACGTAAAGATTCAGCTTCAGGTCCAACTATTTCAGAGGGTAAAGGACTCTCTCCAACTCTACTAAGGTACGCTTTAACAACTCCAATGATGCGATCAATTTTATGAAAACTAACTCCTGTACCAGTAGAGATGTGGCCTGCTGCTGTATTTGAAGATGTTGTGTATGGGTATATCCCATGATCAACATCAAGACTTATTCCTTGTGCTCCCTCAAATAAAATTGATTTACCACTTTTATATGCGTTGTAAAGTTCAACAGATGTATCCTTTATATAAGGTTTTAAAAGTCTACCATATTCGATATATGTTTTAAAAATTTCCTCTTTGGATATGTTTAGAGACTTTGAAAGCGATTTTTCAATAAGGCCCTTAGCAAAATGGTACCCCTTTTCAAGCTTCTCTTTAAAAATATCAGGCTCTAAAAGATCTATAATCCGAATACCATTACGAAACATTTTATCGGCATAGACCGGAGCTATGCCTCTATTTGTGCTCCCCGCCGCAAGGTCTCCTTGGTGTCCGGATAACGCACCATCAAGAATGATATGGTACGGCATAATAGTATGGGAGCGATCACTAACCATTAACTTTGGATTAATACCTTTTTTTTGGACATATGCAATTTCATCAAGAAGAGCTTTAGGGTCCACAACAACTCCATTACCAATAATAGACATTGGTTCGCCATAGACTATACCGGAAGGGATTAAATGTAACTTGAAGGTTTTTCCTTCAACAATTATAGTATGTCCTGCATTATTCCCACCATGAAACCGAACAACATAATCAGATTCACCAGCGAAGAAATCTGTTATTTTTCCCTTGCCTTCATCGCCCCATTGGGCTCCGACAATTACGGTAATTTTAGAGTCTAAGGAAGACATTTAATGCCATAGTTTAATTTTTAGATTTAA
>Ga0213863_10000272_pt1 | contig 40866 bp, 38 predicted proteins | sample PICome_8_FD_160128 | JGI IMG/M metagenome (GOLD analysis project Ga0213863, IMG submission 160128) | Coastal seawater microbial communities near Pivers Island, North Carolina, United States - PICO497 | ecosystem: Environmental > Aquatic > Marine > Coastal | place: USA: North Carolina... | reverse complement strand
CAAGGAAGTACGTTGATGTATCATTTAGAGACTGTGCATATTTCAAGTGATCACAATTTAGTAGATTGTCGTTTTCCTATTCAATCAGTCATTCGGCCACATACTCTCGATAATCAAGATTACAGAGGTTTTGCCGGTCGTATTGATGGTGGTGTTTTTAAGCCAGGTGACAAAGTGAAAACATTACCTTCAGGGTTTATTTCGACTATTAAGACTATTGAACTTAATGGTGAGCAAATTTCAGAGGCGTTTGCTCCCATGTCTGTGACGATGACCTTAGAAGATGAGATTGATAACAGTCGTGGCGATATGATTGTTCGTGAAAATAATGTTCCAGAAATAGGGCAAGATATAGAAGTTTTAGTAACTTGGATGAGTACACGACCAATACAATCCAGAACGAAGGTCGTTATAAAGCACACGACCAACGAAACTATAGGCATGGTAAAAGAATTGAAATATAAAATAGATATCAACACCTTACATAGACAGGAAAATATTGATAAAGTTGAAATGAATGACATCGCACGTTTATCAATACGAACAGCGAAACCCTTATTTTATGATGCTTACAAAAGAAACCGCCAAACGGGGAGCATTATAATTATCGATGAACAAACCAATGAGACTATTGGTGCGGGGATGATTTTATGAATATGAAAAATTTATTAAATACAGCTATTGCTGCAGCTTTAGAAGCCGGTAAAGCCATATTAGATATCTATCATTCTGGAGAGTTTGATATAGAACTTAAGGGCGATAACTCCCCATTAACAAAGGCAGATTTGGCATCACATGATGTGATCATTTCTTTTTTAACAACCACCAATATCCCTGTACTATCTGAGGAGGGCAAAGACATACCCTATCAAGAGAGAGAAGATTGGAGTCAGTTATGGATTGTAGATCCTATTGATGGTACCAAGGAATTTATTAAACGTAATGGTGAATTCACAGTTAATATTGCTCTCATAACCAATCAAAAAACAGAGTTAGGGGTTATTTTCGTTCCTGTTACTGGTGAATTGTATTTTTCTACCAAAGAATTAGGGGCGTTTAAGGTTCGCGTTAATATTAAAAAGTACAATGTTGATAAATTGATGTCAAACGCTGATAAACTACCTTTAGTTCGTGAAGATAAAACCTTTACTGTGGTAGCAAGTCGTTCTCATATGTCTAATGAAACAGAAACATACGTCAGCGATATGCGTGAGAAGCACGGCAAGGTCAACTTAATTTCTAAGGGAAGCTCTTTGAAATTATGTATGGTGGCAGAGGGTCAAGCTAATTGTTATCCGCGCTTTGCACCCACAATGGAATGGGACACCGCCGCCGGTCAAGCAATTTGTGAACATGCAGGATTTCAAGTAATTGATTGGCATACGAAGAAGGCGATGCTATACAATAGAAAAAATTTATTAAACAATTGGTTTTTGGTAAGTTAACTATGAAAAAAATATTAATAATTTTTGGAACACGTCCTGAGGCCATAAAAATGGCTCCTCTCGTTAAGGAGTTTCAAAAACATCCCAAATCGTTTGATACTAAAGTGTGTGTAACGGCGCAGCACCGAGAGATGTTGGATCAAGTACTTAATTTCTTTCAGATTACTCCAAATTATGATTTGAACCTCATGAAGCCAGGTCAAAATCTATATACTTTGACAGCCGATATCATTACACACTTAAAACCTGTACTAGAAGAGTTTAATCCTGATTATGTATTTGTTCATGGAGATACTACTACGACCATGGCAGGAAGTATCGCTTCATTTTACAGTGGTGCCAAGGTATGTCATGTAGAGGCAGGTCTTAGAACCCATAATAAGTGGTCACCTTTTCCAGAGGAAATAAACAGACAGATAACTGGACGTGTATGTGATTTTCATTTTGCTCCTACCAATACGTCCAAAGAGAACTTGCTTCAAGAAAATATTGATGAACAAACTATTCTTGTTACAGGTAATACTGTGATTGATGCACTTCTAGACAGTGTTGATCGCGTTAATCAAGAACCCAGTATATTAATCAAAGAACTATCGCAGATCTTGGGGAATAAAGAGATGATTTTGGTAACAGGCCATCGTCGAGAAAATCATGGGGAAGGATTTATTAGAATTTGTGAAGCATTAAAGACGATAGCTCTAGCAGATGCTAATCGCTTGATTGTTTATCCGGTACATTTGAATCCCAAGGTACAAGAACCTGTAAAGCGTCTATTATCGAAGGTTAAAAATGTGATACTCATCAATCCTTTACCATATCAAGATTTTATCTGGATGATGAACCGCGCCAAGATTATCATCACAGACAGTGGTGGAGTTCAAGAAGAGGCACCAAGTTTGGGTAAGCCAGTTTTGGTTATGCGGAATACCACCGAGCGCCCAGAAGCTGTTGAAGCGGGGACTGTAATATTAGTAGGTACTGATAAAGAGCTCATAACCAAAGAGGCTTTAGATCTTTTAAACAACACGGATCGTTTTGATGAAATGAGTAAACTTCATAATCCCTATGGCGATGGCAAAGCTTGTGAGCGTATTGTTGCATTTATCAACAAGCAATAAGGCTAAAAAAAAATAAATCAACAATACTACAATTAAATAAAATTAAAAGAATGAACCAACCAGAAGTAGTCATGATTGGCCTTGGATATATTGGATTACCCACAGCGGCATTAATTGCATCAAATAAGGTAAGAGTCCATGGCGTAGACATTAATCAACAAGTAGTAGATACGATTAATCGAGGTGAAATCCACATAATAGAACCTGCATTAGACAATGCAGTAGCTTTAGCTGTTGCAGACGGGTATTTAAAAGCAGATATCGAAGCTGTGGAAGCGAATACGTATCTTATTGTGGTGCCAACACCATTCAAGCGGCAGCATGAGCCTGATATCTCATTTGTTGAGGCAGCTACTAAAGGAATTTTATCATTATTAAAACCTGGCGATTTATATATCATTGAATCGACATCTCCTGTGGGTACAACAGAAAAGATGATGGATTATATTTACCGAGAACGGCCAGAACTCAAGGATCAATTATACATTTCATATTGTCCTGAACGGGTGTTGCCAGGTAACGTCATGTATGAATTGGTTCATAATGATCGTGTTATTGGTGGGGTTAACGAAGTATCTACGCAAAAAGCTATCAATTTTTACAGCAACTTTGTCAATGGGAAATTACACGCTACCAACGCACGAACAGCTGAGATGTGTAAACTAGTTGAAAATTCTTCGAGAGACGTGCAAATTGCGTTTGCTAATGAATTATCTTTAATTTGTGATAAAGCAGGAATCAATGTTTGGGAGCTCATAGAACTTGCTAATAAACATCCAAGAGTTAATATTTTACAACCCGGATGTGGTGTTGGAGGTCACTGTATTGCTGTTGATCCTTATTTTATTGTATCAGATTACCCAATGGAAACAAAAATTATAGGGACTGCAAGAGAGATTAATAATTACAAATCTTTTTGGTGTGCAGAGAAGATTCAAAATGCGAAGTTACAATTCGAACTCCAACATGGCAGGAAGCCAAAAACAGCGCTTATGGGATTGGCTTTTAAACCTAATATTGATGACTTGAGAGAATCCCCTGCCAAATACATTGCTCAAAAAGTATTACAAGATTCAAATAATGAAACTCATTTTATTGTAGAGCCCAATATAGAAGAACACAACGTTTTCAAATTGACTGATTATAAAAAAGCTCTAGAAGAAGCTGATATTATAGCCTTTTTAGTAGCTCATAATGAGTTTAAAAATTTGAAATTGTCTGAGGATAAAATTCTCTTAGATTTTTGTGGTATCAACAAATAAATGCGAAATAAACTACAACCATGAAGCATATGTTAATAACAGGAGGAGCAGGGTTTATTGGCTCTCATGTTGTTAGAATGTTTGTTACGAAGTATCCAAATTATCACATCTTTAATCTAGATGCCTTAACCTATGCTGGCAATTTAGAAAATCTCAAAGATGTTGAGTCTAAAAATAATTATACCTTTTTACACGGAGATATTACAGATGAGGCATATATCAACTCCATTTTTACCCAGTATCGGTTTGATAGTGTCATACATTTAGCTGCTGAATCTCATGTAGACCGTTCTATTACAAATCCTTTCGCCTTTGCCAAGACCAATATTTTAGGCACGATGATTCTTTTAGCTGCTTTTAAGGAATTGCACAAAAACAATTGGGATAACAAACGTTTTTATCATTTAAGCACAGATGAGGTTTATGGATCGCTGGGCGAAACAGGACTTTTTAAAGAAACCACACCTTATAACCCTAACTCGCCATATTCTGCATCAAAAGCAAGCTCTGATCATTTTGTAAGGGCTTATGGAGAAACTTATGGCATGCCATATATCATAACCAATTGTTCCAATAATTATGGACCAAATCAGTTTCCTGAAAAATTAATTCCATTATTTATTAATAACATTTTAAATGATAAACCACTTCCTGTGTATGGAGACGGTAATTATACAAGAGATTGGCTGTATGTGTTGGATCATGCCATAGCCATAGATTTGGTTTTTCATGAGGGTGAAAATCACGAGACTTACAATATTGGTGGTTTCAATGAGTGGAAAAATATTGATTTGGTAAAATTACTGTGCAAGCAAATGGACGAAAAACTTGGACAAAATCAAGGAACTAGTGAAAAATTAATAACCTATGTAAAAGACAGACCGGGTCATGATTTACGTTATGCGATTGATGCTTCAAAAATTAATAAAGAATTAGGCTGGGGTCCTAAAGTATCATTTGAGCAGGGATTATCAAAAACTATTGATTGGTATTTAAACAATGAAGAGTGGCTCAATAATGTGACGTCGGGGAAGTATCAACACTATTATCAATCTCATTATCAATAAATCATGAAAGGAATCATATTGGCAGGAGGCTCAGGAACCAGATTATATCCCATTACGAAAGGGGTATCAAAACAATTATTACCTATTTATGATAAGCCCATGATTTATTACCCATTATCAGTATTGATGTTAGCAGGTATTAAAGAGATTCTTATCATATCTACTCCCACAGATTTACCAAATTTTGAGCGTTTACTTGGTAATGGAGATAGTTTAGGAATTAAGCTATCTTATAAAGAGCAACCTTCACCAGATGGTTTGGCCCAGGCTTTTATTATTGGAGAAGACTTTATAGGAGAAGACGATGTGTGCTTGGTGTTAGGAGATAATATTTTTTATGGCCACGGATTTACAACTTTGTTGGCAAATGCTCGAGGACGAATAACTAATCAACAGGTAGCCACAGTATTTGGGTATTATGTAAGTGACCCAGAACGTTATGGAGTGGTTGATTTTGACAGTGATGGAAATGCCTTAAGTATTGAAGAAAAGCCACAAAAGCCCAAAAGTAACTATGCGGTTTCAGGGCTTTATTTTTATCCAAATTCTGTGGTAGAGATTGCAAAAAATATCAAGCCTAGTGTTAGAGGAGAATTAGAAATAACCACAGTAAACCAAGAATATTTAAAAGTAGGTAAGCTAAAAGTAGAACTTATGGGTCGCGGCTATGCATGGCTCGATACGGGAACTCATGATTCGTTAATCGATGCCTCTAATTATGTTAGAACCATAGAGAGTAGGCAAGGTTTAAAAATAGCTTGTTTGGAGGTCATTGCCTGTAAAATGGGGTATATTACCAAACAGCAACTGTTACAATTGGCAGAACCTTTGAAAAAAAATGGTTACGGCCAATACTTGATACAACGTGCCAAAGAATTTTCATGAGATTTATAAGATTAAACATACCAGAACTTGTTTTAATTGAACCTGCTGTTTACGGAGATGACCGTGGTTATTTTTCAGAAACGTTTAAACAACAAGGTTTAAATGAATTTTTAGGACAAGCTATTAATTTTTGTCAAGATAGTGAGTCAAAATCATCATTTGGTGTCTTAAGAGGTTTGCACTATCAGTTAGCGCCTCACGCTCAAACCAAGTTGGTGCGAGTCGTTGAGGGTACTGTTTTAGACGTCGCCGTGGATATTCGACAAACATCACCAACCTTTGGTAAGCATATTGTCGTAGAACTTTCATCACAAAATAAAAAACAACTGCTAATCCCTAAAGGTTTTGCACATGGTTTTGTTGTGTTGAGTGAAGAGGCTATTTTTTCATATAAAGTGGATAATTATTACCAACCAAGATATGAGAGGGGTATAGCGTTTAATGATACCACATTAAAAATTGATTGGAAAGTTGAATTAGAAGATTTAAAGCTATCATCAAAGGATCAAAAGCAACCTCTGTTTAAAGATGCTGATTACTTTAAATAATATATGATTGTTTTGTATGAATAACATCCTAGTGACGGGCGGTAAGGGACAACTTGGCTCTGAAATCAAAGAACTGTCATCTAGTTTTACTAACGATAGTTTCTTTTTCACAGATACCTCTAATTTAGATATTACAAATCATGCTGTTGTCGCAGCATTTATTAAAAAAAATAACATTGACGTTATCGTAAATTGTGCTGCCTATACGGCGGTTGACAAGGCTGAATCTGAGCCTGAATTAGCAGATGCCATTAATCATTTAGCAGTTAAAAATTTAGCCATTATTGCGAGAGAACGTGGTGCCAAACTAATACACATCTCAACTGATTATGTGTTTGATGGGACTAGTCATAAACCTTATGTTGAAACTGATACACCAAATCCTCAATCTGTTTATGGACAAACTAAATTGGATGGAGAATTAGCGATGCAAGCCATTAACCCTGCTAATTCTATTATTATTCGCACTTCTTGGGTGTATTCTACTTATGGTAGTAATTTTGTAAAGAGGATGTTACGTTTAGCGAAGACCAGAGATGAAATTTCTGTAGTTTCAGATCAAATAGGAACTCCAACGAATGCTGCAGATTTAGCTAAAGCTATTTTAACGATTTTTCCACAAATGAGTAATGAAACTGTTGAACTTTTTCATTATTCAAATGAGGGAGTCTGTTCCTGGTACGAGTTCGCTAAAGCTGTTTTTGAATATAAGTATATGAAGGTGAGGGTTAATCCCATACCAAGCACTTCGTACCCAACTCTGACCAAACGGCCAAAATATAGTACCTTAGGGTGGACTAAAATTAAGGTGTTCTATGGTCTCACTTTAATGAACTGGAAAAATTCTTTGCATAATTGTCTCGATAAATTAAAATAAAATAATGGTTTAATAATTTTAAAAAATTATTTTTACATAAAATTTAAACATGAACAATAAAGATATCTTCATCCATGATAGTTGTTTTGTCGATGAGCCAACAAGGATTGGTAAAGGCACTAAAATATGGCATTTCTCTCATATAATGTCCAATGTAATTATTGGAAATAACTGCAATATTGGTCAAAATGTGGTTATTTCACCGAGTGTAAAACTCGGGAATAATGTAAAAATTCAAAATAACGTCTCGGTCTACACCGGGGTTGTTTGCGAGGATGATGTTTTTTTAGGACCTTCTATGGTTTTTACTAATGTCATTAACCCCAGAAGTAGCGTTAACAGAAGGGACGAATACCTTAATACTTTGGTAAAGAAGGGAGCGAGTATTGGTGCAAATGCAACTATTGTTTGTGGCAATAACATTGGCAGATATGCATTTATAGGGGCGGGGACTGTTGTGACAAAAGAGATTCCAGATTACGCGCTAGTAGTTGGAAATCCTTCCAAGCAAATTGGATGGATGAGTGAATTTGGCGAACGACTGAACTTTAATGACGATGGTATTGCAGTTTGTAAAGGAACTGGTACAGAATATTTTTTGGACAACAACAACGTAATTAAAAAAGATGAATAAAAATTTTGCACTAATTGGTGCCTCAGGGTACATAGCTCCTAGACATCTAAAAGCCATTAAAGATACTAACAATGTACTTTTGGCAGCACTCGATCGTTTTGACAGTGTTGGTGTCATGGATAGCTATTTTCCAGAAGCTGATTTTTTTGTTGAACCAGAACGTTTTGATAGACATTTAGAAAAGTTGCGCTACGATAGAAATATTCAGATTGATTTTATGAGTATATGTACGCCCAATTATTTACATGACGCACACATTAGAATGGCATTACGAAGAGGAGCTGATGCTATTTGTGAAAAGCCTTTAGTGTTAAATCCGTGGAATTTGGATGCACTGCAAAAAATGGAACAAGAATCTGGTAATAAGGTATATAATATCTTACAATTACGAATTCATCAAAGCATCATTGACTTAAAGAAAAAAATTGACGCTGCTCCAAAAGATAAAATTTTTGATGTCGATTTGACTTATTTAACTTCACGGGGAAATTGGTATTACACGTCATGGAAAGGTGATGTCAGTAAATCGGGAGGTATTGCTACAAATATTGGCGTGCATTTTTATGACATGCTTGGGTTTATTTTTGGGAAGGTGAAAAAAAATGTAGTTCACGTACACACGCATGATAGAGCTTCTGGTTATCTAGAATTTGAAAGAGCTAGAGTGCGTTGGTTTTTATCCATTAATTATGAAGTTTTGCCTGAGGAAATTAAAGCAAAAGGTCAGAGAACTTTCAGATCTATTACTATTGAAGGAGAAGAATTGGAATTTAGTGGGGGTTTTACAGATTTACACACGAGAGTATATGAAGGAATTTTGGAAGGGAATGGTTATGGATTACAAGACGCTAGACAGGCAATAGAGATTGTTCACAGCATAAGGAATGCTAAACCTATTGGTCTAAAAGGTAATTATCATCCACTCTCACTAGTAAAATTCACTAATCACCCATTTAAGTAATAAGGTATTCAAATAAAGCACAGCTACATGTTGTAAGATTAACAATTTTCCTAAATATTAAATCAAAAAGTTATTTAAAATTAAACAAAAAGTATTTTAAAAATGAAAGTAATAATTCTAGCAGGAGGATACGGTTCAAGATTAGGTAGTGTTACAGAACTAATCCCAAAACCAATGGTAGAAGTCGGTGGCAGGCCTATTATATGGCATATTATGAAAACATATGCTCATTACGGCTATAACGAATTTGTGATTGCACTTGGTTATAAGGCTAATGTAATTAAAGATTATTTTTTCAAGTTACAGAGTTATAATAATGATTTTACCATAGATACTGCTAACGGAGAAATCACATATCATAATGGGGCGTCTGATCAATGGAAAGTTACGTTGGTTGACACCGGTTTAGAAACTCTTAAAGGAGGACGAATTAAGAGACTTGAAAAGTATTTAGATAATGTAAATATGCTGACTTATGGTGATGGTGTAGCTAATATTGACATCAATAATCTTGTTAAATTTCATGAAAACCATGGTAAATTGGTTACAATAACCGGTGTAAAACCTCCGTCTATGTTTGGGGAGGTAATTGAAGAAAATGGACTGGTACTTTCTTTTGAGGAAAAACCACAAACAAGCAAAGGATTGATTAATGGTGGTTACATGGTTTTTAATAAAGATATGCTCAATAGTTTAACTTTAGACGTAAACTGCGACTTCGAAATTGGTCCATTAGAAGAACTAGCAAAAAAAACTGAAGTTATGACATTTAAACATGAAGGTTTTTGGGAGTGTGCAGATACTGTGAGAGATGTTAATCATTTAAATAAATTATGGAATAATAATGAAGCTAAATGGAAAGTTTGGAAATAAAATCTCTTTTACAAACGTATAAAGGAAAAAAAGTTTTAATTACAGGTCATACTGGTTTTAAAGGCTCTTGGCTCTCTATTTGGTTACATAATTTAGGTGCAGATGTAGTTGGAATATCTCTAGATCCTAAATCTAATAAGGATAATTTTGTATTATCTAAAATTGGAAAAAAAATAAGAGACTACAGAGCTGATATACGAGAATTATCTATAATTGAAGAAATTATTGAAATAGAAAAACCAGAGATACTGTTTCATTTAGCAGCCCAACCAATAGTCTTAGATAGTTATGATAACCCTGTTTATACTTTCGAGACAAACGTAATGGGAACAGTTAATTTACTTGAAGCTTTTAGAAAATCTACAAGTTTACAAACGGGTGTTTTTATCACAACAGATAAGTGTTATGAAAATATTGAGAAAGATTATAGCTATAAAGAAACAGACCCAATGGGTGGCCATGACCCATATAGTGCTAGTAAAGGTGCCTCAGAGCTTGTAATTAGTTCTTACAGGCGTTCTTTTTTTCAAAATTCAGAAAAAAAAATAGCCTCTTCTAGAGCCGGTAATGTAATTGGTGGTGGAGATTGGGCTCCATTTAGAATTATAGTGGATATTATAAATGCTATCGAAAAGGAAGAGACAATTGAAATTCGAAATCCACATGCAACTCGTCCTTGGCAGCATGTTTTAGAACCTCTAGGTGGCTACCTGTTGCTTGGTGCTAAGATGATTAGTGAAAAAAAGTTCGATGAAGCTTGGAATTTTGGACCTGAGAAAGAAAATATAGTTTCGGTAAAAGAGCTGTTGAATAAAACAATAGTTAATTATGGAAAAGGGGAATGGAAAGACATTTCAGATAAAAAAAAATTGCATGAGGCTAAGTTGCTTTCTTTGGATATAACAAAGGCCAAAAATAAACTTGGTTGGAGTCCATTGTTTGGTTTAGATCAGACAATAGCCTTCACTGTTGATTGGTATAAGAGGTATAAAAAAGAAGATGTTTTTAATCTATGCACACAGCAAATAGAAAATTATTCAAACTATTGGAATACACAAAATGATATTTAAAGAAAGAGATATAAGAGGCGTTTTCGAAATTATATTAGCCCCTCGAAACGATAACAGAGGTTTTTTTATGAGAACCTTTGATGAAACTGCTTTTAAAGAAAATGGACTTGATAGAAATTGGGTACAAGAAAACCATTCTCGTTCAGAAAACAAAAATATAATTAGAGGATTACATTTTCAACTCCCCCCATTTTCAGAAACTAAGATGGTGCGTTGTATTAATGGTTCAGTATTAGATGTATTTGTTGATTTAAGAGAGGGCTCTAAAACCTTTGGAGCTTGGGATAGTATTGAACTTAGTGCAGAAAATAAAAAAATGATATACATCCCCCGTGGATTTGCTCATGGCTTTTGCACCCTAACTGAAACAAGTGAAGTAGTGTATAAAGTTGATAATTTTTATTCTATAGAGAATGAAAGAGGACTTTTATGGAATGATAAAACAATTGGAATTAATTGGCCAATTGATACACCTATTTTATCCCCTAAGGATGAAAAAAATATGACACTTGAACAATTTAAAACTGAGTATAAATACATTTCAAATAAATAAATAATGAATATCAGACTTTTCAAACCCTCCTTTGGAGAAGAAGAATTACAAAACATAAAAGAGGCTATGGACCGCTCTTGGGTTGGTTTAGGACCTAATGTAAATAAATTTGAAAAACAATGGGCAGAGTTTGTCGGATGTAAAATAGCAATAGGTGTAAATTCAGCTACTGCCGCATTACATTTAGCATTGGCAGCTTTTAAGTTTCCAGAGGGGTCAAAAGTTTTGGTGCCCTCCTTAACATTTTCATCAACAGCAAGTGCAGCCTTGTACAATCGACTAATACCAGTATTTATTGATTCAGACCCTGTTACCTTAGGTATGGATTTAGATGATATGAAAAGAAAATATACGGATGAAGTAGTAGCTGTTATGCCAGTTCACTTTGCAGGACACCCAGTACCGATGGAAAAATTAATGCCATGGGCCAAGGAAAAGGGATTAGCAGTGATTGAGGATTGTGCCCATACTGCAGGAGCAATATACAAAGGAAAAGTGCTGGGTACTTGGGGTGATATAGGTTGCTATTCATTTGAAGAGAAAAAATTAATGACTACCGGTGACGGGGGTATGATGGTTACTAACCAGCCCGAATTATTTAAGGATGTTAAGGCCATGCGATGGGTAGGAATTGATAAAGACAATTGGAAAACAGCTCAAGCTTATACAGATGCCAATAAAGATGCCTTACATTGGTTTTATGAACTTAACGTCTTAGGGTATAAATATAATATGAACGATTTAGCCGCTGCAATTGGATTAGCTCAATTAAAAAAACTTCCAAAGCTTAATGAACGAAGGGCAGAAATAATTAGGATGTATTTAGATGGTATAAAATCTATTGATGGAATTGAACCTTTAGTACCTTTTGAACCAGAAAACTATTGTTACCAAATGTTTGGAATACGCGCAGAAAAGCGCGATGATTTAATGATATATCTAAAATCTAAGGGTATTGCAACAGGTTGCCATTATACTCCTTTAAGTTTACAGCCTTTATTTAAATCTTATGCAAAGGACTGTGAATTTATTGAAAAAGAAGCCAATAAGTTTATTACGTTGCCTTTACATGCTGACTTGAGTGATAAGGAGGTAAATTATATCTTAAAATATTTAAAAGAATTTAAACCGCCATCATGAAATCAATTGGACAAGAAAAAAAAGTTTGGACTGATTTATGGGATAATAGAAATTTGAATGCTGAGATTTCCATGTGGGATTATTATGGTTTGAGGCCGTATATACTAAAATATACCCCTCGATTTGGAGATGTACTTGAGGCTGGATGCGGACAGGGCAAATTTAATTTCTATTTGAGTCATCTCGGTATAATACAATTGGTTTAGATTTTTCAAAGGAAACAATTCTTTTTCTCAAGCAGTGGCAAAAAAGAAATGAGTTTAATTTGCCTTTTATTGAAGGTGATATTAAAAACATGCCATTTGAAGATAACTCATTAAGTGGCTATTTATCATTTGGAGTAATGGAACATTTTATTGAAGGGCCTAAGGAAGCTATGGATGAAATGTACAGAGTAATGAGACCTGGGGGAGTAGCCATAATTACAACGCCAAATAATTCATGGAATGTTAGACGAGGTAATATAAAAAAAGGAATTAAAAATATTATTAAAAAGATATTTCGTAAAGAAATTGTCAAACCACCTTTTTTTCAATATTACTATGGCCCCAACAAACTTAAATCTTTAGTTGAGGCTTCAGGAATGAAAGTGACAAAAAGTACTGGTGCTGCGTTTTTATTTACTTTTACTGAATTCTTTGGAAGAAAAAATTCGCATAAAATATCACGAAACATAAAATATGCAAAGTGGTCAAAAAAATTAGATAAATCATTTATTAAGGCATTAGGTGCACAATCTGTTACAATATCTGTAAAGGTAGATGCAATAATGCATTGTTTCCTATGCGGTGACCTTAGTGCTAAAATGGAGTCTTTAAATAAATACGACGTACCTATTTGCAATAAATGTGAAAACTTAAGCAATTCTAAATATTATTCAAAGAATGGATTTGTATCATTTGATGGTGATTTTTCTTTTAACCCTCCTAAATTATCTGATGAAATTAGAAATTGTCATAATTGTTCGAAAGAATATAATACAGACGCTATTTTTGAAGATTTTGGTTTTAGCATCAATGTTTGTAAAGATTGTTTGAAACAGCCAGATATCAATATCAAGTTATCAAATGCACATGTAAAACCTATTTGGAGAGATAGGGAAAATGCAGAAAAGCTATATGAGTAATAAATACAGCCATCCTGCTCTAGTTTTTGGCCTATCAGAAACAGGTCTAGCTATAGGGAGAAGTCTTGGTAAACTAGGAGTTAAAGTGCATGGAATATCTTATTCTAAAGAAATCGGATATTATTCAAAATATATTCACGCTAGAGTTTTTACGCATCCTGAACAAAACAATGATCAAGCTATAAATGAGTTGAAAAACTTTTGTGAAACACTCAATAAAAAACCGGTTGTTTTTATTGCTTCTGACGTTTATTTAATGTTGTATGCCCATAACCAAGATTTCTTCGACAAATATTTTTTACACAACCTACCCGGTAAAGATTTAATATTAGGCATTCAGGATAAGTACACACAGTATAAAATGGCTTTAAATGCAAATATTAATGTACCAAAAACAGTTTTTACTGATGTAAATAAACCTATAAAAACACAGGTGGAAGGATTAATTTACCCAGTGTTCATTAAAGCAAGAGATGTTAATGTTTGGAGGGTTAAAGTAAGTGGTACTAAAAAAGGATTTGTTATTGAGAATGAAGAACAACTTATAGAAAAGCTCAAGTTTTTTAATAAACAGAGTGTCCCTGTTATTGTTCAAGAAATCATCAAGAGTAAAGATGATAAGAACATTAAAATAAGTGTATTTATTGATAAGCAAGGAAATACAAAACTAGCATTTACACTAAAGAAAATCCATCAAAACCCTATACATTTTGGCATAGCTGTTTGTGCACAGAGCATTAAAGATGAGGAACTTTTACTATTGGGAGCAAAACTATTTAAAGCTATAAATTATAGAGGTGTTGGAAGCGCAGAATTTAAATATGATGAGCGAGATGGGAAAACAAAGCTAATTGAAATTAATTCAAGGTATTGGCAGCAAAATTCGTTGGCAGACTTTTGTGGAATGAATTTTCCGTTAACGGATTATTTATGTGCAACAAAACAAGAAGTATTGAAAATAGAAAATTTTGAAATTGGGAAAAAATATTTAAATCTGTTTTCAAGTTATCAATCCTTCAAACAATATAAAAAGGTTAATGAGTTAACTTTTAAAGGGTGGTTAAAGGACATAAGAGGTAAAAAAACTATTGCATTCTTTAATTTAGATGATTCGTATATTATTTACCGCACCTTACGAAGAGTCCTTTTGATGAAGATGGTTGCTTTTTTTAAAATATTTAAAGGTAAATCATGACAAATATATTAATTCAAACTAATACTTATTTTACAAAGGAGCGTTGGTCAAAATCGTTTGATAAAAACTTAAATGGTGAACAACTTAAGTCTTATAAAATTGAGTATGTTGCATCTACTTCAGAATTATTAACAAGGCTATCTTCTGTAGATATTTGTTTTACGTTCAATTTACCTGAATTTGAAAAAATCAAGCATTTAGAACTCATGTATTTAGGTATTAGTAGTGTTAATTATTTGGATAATCTAAATATACCCAAAGAATTCAACTTACAGACCTCCAAAGGTATTGCAAGTACCATTATTGCAGAACATTCACTTCTAATGGCATTATCTCTTATACGTGAATTCCCTAGCGCTATATTAAATCAGAAAAAAAGAAAATGGGACCAAGCCGCTTTTTTTGAAGCAAACGTAAGATCCATTCGAGATTATAATATTGGAATACTTGGCATAGGTAATAATGGGAAAGCAATTGCTGAAATATTTCAGAATATTGGGTGTAATGTTTTGGGATATTCCAATAATAAAGGAGAAGATAAGTCTATAAATAAATGGTATTTAAAAGATGAACTAAATCAATTTTTAACAGATAGTGAGATTATTATTGTTGCATTGCCATTACGCACTGATACTTGTCATTTTATTGATGAAGAGAAGCTATTGGCTATGGGTGGAGAAACAATGATTATTAATATTGCAAGAGGTGAGATTATTAATGAAAATGCTTTATATAAGGCTTTGAAAAATAATGATATTAAAGCGGCGGCTCTTGATGTTTTTGAAAAAGAGCCTATCTCAAGAAGGTCGAAATTATGGAAATCACCTAACTTAATTATTACTCCTCATATAGCAGGTAATATTCATTTTCTTATTAACGAAATTCAAAATGATTTCATTAGCAAAGTGAGATTTAATGCTTAAGCAAAAATTTTTAGTCCAGTTTGGCTCTAATATGTCATTGAGGATATTGGGGTTAATTTCAGGAATTGTGGTGGCAAGGGTTGTTGGTCCAGAAGTACTAGGTACGATTGCTTACGCTGCTGCCTATGTTGGGATCTTCGGGTTTATTACGGGTTTATTTGGAACAGGTAATATTAAATTAATATCCGAAGGTGAAGATCTTGGGGATAGTTTGGCCACCTATTCAAGATTACAGATAATAGCTATAATTATTTTTCTTTTTACAGTTTTAATATGGTTTGCTGTTCAGAAATATATTTTAAATTATCAGTTCGAAAGTAGCATTCATGAACAAGTAATTATCATAACGCTTTTCGCAATGGTAATAACAAAGCTAATACAGTTTAATGATTCTACTTTTACGGGTCAACTAAAACAAGCTAAGGCAAATTTACCAAAGATAGTGCGAGGCATATTATTTCAACTTGGAAAAATAGTTGTGGTTCTATTAGGTTTCAATGCGGTGGGTTTGATTGGTTGGAATTTATTGACAGGTATAATAGTTTTACCCATAGCAATTAATCTTTTTCGCTCTTTACCTTATGGGAAGTTTAGGAAAGAATTGGCTAAAAACCATCTTAAAATTGCAATTCCTATTTCTTTAATAGTTATACTAAACTCACTTATTGCTTATTCAGATAGATTAATTCTTCAACATTATACAAATTCTACTGAATTAGGGTATTTTGCTGCAGCTTTTTCTTTAGGAGGAATGATTCTTATTCTGGGCAATACAATGGGTACTGTATTTTTCCCATTATTTTCTCGATATATAAAAGAAAATAACTGGGAAAATCTTAATGTTAAAATTAATAAATTTCAAACCTTTATAGCAAGTTTTATTCTTCCATTTATTTGTTTACTTGGTATTATTGCTGAACCACTATTACTGGCTGTTTTAGGAGATAAATACCAAAATAGTATTACTCCCTTCATATTTCTGATTTATGCGTCTTATATTTCAATTGTAGGAATGCCATTTGGAAATATATTGAGTGGTATGGGCAAGTTTTACTTAAATTTTTGGTTAAAATTACTTAAATTTTTATTCTATATTATTGGTGTTATTTATTTTGTTTCCACTGAATATTTAGGGCTTGGAGCTATTGGTTTGGCAATGAATTTATTAAGCGTGAATATTTTTCATAATATGTTAGTGATTTTTACGTCAGGGAGAATTGGGAAATTAAAAATAAATTATCAAGTATTACTAACCTATGCGGTTTTATTTTTTTTGGTTCTAATATCTTATTTAATTGTAGTCCCTTTTTTAAAAGACATTACCAAATATTGGTGGTTTATATTTCCTCCATTCTTTTTAATAATTGTATTCAGTTTTTTAAATTCCCTTAATTTAATTACAAAAAAACAAGTTATTCAATTATTCCAAATTATCAGCCCTAAATTGACTTACAACTATATTAAAGAGGAAATGAATGAGTAAAAAGTATCACATTATATATATAATGACCTTTTCTCCAAAGTTTGGTTATATTAAGGGAAATACTTCCTTAGATAGAGCAGCTCATGTTTGGCACAATTTAAAGGAGGAACAAATTGGAGTTTGGCAAGAAGATTGGGCTTATCAGTTGGGAAATAGAATGTTGAAGAAATTTGATAACTATATATGGGAAGTTTGGCGGCCAGATGTTAGAGCAGATAAAGTTTATAGCCATACTTTCGATAATGGATTATTAACAAAATCTTTTCCTGTTAAAAACATCAAGTTGTGGAGCGGGATTAAAAAGTCAGAGTTTATTTTTTCCCCGCAAATGTTATTATATTTGGAAAAATATATCAATAATAAGCCAGGAAATATTAAGTATTTATTGGTGTTGCCTGCAAGCAGAAATGGTTTTGCACTTAAAATTAGAGAAAAATTTAAAGGTAAAATAGCCATGCATTATAATCATTTTTTATACGCGAGAAAGCTATTAGGAGAGTGGAGATTTAATATAAATCCAATTAGATTTTTACATGACAACGTCAAGATTTGGCAGCAAGAGCAATTTTTGAAACCTATTAAGAGTTTAATGGTTGCCCACAAAGAGTTTATTGCTGAAATAAATAAAAAATTCTCTTGTGAGGTGAATTTTAATACTATGGGAGCTAACCTTGATTATTGGAATCCTAATGTTTATTCCGTTAATGCAAAAAAAGAATTAGCCATAGAAGATAACGGTCATATCTTTTTATTTTCATCGCGTTTAGTTCCAGAATATCAAATACATAAAATATTAAAAGTTATAGGGAAATTAAAAGATAAAAAGTTTCATTGTTTTTTCACATCTCAGGGGCCTGAAAAATATGGACAATTATTGAAAAATCTGACCAAAAAATACAATATAGAAGATAAAGTTACTTTTTCAGGTTATGTTGATGAGTATAAACTCAAGTTGTTATATTCGGCAGCTGACACGTTTTTTATGACGAGTTTAATAAATGCTGGACCTATGTCTACATTTTATGCAATGCTGATGCAATGCCAAGTGATTACTACTGATGCTGGATTAGCTGCAGAAATATTAAAAGAAAATGATTGCGGCATCATTGTTCCGGCAACTAATTATAAGAAATGGAAGCAAGCTATGGAATATGCAATAAATGGTAATAAAATAAAAAAAATGGATTCAGCCATTATAAATAACTTGTTTAATTGGGAAAATAGATCAGAAAAATGGGATAAAATATTTACCGATGCCATCAAAATTCATAAAACTCTTTAAAGCTATATGCTGAACTTAATAGGAAGAAATAAAGAACTATTCACCGAAGATATCGGTATTAAAAAGCAAGAGCTAGAGCAAATAGTTTCCGTTTCCAAGTTTTTGGTCCTTGGTGGTGCAGGCTCTATTGGACAAGCAGTGACAAAAGAAATATTTAAAAGGAATCCACTAAAACTCCATGTTGTTGACATTAGTGAGAATAATATGGTGGAACTAGTTAGAGATATCAGATCTTCCTTTGGATATATTGATGGGGATTTTCAAACATATGCACTTGACCTTGGGTCGGTTGAATATGATGCTTTTATTAAAGCTGACGGGAAATATGATTATGTTTTGAATTTATCCGCATTAAAACATGTAAGAAGTGAAAAAGACCCTTTCACTTTGATGCGAATGATTGACACTAATATCTTTAATATTGATAAAAGCATTAAACAATCCATAGAGAATGGTGTAAAAAAATACTTTTGTGTATCTACCGATAAAGCAGCAAATCCAGTAAATATGATGGGAGCTTCTAAACGGATTATGGAAATGTTTGTAAACCGAAGAAGTAAGGAAATTAATGTTTCTATGGCTCGTTTTGCGAATGTTGCATTTTCAGATGGTTCTTTATTACATGGCTTCAATAAGCGTTTAGAAAAACAACAACCCATAGTGGCTCCTAATGATATTAAGCGATATTTTGTGATACCAAAAGAAGCGGGAGAGCTCTGTTTGATGTCATGTATTTTTGGAGACAACAGAGATATTTTCTTTCCTAAGTTGAGTGAAAACCTGCATCTTATTACTTTTAGTGATATTGCGACTAAGTATCTTATGAATAAAGGACTGGAGCCATTTATATGTCAGTCAGAAGATGAGGCTAGAGATATTATTTATAAACTTGATCTTACGAAACAATGGCCTTGTTTATTTACGAAAAGTGACACTACTGGAGAGAAAGATTTTGAGGAATTTTTTACTGAAAATGAAACCTTAGATATGAATAAATTTCAAAATCTAGGCATCATTAAAAATCAATTAAATTACAATCAAGATCAGTTAACTCATTTTGAAAATTCAATTTATAATTTAAAGACTAAAAAATCTTGGAATAAAAGTGATATAGTTTCGTTATTTCATCAAATGATATCGGATTTTGGGCATAAGGAGGTTGATAAATATTTAGATGATAAAATGTAATAATACCATGTATCAAGACTTTATAGGCTTTGTTAGAAAAATATACAATAAGCCGAAAGGCTTTATACCTTTACATGAGCCAACCTTTGAAGGGAATGAAAAAAAATATTTGAAAGAGTGTATTGACACAACCTTTGTTTCAAGTGTTGGTAAATTTGTTACACAATTTGAAGAGATGATTGCAAAATATACAGGTGCAAAATATGCGATAGCTACAATGAATGGTACTACAGCATTGCATATAGCATTAATATTGTCAGGAGTAAAGCAGGGCGAAGAAGTTATTACCCAACCGCTTACTTTCGTTGCAACCGCAAATGCAATCTCTTATACCGGTGCAAAACCTGTTTTTGTTGATGTGGATAAAGATACAATGGGGTTATCTCCAGGGGCTCTTAGAAAATGGTTGGAGGAAAACATAGAAATGGTTAACAATAAACCTTTCAATAAAACAACTAATTGTCGCGTTGCAGCTTGTATACCAATGCACACTTTTGGACATCCTTGTAGAATTAATGAGATTAAAGCAATTTGCAAAGAATACCATATTTCATTAATAGAAGATGCAGCAGAGAGTCTTGGCAGTACGTTTAACGGAAAGCATACAGGAACTTTTGGTCTATTTGGAACGTTGAGTTTTAATGGAAATAAAACAATTACAACAGGTGGAGGAGGTATGCTGCTTACCAATGATAAAGAATTAGCAAAAAAAGCAAAACACATTACCACAACAGCAAAACAACCCCATAAATGGGAATATATACATGATTTAATTGGATACAATTATCGGCTAACTAATTTAGCAGCTGCTTTAGGAGTGGCACAAATGGAACAATTACCCGATTTCATAAAAAGAAAAAGAGAATTAGCGAAGAAATATGAAATTTTTTTTAAAGACTCAGGTGTCGAATTTGTTAGTGAAAAAAAGAATACGGAAGCTAATTATTGGCTTAATGCACTTATATTAAAGGATAGAAAGGAAAGAGATGAATTTTTAGAACAAACAAATGAAGCTGGAATCATGACACGTCCTGCTTGGGAGTTGATGAATAAATTGCCTATGTTTAAAGACTGTCAAAAGGGAGATTTATCAAATTCAGAGTGGTTGGCTGATAGAATCGTTAATATTACGAGTACTGTTATTTAAAAATATGCACAAAAAAGAAATAATACTTATTGGAGGCGGCGGTCATTGCAAGTCATGTATCGACGTTATTGAACGAGAGGATAAATATCAAATAAAAGGAATAATTGATTTACCTTCTGAGTTAGGTAAAACAATTTTAGGTTATGAGATAATTGGAAATGATAGTGAAATAATTAACTATATAAAGGCTGGTTATAACTTTCTGATTACTATTGGGCATATGGGCGATTCAATGCTAAGAGAAGACTTATTTGATTTAGTGAGTAATAATCAAGGGAACCTTCCTGTGATCATTTCTCCAAATGCTTATGTGTCTAATCACGCTAAAGTTAGGAAAGGAACAATCATAATGCATAATGCGATAGTAAATGCAGATGCAAGTATTGGACAAAATTGTATCATTAATAGTAAAGCTTTAATTGAGCATGATTGTGTCATTAAAGATCATACTCACATTTCTACAAATACAACACTCAATGGTGAGGTAATGATTGGTGAAAATTGCTTTATTGGCAGTAGCAGTGTGATTAGAAACAGTGTAAAAATTACATCTAAAACTGTTATTGGTGCAGGATCTGTTGTTGTAAAAGATGTTATTGAGAGAGGCATTTATGCAGGGAATCCTGCTAAAAAAATAAATTAATGTTAGAAGGAAAAGTTGAAAAAAGAAAAATAGATATTAATGAAGACTTGCTATCTGCCTTGAAGCAAATGGACAAAATCGACAAGAAATTATTGCTTGTTTTTGATGCTGAAAAGTTTGTTAATGTATTGAGTGTGGGAGATATTCAAAGAGCCATTTTAGAAAATATTCCGTTAGGTTCTCCAGTTAAAAATATATTGAGAGAAAAAACAAGAGTTGCTAAACAAGGCGAAAGTCAGTCTTCTATAAAGGAGATAATGCGTGAAAATCGCATTGAGTGTATGCCGGTTGTTGATCAAAATAATAACCTTGTAGAGATTTTATTTTGGGAGGATGTATTTGATAAAAATGAGAAAATTTCAAAATCCAAATTGAATTTACCTGTCGTTATTATGGCAGGTGGTAAAGGCACAAGATTAAAACCGCTTACAAATGTGATTCCCAAACCTTTAATACCCCTTGGAGATAACACTATTGCAGAAGAGATAATGAACCGCTTTGTAGATGTGGGGTGTAGTGATTTTTATTTATCTGTAAATTATAAAGCTGAAACCATAAAGCATTATTTTGAACAATTAAATAATAATGCTTACCAAATGAGCTATTTTCAAGAGGAAAAACCCCTTGGAACAGCTGGTAGTTTATTTTTAATAAAAGATAAAATTGATACCACCTTTTTTGTTAGCAATTGCGATATTATTATTGACGAGGATTATTCAGAAATATTAAAATATCACCAAGAAAACAAGAATGAACTTACTATAGTATCTGCTTTAAAGCATTATCCAATCCCATATGGTACCATTAAAACTGGAGATAAAGGGGGCTTAACCGAGTTAATTGAAAAACCAGAACTTACATTTCAAATAAATTCGGGGATGTATATACTAGAACCTCATTTGCTAAAGGAAATACCGGAAAATGATTTTTTTCATATTACCCATTTAATTGAAAAGCTACAGAAAAGAAAAGGAAAAGTTGGTGTTTTCCCAGTGAGCGAAGGTAGTTGGACTGATATTGGGGAATGGGATGTGTATTTAGACAAAATAAATAAATAGGATGACACGATCCTCTAGAGGTTTGAGGTTACCTGAATATAAATCCCAAATAGATTATTTATTTTGGTTATTGATTTTCTTTTTCACGGATACTGGTGGTATTATTACGAGTTTGGGCTATAATATTAGAATTACAGACTTATTCTCTTTTGTGGGTATTTTTGTCGTCTTTCTTTTTGCATCTAATGGGAAAGGTTTTAGGATTGTGTTAAGAGACCGGTTGTTTAAAAAACTATTGACGATTTTATTTTTTTGGTTTATATTATATTATATACTCTGGTTTTTAGTTTTAAACGATGATTATTCTCTTATTTCACTAAAATCGAGGTTGATTAAAGCGCGTTTTTATTATTTAAATTGGTTACTCTGTATTCCAACGTATTATTTTATTTTATATAGAGGCACAGTTTTGTTTCTTAAACTTTTTTTGAAAACCTCTATTCTAGTAACTATTTTGTTATTAATAACCCAATTCTTGGGAATTGATATAGTCTCTGTAAATACATTTAGTAGAGGTTATGTTGATGTTGATAGAGTATCTTTGGCTGGTTCTGATTTCTTACAGCTAGGCCTATACTTTTTTGCAACATTACTAATTATACCAGCATATTATTATTCTCAATTTCGAAAACTATTAATTTATGGTGCAATAGCAGTGTTGATGATTTATGTTTTATCCTTAACACGAAGATATTACTTCTACATGATATTATCTTTTGTATTAGGTGAACTATTGAGTAGATATTTATTTAATAAAACGATTTTTTCAAAAGGGAAATACTTAATAATAGGTTTTGTTGGTTTCCTGACATTGTCCATAAGCTTACCAAGTTATACCCAAGCAATTAAAATGGGTGTTATGACTGTTTTTACGCAAGATAAGGATACTTATGGAACAACAAAAAAACGAATGGAATTAACTGGACAGGTAGCAACTGTAAAATTATTTCAAGAAAATTTTCTACTTGGTACGGGTTACATGAATGAATGGTATTCAACAAACGAGGATAGTGTGAAAACAGAATATGGGATTGAGGGGGCAGATTATATTTTTCTTTCCACCACTGCTATGTATGGAGTTTTGGGTTTAGTACTTTTTTTACCTTTTTATTATTTATTTTATAAAACTTTATTCAAAACGTTAAAAAGAATAAAAAGACAAAAACATATAATTATGAATAACCAAAGTCTTGTTGCTCCTTTTATTATTTTTATCGCGTTAAGCTTGTTTTTTTTAACACATCTACTATCATATCCCAACTGGTTTCATTTTATTGGACCAGCCTCCGGTACCAAAGAGTTATTTTTATATGTAGGAATAGTATTTGGTGTAATGGCCAGATTAAATAGTTTAATTAGTATAAATCAGAAACATGGAGAAAATGTCAAGTAGTCCATTTGTTACTGTACTTATCTTATCCTATAATGGTAAACAATTGTTAGATGATTCCATTTCAAGTTATTTAGCAAATGATTATTATAATTTTGAGGTCGTTGTTATAGATAATGGTTCTACAGATGGGACTGAAGAGTACGTTGCAAATAAGTGGCCAAGTGTTAAATTATTACGTACTGAGGTGAATTTAAAATATTCAGGAGGATTTAATTTTGGATTAAAATATGCTTTTACAGAAAAAAAATCAGATTATGTTTTAATTACCAATAATGATGTGAAGGTTGACGATAAGTTGATCTCTTCTACAGTGGCCACAGCCCTTAATAATACAAAAGTGGGTTTTGTTGTAGGTAAGGTGTATTACTACGAAAAGCCTAATACTTTTCAGACATGTGGCAGGAAATTTGATGAAAGAAATTTGCGTGGTTTAGATAGAGGGTTTCAAGAAATTGATAATGGTCAATTTGATGATGAAGTTGAAATTCCATGGTGTGATGATGTCTTTTGGCTAGTGAGTCATGAACTTTATAAAACTACACATGGTTACAATACGGAATTTGCTTTTCAAGGTGAGGATTTTGAATGGCAACTACGAGCCAAAAAGGCTGGGTTTAAAATATATTTCTCTCCCAAAGCTAAACTGTGGCATAAAGAAAGTATGTCTATTGGGAAAAAATCAGCATTCAAGTCTTATTATGATTTTCGAAACCCATTGATAGTACATATGATGCATCGTAATTATAATAATTATAAGTATTATTTTAAGATGAAACGAAAAAACCTTCTTATACAAACCATAAAGAATATAATGCGCTTTAAATTCGAATACGTAATTAAATCATGGTCTGGTTTTTTATCTGCATTGAAATGGGGTGTTAAAAATAAACGAATAACAATTACTCAAATATTAAAATAAAAAATTTTATGAATATTAGCATATTTGGATTAGGCTATGTTGGTTGTGTAAGTCTTGGCTGTTTGGCACAAAATGGACATAATGTTATTGGCATTGACATAATGGACGTTAAAATTGATTTAATAAATCAAGGAAAACCAACCATCATTGAAAAAGATATTGATTCTATCATAGCTGAGCAAAATGAAAAAGGCAAGATTAGTGCCACCAAAAATTATAAAGGTGCTGTAGAAAATTCTGATGTGAGTATTATTTGTGTAGGAACTCCTTCTACAGATTCTGGTCACCTTAAATTAGACTATATATATAATACAGCAAAACAAATCGGTGAATCAATAAAAAATAAAGAAAGCTTCCATATTGCCGTAATTCGTTCTACAGTTTTACCAGGTACGAATAAAAAAGTAGGTGAAATTATAGAAGAATATTCGTTGAAAAAACGAAATGTAGGGTTTTCAGTTGTTTCCAATCCAGAGTTCTTGAGAGAGGGAACAGCTGTGGCAGATTACTATAATCCACCGGTTACCGTCTTGGGAGGTGATAATGACCATGCTTTGTCTGTAATTGCAGAGATCTATTCAAAGGTTAATGGACCTATAGAAAAAGTAGACATTAAAGTTGCTGAGGTAATAAAATATGTAAATAATTCCTTCCATGCATTAAAAATAACTTTTGCGAATGAAGTGGGTAATATTTGCCAGAAATTAAATATAGACTCCCATGAAGTGATGCGTGTTTTTGGTATGGATAAGCAATTAAATATTTCCACTTATTATTTCAGGCCTGGTTTTGCTTATGGTGGGTCTTGTTTACCAAAAGATTTAAAAGCCTTGCAAACGCTAGCACATGACCATTATTTAGTTTCTCCTGTTATACAGTCTATTGAAAAAAGTAATAATGTTCAGAAAAATATGGCTCTAAATAAAATTATAGAAACAGGAAAGCAAAAAATAGGGTTTTTATCTGTTAGTTTTAAAGCCGGTACTGATGATTTACGTTATAGTCCTTCAGTGGAGTTGATTGAACGTTTATTAGGAAAGGGTAAGATTGTTAGTGTATATGATAAAAATGTAAGCCTTTCTAAATTAATTGGTGCAAATAAAAGCTTTATTGAAGAAAAGCTACCGCATATTTCTAACCTTTTAGTAGACACAATGAATGAATTAATTGAACAAAGTGAAGTGATTGTTATTCCAAACAGTACTGAAGAGATTAAAAATATTCAAATTCCCTCAAATAAAATTATAATTGATTTTTCAAGAATTAAGGAGTTGGAGCATCATAACAACTATAATGGATTAAATTGGTAGTATGAAAGTTTGTTTTATGTCAACCTCGTGGGTCAGGGAAAAGGAAATTATTGAAGAGTTGAATCAGCATGTAAATTTATTATTTGTAATGCCATATAAACCCAACGGAAATTATTCAACAACAGAGGTATCAGATTTTTGCGAACAACATAAAATTAATCATATTATCGATGATTCTGGGAATCATCGGGCACGTAGTTTTTACAGATTTAAAAAGGATATAAAATTAATTAGTAAAATTAAAAAATTCAAAGCTGATGTTATTTATATAGAGACTTTTGGGAGTCCATATTTTGCTTTGTTAAGTCGGTTACTTTTAGGAAATAAGAAAGTGATTATAGCCATTATGGATTTTAAATTACATCAACGCTCGATAGGGAGTTTTAAAATTAGTGAAAAGTTTTACCGATATGTTCAGATTAGTTTTTTTAAGTACTTTCAATTCTTTTCCTATACTCAAAATAAACTATTTAAAAAGGAGTACCCTAAAAAGAAAAGCTTTGCTATTCGTTTATTTTTAGTGGATAAAGATTTACATCAACATCAAAGAAGAGAGACTAATAGTAAGGTGAATTTCTTGTTTTTTGGCCGCATTTTTTATTATAAAGGGGTAGATATTCTTATCAAAGCAGCAAATATTTTGGCTAATAAATACCCAAGTTTTAAAGTGACTATTGCTGGAAATACTAAAGTATGGCAAGAAGAATATCAACCATTAATTGAAGAACAAAGTGTTTTTGATTTAAAAATTCGTTTTATTACTAAAGATGAGTTACCTGATTTATTTGCTGAAGCAAATTATTTTGTAGCCCCTTATCGCGAAGTAACCCAAAGTGGACCTTTATTGCGAGCCTATAATTATGATATAATCCCTATAGTTTCCAGTGAAGAGGGTTTTACAGAGTATGTTGAGCATAATAAAACAGGTTTTGTATTTGAAAATGAGGATGAAAATAGCCTAGCTACTGAGATGGAGAAAGCACTTTTGCTAGATAATTTTGAGAAAGAAAAGATATTGAGCAATATTGATGAATTTAAGAAAGCAGAATTTGATATGAAAAATGTCATTAATAACTATATTCAGATGTTTAATGATGTAAAACTATAATTTTTAATAAAACAAAACTCTTATAAATTGTAAATGAATTAAATGCTCGAAACAAGAAAAAAAATAGCTGAATATATAGGATTCCCATTACAAGATAAAATTAAAGGGACAAGCATAATAAAAACACTTTCTTTTTTAAAAGAAAGTCAGTATTGGGATGATGATAGAATTAATAAATATCAACTTAAAAAACTTAAAAGTTTAATTGATTATTCAAAAAATAATGTTCCTTATTATGAGGAGTTATTTAACAAGATAAGGTTGTCGTCTTCTGATATTAAAACGCTTTCTGATATATATAAGATACCAATTTTAACTAAAGAGATTCTCCGTGAGCAAGGTAATAATTTAGTTTCAAGGGAATTTAGTAAATTTAAAATTAAAATAGGAAAAACAGGTGGTACTACCGGGGTTCCTGTAAGAGTTTATAAAGATTCCCATAATAGAACTTTTACTTGGGCATCATATTATAGATGGTATGAATGGATGGGTATAAACTATTTTGACAGTGTTGTATCATTATGGGGTGCAAAAACTGTTTTGTCAACTTCTCTGGATAAGCAAATGTTTTCGAAACTTAAACAAATTATTCAAAATGAGATTGTGTTGAATACTTTTGAAATGAGTAATGAAAATATGCTAATTTATGTAAATAAGATAAAAAAATCAGAGGCTGTGTTGTTAAGAGGATATTTATCTGCGATAATTCAATTTGCTCAATTTGTTGAACAAAAGGATTATAATTTTAACTCAATAAAGGCAATTTCAACTACCACTGAATCACTTCTGCCTCACAATAGGGAATACATTACGAAAATATTTGGGGTACCGGTATTCGATCAATATGGATGTGGTGAAGTTTCCGCTATTTCCTATGAGTGTTCTGCTCATAATGGCCTTCATGTGAATCAAGAGCACGTAATTTGTGAAATCTTAGACAATAGTGATATGCCGATTTATAATAGTTCTGGACGGGTTGTTGCCACTGACTTAGATAATTTTATTATGCCTTTTATTAGGTTTGAAAATGGCGACATGGCTACTTTATCTGACCAAAAATGTAGCTGTGGTATTAATCAACCACTTATGAAATCTATTGAGGGGCGTTCAATAGATACAGTAGTTTTAAAAAATGGTAATAAAGTTCACGGAGTATTTTTTACAGATATATTATATGAATTAAATATTTTTACTAGTGAATTTCAAAGGTTTCAGATATATCAAGATACACCGGGTGAAATTGAGTTTAGAATTGAGTCTACAGGAAAGATCAATCATGATATAAAAGAAAAAATACAAAAAGCTTTCGCAAAATTTTTGAATAAGGTTATAGTTCTGGAAATGAATATCTTACCTGTTTCAAAAAGTGGAAAATTTAGTTATATTTTAAGTGATTTATTGTAAATGAAAGTCTTATTTATCTCTTCAGGTAACTCTAAATTAGGAATTTCACCCATAACTTATAACCAAGGAGAATCTTTAAAAAAACAAAGTGTTGATATTGAGTATTTTACGATAAAAGGTAAAGGGTTAATAGGATATTTAAGCAATGTTAAGGCATTAAAAAGATATTTAAAAAGGAAAGATTTTGATATAATTCATGTGCATTATTCTATGTCAGCTTTTGTAGCGTCTTTGGCAGGAGCAAAATCTCTAGTAGTTTCTTTAATGGGAACCGATGTAAAGGCTTCACCTTTTTTTAAGATTTTCATTAAATTTTTTGCTAAGTATATTTGGAAAGCAACCATAGTTAAATCTAATGATATGGCAGAATCTCTTGGTGTAAAGGATGTTATGGTTATTCCCAATGGTGTTAATTTTAACCGCTTTAAACCATTAGATAAAATTGATTGCCAGAAACAGTTGGAATGGGATTTTAATAAAAAACATATTCTTTTTGCAGCCAATCAAGATAGAGAAGAGAAAAATTATAAGCTTGCTGCTGGGGCTATTGCTATTTTAAAAGATTCTAATATAATTGTCCACTTTTTAAAGGACGTACCAAATAAAGAGGTGCCCCTTTATTATAATGCAGCAGATGTCGTTTTACTTACTAGCCTTTGGGAAGGAAGCCCAAATGTTATTAAAGAAGCCATGGCTTGTAATAGACCAATTGTGGCTACTGATGTAGGTGATATTGCAGAAGTGATTTTAGGGTCTAAAGGATGTTTTATTTGTAAATTCAATAAAAATGACTTAGCAAAAAAAATACAACAAGCGCTAGCCTTTAATGCCACAGATGGAAGAAGTAATATTGAAAATCTAAATGCTGATAGAGTATCTAATTTAATAGTTTCTATGTACCAGTCAACATTAGATAACAAAAATAAAAACTAAAAAGATTATCTTGAAAATAAATAAAGGAGATAAGTATAAAAAGTCATTTCTAGTTGATGATGAGGCAATTAAAATGTTTGCGGAAGCAAGTAAAGATGAAAATCCTGTTCACTTAAATGAGGAATTTGCTAAGGGTACAATTTTTAAAAAAAGAATAGCTCATGGAATGCTAATTGGCGGGTATATTTCATCAATTTTGGGAAATGATTTTCCTGGTAAAGGCACAATATACTTAAATCAAACCTTGTCTTTTCGTAAACCAGTTTTTATTAATGAAACGGTTGAAGTAATTATTGAGGTTATCGATATAACTGAAAAGGGATGGCTTATGTTAACTACTAATTGTTTTTTGAATAACAATATTGTTATAGAAGGCTCTGCATTGGTTATTCCTCCAAAAAATAGGCATTAATTATATTAAAGACCAATTATGAAAAATATATTAACCAAAATGGCCCAAGAGCAGCTGGGTAGTGCAAATCTTGAGGCAAAGGGAACCGTTGGTTTGTTTAAATCATTTTTTGGAAAAGTTATTCAATGGATTGCTATGACGCGATTTCCAATAGGCGCAAAAAACAGGTGTAGGTTAGAAAGGTTGCGCGGAGCGAAAATAGGGAAACACGTTTTTTTAGGAGGTGGTAATATTCTCGATAGAGTTCGTCCAGATTTAATAACAATAGAAGATTATGTCTCTCTGGCTGGAGGTGTTAATATATTGACCCATTCTAACCCGACTACACCCTTGCGTGAAATTCTTGGGGAAGAGTATCATGTTTTAAAACCAGTTCATATTAAAAGAGGGGCTTGGTTAGCTTTAAATGTGGTGGTTTTACCAGGAGTTACAATTGGAGAGAATTCGATTGTTGCTACTAATTCAGTCGTAATGAAAGATGTGCCTCCATATACTATTGTTGGAGGAGCTCCTGCGAAATTTATTAAGGAGATTAAACCAATTTCGTAGATAGAGTCATGAAAATATTAATTTACGTTGGACATCCTGCTCAATATCTTTTTTTTAGACAATCAATAAAAACACTTTTATCAAAAGGGCATAGTATTATACTTTTAATAAAAACTAAAGATGTACTTGAGGACATAATCAAGGGAGATAATATTAATTATATTAATATTATACGCCAGCCTAGGGGGAATTCTAAAATATCAATTGCTTTTAGCTTAATCAGACGAAATTTGCTTATTCTACCTATCATTCTGCGCGAAAAACCGGACCTATTGGTTGGTGGAGATCCTTCAATTTCTCAGATTGGGTGGCTGTTATGCAAAAATAGATTTACTTTAACAGAAGATGATTACCCAATAATAAAAACTCTGGCAGACTTAACTTTTCCATTCGCACAGTATATTTTGTGCCCAAAAGTTTGTGATACGGGCAGATGGTATCGTAAAAAAATTGGATATGATGGATATATGAAGCTAGCTTATCTTCATCCTAATCAGTTTGCTCCAAACAGGCAAATACTCTCGAAATATAATATAGTAGGGAAATATGTACTAATAAGATTAGCTCAGTTAACTGCCCATCATGATTTTGGAATTAAAGGTCTTAACTATAGTGAATTAAATAAAATAATAGCTGCGATAAAGTCAAAAGGTTATAAAGTGTTTATTTCGTCAGAAGGTGAACTGGCCAATTCTATAAGTGAGTATAAATTAACAATTAACCCTTCAGATATACATCATATTCTTGCTTTTTCTTCCTTACTTATTTCAGATAGTCAAAGTATGAGTGTGGAGGCGAGTATGCTAGGAACTCCCTCCATAAGATATAGTGACTTTGCGGGTAGGATATCGGTTTTAGAAGAATTGGAACATAAATATAAGTTAACATTCGGTATTTTGCCAAGTAAAACAAATGCATTATTAAGTAAAATTAATGAGTTATTAAGTGTTCATGACTTATCTGAAATTTTCAAAAAGCGCCGGCAAGCAATGTTAAAAGATAAGATTAATGTATCCGATTTTACAACTTGGTTTCTTGAAAACTATCCTAGAAGTGCTCAGATTATGATTAAAAATCCAGAGTATCAAAACAATTTTAAATAAATATGATTAAAATTCTTACAATTATTGGTGCACGTCCACAAATAATAAAAGCTGCAGCAATAAGTCGTGCAATTTCAAAAGAGTTTTCAGGAAAAATAAAAGAGTTAATTGTACATACAGGGCAACATTATGATGATAATATGTCAAATGTTTTTTTTGAGGAATTAGGAATTCCAAAGCCTTGCTACAATTTAAATATTGGTTCTGGTTTACACGGTGAGCAAACGGCCCGCATGATTGAGAGCATAGAAGAATTGTTGTTAAATGAAAAACCAGATTATTTGCTAGTATATGGAGATACTAATTCTACCCTATCTGGTGCCATTGCAGCATCCAAATTAAATATACCCATTGTACATGTGGAGGCAGGGCTTCGCTCTTATAACCGAAAAATGCCAGAGGAAATAAATCGTATTGTATGTGATCATCTTTCCTCTTTACTATTTTCTCCCACGAAATCTGGTTTTCAGAATTTAGTAAATGAAGGGTTTAACTCAGCTAATAAACCACCTTTTTCTCCAGATAATTCAGGAGTTTTTCATTGTGGAGATATTATGTATGACAATTCTATACACTTTGTTGATTTGGCTTCAAAGAAATCAAATATATTAGTTGAAAACGGTTTAGCCAAAAATAAATATATACTAGCAACTATTCATCGAGATCATAATACAGATATACCTGAAAATCTCAAATCTATTTTTGAAGCGCTTGTAAGAATCTCTAAACAGTTAAAAGTTGTTTTGCCATTGCATCCCAGAACTGAAAAAATGCTTCATGCTACTGAGCATAAGAAATTGCTATTTAAAATTAATGAATCCAAAAATCTATTTCTAATTCAACCTGTTTCATTCTTGGATATGATTCAGTTAGAGAAAAATTCATCTTTAATTATTACCGATTCGGGTGGTGTACAAAAGGAATCATATTTTTTCAATAAACCTTGTATTGTTTTACGACCGGAAACAGAATGGGTAGAGATTCTTGAGACTGGTAAAGCAAAACTTGTTTCTGCAGATTATCAGAAAATACTTACTGCTTTTGACAATCTAATCAATATGGAGCAAGCTGAATTTCCAAAAATATTTGGTGATGGAAGAGCAGCTGAATTTATTTGCGAAACACTAATAGGAAATTCTTAATTTTCTTAGTAACTAGAGTATTATAAATTACTATTTAAATCTTCTTAATATAAAAATAAAGCCGAACAAAATCAATTATAGTATTTGTATACTTAAAATTAAAAAAAAACAGAAAGGATGGAATACGGTAAAACAAAAATATAGTCAGGAATAATTAATTTAATTATTTTTTTGCGTTTGGTTAATCCAAGGTACTTTAAAGAATTTATACACTCATAATCTTATGAAAAATAGGAAGATAATTTTTTAATAAAAAACATAATGCTCTTTAACTCATTTATATTTTTTATTTATCTAGCTGTTGTATTACCAATATACTACATTACACCTGGCAAGATGAAAAACGTGGTTTTAGTCTTAGCGAGTTATGTCTTCTATGGCTATTGGGATTATCGTTTTACGGCTTTACTTGCAATATCTACAATTATTGACTTTACAGTTGGGCAGAAATTATATAAATGTCAAGATTCAAAAAATCAGAAAAGATGGCTCTGGCTAAGTATATTTAGCAACTTAGGTATCCTCGCAGTCTTTAAATATTATGGTTTCTTTGTAGAATCCGTTGCTCCTTTAGCTTCTATTTTTGGAGGAAATTTAGACTATTTGCACTTGAATATAATCCTTCCTGTTGGGATTTCTTTTTATACATTTCAAACAATGTCCTATACTATAGATATTTATAGAGGGAGATTGACTCCTACAAAAAAGTTTATTGATTTTGCTGTATTTGTTTCCTTCTTTCCACAATTGGTTGCAGGACCTATAGAGCGCGCAACAAACCTTTTACCTCAAATTGTAAAACGGCCAATGCCAAGCAAATCTCAGATAGAAAAAGGTGTAGTGCTCATTATAACAGGCTTATTTAAAAAAGTTATGATTGGGGATGCTGCAGGTAGAATTGTAGATAATATTTTTTCACAACCAGATATTTATAAATCACCAGAATTATTAGCAGCTTTAGTGTTATTCTCTATACAAATTTACGCTGATTTCTCTGGTTATACTAGTATGGCAAGAGGAACAGCTAAGCTTTTGGGAATTGAACTAATGAAGAATTTTGAACAGCCTTATTTGTCCCAAAATATTACAGAGTTTTGGCGTCGTTGGCACATTTCTCTATCTTCTTGGCTAAAAGATTATTTATATATCTCTTTAGGTGGAAACAGAAGGGGTATGAAAAGAACCTATATAAATTTAATGATAACAATGCTTTTAGGTGGTTTGTGGCATGGGGCTAGTTGGAATTTTATTTTATGGGGTGCTTTACATGGTGTTTATTTAGTGATTCATAAATTAGTGTCGGATAAGAAAAAAGTTAAGTATGGTTATAGATATTCAGGATTATTAAGTTTATTCAAATACCTGATTAATGTTACTCTAACTTTTTTTCTAGTTCTATTTACTTGGCTCTTTTTTAGATCACCAGACTTTTCAACAGCTACAACTTTTATAATGAAAATGATTTATTGGGAATCTAGTCCTTTTACTATGAGATTTTTTATTATAACTTTTTCTTTCACTTTTGTTATGATATTATTTGATATTTTAAATATTATACAAAAAAGTGAAGTCTTCATTTTAACAATTAAGAATAAAGGCGTTATTATGGGTATTTTAGTTGTAATGTTATTGGCTAGTTTTTTATTTATGTTTCAGAATGAAGCACTACCATTTATTTATTTTCAGTTCTAATGGTTTTTAAAGTTCTAATGGTTTTTAAAATATTAAAATTATTCATTGGTTTTATTTTTGCTGCAGCATTAGGCTTAGTTGTTCTTGAATTATTTCTCCAAAAAGCTGAAATTGAAACAGTCTCTACAACTGACTTTGATTCGCATATTGGAAGAATAAAAAGACCTAATATGAATTTCATCCATTTTAATGAAGGTTTTTCGATGGGACAGTATAATAATAATTCCATTTTAGGCCCAGATTGTTCAATTGAAAAGAAAACGGGAGTCTTTAGGATTGCAATATTAGGAGATTCTTATGTTGAAAGTTTACAAGTATTTAGACGAGACCAGTTTATTTCAATAATTGAAAAACAATTATCTAAAAACTTGGGCAAATCAGTAGAAGTATTAAATTTTGGGCGCAGTGGTTTTGATTTAGCCGATATGTTTGCGTATCAGCAAAATTTTGTTAATCAATTCAAGCCGGATCTAATACTCTATTTTTTAAGCTCAAATGATTTAATTTGTAAACAGACAGATTTGTTAATACCTAAGGTTATCCTTAAAGATTGCGAATTAATTGTAACAAATGATTTGTTTCCACAAAAATATTTACGGACATATAATAAAACAAAGTGGCTTACTCAAAATTCAATAACGATGCAAATGTTGGTTAGTGCAGGAAAATTAATTTTGGCTGGTAAGTTTTGGCCGAAAATGTTAGGTAAATTTCATGTAAACTTTAAAGAACCACTAATATCTAATAATATTACAACACAACTACCTCCATTGACCTTTGCAATTCAAGACAATTTTTCTTCAAATACCATTGTGGTAAACAGGGGAAATAGTCAATTATCTAAAGAGTTTATGATCGGTTTAGAAAAGAATAAGATTCCTTTTGTTAGTTTAAGAGATACATTAACCGTTTTAAAACAAAAAGGAATTGACCCATATTATTGGGTAGTTACAAATACTAAGGGCCATTTGAATCATATGGGGCACAAAGCAATTGGATATTACCTTTCTGAAAAACTATCTAAATTATTAATAAATTAATGGATTTTACTATCAAAAAATATTCAATGCTGCTAAAATGTTTGCAGTCTAATAAGTACTCTTTTGTTTGTTTTAAAGATTTTCTGAGATCTGATTCTAAAAAAACTATAATTCTGCGTCATGATGTAGATTTATTACCTTCTAATTCATTAAGATTTGCAAAAATACAAGCTAAAATGGGTATAAGAGGTACTTATTATTTTCGAACAGTACCCGAATCTTGGGATGAAAATATTATTAAAGAAATTGAAGCATTAGGTCATGAAGTAGGCTATCATTATGAAAATATGGATACTTGTAATGGAGATATTGATAAGGCTTGGGATGATTTTAGATATCATTTAGATAAACTACGGAAGTTGGTAGAGGTGAAAACCATTTGTATGCATGGAAGCCCTCGTTCAAAATTTGACAATAAAGACATTTGGAATAAATACGACTACAGGAGTTTGGGTATTATTGGAGAACCCTATTACGATGTTGACTTTGATAAGGTATTTTACTTAACTGATACAGGGCGTCGATGGGACGGTTGGAAAACAAGTGTTAGAGATAAAGTACCCCAGCAAACGGAGTGGGTCAAACAAGATTTGACGTTTCACTCCACCCAGGATATTATTAATAAAGTTGTTATTGGAAAGATGCAAAACGAAGTTAATATGCCAAATAATATTATGTTCACCATGCATCCGCAGCGTTGGACCGACGGTGGATTACCATGGATAAAAGAGTTTGTTTTACAAAATCTAAAGAATCAGATTAAGAAAGTCTTAATTTTAAATAATTTATAAACGAGAATTTTAGATTTTTTTATGTGTTAAAAAAAATAACCCAAAACTCAAATTATATATGTATGAAAGTTAAGACTCTATTTTTTCTAATTATACTATTTTTAAAAAGTACTGTTGTTTATTTAAATTAATTTGGGTAAACTGTTGTTTCTCTTTTTTTATTTTAAATTTTTGTTAAAAATTGAGTATATTTGAACCATATTTTTTAACCGTTCAGCCAATAATATATGTTGTTAAACATGTCAAATAGCTATTTCATCGATGCAGAGAACGCTAAAATTTTGTCATATTATAAATCTAATGGATGTAAAAATATTAATGATTTGCTCTTAGATGAGTTAGATGGTCAAGATGAGATTATCGATTTTATACAAAAACATGCCAATATCCGACTTGATACCACCTATGTAACTTCAACAGCAGAAAAATTTAATATACAAAAACTCGATTCAGTACGATATGCTTCAATTTTGAATCTTAAAAAAATAAACGATATACGATTTATTAATAAGTTTTTTGAAGCTGTTAACGTTGCTTTACCAAACTCAGGGTTGTATTTTGGTAAAGTCATTACGCATCCAAATCGGAGAAAAGCAATTTTTAAGAAATATCCTCCGATAATTAATAAATTCATTTACTTAATGGATTACATTTTTACGCGTGTTTTACCAAAATTAAAAATAACAAAAAGAATTTATTTTTATTTAACAAAAGGCAAAGGTCGCGTCATATCAAGAGCTGAAACTTATGGGCGTTTATATGCTTGTGGTTTTGAAATTATTGATGAGAAAACAATCAAAAATTCTCTTTATTTCGTAGCAAAAAAAATTAAAGAGCCAACCTATGATAAGGATCCTTCCTATGGTCCGCTGATTAGACTTCAAAGGATAGGTAAAAACGGAAAAAAAATTAGAGTTTTTAAGTTTAGAACAATGCATCCATTCTCTGAGTATTTACAAGAATTTGTTTATAATACAAATCAACTTGAAAAAGGAGGTAAGATAAAAAACGATTTTAGAGTATCTCCAGAAGGTAGAATATTGCGCAAATTTTGGATTGATGAATTGCCTATGTTGTTAAATATTTTAAGAGGCGACATTAAATTAGTTGGGGTAAGACCACTCAGTGCTCATTTTTTCTCACTTTACGACTCAGAATTGCAACAGTTAAGAACGCAAACGAAACCAGGTTTCATTCCCCCATTTTATGTCGATTTACCTGAGACTATAGACGAAATTATGGCGTCAGAACGAAAATATTTAATGTCATATCAAAAAGCGCCATTTATAACGGATATAAAATATTTTTTTAAATCTTTTCAAAATGTCTTATTTCGTGGAGCAAGAAGTAACTAAATAATAACACGTTTTTAATTTTTATTTAAACTTTCCATAAATCTTCAGTAAAAACTGACAAATTCATATCAAAAAGTTTATTGTTGTTATCTCGTAAAGTAATAATCTAATTGAATTATTTTTATTTTTTCAGAACCTAAATTCGAGTATATTTGTGCCTTAAAATTTACATAAGTGAAACAATTTATTTTTAATTTTCTTTTAATTTCTATTTTTATTTTTGATTCTTGCGCCTCCAAAGAGGATATATACTATTTGCAAGATGCTGAAATTAATGCTGTTGGTGACATTATCTACAATACCCCATTATTACAACCCAACGACATCCTTAAAATTACCGTAGAGAGTTCTGAGCCTATGACTTCTTTGCCTTACAACAGGAGTTTGGGTTTCAATTCGCAACAGAGTATTGAAGTTATGAAATTGGATGGTTATTTGGTTGATATTAATAACAGAATCAACTTTCCTGTTTTAGGCTCCATATCAACACTTAATCTAACAACGAGCGCTCTGGCAAAGCATATAAAATTAAAATTAATAGATGGTGGCCATATAACCAATCCTAATGTAATTGTTCGCCTTTTGAATGCTAAAGTCACTGTATTAGGTGAAGTTAATGCCCCTGGAACGTATAATTTTACTGAACAAAACATTACGCTGTTACAAGCCATAGGTTACGCTGGTGATCTAACCATTAATGGAAACCGTGACGGTGTTTTAATTACAAGAGAAATTAACGGGGTGCGTAAGGTGTCTCGTATTAACTTAACATCCGCAGATTTTATGAATAGTTCTTTCTATTTTATAAAACCAAATGATGTCATAATTATAAGTCCCAACAAGCCAAAGGTTGCGAGTTCTGGTTTTGTTGGGAATGTAGGTACGGTAGCCACGGTTGTTTCTCTAGTGCTAAGTATGACAATTTTATTAACGCGTTGATATTATTTATGGAAAATTCAAATAAAAATTTATTCTTTATTGATGAAGAGGAATCTTTCGATATTAAAAAAACGTTTTTTAAGTATTTTCAATATTGGCCATGGTTTGTGTTGTGTTTTTCAATGGCAATAGGAATCGCTTATTTTTATTTACGATATACAACTGAAATTTACCAAAGTATTGCCAAAATTAAAATTCTTGATGAATCGGAAGGTTTAGAATTACCAACAGCTGGTTTTTTTTTTAATAGAACTAATATTAATTTAGAAAATGAGACAGAAATATTAACCTCTTACATTATTCTTAAAAAAGTGGTTGAACGACTAAATCTTACTACAGAAGTTTATGAGGTTGGAACAGTTCAGACTACTCAACAAGAATTTTTACCCTTTTATTTCGATATTCCAAAGGATTCTACAGATTTTAAGAAATTTAGTTCCTACATCATAAAGGTTGATAATAAGAATTTTACTGTTACTGATTTAAAAACTAATAAAATCCGTGTTATTCCTGAACATAACAGTTTTACATCAAGTCATGACTTGCCATTTGAAATTCAAATACGGAGTGAATTAGAACAGGAGTTAAGTGCGGGTAAAGAGTATCAAGTATCATTGTTAAGTGTTGAATCGGCCATCTTAAAATTAAAAAGCAAATTACAAATTAAATCTATTGGTGATGCAAGTGATATTTTATCACTATCTATAACAGGTGAAAGTTCTAAATTATCAGAATCTATCCTAAACACACTTATTGATGTGTTTAATCAAGATGGTATTAATGACCGTAAAATGGTATCTCTAAGGACCATTAATTTTATTGATGAGCGTTTTGTATTTTTATCTCATGAGTTAGATTCTATTGAGATAAATTATCAAGGTTTTAAAGAGTTGAATAACATTGTAGACATTAAGACAGATGCCACTATTGGTTTGGAGGAGAGAACCTTTTCTGAAAAAAAATTATTTGAGTTAGAAAATCAACTTGAATTAACAAATTTATTAAAAAATTCACTTAACAATTTTAATGATAATAGACTGTTACCTGCTAATATCGGTATAGAAAATCAAGGAGTTAATAGCTTAATTTCAGAATATAATTTGGCAGTGATAGAACGAAACAATTTAGCAAACACTGCCGGTAAAAATAATCCCTCATTGAAGCAGGTTATAAATATCGTTCAAAAATTAAAGGTGAATATTAATGAGTCTCTCGTTAGTTATTTGAATCAGCTAACCACTTCCAAAAAACTATATGTAGAGAGAACTTCAGAATTTTCTGGAAATACCTCAGAAATACCAAAAAAAGAGCGTTTGCTTAATAATATTGTGCGTCAACAAAAAATTAAAGAAAGTCTTTATTTATTACTCTTACAGAAGAGAGAAGAGGCTTCTATTAATTTAGCAATTACGGAACCATCAATTAAAGTAGTTGAATATGCAATAAGTAATAAAACACCTGTTTCACCAAAATCAAAAAACATTTACGTTTTAGCAATTTTTACTGGGTTACTAATTCCTTTTGGTTTCCTGTATCTAAAATACTATTTGGATACCAAAGTACATACGCGAGATGACATAGAGAAAATTACGACTAACATACCGATTTTGGCTGAAATTCCGGAGATTAAAAAGAAAAATAGTTTATTATTTACCAATCCCAATGCGACATCAGTACTTGCAGAATCTTTCAGGATTTTATCAGCGAATGTTAATTACTTAATTCCAAAAAATGATAAAAAAAATAAGGGCAAGGTTATATTTTCCACTTCTAGCATTAAAGGTGAAGGAAAAACCTTTGTGAGTTTAAATTTATCGCTAGCCTTGGCCAGCTTAAATAAAAAAGTGTTGCTCATTGGAGCAGATATGCGAAACCCGCAAATACACACCTATTTTGGGACCTCAAAAAATGAGGTAGGCTTATCAAGTTATTTAAATGATGCTTCGGTTAATTGGAGGGAGATTTTGTTGACGGGATTTGATAAGCATCCGAAGCACCACACCATGATTTCTGGGGAGATTCCTCCTAATCCAGCGCATCTATTAACCAATGGGCGTTTTGAGCAACTTCTTGATGAGGTTAGAGCCGAATTTGATTATGTAATTGTAGACACCGCTCCAACAATTCTTGTGACAGACACCTTATTAATCTCAAAATTTGCAGATGTGACCTTATTTTTAACCAAAGCAAATTACACCGATAAAAAATTATTGAAATTCTCTAAAGAGTTGAGTGAGTCTGGTAAAATAAAGAATATGGCGTACGTGATGAATAGTGTTGGTGCCGGAAATTCCTATA
>Ga0213863_10000269_pt1 | contig 41073 bp, 28 predicted proteins | sample PICome_8_FD_160128 | JGI IMG/M metagenome (GOLD analysis project Ga0213863, IMG submission 160128) | Coastal seawater microbial communities near Pivers Island, North Carolina, United States - PICO497 | ecosystem: Environmental > Aquatic > Marine > Coastal | place: USA: North Carolina... | reverse complement strand
TTAGACTATATGTTAAACGCAGTTGAGCATACCAACTTTTTTGAAAACCGTGCTACGGAGTATGCTAGAGCGAGCACGACAGGAAACTGGCAGGATATATTTAAATAATGGAAGAAGAAACTTTAACATTCAACTTTACGTTGCAAGAAGCTAATACTATTCTTGGCGCACTTGGAGAGCTACCTGCAAAGGTATCTATGGGGCTTATAGCTAAGATTCAATTAGAAGCTAAATCTCAGAGAGTAGAGCTTGAAGAAGAAAACGAGGAAGGGGCTGAATAAGCCCCTTTTTTTATGTCCAAACTGCGTTACATACGGATTGAACCATAGTAGGTTGAGAAGAAATGTCTTCTCCCTGACTGAGTGTATATCTGCGAAAACTTTCAGAGATTACTGTTTCATCTTCGGTAATACGAGTCAGTTCTCTTACTTGAACTATAGGTGTAGCCTCTAAATTTACTACCTCTATTTTACTTGTTACTATTTCTTTTGTTAGTGCCATTATGCCGTTGTCCTATATTGTCCTGCGAATACTAAGTTATTTCTATTCGCGCTAGTTCCTGTTATCATATCCGCATCTGTCATTATATTATCTTGACCAGACAAGGAAGTTCTCTTATAAAGTCTTATATCTGTTTCACCACCTACGAGCTGACAATGCCAGATATTATTTGTCCAACCTTCAGATCTACCAATAGATATCGCTCCGTATCCTGATATTGCGAAAGGTAGCCCACTGATACGTAACTGTCCTGCTGCACCTGTTGCGTCTACTGCATCTGTTCGTATCCAGCCTTGAATCATTACAATATCACCAATTTTAGTGTAGGTAGCAGATAAAGTGTCCATTGTAATACTTGTAAAATCAGTAGTGCTCATAAAATAAGAAGGAGTCCAAGTGCCTTCTTCGTAGTCTTCTAAAGTATTTACATTGGCATCAGTAAAATCGGCCGTTCCTAACTGTATTCCGCCTGGAACAATTATACGCCCGTCTAAGCTTGATATTCGAACTCGATCCGTGCTTCCAGTAGAAAAATACATACTAGAAGCATCCGTATAAACTGTGCCTGAAGTAGTGCCGCTTTCTCGTAGTCTTAAACGCGGCGTGTCCGTGCTATCGGTATCATTGATTACAACTTCTGCACCTACTCCTTCAACTACTAAAGTTTTATCTGGTGCGCTTCCATTAATTGCTCCAATTTTAACATTGCCGTCGTCTGCTACTTTAAATCCGCCTGCTCCATCCGTATCCCAAGGAACTATGATAAATCCATCCGAGGAGGTAACACCAGAGTCGTTATTTGGACTAAATGCTATTCCCATATCCCCCGCACCGGATTTTGGGTTAAATCCTCCTGCCCCAAAATTAGGAATAAGTCTAATCCATCCATCACCATCTTCAGCAAATATTGCACTAGCATTTGCGGTTGTAGTGCTTGTGTGTAAATTGGCTTGTGGATCAGTAATACCAACCCCTATACCTTCCGAATCAGCATAGACATTGACACCAGGAACTCTGAAATAAGTTACATTTGTATCACCTAAAGTAACTTCATTAGAAGCAGTTGCGCTGCTTGGCTCTGCATTATAACCTAAAACTGTGTTATTCGTGCCACCCGTAAGAGTAGTTGCCGCTCCAGAGCCAACAACAACATTTTGCGCTCCAGAAGACAGAGCAGTTAGACAGTTATAACCTACTGCTGTATTATCATCTCCTATGCCAGCAGTATCTAAAGCTCTAAACCCGATCGCTGTATTATTGCTCGCAGTAGTGGCTGCTGTAAGTGCCGCATACCCTAAAGAAACATTATTATTACCAGTAGTATTGTTAAGAGATGCTTGCCACCCAATTGCTGTGTTGCCGAAGGAATTTCCGCCTCCAGTTCCATTGTCTCGAAGAGCCTGATGTCCAAGAGCAGTATTTCTCTGCCCACTAATATTATCTTGCAGGGCACCTCTTCCAATTGCTACACACTCATATCCATTGACATTATTTTCGGACGCTTCGTAACCAATCGCAATATTGTTTGCACTCGTAAACTGCTCTAACGGGCGACCAACTCCTGAAGGAGATCCTATTGCTACGTTAGTTACTGAAGTTGTGCCTGCGGCTCTGCCTATCTCCACCCCATCTATACTACCGTGATTCGTAGACGTTAGAGATCCTACAGTAATATCATTCGTAGTTGTGTTTCCGTTCGCAGTAACTTCGGCGATTCCTCCGTAGCTATCTGTAAAAATTCGATCAAAGCCTAGCTGATCTCCAGTGCTGGAATTATACTCCTGAACCCATAAACCACCCTTTGTAGCATTCGCACTTTCTGATTTATGTAATGTAAAATCCCTTCTGTGAGCGAAAGACGAAAAAGAGCCACTAGAGAAATGTGCGTTAAAGCCGTAGCTATCAGGAAACTGATTAATACTTGTTTCGTCCCCCGCAGTATTAATATATAAGCTGAGAGCAACAGCATCATTGTCGTATGATATGCCTAATTTTTCTTGCGTAATGAAGCCAGAAGCAGTATCAGTTTCCGCTGTAAATGAGTTGGCAGTAATAGTAAGAACGTTATTTGTATCTCCTCCGCTATCACCAATAGATTGTATGGTGTACTGACCATTATTATTTGTGCTGCCTCTAATATCTATTGTTTCACCAGCTTCGAAGTCAAAGAAAGCCCCGTCACTACCAGTAACAGTATTGGCAGTATACACAAGATTCGTTTGGCTGTGCTTAATTACCTCAAACTTATTTGCAGTAAGACCTAAAATATCGCCAGTGTTAGTAAAAGTGCTTCTATTTCTAACTTTTGAGTAGAACTGAATTTCGCCATTAGGGTTGTTAGTAGAATCATTCTCAAAAGCAAGCCCGCCTAGGTTATCAATTGTCCAAAACCATTGACGAAGATCATTTTGATCAAACCGCATTATTGTTCGAGTAGCGGTGTCTGAATCAAAGACAAATTGACCCCCCACGCAGTTTTGTATTGTGTCTCCGTCTACACGAATATCGTCTGAGAAGGTGGTGAGATCTCCGCCTATAAAGTTTTCAATACCTGTTGTATCGTTAATGTATAAGCCGTAATTTTTATTTGCACCAGTAGCAGGAAGATTTCCTTCAAATCTAGCATATAATCCATAAGCATTTCCGGTAGCATTTCCTCCTGTTCCATTGTTATCTATAAGGGAATACACACCATAAATATCATTTACAGTATTACCGCTAAATTGAGTCTCGGAGAAAGTACCATAAAGATCATTTGCTCCGCCTGAAGAAGTAAACAAAGTTACGGTATTTCGCATACCGTACATATCACCTGTAATATCTATACTACTGTTATGAGTGGCCTCGTTTAAAGCTCCATATATTTGAGTAACGTCTGCTGTTCCGCTACCGTTAAACACTGCTTGACTTCTACAAGCAGTCAAATCAAAAACATTACCCGATGAATGGTTGACTTGAGTAAATGATCTCATACCTCGAACATACTCATGAGGAGTACTAACTCTTGTATCTGAGCGTATTCCTGTAACCCATAAATCGTTACCATTAGAATTGCTGTTATCGAAATCCGAATCTAAGTCTACATAAATACCATATCCAATCCTATCAGCCGTTAAAGCAGTGTTCCCGCTTAAATCAGTATTAACAGTAAGACCCATATTTTCAGTAAGAGAGCTACTATCTACTGCAGCTATGCTTTCTGCTATATATGCTCGAGACTCTATATCAAATCTAGGCGTAGTATTATTCGTGGGGTTTGGTTCAAACTCTAAATTGCCGTCTGCGGTTAGATTTAAATACCAATAATTTACATCATTTTGTCTCCAATCAATAGTCTGCCTAGTGCTAGAGTCACTATCGAGAAGGAGATTTGTTCCAGCTACATTTATATTAACTTCGCCTTGAATTTGCTCAAGAAACGTAACAGGAGCAGAAAAATTTACTACTCCAGTTGCATTATTAGTATTATTAACGTCAAACGTTAAATCTCCGTCTGCGTCAAGTGTTAAAAACCATTGATTCACATTGTTTCTTCGAATATCAAAAACTTGTCGAGCGGAAGAATCTGCATCGTAAACAACATTTGATCCTGCGATATTGAAGAATGTCCAGCTTTGAACTGTCATACCTCCAGCAACTTTCAAAGCGGCATTAGTGTCAATGGCCGTGGGTGCAGTTGTATTTGTTATGTCAACGACGCCGTCAAGTTCAACGGGGCCGCCAAAAAAGTTAGTTGCTCCGACGTCAGGAAGATATAAACCCCACTCATTCGTAGCCATAGTGGGGCCTTCATAAGCGGCGTGAATCAAGTAAGAATTAGTTACGGCAGGAGCATCTGAGTTAGCATTATTATCGTCAACAAGAACTTTTAACCCATAAGCATTAGTCCAAGAGCCGCCAGTTCTTTGAACTTCTATATCTGCTCCGTATATATCGGTTCCTCCTGCTGAGGTTGATATAGAATTAGTTTGAAGCTTTAACCCTGCTATTTCGGTGATAGCGTTTGCGGAAGATTGGTTAATGATACCAAAATAACCATAAAGATTAGTTACGGTTCCTGTGCCAGTGGCTTGATTCGAAATCTCACTAGAAATACCTCTGGACTCGGTGGTGGTTCCTGCAGTGTGGTTATTTTGCTGAAATACTCGCAAGCCATTAACTATATCGCTGTCTCCAGTATTTCTAACATCAATATACCCACCGTAAAGGCGATGTTCGTTATCCGTAGTGCCCATATTAGCACTAGAATCTACATCAATAAACAGCCCTCTTTTAAGTATATCTCCTGTAAGTTCAGGAGTATCTCCGGATACATTATAGTCTACTAAGAGAGCAGAACTACTTGTACCACTTGAGTCATTTACACTAATATTAGAGCCAGTTGCAGAAGTAGGGTTAAATTCTACGATACTATCAGATCCATCATTCTTTTTTAAGAATAATTTTCCGTCAAACGTATTTACAGCAAGTTCACCCAGCTCTAAATCACTAGTGCCAGGAGTTACGCCCGTAGAGGAGGATCTTTTTAGTTTTATAGTTGTCATCTAGTTCTCTTTTTTATAACAATTTTTACAGGGAAAGCTTTTGCAATTGCTCTGTCAACTTTTTTTTCGATTGTAATTCGAGTTACCATTATGAGTAGGTGCCACCATCAAGAGTAGTAATGGCAACCGTATTGGTGCCTGCAGTGTAGCTAAATGTAGTTGCATCAAATGTAAGACTAAACCCAGAAGTTACTGCTTCAGTATTTGTGCCATCTCCTACAGTCCAGCTAGTATACGCATCATACTCTGTAGACAGCGGAATATTGTAGAAGGTGGCGCCATCGTTTGTAAAACTCCATCGAGTTGCGCTCTCGTCCCACAATAGTTGAACATTCGTAGAGCTTCCTCTCTCAATCTCAATACCGGCATCTTGGTTAGCGGCAGGAGTTCCTGTAGCATTATTATTTAAAACAATTAAGTTATCATCTACAGTAAGAGTTTCTGTATTTAGAATTGTTTGCGTGCCATTTACAGTCAAGTCTCCGGTTACTGTAAAGTCTCCTCCTGCCGTTATAGCTACCCCATTACCGATAGTAGTCGCAGTATCTATTTGAGGCAGTCGAGCTTCTAAGTTTCCAACACTAACATCATCGTTAGTATCTGTGGAATCAATAGTAACGGTAGAGCCAGAAGTGGTTATTGTAGTAGCCCCACTTTCTGCAAAAGTAAGAGTATCCGTATTACTTGCGGCTGTTACGCTTGTTTGGCCCGAAACTGCAACGGTTTTAAATATATTCTGAGAGCTACCACGGTCTGTGTTTGTTACACTTACAGATCCAGTAGCACTTGCATTTGTAGATAGACCGGTTCCTGTTGTAATATCAAGAACACCATCGTTAGCAATAGCTACATCATTATCTGAAATTGTAGTCGTAATTCCTGTGCCACCACTAAAAGTCAGTGTTTGTCCTGTAGTAAACGTATCAGTATTCGGAGTTCCTTGGTTGTCACTAATAGTGAAAGAGCCAGAAGGAATTGCAGCAAATGACAGATTGCCTGAAGCGTCGGTAGTTAGAAACTGACCATCAGAAACTGTAGCAGGTAGAGTAAGAGTTAGGTTAGCTGCTAAAGCATTTGGAGATTTTACTCGAACATAGTTGGAACCATTATTCGTAGCTTCTCGCAGTTCTACGTGTCCACCAACTGTTGCGCTATTTTCAATAATTAAGTTATTCGGAACAGCAGAGCTGCCTTCGAGCATATCAATATATGCCTTACCACCAATAACGTCAATATCTCCTGTACCGCCTCCAGGCCTACCAATATAAAGATAGTTGCTATTTGAAGAGTAAGCTAATTCTCCGTTCTCTAGTGTAGAAGGGGACGCCGCACTTGAACTTCTTTTAATTTTAATAATCTGGGTCATTGTATAATCCTATGTAGGCTAAAAAGCCCCTCCGTCTAAAGTATCCGAGTTTCCAGTACCCAGCGCTACTGGGACCCATTGAAAAACATTAGACGATGTTTCTCTATAAATATAAAAATTTTCGTTTGTTGTATTATACCAAAGATCGCCCTCTTCAACATTATTTCCTGTAGGGGTTTCTGATCCTCGAAAACTTTGGTCTGCAAGCTGCTCAAGAGCATCCTGCAAGTCTGTAGCTGTTATCGTATTATATGGCGTTACAGCAACTTTCGAAGAGAGAACATTTCCTCCCGTTGAAATTACGTCTTCACCGTTAATAGATAATTTACCATTTTGATAATCAAACTTAAACGACATAATATACCTCTGTATAGTCAACCTTAGCTGACCAAACTGTTCTATTTGTAGATGCTGGAGTCACTAATACTCTTAATGTGTCGTCTGTGTCATCTACTTCTATTGCTGCATCGAAAACAGCATTTTCTGTGCCAAGTACAAATTTTCCAGTGCTGCCTATAATTCTTGAAGTATTCCCGTCTCTTTCTGCCACTCCATTAATTTGAAACGCGCAAGACTCGTTAGTAACAGTATCTTTTCCAGAGATTAAAGCATCAAAAGCCAAAGACGCATTTTCAGTTATTCCTAATGTTCCATCTGGAGTAGTTCTAAAAAATATTTCTGTTTGAGAAGTAGTCGTTGTCTCTCCTCCATAAACCGCAGTTCCAGAAGTCGATGTAGTAACTACACTATTATCTCCTCCCACATATGTATTTACAAGAGTAACGTCTTTTACAACTTTTAACTTTCCAATTAATAAAGTATTAACTTTTCCGCCATTTGTAACTTCTTGAAAATCATAATTGTAAGTTCCTACCGCGATATCAGTCTGTAGCGGGGTCGCAGTAACCGTAACTAAACCGTTTGCGCCTCCCGAAATTGGACCCAATTGAAGAGCCGCTTGTTCATCAGACTGATCTATATCACTTTTTAAAGTTAGCCAATACTCATTTGAAGTTACGTCAAGATTCGTATTATCTTCGTTTCGAATAGTAATTTCAAAAAACCAAGTGTCTCCTCTAACTTGATTTGGAAAATTATATGCAGTAAAAGCCATTAGTCTATCTCATAAATATCTGCAGAAAATGTCTGCGTTTCTATATTTGCTGTAACACTTTGCTCATAGTCTACTGCAATAGAGTAACTATCTTGCGAAAGAGCTACGGATACAACGTTTTCGATAGTATCTACTGTAATTTGCTCTCCTACATAACGAGTTCCAAGACCTCCCCCTCGGAAGCCTCGAGTAGCGATTGCTAGTCTGAAATTCTCTCCACTACTCATTATACTGGATTCTTATAGACTCTATCGCCTGCTTGTGAAATAGGTAGATTAGTGTTTGAAGTCACTACAAGGGCCTTTGTGATAATGGGCAAAGAACCTATACGATAAGTAAATATATCGTAGGTCCCAGAAGCAAGACTAAATGTTTGAGAGGCATTTACTTTTTCTATTGTTACTTCTTTAGTATTCGAACCTACTAAAACAGCCCCAAATGAAGTGCCTGTTGTGCTATCCACAGGGATACTTGTAGTGGTAGGTGTTCCATTTACTGTAAACTCATCAAAAAGTTGTAAAGTAGGGTTGTCAGAATTATCTCGAACTGTAACTCTTAGCGTATCGCCGTCCGCCAAATTTATAGTCGATAAATCAGCTCCGGCCCCCACACTATTTATAGCAGTTACAGTAGCTGCATTATACTCTATGTATACGCTTGCTGTATTTGTCTGTGTGATCGCCGCAACAGTTTCTACGCCAGCAGCTTCCGTAGAAGAAGCCCCTCCAGTAAAGAGGGAAGGATTTTCGTAAACTCGAACTTCGGTATTTCCAAGTAGGCCCGTGACGTTAAGATCAAAGCTTTGCTGAAGAACCACAGTACCTGAGCCTTCGTTTCTATATGAGGGCAGTGTGGGGGTAGAGACATTTATTGTTAAAGTTTGTCCCGCTGATACATTGACTAATATGACTTCGGAATCTCCGGAAGTGGAAGCAGTTCCATTTACATTTACAGTGGAATATGTACCAGAAAACGTGCTGTTCCAGTCAATACTAGTGCTAGAAGTTACATTTCCATAGTCTACTGCATGAGAAGTGCCTTCTCCTACAAAGCTGCAACTGTCAATATTATTTGCTGTTGCGATTGTTGACACCAAAGCAGTATCTGCTCGAGTATTTTCAAAACTACAATTAACAAAGCTACCTCCACCTTGAGTTACTTGATCACAACGTCGAAATGTAGTATCATCAAGGTCTGCATTGCTCTGAAAAATAAATGTTCCCATATCGTTAAAGGAACATCCATTTAATTTTAATACCGTTGGATTGTTAAACGATTCCACATTACCACGGGTTGCAGCAGGAGCATCTCCAGACACAATACGAGAGTCACGAATTGTAAAGTTACAAGTGAGGTTTGTTATTGTTATGTTAGAATTTGCGTTTCTGAATTCAATTCGTGTAAAGTCGCTGTATGTTAAAAATTCATCTGAAATGGTAATATTATCGTTTGCTGAATTAAAGTTAACAGCCGATGCAGAAGTTCCTAAACTAAGAATGCCCTTGAGACGAAAACCCTTATCGCCCGGAATATTCTCCCCTTGAAATTGTCCAAACTTGTGATAACCCCCACTCTCAGCGACTCCGTTTGAGGGCGTTCCTCCAGCATCGTAATCATTATAATCTGCGGCCTGAGAAAAGTTTGCGGCGGTTGACGATAGTGGATTCGTATTATCAACAGAAGTAAGTGTACCTCCCGTACAAGAGAAGGTATGTCTGCCATAACGTATATTGTCCATACCCAAAACGGCAGGACGCCTCAATGTTACAACCTGTTCATAAAGCCAGCCTACATGAGAGGGGTTGTTCGCAGTAAAACTTCCTCTCGAATCTCCTGTCCCTGAGTTTCTGGGGTCTACGGTTCTATGGTTCCATCCACCAAAAAGGTCAACATCTTGACCCCCTACAGAATAAGAACGATAAGATCCGGACCCGCTTCCTAAACAAATTTGTTCTCCTGCAAAACCAGAGGTTGCTCCTCCAACCGTATCTACTGCGGTTGGTGCAGGAACAAGAGACCAGAAAGCAAAAATATTTCCTGCCGTTGCTGTAACCTGCGCTCTTCCGTCTGAAACATAATTTAACACAAGAGATACAGAGGCACCACTAGCGGTCGCACCATTTGTTGTTAAAGAGTCTCCGCCTGACAGATATATGTCACCATCGCCATTAATTCGGTTATTACCACCACCGGCTGTATAACCATTCATTTCAACAATATTAGACGTACCACCGTTATTCCCCGTAGAGTTGGCAGTAGTCCAAAGATGTGTTAAATCTGTTGCGTAAGTACCGGCCATAATTAACTCCTCGTAAGCGTAGTAGTATTACTATCAGGCTGGCCAATAGTAATTGTTACGCCGCCAACAGTAATGCTGGTGTCTGTAATAGATGCGACATTGGATGCGTCGAGACCTGCAAGTCTCCACAGCTCAAGAACCTTACCTTCCATATCATCAATCATTTCTTGATTCACCATCTCATTTACTACAGTTGCTCCAGTAGTGCTATCTACAAACTTACCAACACCACGAGCTACCATTATACCATTTGTGCAGCTCGCGTCAAATGTGAGAGAGCCGGGATTTACTTCTACAGTGACACGATCTGCCGCATTGTTAGAATCTTTAATTGTGAGTCCACCATTATAACCACGAACTGACAGTTGCGCCGTTCCAGTGGCGTTCATACTAATCGTAGGACGGTCTGTTCCTGGAATATTACTTACACAGTTTTTGAGAAGAACTACAGCCCCATCTTGACACGTAAGATCTCCGTCTAAAGCACAGTTTTCATAAACTCCTTCGAGCTGTGCCGTGTCAAGGACTATAGAGTCTCGAACAATAACTGCCGAACCGTCTACAAACGCTCCTTTGATCTTTACATTCTCGAACTTTGAGTTCTTTACGTTTTGTCCATTCAGATCTACCTCCGGCAGACCTACTCCTTTGAGAGTATAATTCTTAAAGTTTCGAGTGAGCGTGACGTCTCCGATAAGGTTAATTACTCGAATACCGTCTGCTTCTGCTCGATCTTTTGCGTCATTGAGAACATTATAAGGACTTTCCTGAGAGCCATCACCATTCTGTGCTAATTCTGTATTTACCCACAGTTCTTTTTCAATGTTTCCAATATAGTTTACTAAGTGTCCAAAAGTGCCGTCAGTATTGTGGTCTGAGTATGCTTCATCCCAAACGGCATCGGCGATCTCTGAAGCAGTTGGACCGGCTGCTGAAGTAAGAGTTCTAGTTGGGTATTGCCATACATCAGCCGCTGTAGCGCCTCCTGAACTTCCAGAAGTAGTTTCAGCAGTCGTAACAAGAGAAGCAACCTGAGCAGGAAATTGAATAACTCCGTTATTATCAAAATATGCGGAGTCAAAATTATCTGAGAAGAGAACACCTGTAACTTTCACTTTTGTAAGATCAATATAGAGTTTCCAGTTGTTAATAAGAAAGTAAATATCTCCGGCTCTTTGACCGGAAACAGTGCTGTCTCCACCAATTGTTCTAATTGCAGGAAGCCACCCAGCATTATCTGGCATAGATTTTACCCATTCTTTCCAGTCAGAGTAAACATCTGTTTTAATATCAAGTTCGGTTACGCCTTCGTTTACGCGAATAATACGGTTCTCTCCATCAAAAGTTACCTTATGATAGAGAGTCCATAAATCCCAGTAGTTGAAGTGGGCCGCAACTTGAAACATCTTACTGCACGATTTCTTTCCAGTTCACCGTAACCATTAACTTAACGTCGTCATGAAGAGCTGTCCGAGTCTTCGCAAAGAAAGACCAAATTATACGAGATCCATAGAATCCCTTAATTTTTGCAGTGCCAGTAAATGCGCCTGCAGACGACAGATCTGCGGGAGTAGTAAGAGTTTCATCAGTATACAGCTCTGCGGTTGTAAGCCCTGTTACTTTCAGATAGTAAGTGCCATTATAGTCACTAACTGAAGAACCCAAAATTTCTACCTTACCAGCATAACGGTTTGTATTTAGAGGGAATGTTACTTCTTGAGGCTCTCGTAAGAGTAAGAGAGGGTCAGAAATAGTAATTACCGCAGGACTCGCTGCTGTGATACCAGTAATAGTGTTTTCTTTTGTTCCACCATCTTCTGAGAAGTTCTTGACAGAACCATACTGGTAGTTATTGTAAGTGTCTGTTAATTCGGCTTGATATCTTCCAGAAAACATTTCTTGAAGAAAAACCTTTCCGCCTTCATAGCTTGTTCCGGCAGTTGACTGTTCTACTGTGGTTCCCGAAATAGCACTGAAAGAATGCCCAGAATGTTGAGAGTTAATTTCTGCTTTAAGATCAATGACCGCATCAAGCGTTCCGGCAGCGCTAGTTGCTATTCCATTATCAAAAGCATAAGCACTAATAGAAGTAGGCATGTATAAAGTTCTATTTACAACACCTGTGTCGATTGTTTCATTTGGAGAGAGCGAGAAAAGATACTGCCAGTTATCACTAATGTTTGCTGTAACAGTAGTGTGACTGCTAGCGTAAGTTGAAGGCTTACCTGCCGTACTTAAATCCTTATCTGTCTCTGTCCATACACTTACAGACCAAGTTTCAAGATAAAGTTCTTGAGTAGTAGTTCCACTAGACTTGTTTGAGAAACATACAGGCAATGAAGCTGTCTGAGTCATCGCATACTCGTAATTATTTCCATGATAGTAGGAATGGCATACAATTCTTTGGCCGTCAATGTAAGTTCCAAAACGCACACGACCAGATCCGTGCCACTGAACATCAATCCACCAAATATTATCTTTTGATAGATCTATTACAGCTTGTGAATCGCCGCTGCCATCGAGTTTATCTCCATTCCAATCATTTCGAGGTATAATTAAATCCTTACCTCCACGATCTGCAATTGCTGTCGAAGAATTGCTTCGAATAACGGCGCAGAATCCAGTATTGTCAATCGCACTAGAACCTCCAGTTCCTAGCACAAAGAAGAAACCATTGTTCGCATCGAACATACCCCATCGACGAGTGGAGCCCGTCTGAGTAGGGTTATTCAAAGCACAGGTAGACATATAAAGATGTGATGAACCTGGAAAATAGTGGTGATAGGTATTTGAAGTCATACCGGCAAAAGCCGACGCCGCATCAAAAGTCACAGGGGCCGTTGGAGTAGGATCAATACCTATTCTTACTGACTTACGATCTCCACTCCAGTCTGTGTATCCTCCGTCAAAGCCTACCGTAGAAAAGTTATCTTCGAGCTTATCTTCTTGTCCAAATACATAATCACCGAGGTGAGTTGCGCCTGATACACGAAGCTTACCCCAAGCATCGAGCTGGGGCAGTCCTTCCTCGAATCGAACTTTAGCTGAGCCGGTAATATCAACATCCAAACCATATTCTGGATTGTCATACCCCATAATATTTGTTGTAGGAATATATACATCATATGCCGCAACTACGGACGCTTTCTGATCTCCATCTAAACTAATTGTTGCAGCTGCGCTTGGATTAGTATTCTCAAATTTAGCTGTCTTATTGTAGTGAACTGCTAATATACCTGTGTCTGACGTTTTCTCATATACACCGTGAACGTGAACCTTTCCGAAAGCACCTCCAATATCGTATCGAGTACCAATCTTCCACTCGTGAGTAGTTCCTCGTGCTGTATCGAGTGCCTGTTTGCCGTTATACTCGATTTCGGCAGTATGTACCATGTACATACGATCACCGGTGCTCTCCGGAGGAATACGAGAAAACCGTCTTGCGCCTGTATCAGATGTTCCACCTGCCATTTAATTACTCCTTTTCGACTAGAAGTTTAGCGAGTTCTTGCTTGACTACGCTGTAATACTTTACTACCTCTAGGGCTTCGAAATCCGTTGCTTCGCCTCTTAGCGCCGCGTTGACAAACTTGTCAAAAAATTCTATTGATTCTTTTAAATCTTCCATTGTTATACCAAAAGTAAAGCGGGGCGAACCCCGCATAAGTTATTAAGAGTTGATAGGATCGCTGTAGTTTCTTTCGAGAGCTGAAGTAATTGTCAACGTTTTCGAAGCAACTTCTTCAATTCCGTTTGTAATAGTAGTATTTACATACTGTGCTTTGTTCAAGCCTACACAAACAAATACTACATCAGCATCGGTTCCTGCTGTTTTGGCTCCACCCTCTGTTTCACCATCGTAATCATAAACAAAATTCAATGTACCATCGCTCTTGCCCACAATACTGTAGGCTACAGAAGCGGATGCAGCTTCTTCGAATGGATCATCTGAATCAATTGTAATTGTAGTAGCATCATTATCTGTAATAAAGTAGCTACCTACAAGAGGTGCTGGAGCAGTTACACGAAGAACCTTGCCAATTAAGTCATCAATAGTGTAGCCACTAACACCAGTAAGAACAGTCGCACCTGCAGAAGCTACAGAAGCTCCTGTTCCACTTGTGTTTCCTGAAGCAAGACCTGGGGCACCTTGGTGAACAAAACCTTCCACATTTCCTGCGGCTAGCTCGCCTCCGGTATCTGCAGTAACTAGAATCGCATTTCCACTTCCGAACTCATTACCGCTTCCCAAATCATCGTAGAAGAGGAAGAATTCTGCATTTGCGTCGTTGATAAGGTTATCATTAAACTGAAGTGTAATTGTAGACTTGAAGGGGAATGCTCGCTCAGTGCCTGTATTATCTACAAACTGAACATCGTTAATGTCATTCGCATTAAAGTCTTCGATTGCTACACCAGTGCCTCCTGCAGGCGCACCTGTAGAGGTTTGTGCGATTGTTTTTAGATCTGGACCTACAAAACGCAATAGAACATCGGCGGTGTTTCCAATGTATGTCCCACTGTCAGTTCCAGTAGCGCCCGAAATATCAACAGACTGACGAAGCATATACTGAACAAAAGAATAAATCTGAGACTTCGTTGGATTGGCACCACTATCATCATCGTTTGCGTCGATAATTACACCAAAGTTAAAGCTTGAAGCACCTACAGCCACAGACTGAGCTGTCGCGTAGTAGTCAATCGCCATATCGCTGTAAGGAGCAGTATTCGGAAGACCAGAACCTCCACTATTAATAGAAGTATCGAGCAAAGTAATATCTGGGTCAACCGCTTCAGAGAGCGGGAATCGGAATACTTGGTTTGTAAGAGCACTTACACCAATATCTGATTTTGTAGACTTTCCGTAAGTAAATCCTGTAATTACTGAAAGAATTGTTTCTGGAGCAGAACGAATAAATACTGCGAAAGTATCGGCATCCTGAGTGAAGTCGTCTCCAGCATTTTCGAAAATAAGAACAGGCTCATTTACAGGACCGTCGTATGTAAAATCAACTTTAGTTTCTGAGTTAAACTGATAATATACACGGTGATTATTCTCAATATTACCTAGAGTTACAACGCCCATATACGTTCGATTCGGAGTTGTAGCGCCTGAAGCAATCTCGGACCAGCCACCATTTCGAATCAACGGAATTGAATCGTTGAGAGGTGAGTCGCCTGAGTTAGTAAGCCTCCAGCCTTCGATAAATTCGAACTGCTCCGAAGTAATTGCTACCATCGGGAATGGATACTTAATTAAATCTGTTTCTACTTTCCATTGCTCTTTTAGAAAAGAGTAGAGAGTTTGTAAATCAACTCCGCCCTCTGAACCAGATACGGAGCCAGCATCTTCAAGCTCGTTCGCCACATCTGTCCATAAGGAATCGTCAATTAGTTCAATAGTTTTGTTAGTCAAATTAAAGTGAACATTACCGTCGGGGGTAGCGTTACTTGCGTTAGTCGACCGACTTAACTTATCTGGATCACTAATTCGTGCCATTTTAGTTTCTCAATAGCCTTGCGGCGCTCGTGGCTAGATAGCCTAGGATATGGTTCTAGTAACGTCTTTTACGACCTTTACCTTACCAATAAGCAGGGTTTGTACATTCCCTGTGTCATCAATTTGTTGAACATCGTAATTATATGTTTTTGGCTCTAAAGTATTTGTCTGAGTATCTGTTGCGTTTATAAACACTATTCCTGCAGCAGCATCAACTCCGGAAGAAGTTGCGGTAACTTGAAGATCACCGGGATCTGCTGCATCTATATCAGATTTTAGGGTAAAGTAATAGGTATACCCTGTAATGTCAACTACAGAGTTGTCTTGAGTCACGGAAAGTTTGATTGTCCAATCATCTCCTCTCACTAGAGGATTGAGGTCTTTTGCGGTAAATGACATAGAAGGCTCTATACGTAAACTTGCCCAAACAAAGTTTTGAACTTTTAGTGCTATTTTAAAGAATTATAGCCTATGGGAGATGCTATGTCAAGATATATTTTTTGAAGGTTATATTTCAGAATCTATTTCCAGCTATCCTTATTATATTCGCCCATATCAAATATTATTTTTTCTTGCTCGTATACATAATTTGCAGTTTCTTCGCTAAAATATATGTTAGTTATTTGGTGGCCATTTGAATCGTATTTATCTAAAATATTTTCGTTTTTACCCGTCCAGTTACCGTCTTTATAGTGTCTAATTTCAAGTTGCTCCCACCTATCGGGGTTTGTTTCTTTTGCCTGCTGTAATTGAGGAATTTTTAAAAAATCTTCAACTTGATTCTCCATTCTAATAACGTATGTAGGCAGATACCCGGTTTTAAACTTAAAGTAGTGAGAGTCCGAATCCGCATACTTTGTATAATGGCTATTAAATACATAATCATCAAAACTATCGAGGTCTGATCGACCATCCTTGACTACGTTTAACCATCCAGATATCATTCTAGTATATGGATTTCGTATACAGCATACTATATCAAAGTGCGAAAACTCTGGAGGCACATATTGTGAGTGCTCAAATTGTCCCATAGTATAGGTCACAGGCTCCGCCCGAGAGTGATATGTTCTTGGCACTTCGTCTAGTGCGTTGGCAATAAATGAGTAACCCCCTCTAGAGCCACAACCCCCAGTTGCCCAAAAGTTAATTGAATTATTTACAAATACATTACTCATAAAAAGTTTCCGGTTTAGTGTTCCAAAGATTTATTGCAACTGCTTTTCTACTGCCTTGTTTTACCATTGTAACGGCATGCATCTGAGAAGCATCAAATATTATTAGTCTATTAAATTTAGGTCTTATTAGATCGTATATAACAGGGTTTGCTACAAAGTTTTTAGTTTCCCAAATTTTCAAGTTTCCGCCAACTACTTCATCGTTTTCACGGCAAGGATAAAAAATTGTGCCTACCATAGGACAGCTTACTTGTCCAGTTCTATGAAACAGAGATTCATCTTTATCAAAATGTTTATTAAGATGATAAAATTCGCCTCCCTGCTCTACTTCTCTTCTATCCCCCGCAACGTAACTACCTGTCCAATACTCAAACCCCTCTATATCTTCTTTATTCAGGGTAGGAAGCGGAGAGTTCTCTATCCATATGTAGTTTATTAGCTGGAGGTAAGGATTTATGGAGTCATAAGTAGACCCAAAAGGGGCCCAAGTATATGGACTAGGCCAAGTCATATTAGCGTCTTCAAATTTGTTTAAAAGGTTTTGATCTTTTATAAAATTGTCAATTATTATCACAATGTATAGTCCCCATAGCTGTCTCCGCTATTTAGTCTTTCGGTCCACATTGTCAGACTATACTTGTCTCCTGAAATTAAATCTAAAGATTCGTGGGGGTGTGTTACTTGTCCCGGCCACAATAACATATCACCTACTTTTAAGTCTAAGTTACTTACTTCTTGTCTGGGAAAATTTAAAACGCCGCCTTCATAGTTATCGTTTAATTTCATACTTCCTGTGACTAATGACATATCGTTATGTAGCCTTAAAGACTTTTGAGTATTTAAAGTATATTTTATTGTAAATAAGTCTCTTATATTATACATAGTTAGTTTAGGCCAGTAATTTTGACAAATAGGGACAATAACATTATAGTATTTTTGAATATACTCGTTTAATAAAAGTTTATCAATTTGATCTAGTCTTACTTCTTGTGCGGGGTATGAGTCCGTATCTAAAGGCTTAAAGGGAAATCTGTTAGTTTCTTCTATAACTTTATCACACCAGTCTCGTGAAAATAAATTTTCTATAACTATCATATCGGGGGATATAGATCTCATAACATAATCACTATATTTTATATTTTTTGTGGAACTAAGAGCATATAAATTATCAAGAGCTCTTTTAGTGTATTCTCCCCCATTTCCATGAACAACGCAAGTTGTGCAATTAGTCTCTGTATTTACTATCCAATTATTTTTTGTAATTGAAGTATTTTCTTCTAGTCCTGACAGGCATAGAAATATATAGCTCTCGTAGTCTAAAGATACCCAATCTAAGTTATTTAAGTATCTTTTTTGCGCATACAATTGGTCATCTTCATGGTCTTGTATTTCTGGAGCAAAAAGTTCTTTTAAGTACTTTACAGTTCCTATGTAAGTTCCGCTGTTTAAAAATTTATATCCTCCAGTTTCGGGGAATAGCTCAGAAATACTTTTATCTGGCCAGCAAGTTTTTTCCGCCGAAAAAACAATTTCTTTTTTAAAATTAAAATACCTATTTAGTATTTCATCATAAGAACTATTTATAAAAGTATCATAGCCATCTACAAACATTACAATATCATTATCGTTTAAGGTTTCTAAGAAACTTTTTACTAAATTAATTTTTTGACCCCCACCAGGGCCTTTGGCCATATTTCCGCCTTTCCATTCTACCCCTTCCCCTAAATTTATTATATTATCATTTTTGTTTAATAATAAATGTGCTTTGCTTGGGTCTGTAGCTACAGTTAATATATGGAAATTAAAATCTTCCCATATATCTTCAATACTTTCTGTCTCGCTGTTTTCGTAAGCCCCTTTAACGGGCTGTATAAGATTATTTTTAAAAGCTGCAACTTTGAGTGAATGATTCGCATTCATATACTCCCATCTATGAACTCCTAGTATAGCGGGAACTATTTCATCGGTGGGTATTAGTGGGTGGGTATTAAAATATTCTATTAAAATTTTTGCTACTTTAGGGGTTATAACATAAGCACAACACCAGTAACAAAATTCTGGAATGACTAAATCCTTGTTTATAGGGGTAGGAGACCCCTCAACAGGTCTTCGAGCCAAGTATAAAAAATCAAAATCTTTTATATAAGCAGAGGCTTTATTTAAATAATCAGGATCTACTACTTCTACATCGTCTTCTAGAATTAATATAGGTTCGTTTAACTCTAAACACTTTTTCCAACAAACTATATGAGATAAAATACAGCCTACTTCTCCTTTAGTAAAGCGCCTATTCCAACTAGGGTCTCTCCAATACCTATCAACGTGATAGGGGATAATACTTTCTGGAGAAAGAGTTTTTCCGTCTAGGGCAACAATTCGCTCTGCTTCAGGAAATTGATATTGCATTAAGTCTTTTTTTGTGCTGCATCTATCTAAATTAATAAAAAAAGATTTCATTTAGGTATAATCCTTAAAAAGAGGGGTATAGCTTGACATTATACTTAAATTAAGATATAATGTCAAGAACTATTTTTACGCTAGGTTTCCAATTTTTACTCTAAGGCTGCCGCCGTTATAAATTTTCATTCCTCCAGAGGTTAGCTCAACCCTTTCGTTTCCTGTTTCTAGCTTAATACTATCCATATTGACAATACCACTGCTTCCCGTAAGAGCAGTTAAATTAGGATTACTAGCGGCGGAATTTTGATTTTGATAAGGTATTCCTGTTATTGCATCCCAATATATAGAATTTGTTAAAACCGTGCTTAAACCTGAAAAATTCTTAATAGCAGTAGTTCTTTCTGTATTTGTATCAACATTAGAGTCAAAACCAATTACTACATAAGGAGCGTCCGCACCGGGGGAGCCCTGTTCACCTTTAATACCTACGTCGCCGCCAGTTCCTTTAGGTCCTATTGTTCCTTTAGGTCCCTGAGTTCCTTTAGGTCCTTGGTCACCTTTAGGACCAGGGTCTCCTACAACTCCTTTAGGTCCTATTACTCCTTTAGGTCCTCGAGTTCCTTTAGGTCCTTGGTCACCTACAGTTCCTTTAGGTCCTATTGTTCCTTTAGGTCCTTGGTCACCTACAGTTCCTTTAGGTCCTATTGTTCCTTTAGGTCCTCGATCACCTTTAGCACCGGGGTCTCCTTGAGTTCCTTTAGGTCCTATTGTTCCTTTAGGTCCTTGGTCACCTACAGTTCCTTTAGGTCCTCTTGTTCCTTTAGGTCCTAATACACCTTTAGGTCCTCGATCACCTTTAGCACCGGGGTCTCCTTGAGTTCCTTTAGGTCCTAATACTCCTTTAGGTCCTCGATCACCTTTAGCACCGGGGTCTCCTTGAGGTCCTTTAGGTCCTAATACACCTTTAGGTCCTATTGTTCCTTTAGGTCCTTGGTCACCTTTAGCACCGGGGTCTCCAACAACTCCTTTAGGTCCTATTACTCCTTTAGGTCCTATTACTCCTTTAGGTCCTATTACTCCTTTAGGTCCTTGGTCACCTTTAGGTCCTTGGTCACCTACAGTTCCTTTAGGTCCTATTGTTCCTTTAGGTCCTCGATCACCTTTAGCACCGGGGTCTCCTTGAGGTCCTTTAGGTCCTAATACACCTTTAGGTCCTATTGTTCCTTTAGGTCCTTGGTCACCTTTAGGTCCTTGGTCACCTACAGTTCCTTTAGGTCCTATTGTTCCTTTAGGTCCTCGATCACCTTTAGCACCGGGGTCTCCTTTAGCACCGGGGTCTCCTACAACTCCTTTAGGCCCCTGCTCTCCTTTTTCTCCCTGCAAGTAACCACTTACCGTCCACTCTGCCCTAGGAGCTTGACTTATGGTGGGGGCAACAGCAGTGGCTATAAAATAGTAATCACTTATAGCTACTGCTTCTGTATACCAGTTTGTTACAGTTCCGTTTGCTTGCGTAATTCTAAATCCGGAACTTACAGAAGAGGAGCCCCCATTCATATCAGGCGCAAGAGGGGGATTATCTCTATCTACAGTAGCATTACCATTTAAGTTATCATTGAGTGTGCCATCGTAATATATTATAAATACAGCGTCTCCGGGAGATCCTTTTACGCCACTTGAACCTTTTGGCCCTGTGTCTCCTTTAGGTCCTGCAGATCCTTTAGGCCCTGGATCACCTCCCGTCCCTTTAGGTCCTATTGTTCCTTTAGGTCCTTGAGTTCCTTTAGTTCCTTGTTCTCCTTTAGGGCCGTCATCTCCTACAATACCCTTGGCACCTGCATCACCTTTAGCACCGGGTTGTCCTTTAGCGCCGGGGTCTCCAACAACACCTTTAGGTCCTATTGTTCCTTTAGGTCCTCGATCACCTTTAGCACCGGGGTCTCCTTTAGGGCCGTCATCGCCTACAATGCCTTTAGGTCCTACTGTTCCTTTAGGCCCTTGAGTTCCCTTAGGCCCTTGAGCTCCCTTAGGTCCTTGATCACCTTTGGGACCATCATCACCTACAATGCCTTTGGCTCCTGCGTCGCCTTTCTCTCCTGCATCTCCTTTAGGACCATCATCACCTACAATGCCCTTATCTCCAGAACCTCCTTTATCTCCTGCATCACCTTTAGCACCGTCATCACCTACAATGCCTTTGGCTCCTTGACCTCCTTTATCTCCTGCATCACCTTTAGCACCGTCATCACCTACAATGCCTTTGGCTCCTTGATCTCCTTTAGGCCCTTGATCGCCTTTAGGACCATCATCACCTACAATGCCTTTGGCTCCTTGACTTCCTTTAGGCCCTTGATCTCCTTTAGGACCATCATCACCTACAGTGCCTTTGGCTCCTTGATCTCCTTTAGGCCCTTGATCTCCTTTAGGACCATCATCACCTACAGTGCCTTTGGCTCCTTGATCTCCTTTAGGCCCTTGATCGCCTTTAGGGCCGTCATCTCCTTTAGGGCCTTTAGCGCCTGGACTTCCTTTAGCTCCTTGATCTCCTTTAGGTCCTTGATCGCCTTTAGGTCCTCGATCGCCTTTAGGGCCTTTATCTCCCGGATCACCTTTATCTCCCGGATCACCTTTAGCTCCTGGATCGCCGTCAGGACCTTTTTCGCCTTTGTCTCCTGGACCTCCCGGCTCCCCTTTGGGACCGGGGTCTCCGTCTCCGCCCTTGGGACCCGGATCACCTTTAGGACCCGGACCGCCTTTTTCCCCGATAGATCCTTTAGCGCCCTCTTTTGATTTTGAGAAAGTTTGGAAAGACTCTACATCTGTATTAATGTTTTCAACATTTATGGAAAAATCAATGAATCCAGTATCTGCAGTAAGGGCAGTAATTGGACCAAATACAAGAGAGTCTCCTGATATAGTAGGAGTTGCTGCAGTAACATTTGATGTAGTAGTGCTTACACTAAATTCATCTGTTCCAGGAGTTCCTGTTACAGGAGTAAGAGGATTGCCCCCTCTATACACTTCAATCGTTGTGCCAGATCCTGTAAAGTTTGGATTATTTCCATCGGCATCAGTAGGCACAGTATGCGCTGAGTTAGTATTAACAATTGTAATACCCGCTTTTGCATCAATACCAATAATAGAAATTGTGTCAAAGGCAAGCTCACTTTGATCTCCGTCTGATACTCCTACGCGAATTTGATTATTTGTGAAAGGACTACTTGGAATTGTGTAAGCTTTTGTAGCTGTAGAACTAAATACGGTGTCATCAGTAAATCCATCCCCTGTAAATTTAAAGAAAGGAGTATCTACATTTTGTGCAGTTGCCGTAAGTGTTAATGTTCCGCTAGGATCTGGAGTTCCATCTGTATATACAATCGAATAGTCAGGCGACGTAAGTTTTACTGCTGCAGCATCTGCGCCTCCCGCTCCCGGTTCTCCTTTGGGACCTTCTACGCCTTCGAATGATTTTGAGAAAGTTTGTGTGCTTGTAAATGTTTGAGTAACGTCTGTGCCCTCTGCTTGAATTACATAGGTAATACTTGCAGTTGCCGCTGACATTGCAGAGGCGGCGCCCATAATAAACTGCTTATTCGTGGCGTCAAGAGTGGGACTAGAATCTGCTGTAATATCCGTGTCATTAACCTGGCTTACTCTAAACTCTCCTGTTCCCGGAGTTGTAGATACAGGAGTAAGCTGAGTATTTCCTCTATAAACTTCAATAATTGTTCCAGAGCCGGTATATACACCAGTACTTCCATCTGTATCACCGGTGTCCACAGGAATAGTATGTGCAGAGTTACTATTTATTATACTAATACCACTGGAACCGTCAGAAAGGCCTACAATACTTATAGTATCGAATGCAAGTTCAGTTTGCTGAGTTCCTACAAGAGCACCGTCGGATACTCCTACTCGAATAGTATTGGTAGTAAATGCGGTAGCAGGAATAGTATATGTTTTAGTATTTCCAGATGCAAACACAGTATCATCAGTAAATCCATCGCCCGTAAACTTAAACCATGGAGTTGTAAGGTTTTGTGCCGTCGCAGTAAGAGTTAGTGTTCCGGTAGGAGTAGGAGTGCCTTCTTCATCATATACAATTGAGTAATCATCAGAAGTAAGTTTTACTGATATAGCATCTTCGCCTGCTGAGCCTTCTCCAAAGAATCCAATTAATACTGGAGTTGACCAGTCTGTAGGGTCGGCGTCAATAGTATATGTGGTTCCTTGGGAGATAGCTGCTGCTGTTGTCTTCCATAAATACTGAGTGCTTTGGCTAAGACTTGACGCAGTTGAAGACCAGCTATTGCCGGGAGTTCCAGTAATTGCTCCAGTAGCAAAAGTATAAGTTACATCTGTATCGGGAAGGGTTGGTTGAGTTGCAGAATTGTTTGTTAAGAAAAGCTCAACAATTGCAGTATTTAAAGGTCCTTCTGACGAAAACTGTGCAGCACTACTCCACTCACTTGAAGCAATCTCATCTGTGAGGCCAGAACCGTTCGCAGTTGCGGCAACAACCCAAAGAGGCTGTGTAGCAGTAGTTGTAGGCCCGTTAGGAGTAGTATACCAACCACTATCGCCTTCTTCGAACTTAGTATCTCCTCCAGTTGTATCAATTTGTCCTGTAGTAAGGTCTACAACTGTGGGATCTAGTCCAGAAGTAGAACTGCTTGGGTCAGTGGAGCTTGCCTTATATAGATAAACTAATGATGCACTAGTTCCCGCTGTTCCACCTTTTGATTTTGCAAAAGTTTGGAACTTTGTTAGCTCAAGATTTCCTCCGCCGTCAGCAACTCCGCCAATTGTTATAGTGTACTCTAAAAGCTCTTGATCTTCAGAAAGCTCATCAAACCCATGGTCTGCTACAGTGGCGATATTTGTTCCGTTCCCAGTTATAGCGCCTTCTATAATATCGGCATTGTCTGTAATTGCAACGCCAAACTGATCGCTCCCTACTGATCCAGAGGTATAAGTATAGTTACTTCCATTTACAAACACTTCAATAGTAGTGCCTGAACCAGATACAGCATTATCATATCCAACAAGAGGCTCGCCGTCTGAATCACAGCCAATGGCATGAGTTTCGTTCGAGAAAGAAACAAATATACCAGAGCCTCCGGTTTTTATTCCAAGAATAGAAATAGAGTCTGTAGCAAGAATATCATCGTTTGCAATCGCAGGAGTTTGAGCAGACTGGTTCCAGCCTGACGGCTTTTCTGCAACTTCAACTTCCATGAGCTTAGTGCCGCCACCATCAGTGCCAAAACTATCTACGGTGGAAGGTGGAGTAAACGGAGCCGTGCTTGTTTCAGACCATTCCTCTCCTGATACCGCTTCGTAAACTGTACCATCTATCGTAAACCTATACAAAGGTTCAGTAAAGCTTCCTGTAGAAGCAGTTAAATCAATATCTGAGTCTCCGGACCCTTGATAAGAAGGAGATTCTCCATCTGCATTATATACGATTGAATAATCTTCTGCCGTAAGTTTTACAACTCGAGCAAGATTACCTGAAGCTTGTCTCCTCAGCTTTGCAATAACCCACTCACCTGTGCGTATTTTATTTACATTATCTGGATCGTTTTTCTCTCGGACTGTGCCGGTAATAGTTATAGCGGTTCCGTCACCGTACTGAATATTATCGGATGCAGCTTCACTTACTTCAGTAAAGATTGTTTTTTCGTATTCTTGTTTTAGCCCTCCGGATACTGCACCTGTTGGGTAATTTGCTGCCTGAAAGTCTGTATCTGCGGTTCCATTTAGATCTGTGCTTGTCCACTCGAACTTAAATTCAGGCTCTTCATAACCAATAGCCAAGCCCCTTACTTTAAGGCTTGGGGGTTGTTGATCCGCTTCGTCCAAGTCATTATACAGTAAGTAAGCTGTATCGGAGTCAAGCACTAATTGTCGTTGAGGAGCTAGATCAGAAATTGTATAAAACTGGTCAAAACTAATTTCTCCATCTGAAGAGTAAGATACTGCACCAAGTAAAAAGTCTTCCGATCTCTTTAGATTTAAGCGGTTCTTTTGAGTAGTTTCACTCGTAATTGTAGCATCAGGGAATACTGAGTCAATATACATTTCTGTGTTATTACGAATAAAAGTTACTCTTGCTCCTGCTCCGTTCTGGAATCTTACAAAAGAGCCTACTTCTAGTTGACTAGTGAAAAGAGTATTTGTTCCTGTGACTTTTGAAGTAGTTCCATCAATTGTGCAAGTGCCAGATATATTTGTCCAAGGGTCGTCAAACGCAGTATCCTCAAACATATACAAACCAGTGCTGTCATCAATTCTTCGCGAAACAAGTTTTAATGGATCAACTGCTCCGTCGTTAAATTCATTAAAGTCGACCATAATATAGGCCAGTGGTTTAGGGGCAGCATCTGTGGTTGTCTCCCACGCCCAAGCCTCTGTTCCATACCCGTTTCTAGTAATTGTCCAGTCGTTCGCACTTCCTGAGCCATTTGCAAGAGTTACATTTATAGTGAGTGCAGTGCCATTAATACTTGTAATAACGCCAACTAAATAGTTATTGCTGTTCGCATCACTTGTAGCTTTTAACTCCATTCCTTCTACATATAAAGAGTTTGAAGTACTTAAAGTGAATGTCTTACTTCCAGCGCTAATTGCATGAGTTGTTGTAGAAGTGGTAACATAAGCAGTTCCGGCAAGTTTCTGCAGGCCTTGGCTTATGGAAGAATTATTTGTAGGATTATTTGTAGATAGACGTCCCAATGCTTGAGGAGGGGCTAGTGTAATTTCAGATTTTTCAAACTGGAACCGTTGACCTCCAGTTGTTAAATCAGCAATACTTGAACTAGATGTCGCAGAGCCTCCAGCGTATATTTCACCAATTTTATTCGAATCTGTAGCGTTATCCAAGCCAGTTTGATGGAAAGTTCTCACGTAAGGTGATCGATTTCCTCGATTCGTTACGATTCGTATAGAAAATCTATATTTTCCTTCAGCTAAAGGCGTAAACTCATAAGAAGTCTCTCCTCTCCCTACAGTAATAGGGCTAGGAACATTTGGAATATTATGTTTTAATTCATAGTAGTCTATATATTGAAAATCTTGCGGCGGCTCCCAGAACAAACTAACTTTTCTGGATCGCGCATTTGTATTGTCTACTTCTCTACTAATAAGATATTGACACGCAGGTGCGCCTTCAGGCTCTCCAGGAAATATATTATCTGGAACTTGTCCAAGCTCATAATCTACTTCTACTGCCAAATATTTTTCAGGATAGTACTCTACTGCACTAACACCAAAGACATTATCTTCTTCTTGGGCAATACCTAAAACTCTGTATTGACGTGTTGAGTCATAAGTTTCAAGGTTATCAAGAGTTTCTCTCAGCGCCCACACAGTATTTGCAGGAGGATTAACCGTAAAAGTTCCACTAATTGTAAGAGAGTCTGTTGACTGCCCAGAAGTAGTAGATACAGTATGCTCCTCTACATGGGTATAAGGCTTCCAAGATAGAGATATTAATTCGCCTCCAGTAGAAGCAGTCCAAGCATTAGAAGCTCGCTCTACTGTATTTATATCTCGTAAAGTTCTTCCTGCTGTAGTATCACTTTCATCTGTGTCAACGTAGGCTTGAGTTACTTTTTCACCTTTTTCAAAGGTGCCTACACCGCTCACAGTAATAGAACTGCCAATATTATACGCTGCAGGCTCTGTAACTAAAGTATTTAAAGTATATGTTGCTCCTGAGACAAGCTGAACTTCTCTATCAAGAGTAATTGTATTATTTGTAGATGACGACGTTCTACCGCTTAAAACTTTTCCAAATCTATCTGCGTCTTGAACATTAATAATATCGCCAGGGCGCAAATAAATTGCAGAAAGGGCAGTTTTAAATGCTACAACTTCTGTTTGATTTTGTGCAGTCCAAAGCTTCCATCTACCATAGCGAATTGCTTGCCCTTCCGAAGTACAGCCAAATGCAACAGCATTGAGTTTATTAACTCGTCCTGATTTTACAATGTCGTTTCGATCTTCTACAATTAAAGGAACAGGTCTATAATCTAAATCTGGGTCGTTCCAAGTTACAATAACTTGGTTTGCTTTTGTTCTATTTCCTGCAGTCTGATACGAAAATATTCCGTCAATTACATTACCTTTAGTAAATGTGTATACAGGATCAGCAGGAGCATCTAAAATTGGAGTAAGTTGGCCATCCATCCAGAAGAGTATACCTCTGAAAATAGTTGCCATGTCTTTTAAAACTTTATATGCTTCTTCTGCTTTTGTAAGGAATAAGTTTGCTCTAAATCGGGGTTCTGTTCCACCATTTCCATCGTCTACGAGCTCATCACAATATCGAGCAACTCGGTAGAGAGAATATATATCAATATCTAAGTCTGGATCAATATACTCTCCGAGGCCGTATCGCTTATTAGTAAGAATGTCGTAAAACACCCAAGCAGGGTTATCTGTAAATTGTAGCTGATCTTTAAAATCACCTTCCCACCAGTCAGCATAGACTGCAATATTGTCGGCAGTATACTCTCGAGGAGTATATGCTGTAGGAACTTTTACAAGCTTTCCTCTCATATCATAACTGAGTTTAGGAATTCTGTTAAATTGACGAGAATCAAAACTAATTCCAGAAACAGCAGTGTAAGGATAATACAGATTGTCTTTTACAGTTGCAATAATACTCGCAACTTGCGAAGTGCTATCCCCTTGTTGGTAATCAGCGTCTTCGCCGGATTTATCTGCTCCGGTTACTTCTACGGCTTGGTCGATATGTCGAGTAAGGCGAGCAATTCGTATTTTAAAGTCATGAAATCCATTACGCTGCTTTCTAAACTCTCCAATATCTACAAAATGCTGCCACGATAGTGCCGCCCCAAAACTCGCGGTGTGCACAACATTTCCAAAAACAGATTCGTATGCTCCAAAGCCTGCGCCCTGAGTGTCTTCGAAAGCAATATCAACAGCGTAAATTGCTGTATTATTGTGCTCTTCTCCGTCTTCTTTATTAATACATTGAAGTCTTCCATACTTTATTTCAAAGCTAATTACATCGCCCTGCTGTCGAATTAAATCTTGTTGTTCTGCAGGAAATAATGATGAAGTAATAAAGACTGCTGAAGTTGCACCATCATCTGCATTACTTCTTGACTCCTCATACCCACCAGTAGAAAACAGAGTAAGTCCTTCTTGAGATGCTACCGATTGTTGAAGCTGTTTTAAAGTAGTTGTTGCAGGAGCAGAGCTTACTGGAACATTGATACCTCCTCCGGCACCTCCCCAGACTTGTATAATATTTTGAATGGCAGAACCATTAACAAACTGTACATTTAAGTTTGCAGTTTTACCTTCTTCTAGGTCTGGATTTAGTCCTTGATTAAAGTTTCCATAGTTACTTTTAGTTATACTATATCTATATGTTCCTGCGTCAGGATTAGCCGAACTTAAAAGAGTTACTGAGGTTGTGGTAATTTCTTCTACTGCAACATTTACTTCAAATTTTACAGATAGACTTTGATTATTTTCAAAGGTTTGTGTAGGGGAAAAGTAAACTAAGTTAGCAGTTCCGTCTCCGTTGTCTGTTACTGTTCCAAGAAGAATATTACCTGCCGCATCCATTAAATACGTTGTAAATACATTATAGTTTGTAAAGCCTGCGGTTCCAAGACTTCCATTAAAATCAGAAGACGTGAGAGTAGCAGTCCACATAAACTGAAAATTATTATTATTGGCTCCAGCATAGTTAATATTAGAAATTGTTACACCGCTAAGCTCTACGATTTGAACAGTTAATGTACAGCCACTTGCTTCATTATATTCTCCAATAGCGTCTTCTGGAGCATTTGCATCTAGAGTTCCTGTATCACTGGCACCATTAAAAGTGATTTCTCCTTGAAATTGGAACTGTCCTGAGTCGTTTATATCCGAAACATCTCTATTTTCAAAAAATACAGCATCAGCGGGCTCGATTGCTCGAGTATTATTAAAATATACAGATGCGCTTCCCTCAGTTAAGCCCCAAACAGGGCCTTCGCAGAGAGCTTCGACCATTTGTATTCTTTGAGACGTAGAAAAACCATTCCCGCCACCTCCCCCATTGAAGAAAGGAAGATTATTGAAATTAAAATCTGTCATAAACATAATATATCTTCCTTATTGGCCTAGGTTTGAAAACACAGTGGTGGGGTTAAACGTAATATTCGGAGTAGTGTTTGTGCCAATATTGATTTGCTCTGTCTGCCCCGGAGTTGTTGGTAATCCGGGCTGGCTTGGGTTCGGATTTGGAGGAGTTTCTGTTGGGCCTCCGGGATTTTGATCGTCGTTGTTTGGATCAGGGGTTATGTCATTACCTTCATTTGATATACCAAAACCTGCTTCAGCATATACGGAATTTTTATTTCTTACATCAAAGTCAATAAGTCTGCCAGGAATTCGTAATCTTCCATAAAGTAAAGGAACAGGATCGCCCTCTAATATAGTTTGGCCGGATCCTTGAAACAAATAGCTTGTGTCTTGCCGAGAGTCATTTTGAACATCTGTAGCAGGATCAGGAGCCATTAAATCAGCGAGTCCTGACATAGCAAGACCTGCTGCTACTGAATACGCCGCGTAAAGCCAACCACCCGCGAGGCCTAAAGCAGGAATAATTACAAAAGCAATTACTGCAGCAGCAACAATTTTAAGTATTCCTCGAATAGCATTACCGGAGCCCTCAGGAGCAGGAGAAATATACATATCTCCCTCTCCAAAATTCATAATCAGCTCTTCATCTGTAGTAAGAGGTGAATCTTCTACGTGCATTATAAAACCAATATTTTTTTCGTGACACTCAGCAAGGTATGCTCGAAACTCAGGTCTTTGAGCATCAATAGCTTTAAATACATCTCTAAAGCTCTGAGCATTCAAAGTTAAAACTTTACCAAACTTTTCTCCAAGTTCTCCATCAAGGTAAATTTTACGCTTCATGTCTATATATTCCTACTAAATACTTTATCCAAAATGGATATAAACTTTCTCTACAAGAGAGTCTATATAATGCGTGATGAAAGAATGACTCATCCCCTATATAAACCCCGCAATGGTTTGGCACTTCAGACTCTAGTTGAAAAATTAAAACATCATTCTTTTGAGGAGCGCCCTCTACTTTTTTGTGATTCCAATTTTTAATGTAGTCTTCTGAAAAATAATTTAACTGCTTTTCGTAAAAACCTTCCTCAAAAGGCTCTCGAGGAGGAATATGTATTCCTTCTTGTGATAGCCAGTCTCTCATTGCTTCAAAACAGTCTTTCACACCAAAGTCGTATTCTCTTCCAATTAAAGGGTAAAAATTTTTCTTTGGCTCTAAAATATTCAAATCCATGCTAGGGTAAGAGTAAATATGATATGGTATACCAAGAGCATTACAACTATTTATATCATGCTCTGAAGGCTCATTACTTTGATCCACATGACTATGCACTATTGCAATAATATCATACTTTTTTCTAATATCTAAATATTCTTTGTGTGAAACAATAAAGTCTTTGTCATCTTCTGCGATATTCGTGCAAGGAAACCAAGTCTTTTTGCCTTTTACTAATGCTATTACACCACAACCTTCTCTTGGGTATTCTTTTTTAAAATGCTCTTCTATTTCGTGTATCACTTAAACTTTCTAGTTCCTGGGAACCCTCCAAAGGGTAGGGGAGTAAGCCGTGTTAAGGGATCTCCATTTGTATCAACTCCTTGATATCTAACTTTACAAGAGTTTAGAGTTTTACCACATATATCTATACGTTTCCAGTATCTACTTCCTTCGGTAGGCGGAGCATTTACGCCACTTGGATTCTTTATTGATTCCCAAATTTTTACAAAACCCGTTGTAGGATATTTAATTTTTGTCCCTACTGAGTAAGACTGCTGCGATGTATAGCCGGTTCCAATTCCTGTAATTTCATTGTCATCTATATCGAAAAAGGAAGTTTGATCGTCTGTGTTTGTATACGTGCACCCAGAGCCTTCGTGCCCATCAATAGCAATTCCTTGGTATTTCCAAGGGCAGTATTTTCCTATGATTATTCGAGAAGGTAGTTTTACTCTCTCTAAATCAATAGGAGAGACTAGCTCATAAGACACTAGCAAAGCAGACTCTGCTTTAATTCTTTCAAGCACAAACGTTGATTTGGGAAACTCTATGGGTAAAGTAGTCGTCCATCCCGCAACATCTGACACTCTATATGTATTTTTATATAAAGTTCTTCTATAATTTACTCTTGAGCCTAGAATGTCTTCTGGTTTATCTACGCCATTTGCTTCTAGAATTTCTTGCCAAGTTTGCTCATCATCTGTTCCATCAGAGTTATCTGTAATACTTCGCCCCAAGCTTACGAGATTTGCTACATTAAGTATAGGGCGATTCTGGGCTCCATCAGACTGTATTTCTATACCAGTCATTTCAATGGGAATAGCAATATACTCATTTAAAGCCGATCCATCAGCAGTAGGAAAATAAATATTTGCGGAACCGTCATCGAGTCCAGAAACTAACCGTAAATCAATAGATGTAGAGCCCGGTAGAGTTATTTCAAAAAACTCTATTAGACTATCGTTGATTGATTGAAGTTGAACTGTATCTATTAAATCGGTCATTATTAAGGCTCGTATACTCTTCTAAGTGTTGTAGTTAATGAGTGTATTGCATCTTGATTATACGCAATATTATACTTTTCTGTGGCAACTTTTATAGTTTCACCGCTTAAAACAATATCAAAATTTGCTCCTACTTTATTATCCAAAAAAGCCGATAAAACTACGATATCGTCTGCGTTTCTGTTGTTAAAGTTTACAGAAATATTTTCTTTCTTTGAGTTTATTCCGGAGCGAAGTCTTTGCTCGTATCCATCTCCAAACTTTGCAACATAAGCTGAGTGCTCTGCTTGACGCCCAATACCTCTATCAAAACTATACTCTACTGTATCACTTCCAAGCTGTGTCTCTCCAAATATAGAGTCAAGAAGTGTAGTATCTGTAATATTTGTGTAAAAAGTTGTATCATCAGATACTTCATCCCTTCTAATTGTTACTGAATAAGTAGCCATTCTTATGCTCCATACGGGCTCAACATCCCGCCATTACGTTTCTGCTTTCTAAGCTCTTCTTGAACTGCTAAGGATATGTTCTTTCCAAGTTTTGATAAATCTTGATTATCGTCCTTACTATTTTCGCTCGAAGTTCCATCACTATTCATAACAACATTTACACTCACATTATTTTGTTGAGAACCTCCGCCTCCAGACATTTCTACAGGAATTGACTTTCCATTTGGAAGAGGAACCACTGCTTCAGTTCCATGTAAAATTGCAGGGTATCCGCCAATTGCTCCTTTTGAGATTCCTCCAGCAGAGTAACCTGCCATCTTTTGTCCATTACTTAGAACTCCTCCAGTTCTAGCGCCGGGAACAATACTAGAAGCAGCTATAGCGGCAGTATTTGCTACAATCGCGGTGGTATTTGCTGTTTCCACTGCTATCTTTTTAGGAGTAAAAAACTTATCCCATAAATATTGGATAGCTTGTATTGCTTGTAATGCTGCTGTTACCATTCCAAGAGCCTTAGCTGCTTTTTCATTTCCTGTAAGACCCGCTAATACGGCTAAACTACCTGTTACCATTGAAGCAGTTTGCAAACTAAGCTCTTTTGTTGCCTCAGTATTTTCTTTCGTTGCTTTAGCAGCTGGATCCGAAGATTCTCCGTCAGGACCAACACCAGGTCCCGTAGCAGCTCCCCCTGCGTCAGCTCCTCCCATGCCCGCCATAGGATCTGCTACCATAGTAACATATACGGGCATGCTCGCGCTCGCTCCTAGCCCCATACCATCTAAGCCCTTTCCTCCCATAATACCACCCGCCATACCGCCCATGTCTCCGCTAGCCGAAGCCACCGCAGCAGGGGTATTTAAAGAGTTTATTTGATCATCTATACTCTCTGAAGAGTATCCTCCAGTAGCTAAAGGGTCTTTTGACTCTTCTTTTGCTCCGGACGGTTTAAAGAACTTCGTAAAAAATCCACCAAACATTGCATTTTCGCCAGTGAGTTTTCCTTCTAAAAACCCCATAAAGCTTTGTGCAACTTTGTCTGCAAATACTTTTTGCATTGATTGAATAATGCTATTTGCTAAGTCACCAAAAGCGTCTTTTACAGACTTTGTTCCATTTATTACATCTGTAAAGAAAGTGCTAAAGCCCGAGCTCATTGCATCGAATCCTGCTTGTAGAGCCATTTCTACTGTGTCGAAGTCTGCTAGTTTATCTTTAAGTACATCAATTTTTTCGTTAAGTTCATCTAAGGAATTAAACTTTTCGGCATCTATAACTCCAATAATTTGATTAAAGAGCCCGCCTTCAGTGCCCCCTTCGGTCAGTATAGAGCCATCGGCCCCTATAGTAACTTTTAAACCTTTAGTTCCTAATTTTTTTGCTAAATCAGCATATGTTTTAGTGGACTTGTCCAATTCGTCCGCTAACGCTCTTTGCTCAGGACTAGCTTTAGTTACTGTTCCATCAGCATTTACCTTGTCCGCACGAAGTTCAATAGCAAGATTTTTAGCTTCTGCCTCTAAGAACTTATATTTTGCTTCTAAAAGCATGAACTCTAAAGCGACATTCGCTTTTTTCATGTTGGCTTCAGCTTTTATGAAGGCTTCATTTCTTTCTAGATTTTTTTCTGCAAGAGCAAGTTGATCTTTTAACCTATCCTCTTCTTCTGTGAATGCAGAAGTTCTCGATTCATTTTTTCTAGCTCTTTCTAGCTTTCTAAGTTCTAATGCATCCCTTTTATCTGCTGCATCGTTTTGTCTTTTTATCACGTCGAGCTTTTTCTGCTCTAAAGATAGTTGCTCTTGAGTAAGTTTTACAGCGTCTTGGACTCTTCTGTACGTTCTGAGTGCAGTATTGTTTTCTTCTGCTTTAAGTGCATTAATTTCTGCTTGTAGTATTTTATTGGCTAAAGCAGCTTCTTCAGACTCCATTAACTTATTATTCAAATCTTTCTGAGCGTCAAGAACTTCTATTTTAGTTTTTCTAACCTCGTCTTCTTGCTTAAGTTGGGCTTCGATGAATCCTCCTCCAAGACTTACTAAGTTATTAATTCTTTTTAAAATAGTTTCCTGCTCTTTTAATACCCCTTTATTTGTTACTAAAGTATCTTCTGCTTTAAGTAATTCTCCGTTGTATTGTTTTTGAAATCTTAGCAGTGAACTAGCGAGATCTATAGACCCCTCTGTCAGGACTAGCTGTTTTTCTAAAAACTTTGCTTGAGCTTGATCCGAGTCTGATAATTCAGAAACTTTAGTACCACTACCAAACCCTCCGAAGTAAGACATATCTGCAGTCATGCCTCCCTCTAAGCCCTGTATTTGGGCTGTCAGTTCGTTTACATACCTTTCGCCCGCTTTAATACTTTGAGAATACCTACTTCTATCCCCTGCTGTTAGCTTTGCTCGAGCAGCGTCAAACTCTTGTAAAGCTTGTGCGGATGCTTTAGTAGCACTTTCTAGTTGTTTAAAACCTTTGGTAGAGCTATCTAAGTCATCAATAACAGAATCTAACTCTATCAGTTCACCTGGTTTTTTATTTTTCAACTCGTCTATTAGTTTTCTATATGTAGATTGTATCTCTGGGAATAGATCAGTAGCGCCACTACTTTCTAAGATTTTGAATTTTTTTGTTAAAACTACTAAAGCGTTTTCTACGGGAACTTTTCCAACACTATCTAAAAGCTTATCTATTTCTAGTCTTGTTGCTTCTACTGAATTGGTTAAGGCTAAGTATTGCCCTTGATATCCTCGGCCCTTGGCTCCAGATTCTTCTAATGCTTTTCTCTTTTGCTCTGTTTCTAGTAACTTTTCAATTTCTGTGTTTAACTTATCTAATGTTATTTCGTCCGCTTTATCTTGTAGAGTTGCGAAAGCTCCCGCCGTTTGGTCTACAATTCCTGCGGCAACTTCCATTTTACGATAAGTTTCTGTAACACTGTTGCTTGTTGTTACTAGCTCTTTTTTCAAAGCTACTACAACTTTTCCTACATTACCAAAGCTTGAGGCAACTTCATCTGTGACTTTTTTTAACTTGTCTTCTTTAAAAAATAACTTGTCAATAACTGGAGCAAGTAGCGAGTATCCAAGAAGCGCGAGGCTTAAAGGTCCGAGTAGTTTACTAAACACTGCTCCCAACAACTTACCAGCACTTCCTAAACTTCTAAACCCTTGCTTAGTCTTTTCTGTCGCGCCCTCTAAGTCGTCTAGGTTTTTTGTAAATTGGGGAAGAGTAGAGGCAAAGATACCCAAGGCGCCAAGAGCTCCTGCTGATCCAATTTTATCTAAAGCTTTCTTTTCTATATCTTGACTTGCTGCACGAGCACCCGAGACTCTTGCCGCTTTTTGTGCTTTTTGTACGTTTCCGCCGCCTACTACAACTGGCCCAACAAATCCCGATTGTTGAATTGATCTAAGTCTTTCTATGCGAGTAATCTCTGCATCAATAGCTGCAAGCTCTGCTTCTTTCATCTTCAGATACTCTAGACTTGCCTGTTTTTGAAATCCAGAAAGCTCGGCTGTAGCAGCTTTAACTTTATTAATTTCTTGCCGTCTTCTGGTAGATGAAATTGTTAAACTCTTTATTGATTTATCATATACTTTTAAATCTTTTGTTCCTGCTTTTAAAGTAGGCGCTAGCTCTCTAAACCCTTTAGGCATAAAGTCATAGGTCTGAATTCCTTTTGCGGCTTCTGCATACTCATTCGTAATCTTTTTTGCTGCTTTTTTTGCTTCTTTTGCAGTAGCCTGAAATCTCAGCGCAGAGGCATCCGCCATATCAGAAATTGCAGGAATAATTTGACTTACTATAGTAGTACTAAAAAGACCTAATGCAGCAAATAAAGCTGTTGGACTTGCAGATAAAAACTCAATTATAGGAACAAGACCTTTATTTGCCAGTTCAACACTTGCTTTTGTCAAATCTGTAAACGCTGCACCGAGACGATCATAAGGGTTAGGATCTACAGTTTGAGCAATTTTTTCATACTTACTTAGTCCTTGATCAATTGTAGCATTTAAAAACGCTTGTTGACGCTCAAACTGAGTAAGCTCAGAAGCTGTTTTACCCAAGCTTGCAGCATACTCTCGAGTTGCTTGATCGAGTCGAACAATAATTCCGAGTTCGTCAAGAATTTCTGGTTCAAGCTTTGCAGTACCTCGAACAAGACGATCAAGAGCATCTGGTAGATTTCTACCAAGAGCGATTGATGCACCCGTTGCAACTTTGGTTAGGTCTTGTAGTTGTTTAGTGCTAAACCCAGAAGTAGTCGCTATAGCAGTTGCGCGAAGAGCTGCTTCTGTAGAAATAGCCCCTCCTGTAATGTCTTTAAGATTGCTCGCAACTTGCGGTAAGTTTTTACCTGCTGCAATACCAATATTGGTTAAGCTTGTTTCTAATTGTTGAACTGCCGCATTTCTGCTAAGAACACCAAAAGCAGCACTTACGGCAAATACGTTTGCAGCAAAAGTTGCATAGATAGGAACAAGTCCGCCTACAACTCCTGCCTGCTTTGAGAATGCTTTTGTGGAATTTGACGTATTTTGAGCGGCACCTTGTGAAGCACGATAGCCTTTGCGAGTGCTAGTGTTAAGACCTTCTTGAGCCTTATCTGCCTTATTTAACTCTTTACGAAGTTTTTTCGTACTAAGAGTGGCTTTTTCCATTTTTCCATTGACTTCTACATCAATAGTAATTTTGTTATTTGCCATTAGCCTTTCACATTATGGGCGTAAGATTTACCCCCACCTGCGGATTTTGTTTTTCTCTCCTCCGCCTTACGTCGTTGTTCTGCTTTTTCAGCTCTATGCTCTACTATAATTCCTTCATACATTTTCATAATGTACATAATTGTTTTTGGTTCTAGAACTTCGTAGAGTTTAAAGTAATATTCTATGCCGTCCCAGTATTTTCCCATGTAGCTACCTGACATCCCCTCCCAGTGATCTGGCAGTAGGCTAAACATAAAAAATGCCACTTGAACTTCTTCGGGAAAATCCGAAAGCTCGAGCGGCATTTTGGCAGGGTCGGGTTCTTGACCTAGTTGATCGCAAATAAGTAGATACTTATCTATATCTACTTTTGAGTCAGATTCATTTACATACTTTCGCAGTAGACTGCGAATCGACTCTATTTGCTCCCAGTAAAATTTTCCAAGTCACCTACTGTTTCTGTCACCCAACTATCAAATGTAGTTGAGTTCTTCATTAGTAACTCAGCGTTTTCTTGAGTAAAAACAAGTTCATCTTCAGGGTCAAGCTCTGATACGTCTACCAAAAGAAGCTCTTCTAGGTAACGATATTTTAGGCCAGACCATCCTTTAATTACTGCTTTACAATACTCTGTTAAAAATTTATCTTCATCGAGGATTTCTTCAGGTTGTCGAGTTCGCTTATCAAATTTTGTGGTAACACATCTTTTGCGAAGTTTAATTAACTCATCTCGACCAAGGTAGGTTAACTCAATGTCCATACCAGTAAATCCTGGAAAGTCGATTGTTACTGTTTTACTTGGAGTCATTAGACTCGATAAAGAAATTGGTGAATCGCTCATTTTTTGTCCTTTTATATAACGTGGGAAGATTCTATTGTGTAATTATAGTTGAGTGGGAGTAAAATGTCAAGAATTATTTTTTTAAGGTCAATAAAAAAGCGGGCCGGAGCCCGCTCAGAACATTTTTTATTTTAATTATGCACCGAAATAAGCAAGAGTTACTTCATCAGTGCCTGAAATATTGCTTGGCAACCCGTGGAAGTTAGTCTCGAATGAAATGACATCTTCGATATTTGTTACAGGAATCTCAATATGTGCTGTAGGCATACTTACTTCTAAACGCTTGCCTGTAGCTCCTCCAATTTTAAAGTCTAAAGCAAACTTGTTGGTTACAATGTCAAGTGCATCAGTTCCTTTAAAGTCGTTGAAAAGGTCTGTTGAAGTTCCGGCGTTGCTAGAATCATCAAAGTTAATATAACAAGTAAATGACCCGGATACACTTCTAGATCCTGTTACGTTTTCGAGAGGAAGATTTACTTTACCAATCTCTTCTGGAGTCAAGTACTCAATGTTGTTAGAAATTGTAATGCTTCCGCCCGTTAGAGTCAGACTATAAATACCATCAGAGCCACTGGCACCACCAAACTCAGTTCGGAGAGTAGCGTCTGATACAATAGAAAGCTGAGTCAGGCGGTTACGAATAAAGTTATCTGTAGCTGAAACGCCTTCGTCCTTCGCAGTCACTAGAGTAGCACCATTATCGTAGTTAAACGCATTATCTGCAGAAGAGTCAAGAATAATATTGCCGTCAGTAGCCGCAGTTGGAGTACCAGAAACTGTAGTTTTAGATGTCCAGTCTTTGATATCTTTTGCGAAACCTGACCACTCAATCGTAGCAATGCCGTCTACATCAAAAGTAATAGTTGCTTCGTTTACAGCAGCGTCCTGTAGCTTATATACTACTGGATTTGTTGCGTTTGTTTCCATCACAAAGTAGAGATCCATTGGCTGAAGTACTGCACGGTTTGAAGAGGCAAAGTTAATGTCCAAATCAGTGCCGTCAGTATCAGTTACAAGAGCGTCCGAAAACTTTGCAGATTCGAACTCGTCTGTAGTCTCATTATAAGAATCAGCACCTGCCATTTGAGCCCAGAGAACTTCTTCTACTGCGTGATTGTCACCAGTAACGTAATCTCCTGCCGCGGCTCCTTCAAAAGGACGAACATAAGTAGAGAAACTCCACTCTGCTGGAGCCAAAGAATCGTTGAAAAGACGACGACCACGACGGCTTATACCTGCCGAAGACTCCATCTCGCTCAGAGTAATCTCTGAAGTATTGTTTGCTTGTGAAAAGCTAAAGCCGTCCAAAATAGGAAGCTCGAATGCCGCTTGAATTGTACCCGCCGCGTTTTTGAACGTCGCGTACAATTTGGTATCTCGGCTAAAATATAAATTATCTGCCATAGTTTATCTCCTATGCTTGAAAAGACTTGGACGTGAACGTTTGTTCGTGCCAGTATTTTCTAATATCGAACCTCTAAAAGTATTTCACCTACTCCTAAAGGCTCTAGCACCCCCTCGTCAGTATCAATACTAAGGATGGTGATTTGTTGTGTATACTGAACATTTCCTTGACGATCAGTATACTGTAAACGTGAATTATCTTCTACTACACTTTCTACATCTTCGAGTAGTTTATCGAGAGCATCTACTGCGTCTTCTTCTCGAACGTAGATACGAATTGTTACACTTAAAAAGCGGTCTTTATATCCGCCTCCTTGATAGTCTCGAGTTTCAGAGCCTGCGTTTAAATGAATTGCAGGAAAATCTTCAACTTCATCCCAAAATTTTAAACGAGGGGACACATTGCCATAAACATTACTTAAAAAATCCCCGGTTCCGTTTATGTCTTTAAATTTAGTTACGAGAGCATCAACTATAGACTGTCGACGAGTTGTATATAATCTATTACTCATTATACTCTCCTAGTATATAATCTTACTGTTACTAGTTGCGCTGCTATCTCTCTAATAGACCTATCAATAACTCTTCGAGGATCTCGATCTACGCTGCCTTGCCTGAACCCCGGTTCAAAAGTTTGGTAGGGATTTTTCATATAAGTATATCCTACGCTTGGAAATCCTTTTGTTGTAGGAACAACTTCTGTTACTCTCACTGAGCTAGCAAACCGACCTGTTCTATACTCTAGTCCAGGTCTACCCATATTTTTAGCTACAGTGTCTGGCAGTTGTCTATTAATTAGTTCTATAAATCTTAACAAAGAAATGGCGCTTCCACCGCCCCTTGTTGCTGATGTTCCACTTTTTCTACCTCCCCCTTTTTTCACTGCTGCTAAGGGAAGGGCACTATTTACAACTCTTCCAGATTTTCTTTTCTGAGACGAGGTAGCATTTCTTTTTGTGGCTTTAGGCTTTTTAACTTTAGTAACTTTTACGTTTTTACTTTTAGCTTTGCCAAGCTCTGTCATTACACTGTAGTTTACTTGCTTTACTTTGAACTCTTCTATAGAATCTGAACCTTTTATGCCTTGTATAGGTTCTTTACTTTGTAGTTTTTCAATAGCCATTTTCAGTTGCTTTCTAAATTCGGATTTTTCTCGTCCAGACATAAAACCTGTAGTCTGGTTTTCTACCCTACTTTGAGCAAATATAGCGTGACTATCCGTTTTGTCGTCTCTTACAAAGCCTATGTCAATGCCCAGAGCTTCAAAATTGTTTGCAACATTATCTTTTAAAATCTGCCTAGTATACTTTTCATTTATAGCGGTATCAATTGCATCCGCCACTCTAGACTCTAAAATTCCTTGCCCTTCTTCGTGCCCACCTTCAATAAGATCTGAGCCGAATTGAATTTCAGTATTTGTTTCCTCTAGATAATTTTCGTAAGTTTTTTGATCAAATCTTTTATTTACTTTATTAAGTTTTTTACCATAGTTAGCTTTTAAATACTCGTTTAAACTTAATACAAAACTATCTAATTCTGTTTTATATAACTTTTTTAACTTATCAAAATTATTATAGTTCTTATCTGTTCTCGGGTTTGTTTCCGTGGCAATAATTACTTTTAGAGAATATTGATTTCTTCGTATTATTACACCGCGAGTCTGTTTAAATGATTTTGCATTATTAGCACAAGCTGTGAGAATATTTCCTGCACCTTTGTACATAAAGTTTTGAATATCTTGAGAGTTAAACTCTTTCGATAACTTTCTAAACTCAAATTCTTTTTTTAGTGCTTCTACAAAACGATTTGCATTGAATGTAAAAGACATCTCTCGACCATCAGCTTCTTTTCTGTATTGCGAGCTGGACCCATAAAGTTCTTTATCAAGCTTAGTTAAGAATCTTATAAGACTTTGTCGACTCACGGATTAAGTTTATACAGATCAAGAACACGCTTGATGTGATCTGGAAAAGCAGGACTATTTCTCATACTGGACTCACCGGTTTCTCTGGTTGCGCCTGAAAGAGTTTGCCTGGTTTTATATTCGTCTTTTGCGTAGAAAGTAATTAAATCTACTACTGCTAGTTTAAGATCTAATGGAGTATCTTCATACCCCGCAGTATAAGTAACTTTTACAGAGTTTGGCCCTTCCGGCCAATCTT
>Ga0213863_10000268_pt1 | contig 41113 bp, 36 predicted proteins | sample PICome_8_FD_160128 | JGI IMG/M metagenome (GOLD analysis project Ga0213863, IMG submission 160128) | Coastal seawater microbial communities near Pivers Island, North Carolina, United States - PICO497 | ecosystem: Environmental > Aquatic > Marine > Coastal | place: USA: North Carolina... | reverse complement strand
ATGTCTTCCAGTTACTGATATGACCGCAAGCATCATAAGTGAAAAAACTGCTAATCCACTAATTAATGCAAATAAGGTTTCAATTTTATGTAGACCTCGATCCAGTTTACTTAGTAAACTTTTATCAATCAAAACAGATGAATTTGAAGCCATAATATTATCCTAAGATAGTTATCTGCCGCATATATTATGCGACAGATAATTTAATACAGTAGATTGGTTATTTACCAATCATACCTGTTAAAAGATCGTATAGCTCTTGAGCCGGAAGACCTTTTGCTGTGTTATCAGCAATCCAAGCTGCTGCAGCTGGTCCAGCTACTGCTTCTTTAAATGCTGCTAATTCATCAGCACCATAAGATATACTTTCAATACCTTTTGAAGTCAGTGTTGGACCCCAGGCGTCCATTGTCTTACCATTATATGTTGAAATATAATAATCTAAAGCCTCATCAATTGAGCCAAGAAGTGCATTTCGATTTGTATCTGATAGTGCAGCGAGCGCATCAGTATTTGCAACAACTGGGCAATTAACTGTTCCTGGGTTTAGATTAGTTGTCCACCATTTTCCAGTTTCAACTGTTCCAAAGGACATGTGCGCATGAGGAGCAAAAGCAACAGCTTTTACAACTCCACCATCAAGGGCCTGACGAACTTCAGTCGCTGACATAGACGTTGGAACAGCATCAACTGCAGCCATTGCTTTACCTATACCACCTGTAGCTCGTACAGTGAGGCCCTTATAATCTGCTAGCGTTTTTGGTGCATCACCAACACCAACAAGGTTATATTGTGGTAAAGGTGATGGCATTAATAATGTTGCATTCCACCTTGAAAGATCTTTTTGAACAGCTGGATGTGAATAAATCGCTTGGCTGACTTTGCGTTCTTCTTCAAGTGAGGACACACCTAGGAAAGGTAATTCTAAAACTGTAATTGATGGATTTTTATCGCGATGATATCCTGCACAAAATTGGGCCATTTCAAATGCACCGATTGAAATACCATCCAAGTTTTCTTTATTCTTAGATAACCCACCGTAAGAAATATTTAGTTTCATCTCACCATTAGTTTTCTCTGAGACTAATTCTGCTAATTTTTCAACATGTTCAGTAAAGGCGCGACGTTTACCCCAAAGGGATACATTCCAAGTTGTTTCAGCTATTGCTTCACCAGTAAATGATGCTGCTACAACAGCAATAACACCTACTTTAAAAATATTTTTCATAAGTCCCTCCAAGAACGATTAATTTTATAATTATAGTAATAAAACATCTTAAAGGCATATGGATGTCAAATGAAATTATCATTTCTTAGGCATATAAAAGTGATTTAAAAATAATATATTTAATTATTATTACAAGAATTTGTATAATTGAGGTGGTTATTAAATATCTAATTCATCCATCATTAAAACCGCATTAGCAACTTCAGAACCTTTTTTTGAAAAATGCTTTGTATAGAATTCGATATGTTCTGGAGTTTCTTGAAATTCATGGGGCGTCAAAGACACAGAATATACTGGAACACCTGTATCCATTCCCGCTCTAACAATTCCATCTAGTACCGCTTGGGCTACAAATTCATGACGGTAGATACCACCATTAACAACTAAAGCTGCGCAAATAATACCATCATAATTACCAGTATCTGCTAATTTTTTTGCTACCATAGGCATTTCAAGAGCCCCTGGAACATGAACTTCTTTTAAATCATATTTACGATTCTTGTTATGCATTTCATTTTCAAATCCTACTTGAATCTGATCAACGATATCAGCATGCCAACGTGCTTTTATCATCGCAATTTTAAGGGGTCTTGTCATTTTGGGTCTCCTCTTCTTAGACAAAGCCCCAGAGCGTTAGAAGTGAAGAATTAATCCACCCCCCCTTCTCTATCATCCAGACTATAACTGTCGGCGTAGGAATTTCACCTAACTCTGCTGACCTCTTAAAATAAGAGCGCTCGCGGGCTATTACCGCCGGTGGGGAATTACACCCCGCCCTGAGAATTATTCAAATATAAACATGAAAATTAACAACGTCCAGATGGATTCAACGCTAGAAAAGAATTAAAAAAACAGTTATTCAAAAAAAATGTACAGTTCACTTAAAATTACCCGCCCTGATGATTGGCATCTGCATTTGAGAGATGGAGATATGTTAAGAGGTATATTACCTGAAACAACAAGACATTTTGGGCGCGCTATTATAATGCCAAATCTTGTTCCACCTGTAATTACTTCCAATGATGCAAAAAGATATCGTGAAAGAATTTTGGCAGCTTGCCCTCATGGAAGTGATTTTAAACCATTAATGACTTTATACTTAACTGATAAAACTGACCCAAATGACGTTGCTTTAGCTTTTTCAGATGGATTAATTAACGCAGTAAAATATTATCCAGCGGGTGCAACAACAAATTCAGATAGCGGGGTAACTAACATAAAGAATGTTATGCCTGTTTTGGAAAAAATGGCAGAAATTGGCCTTACACTTTGTATTCATGGTGAAGTAACAGATCCTAATGTTGATATCTTTGATCGAGAAGCAGTGTTTATTGATAAAATTCTACATCCACTACGATTAGATCTACCCGAATTAAAGACTACATCAGAACATATTACCACCAAAAATGGTGTAGAATATGTAAAAAGCCAGCCTAAGAACCATGCTGCATCAATCACAACTCATCACTTAATAATAAATAGAAATCATTTATTAGTTGGAGGCATCAAGCCTCACTATTATTGCCTGCCTGTTGCGAAGCGAGAAGAGCATAGATTAGCAGTTCGAAACGCTGCAACCTCTGGAGACGGTCGTTTCTTTTTAGGTACAGATAGCGCACCCCACACGGATCCAAATAAAGAGTCAGGGTGTGGCTGTGCTGGATGTTTTACCGCCACAAATACAATGTCTTTGTTAGCTCATGTATTTGATGAAGATGATGCATTGGAAAATTTAGAAAAATTTACATCACTTAATGGGCCAAAACATTATGGCCTAAAACCAAACAATGGTACAATCACGCTAGAAAAATCTAGCACACCTGTATGCTTTCCAAGAAAAATAGAAACAATGGATGGCCCTGTTTCAGTATTTGATCCCGGGCAAGAAATATTTTGGAATGTCAAATCTAATTAAATCTTATAACAAAATTGTTCAATTTTCATTTTGAAAAATATACTTATCCACAGGATATCCAGATAGAATATTAAAATCATTTGTGTCATAATAATCTACAACAAAAACTTTATTTCAAGATAAGCGGGTGAATTAATGAATGAGATTAGTCCTTTAGGCAATTCACAAACCTCTGAAGAAGTAGAATCAAATCTACAGCCTCATAATATCGAAGCAGAACAGGCTCTCTTAGGTGCTCTCTTAGTAAACAATGATGTATATGATAAAATTGCTTCTATTGTTAAAGATATACACTTCTTCGATCCGGTACACGCACGCATCTTTGAAACAATCGCAAATCGAATACAAAAAAATGCATTGGCTTCTCCTGTTACAATCAAGGCATTTTTTGAAGATGACGACGGACTAAATGAATTGGGTGGACCATCTTATTTAGCCCGCTTAGCTGGCGCTTCAGTATCAGTCTTTGCCGCACGCGATTATGCGCAAATGATTTATGATATGGCTATCAGACGTGATCTAATGGCTATAGGAGAAGATATTGCAGATAAAGCTAGATTAATCGATATTTCATCCGAACCTGCTGAACAAATTGTTGAAGCAGAACAAAAACTTTATGCACTTTCAGAACAAGGCCAAGTTGATAGTGGGTTTCAATCATTTCTAAAAGCAGTCACTGACGCGGTTAACATGGCCAATCAAGCGTATCAACGTGATGGAGGAATGGCTGGCATATCAACTGGATTAACAGATATGGATAAAAAACTGGGAGGTCTTCACCCTTCTGATTTACTTATACTGGCTGGACGTCCATCAATGGGTAAGACATCTTTGGCAACCAACATAGCCTTCAATATAGCTAAATCTTTTAAAAAAGGACAACGACATGATGGTACCGAAGGTGCAGTTGAAGGTGGTGTTGTAGGATTCTATTCACTTGAAATGTCTGCAGAACAACTTGCAGGTAGAATTTTATCTGAAGCTTCTGAAGTTCCGTCAACTCAAATTAGATCAGGTGACATGACTGAGTCTGAATTTCGCCGCTTTGTTGAGGCAGCAAAACAATTAGAAAATTGTCCTTTATACATTGATGATACACCAGCACTGCCAATTAGCCAATTAGCTGCTCGAGCAAGAAGATTAAAGCGAACCCATGGCCTTGATGTATTAATAATTGACTACCTTCAGCTTGTACGTCCAGCATCTGCCAAAGATAATCGCGTAAATGAAGTCTCAGAGATTACTCAAGGCATGAAAGCTATTGCAAAAGAATTAGACATTCCGGTTATAGCGCTTTCACAATTATCTCGTGCAGTGGAGTCCAGAGAAGATAAGAGGCCCCAATTATCAGATTTACGTGAATCTGGATCAATTGAACAAGATGCAGATGTTGTCATGTTTGTGTATAGAGAAGAGTACTACAAAGAACGTGAAAAGCCAGGCGATCATGAGGCAGAAAAAATGATGTTGTGGCAGGAAGAAATGGAAGCTTTACATGGTAAAGCTGAAATAATTATAGGCAAGCAACGTCATGGACCAATTGGAACTGTTGATCTCTCTTTTGAGGGCCAATTCACACGTTTTGGAAATCTAGTAAAGCCTTGGCAATCTAACAATCAAGATCAAGATTTCTAGGTAAAAAGTTATTTATAAAATCTAAAGAAAAGCAAAGTTATCTACTTTTTCTTGCTCCTCTACCGAGAGCCTTAACATAACGACCTTCTTGGTGTTTGTTTAATTTTGTTACTTTCTTTTCTTTTTTATCAGCATAAGGATTTTTATCCGATTGAGAGCGCATAAATATCCTTATTGGCGTTCCAGGCATACTAAAGTCTTCCCTTAAACCATTTACAAGATATCTATTATAACTGGTTGGCAATAGCTCAGGGTGACTACACATAACTACAAAGCTTGGTGGCCGGGCTTTAACTTGCGTCATATAGCGTAATCTAATGCGGCGCCCACCAGGCGCAGGTGGTGGATGCGCATCTGTCATATCCATCAACCAACGATTACATTGAGATGTTGATAAGCGTTTATTCCAAACTTTATGAGCACTTAAAATTGCAGAATGTAACCTATCTAGTCCTCGACCTGTTTTTGCTGAAATTGTTACTAATGGTGCACCCCTCAATTGAGGCAATAAACGGGTAAACTTTTCACGAATATCTTTTAATTTTTCTTGTTTTTCATTTTCTACATCCCACTTATTTACAGCGACAACAACCGCACGACCTTCACGTTCAGCTAAATCAGCAATACGTAAATCTTGTTGTTCAAATGGGATAGCTGCATCTAAAAGAACAACAACAACTTCTGAAAACTTTACAGCTCGCAAACCATCCGAGACTGAAAGTTTTTCAAGTTTTTCTTGAACTTTTGCTTTTTTTCTTATTCCAGCTGTATCCCATAAACGCATAGGTACATCAGCCCAATCATGATTAATAGAAATACTATCCCTGGTAATTCCGGCTTCTGGTCCCGTTAACATTCTCTCATGACCTATAATTTGGTTAATCAGAGTAGATTTACCGGCATTTGGTCTGCCTATAATTGAAATTTGCAATGGTCTATCAGAAGAATACGTGATCTCTAATCCACTATCATCATCACCTAAATCTTCTATATCAACATTAATTTCAGGCTCTAAAATGTCTTTATCTTCTTCAAATTCTTTTGCTATTGGCATAAGCACATGTTGAAGGTCAATCATTCCCTCTCCATGCTCACCCGAAAGACGCACAGGTTCCCCTAAACCAAGACTAAATGCATCAAAAAAACCTACTTCTCCTGCATTTCCTTCAGCTTTATTTGCAACTAAAATAACCCTTGCAGATTTCTTTCTTAAAATCTCTGCAAATACTCTATCTGCTGGCAGAACACCCGCTCTTGCATCCATCATAAAGATGCAAACATCTGCCATATCAACAGCCCGTTCTGTTAACATACGCATCCTACCCTGAAGGCTTTCATCCGTGGCTTCTTCTAATCCTGCAGTATCAATGGCCGTAAACTTTACAGGTCCAATTTTAGCATCACCTTCACGTAAATCGCGTGTAACACCAGGCTGGTTATCCACCAAAGCCAGTCGTCTGCCAACTAGACGATTAAAAAGTGTAGATTTTCCTACATTTGGTCGTCCTACAAGTGCGACGGTAAAAGTCATTTTTTTGGCCTTTTATGAAAATGTAATCAAATTATTTAAATACATTACTAACTATGTGTGCCTTTAACCAATAAAATCCCTATTGGAAAGCTATGAGTTTGCCCGCACGAGATAGAATATACATCCGCTCATTTGCTATTGCCAATTGTGAAGCCGCGCCGCCTCGTAGAGGAATTAAATTTAGCAATTCACCAGTCTCTGGATCAAATACACGTATTTTTTTATCAGTACCAGCAACATATAGCTTGTTACCTGCTAAAACAGGGCTAAAATGACCAAATTTTCCAGTGGATCTTTTTGGATTTTTATAAATTGGTAAATCATAAGTCCAAACTTCAGCACCATTTTTACGATCTAATCGCTTTAATTTTTGCTGGTCAGTTAAAACAAACAGAGCATTATTTGATATCCAGACTGGGCCAATTGCACCTTCTTTTTTCGTCCATACCCTCATTCCAGATTTAATATCTATTGCAGCTAATCGACCAGAATTGGTTCCAGCGTAAACTGTTTTTCCAACAATCACTGGGTCACCCGAAACTGCTTTTACATATCCGTTTGCAGACCCAACACGTTTGCCATTTATGACTTGGCTCCATGATTGAAGCCCGCTGTCTAAAGAAACAGCAAGTACTTCTCCAGAAGTAAATGGAAGAACTACCAGATTCCCACTTATAGCGGGGGTTCCAGCGCCTAAGATACCCGCACCAGTGGTGTTTGATTCTTGTGTCCAAACAACTCGTCCATTTTGTGCGTTTAGCGCTATAGCTTGACTTCCACCAGTCATAACAACAATCATTCCATTAGAATATGTTGGAGGAGCTGAAATCGAACCCTGAACATCATGTCTCCACAAAATGCCTCCTGTCATTGCATCTAATAAGACTACTTCTCCTGCTCCAGTTGATACTGCTAAACTGTCATTTGAATAGGCAAGACCACCCCCAGAAATTTTATCTTTTGGGCTTTTTGTAGAAGTCAAATCAGCAGTCCATACTTTACCACCTTTTGTATCAAATGCAGTAACACCAAAATTTGAGTCCAAGGTAAAGATACGGTTTTTTGCAATAATTGGATCTGCAGCAAGTCTTTGACGCTTCTTATTTCCAACACCTATTTTTTCTGACCAGATTTCAACAGGTAAACGAGATAAAGCAGGATGCTCGATATAATGACTTTGGCTACCGTTACGATGTGTCCAGTTATTATTTATTTTAACTTTTGAAAGAGTTAAGTCTTTACTGGCTAATACTGGCGCATCAATTGATGACCTTAGATCTAATCTAACACCTGGAACAATATCTTCTTTTTCACCGCATCCAGTTAAAAATAGTAAACCTAAAAGAGTTAACGCTTTGACTTTACTTAACATGACATTTAATCCTCAAGCAGAATATAGGGTCTAGGTTATATGTATATTTTAGATTTAAAAATACAAAATAACTTAATTAGCTAATTTACCCCCAAGAGCTAAAATCATTTGTTGACTTCTAGCAATTAAAGCTTGTGAAACATCCGCCTCTTCAATCAATTTAGTAAATATTTCAATCGCTTTATCATTGTTACCCATGTCTATATGAGCAATTGCTTTTTGTTCCATTGCAATAACTCTAAAAGCATTGCCAGGCGTTGCGATAGCATCAAGAGCATCTAGTCTAGCTTTATCTTCCATTTTATTTCCACGAAGCATGATCGCCTTTAGTATTGCAACTTGTGCATAAATATCATTTCCAGTGCTCATTGAATCATAAATCAATAAAGCTCCATCTTCATCATTTTGCTCCAATAGCACCCCAGCACGATGTAATTTCGCAATTGGAGCTTCAGCTCCTCCATTTTCTGCGATCGATGCAAGCTCTGAAGCTCGTAAACTTGCATCATCTTGGTTAAGTGCTGCAATTAAGGCATCACCTCTTGCAGATGCTGCACTTGCTTTTGCAGATTTTTGATATTCTAAAAATCCGGCACCACCAACTAAACTGCATATTATTACTACAGGTATCCAGCCATATTTTTTATATAATGCAAATAATTTATCTTTGCGTACTTCTTCTGATACTTCTTCGATAAAACCGTCTGTGTTACTCACTTGAGAGCCTCCAAATACTATTATTATTTTCCATTTAAACTGAATGTAGCATCAATGCCAGTCAGTTCAGGATTTTTTTGGTTTATATGTGTGTTCATCAGCTGGAAAACTACGCTCACGCACTTCAGTTGAGTATCTTTGAATTGCATCAATCATCATTTCTTCCATATTTCCATATCTTTTGACAAAAGTTGGTACGCGTGGGAACAATCCAATCATATCTTCAAATACTAAAATCTGGCCATCACAGTGTGCAGATGCACCTATTCCAATAGTGGGTATTCCAATAGTATTTGTTATTTTTTGTGCTAACTCTTCCGCAACGCCTTCTACAACAACAGAAAATGCTCCAGCAGTTTCAACAGCTTTTGCATCTAACATTACCGCTTGCCAAGTATCTTCATCTCGAACGGCTTTAAAACCTCCGGTTGTATTCATTTGTTGAGGCATTAATCCTATATGCGCCATAACGGGTATTCCACGTGCGGATAGATGCTGTATTGTTGAAGCCATTTCTTGACCACCCTCTAGCTTTACTGCAGTACATCCTGTTTCTTTTATGATTCTACTTGCATTACGAAAAGCTACTTCTGGGCTTTCTTCATAACTTCCAAAAGGCATATCAACTACTACTAATGCTTTTTTTGCTCCTCGAACAACTGCTTGTCCATGCATAATCATATGTTCAATTGTTACACCTAAAGTGTTTGGCATACCGTGGATAACCATTCCCAAGCTATCACCGACTAAAATCATATCAGCTTCAGCATCAACTAAATGCGCAACATGAGCTGTGTAAGCTGTCAGACAAACAAGTGGTGCACTTCCTTTTTGGGCCCGAAAATTAGGAACTGTCATGACTTTACGCTCATTCAGCTTATCAATTGAGCGTCTATTCTCTACTACACCTATCTTTTTTGAAATTGTAGACATTATGATATATTCCCATGCACACTCTCTAGTCTTATTCATTAAAACATTATTTATAGAATTACGAGACTGAATAGTGATAAGCCATTATAATAAATTTTCATTTAAGCTAGTAAATTCAACTTCTAGCTCTAGTTGTAAGAGAAGTAATTAAAGCGTAAAGAGTGCAAGAATCTAGATTTATTATATATTTCAATAAATTGACTACTAATATCGGAGTTTATTATGCGTATTTCATCAATAATTATAGCAATCATAGTTTGCGCAGGAATTGCAGGTTTTATATTTAGAAATGATCTTAATGCGTCACTAAATAATCCAAATAATGTTACAGGTGAAATTGTAAAAACAACTCCTGAAATAAATGATGAAAATGCTCAAAATCTGAAAGCTGTGTCTGTCTTAGTTCAAAGATCAAATGAACAAGAAGTGACAAATGGAATTCTTCTACGTGGGCAAACAGAAGCATTTAAATCTGTTCAAGTAAAAGCAGAAACTTCAGGCTCAGTTATTTCTCAACCAATACGCAAAGGTACATTTGTAAAAAATGGTGAATTACTTTGTGAACTCGAAGTAGGTACAAAATCAGATGTACTCGCAGAAGCTAAAGAAGCCTTAGCTCTTTCAATTGATGAATTAGACGCCTCTATTCACCAATACGAATTGCGTGTTCAAGCTGCAGAGCGCCAAAGATCTTTATTAAAGCGTGGTGTTGGCACTGAAGCTGCTGTTGAAGCAGCTGAACTTTCAGCATCTAGTGCAGAAACACAATCACTAAGTAAGCGTCAAGCTGTAGCAAATGTTGAAGCAAGGATAAACCGAGCTACGACTGATCTAAGTAATACAAAGATTATTGCTCCATTTGATGGTTTGTTAGAATCTGATACTGCAGAATATGGTGATTTCATGCAAACAGGAGCTCCGTGTGGAACTTTATTAGCACTAAACCCAATTAAACTGATCGGTTACGCCACAGAAACTCAAGTATCCAAAATTGAAGTTGGAACAACTGCAGGAGCGCGTTTAATTAGCGGCAATAATGTATCTGGGACAGTAAGCTTTATTTCAAGGTCAGCAGATCCTACTACACGTACTTTTCTTGTTGAAACAACTGTATCTAATGATGGTTATGAAATTCGGGAAGGATCTACAGCCGACATATACATATCACTTGCCGGTGTAAAAGGTCATTTACTTCCACAATCATCATTGACATTAAATAGTGCTGGAAAGCTCGGCGTGAGAGTTGCCATAAATAATAAAGCTAAATTTATTCCAATAGAAATTATAAGAGACGCAGAAGAAGGCATTTGGGTTACAGGTCTTCCTAATTCAGCGGAAGTAATTGTTGTTGGGCAAGAATACGTAACAGATAATTCAAATATTAAAGTTTCTTATAAGGCTTCAGAATAATGACTGGCATGATTGACTGGGCAACCGATAGAGCTCGAATGATTTTAGTATTTGTGGCAATGTCTCTAGCTGCAGGTATTTTAGCTTATACAGGCCTACCAAAAGAGGGTGAGCCAGATATTGATATACCTGCGTTATTTGTTTCAGTGCCTTTTCCGGGAATATCTGCTGAAGACAGTGAAAAATTAATTGTAAAACCACTTGAAAACAAACTTCGTGACATAAATGGCTTGAAAACCATGTCCTCAACAGCCTCAGAAGGATATGGTGGTGTCGCGCTTGAATTTGAATTTGGATGGAATAAATCAGCAACAATAGCTGATGTACGCGACAAAGCTAATCAAGCTCAAGCGGAATTCCCAGATGGTGCTGATCAATACTCAATAAATGAAATCAATTTTTCAAGATTTCCAATATTAGTTGTTTCAATGTCTGGTCAGTTGCCCGAAAGAACAATGACTAGGGTAGCAAAAAACCTTCAGGATAGAATTGAATCCATGACTGAGGTTCTAGAAGTTGGATTAGCTGGCCAGCGTGACGAAATGTTAGAAGTTTTGATCGATCCATTAAAATTAGAAGCATATAATGTGACTGCCGGTGAGTTGATAAATGTAGTAACTAATAACAATCTTTTAATAGCAGCTGGTGAGATAGAAAATGATGCGGGTGCATTTGCTATTAAAATACCTTCATCGTTTAACGAACCTAAAGATGTTTATAATTTGCCAGTAAAAGTTAATGGCAACAGAGTTATCACACTTGAAGATCTAGCTGATATTAGACTTACCTTCGAAGATCGAGTTGGTACCGCAAGATTTAATGGTGAGACAACCGTTACTTTGCAGATAATTAAACGAAAGGGTGTAAATTTAATTAGCACGGTTAGTTTGGTAAAAGAAAAAGTAGAGCAAATTGTATCAGAATGGGAACCAGAACTAAGAGACGCCATAACAATCGATTATTCATCTGATCAATCAAGACAAGTATCTGACATGGTTAGTCAACTTGAAGGTTCAGTTTTAACAGCAATTGCGTTAGTTATGATTGTTGTTTTAGCTGCACTGGGAATTCGATCAGCTTTGCTCGTTGGCTTTGCTATTCCCACTTCTTTTCTTCTTGCTTTTGCTCTTATGGGAATATCTGGGATAACAATCTCTAATATGGTGATGTTTGGACTCATATTGGCTGTGGGAATGTTAGTTGATGGGGCGATAGTTGTAGTCGAGTACGCTGATAAGCGGATTGCTGAAGGTACTGGCCCAATGGAAGCATATGGCTCAGCTGCAAAAAGAATGTTTTGGCCAATAGTTTCCTCAACAGCAACTACATTATGTGCATTTTTACCTATGTTATTTTGGCCGGGTGTACCTGGTGAATTTATGAGAATGTTACCAATTACACTAATATATGTATTGTCAGCGTCTTTGCTTGTTGCACTTATTTACCTACCAGTCATTGGTGGTGTAGCAGGAAGATTAACGCGGACTTTGGAAAACATATCTGATCAATTGAGGAATAACTCAAAACTCATAGTCCGTTTATTGCTAGTAATTTTGTCAGTTGCAATTATTTTTTCTGGAGTTATTCAACTCGTTAATGGCATAGCAATTATTGGGGCAATATTATTTTTTGTTGGATGCATGGCTACATCGGCAACAACAAGTTCTTTAAAATCAATATCTGATAACACTAAATCATCAAAACCAAATATATATGCTCGCTTTATTACTTTTATAGTTAATAAATGGTACATGCCAGCTGTAATAGTAGGGCTTACAATATTTTTGTTGATCACAATTTTCTCAGTTTTTGGAAAAAATAATAATGGAGTTGAATTTTTTGTTACCACTGAACCTGAGAATGCGATCGTTTATGTTCGTGCACGTGGCAATTTATCCCTAAATGAAAAAGATATTTTAGTAGAAAACGTAGAAGGTTTAATTAAAGATATTGATGGTATCCAAAGTGCGTTTGCATTTGCAGGTGATGGAGGATTGGATAATAATACAGGCGGCGCAACAGCTCCACTGGATACTATAGGACAAATTCAAATAGAAACTACACCTTGGGAAGCACGGCAAGGCTCTCCATCTGGTTTTGATATACTCAAAGCAGTTGAGGAAAGAATAGCGGATGTTCCTGGTGTTCAAGTTGAAATATTAGAACTTGCTCAGGGTCCTGCATCAGGCAAACCTTTAACTCTTAGAGTGAAAGGATCAAACTTTGATGACCTAAAAATAGCGGCGGGTATTATCCGCAATCATTATGAAACAATTGATGGTCCTGTTAAAATTGAAGATACAAGGCCTCTTCCAGGAATAGATTGGCAAGTAGACGTCGATGTTGAAAAGGCAGGTCGATATAAAGCTGATGTTGCGCAAGTTGGCGCTATGGTCCAACTCGTTACCCGTGGCTTAAAACTTGGGGATATGACTGTAGATACGTCTGACGAGGATATTGATATTCGTGTCCGTCTTCCTAAAAAAGATAGGTTACTATCAACCTTAGAAACATTACGTGTAAGGACTAACTCAGGTCTTGTCCCAATTTCAAACTTCATTACTCTAAAGCCTGTTGAAAAACTTGGTCAAATTGATCGAGCTGATAGCAAGAGATATTTCGATATAAAAGCTGATGTCGCTGAGGGAGTTAATGCAACAGAAAAGATTGCCGAAATCACAAAATGGCTGGAAGAAGAACAGCGCTTACCAAACGGAATTGAATGGGAATGGAAAGGTGATCAAGAAGATCAAGCTGAAAGCTCAGCTTTTCTCGGAAAAGCATTTCTTGGTGCTCTCGGTTTAATGTTTGTAATTTTATTAGCCCAATTTAACTCATTTTATAATTCAGTTCTTGTTTTAGTTGCAGTCGTTCTTTCAACTGCAGGGGTTTTAATTGGTATGCTTGTTATGAACCAAGCTTTTAGTGTGATTATGACAGGAACAGGAATTGTGGCACTAGCAGGAATTGTTGTTAATAATAATATTGTTTTAATTGATACTTACCAAGAATACTCCAAGAAAATGACAGCTCTTGAAGCAATTTCGAAAACAGCACAGGCTAGAATTCGTCCTGTTCTTTTAACAACCATTACAACTATGGCTGGTTTAACTCCTATGATGCTAGGTATATCAATTGATTTTATAAATGGTGGCTATTTTATTGATCAGCCAACAGCTTTGTGGTGGAAACAATTGGCAACAGCTGTCGTATTTGGCCTTGGTATTGCAACTCTTCTAACCCTTGTTCTAACACCTTCATTATTAGCGTTAAGAATTTGGATCAGTAAAGGAGCATATGCAGGATTAACAAAAGTATTTAAGCTTCAAACCATTACTATTAAACAAGGTTAATTTTCATGCAGAAACTGGATTTTACATAGCCAGTTCTGCCTCTGACTCCTGAATCTGCCACATTTTTGTGTAACGACCATTTAGATTTAACAATTCATCATGTGTACCTTTTTCAACAATAACGCCTTTCTCTAAAACAACAATCTGATCTGCATCTACAACAGTTGAAAGTCTGTGAGCTATCGTAATAACAGATCTACCAGAACCTAAACCTCTTAAACTTTCTTGGATATTTCTTTCTGTTTCAGTATCCAAAGCCGAGGTTGCTTCGTCTAAAACTAATATTGGTGGATTTTTCAATAATGTACGAGCAATTCCTACTCTTTGCTTTTCACCTCCAGATAACTTTAATCCTCTTTCACCAACCGTTGTATTATATCCATCAGTCAAACTGATTATAAAATCATGAATTTTTGCTGACTTAGCTGCTGCTACAATGTCATCATTGGATGCATCTTCGCGACCGTAAGCAATATTGTATCCAATTGTATCATTGAATAGGACAGTATCTTGAGGAACAATTCCTATAGAATTATGTACTGATGCTTGGGTTACATCCCTAATATCTTGTCCATCAATCCTAATGCTACCATTATTTACGTCATAAAATCTAAAAATAAGACGACCAATAGTTGACTTTCCAGAACCAGATGGGCCAACAATTGCAACAGTTTCACCCTTATTTATTGTTAATGATAAATTAGATAAAATGGCACGTTCTTGGTCATATCCAAATGAAATATTATCAAATTCAATTTGGCCACCTTTTATAATTAAATCACTTGCATTTTTAGTATCTGTGACTTCTTCTGGTTGACCTAGAAGGTCAAACATCTCACCCATATCTACTAATGCTTGCCTTATCTCACGGTAAACTGTTCCAAGGAACCCCAACGGCATCGTAATTTGAATCATGTAAGCATTTGCCATAACAAAGTCACCAACACTAAATTCGCCTCGCTGAACACCCATTGCAGCCATTATCATTACAGCAATCAGTCCCGAAGTGATAAGAAGTGTTTGACCAAAATTTAAAAATGCTAATGAGTAACTAGTTTTTAAAGCGGCAGCTTCATAACCCCTCATGCTCTCATCATATCTTAAAGCTTCTCTCTCTTCTGCACCAAAATATTTTACTGTTTCAAAATTTAACAAACTATCAATTGCTTTTTGATTAGCATCAGTATCTTTGTCATTCATTTCCTTACGTACTTTTACACGCCATTCTGTAACAGAAAAAGTAAACCAAATATAAAGTACAATCGTGACCAAAACGATTGCCATATATGCAAAACCAAATTCTAGGTAAAAAATACCAGCAACAATTAGTAATTTGAGTATTAGTGGTCCAATGGAAAAGAGCATAAATCTTAACAGAAACTCAACGCCCTTAACACCACGCTCCATTACTCTGCTTAATCCACCAGTCTTTCTTGTAATGTGGTATCTGAGAGATAAACGGTGCATATGTCGAAAAGTTTCTAAAGCTAATTGGCGCAATGCTCGTTGGCCAACTCGTGCAAATATTACATCTCTTAGTTGGCTAAACCCAACTGATAAAATTCGCATCACACCATAAGCAACAACCATTCCAAGGGCACCCGCAGTAAGCATAAAGATTGTTTGGTTCTCTTCGGCACCTGGTGCGAGAGCATCAACCGATACACCGTAAAAGTATGGAGCAAGTACACCAAGAATCTCTCCCAGAATTAATGCTAGCATTGCTAGAACAACCCTAAATTGTATATCTTTTCGAGATTTTGGCCATAAGTAAGGTAAAACGGCTTTAATTACATTTATTGCCTGACCACGTTTCAGACTTACCGATGAAGTAGTTGGTCTCAATTCATTATATCTCCCTGAAGACATAACATAGTATCATGCATCAACCTTGACCAGTATATTCGTTGTTAATTTATTAAATATTACTTTTCAGGGATCTGAAATACTTGCCCTGGATAAATTAAATCAGGATCTTTAATAGAGTCACGGTTAGCTTCAAATATCTGTACATATCGCATGCCAAAGCCATACTTCAATTCTGCAAGCTTCCACAGTGTAAATCCAGGCTGAATTGTAGCTTGACCATTTTCCATCTCCAATATTACACGCTGGAAGGGGCTTTCCACTCGATCTACAACTTCACCTTCTTCATTTAGTGCATCTACTCTTAATGTATAAATACCTTCTTCTATGTTAGGGATCTCAAAATTCCATTTGCCATTATTAACTTCACCTAAAACAACAGGCTCATTATCTACATAAATGCGAACCGTTTGTTCAGATGCAGCTCTGCCAGCAAGGACCACATCACCGCTTGCCGTATAGTTAATTGTATCTAATGAAAGAGATTGTATCTGTGGAGCTGCCTCATTTTGATCTTGAACAATAATTTCACCACTCGTTTCAGCAATAACAATTTTTGGGCTTTTATTTTCTGTCTCTTTGTTTGGAATTACTAATACAGTATCTTTTGATTTCATACTATTATCATTAGCATCTTCTAATTGCAGCTCTAAAGGTTTCTCACCTGTTGGAATTGTTGTTAATATTGCAAAAGTACCTGAACCATCCGCTTCAACAACTTCAAGCTCTTTTCCATCCACCAATAATCTTACTTCGCTATTGGGTTTTGCAGAACCTGCGATTATGGCAGATCCATCCTCTTCAACTCTAACTAAATCAAATTTTGGATTGCTCTCATCCAAGTCATCTACTTCAGAAGTTTTATCCTTTTCAACTATTGCTGCTTTATCCTCTTCAACTACTACAGCGTTGTCCTCTTTAACTTCAGCTGCTTTATCCTCTTCAACTACTACAGCCTTGTCCTCTTCAACTTCAGCTGCTTTATCCTCTTCAACTACTACAGCCTTGTCCTCTTCAACTTCAGCTGCTTTATCCTCTTCAACTACTACAGCCTTGTCCTCTTCAACTTCAGCTGCTTTATCCTCTTCAACTGTAGTGACTGTATCTGTAACTTTTTTTTCATTGATTATTACTTCTTGAGGAATTTGTTTTACTTGTGATGAGATTTTTTCATCAGAAGTCTCCATTACAATAAAAAACACCGCAAGAATTGCAAAAGCTGCTGCAAAGGAAAGAATAACTTTATCTTCAGAGCTATTACCAAATCTCTTTTTTACACGTGATGATTTCTCTAATTTGAGAATCTCAGTTTTTTTTGCACTCATTATATTTTGCCCCCTTGGCGGTACATACTAATAGTTGTAAGTATTACTAATGAATTTACAACGCAAAAAATCTATATGTGTCTATTGCGCACACCGTGATGGAGCAAAGCCAAGCTATTTACAAGCAGCCCAAGATACTGGTGAAATGATAGCCCGTCATAACATGCGTTTAGTTTATGGGGCAGGAAGCGTTGGCTTAATGGGAAAAGTGGCAAATTCTGCTCAATCAGGCAATGCAGAAGTTTTTGGCGTTATACCAGAACATTTACTAGAACTAGAGATTGGCAAAGATGACATAGACAGTTTTATAGTAACTGAAAATATGCATGAGCGAAAAAAAATTATGGTATTGAACTCAGATGCTTTTATTCTTTTGCCAGGTGGTTTTGGGAGCTTAGATGAATTTTTTGAGTTAATAACATGGCGCCAATTAGGGTTACACAACAAACCTTGCTTTATTTTTAATGTAAATGGGTATTGGAACCCACTCTTAAAATTAATTGATAATCAAATATCAGAGGGATTTGTTTTGTCCAATAATAAAAGCTTTTTCTCTGTTGTGGAGAGTATTGATGAGCTTGAAACTAAATTAATTCAATCTCTCTCTTGACGTATTGAATAGTATGAATAAATTCCTAAAGCTGTCCAAATTAAACTGAATGCTATCAGATGCACCCTACCTACCGGCTCCATGAAAAAAAGTGTGGCCAACAAAAACTGTAAAGATGGGTTTACATATTGAACCAATCCAACTGTTGCCAACTTTAATCTTTCCATCGCAAATGCCATTAAAATTAAGGGTACACCGGTCAAGATACCAGTAAACATTAGGGCAATACTCACTTTAATATCACTTCCAAAGAAACCGCCATCTCGACCCACAATTCCTTGCCATCCAAAAAAATGTGTTCCTACCAACCATATTAATGCTAACGGAAGTAAAAAAACTACTTCCCAAAAAACAGACCTCATAGGTCCAATAGTTAATGGCTTTTTTATTAATCCATATAGTCCAAATGTAATAGCTAAGCTTATAGCTATATATGGAAATTCCCCAACACCAAAACTTAATAAAATTACTGCAATAACTGCTAAACTGATTGCAAACCATTGAGATAAGCTCAATCTTTCACCTAAAAAAATCGCTCCAAATGCAACAGCTACTAAAGGAAAAATATAATAGCCTAAACTTGATTGAGCCACTTTTCCTATTTGAACTGCATAAATGAAGAAAAACCAATTGATACTTATAAAAATAGCAGCAAAGCATACACGCAATGATGCTTCCTTCGGAATTATTATCAATTTCCTTCTTGCTAATAATATAACGCCAATAAATACAGCAGTCCAAATGGTTCGATGTGAAAGGACTTCTAATGGTGGCACCTGTGAAATATAATTATAATAAAACGCAGAGATGCCCCAAATAAAGCAGGCTAAAAACATAGCCAAAACACCTGTAGTTTCTCGCTTCAAATTAATTCCTGTCCTAAAAAAGAAGCCCCGTTGAAATTATCAACGGGGCCTTTTTGCTATGTGACCCAGATCTCATTGAAATCTAGTCCTCCCGTCACATTGCTTTGTTCAATATTGTTACAATGCAATTTTTGAAATAAGAGTCAATCATATATCAAAAATAAATTGCATTAGTTTTTTATCAAGAACTTACTAAACGTTCAGCTACATTTTCCCAATTAACTAAATTATCCAAAAAGTTGGCTATATAAACAGGTCGTTTGTTTCTAAAGTCAATATAATATGAATGTTCCCAAACATCACAACCTAGTAATGTAGTTTGTCCAAAACATAAAGGATTTACGCCATTTTCAGTTTTAGTTATCTTCAATGATCCATCTGTATCTTTAACCAACCAACACCATCCAGAACCAAACTGACCAACACCCGCAGCTCCAAATTCTGTTTTAAAAGTATCTACTGATCCAAAGTTATCAACAATAGCAGTTTCTAATTCACTTGGCATGGTTCGACCATTTGGGCCCATCATTTCCCAAAACTGGTTATGATTCCAGAGTTGTGAGATGTTATTAAATATCCCATTTTGGGCTACACTAGAAGAATTGTAAGTGCCAATAGTTATCTCTTCTAGAGATTTATTTTCCCACTCCGTACCAGTTATGAGTTTATTTCCGTTATCAACGTAAGCTTTATGATGCAAATCATGGTGAAATTCTAATGTTTCAGCAGACATACCGCCTTTAGCTAGGGCATCGTGTGAATATGGGAGTTCAGGAAGTTCAAAAGCCATGTTGGGCCTCCATAAGTAAAGTTAAATTCTGTTTTATTATATAGTTTTTGTTTCAAATAGGGAAAGCATAATTAATTATTATCATAATTTTTCAAACTGGTAAAACTGCTAACCCTACTCTCCGGTCTTCTGATAATAATACGTTATAAGTCCTGCATGCACTTGGACTATTCATAAGCTCATATGGGACACCTGCTTCTTCCAGTTTATTTATTATGACTTTTGGTAATGGAGAAATTTCTTTTCCCATACCTATAAAAATTACATCATAATCATCTTTATTCTCGATGATAGGTGACAGATCTTCTAGACCGGCCCAATTGATAGATCCTTTCAACGTCAAAAATAATGGGCCTTTTAAAACTTTGTCTGATACCCGGAAAAATCCAGGCCCATATGAGTCAACCGGTGGTTGACCACTAAAAGAAATTTCGTTTATTTCCATTCTTCAACTCCAAATTGGTAATCCCATTAACGCGCTTAATGCAATTAACACATAAGCTATCCTGCGATATAGTGTTTCTTTATTTGGATTAAATATCTTTTGTCCAATCAACCCTCCTAAAGTATATGGTATTGCCAAGAACAGGCCTATTATTAATGGTGTTAGAACAAGTAATCCTTTGATTAAAAAAACAATAAACATCAGCAAATCAACAAAAAATAAATACAGCATTGTATTTCCTCTGATTATTGATGCTGGCTTTAAACCTGACATGTAAGTTAAAATGACTGGTGGCCCAGAAATTCCTGCAATACCAGACATAAAACCACCCATTGAACCAATAACCATGAGCATCATTTTATTTAATGGGTTCTTATAGCGCCATCCACTAGCCAGTAAGATTAACATAATTAACGATAATACTGATACTATCCACCGAAATAAAATAGGGTCAATTTGGGTAAGGAAATAAACTCCAATTGGCAAACCTATTATTGCGCCAACAACCAATAATGAAACTTCAGCTGGTTCGCCATCTCGCCAAGCTCTTGGTAATAATGCCAATGGACCAAAAATATCAAATGACATCATAATTATAATTGCCCAAACAGGACTAGTAACGGAAGCTGCAATTGGCATGAAGATAAGTGCTGTACCAAACCCTGAAAACCCGCGCACTATTCCTGCAAATATTACAGTAATTATTAACCAAGCTAATCCATCAAATGATAGAACTTGATCGATAAAAGTTGTCATGCATCAATGCCAGCAAACTGTGTACCAGCTTTACCATCATTAGTTTTATCCCAGTCACGCTTGACACCTAATCGAAGTAGTATTGATGATGCTACAAAGACTGAAGAATATGTACCAATTATTACGCCCCATATCATTGCAAAAACAAATCCATGTATCACATCACCACCCAATATAAATAAGCTTATCAATGCAATAAGTGTTGTTAACGATGTCATAACAGTACGAGATAGTGTTGCATTTATTGACATATTTAGCAGATCTTTAAGTGGGGTTTTTTTATATTTCCGTAAATTTTCTCGCACACGATCAAAAACAACAACTGTATCATTAAGTGAATACCCAACAATAGTTAATAGAGCTGCAATTATAGCTAAATCAAATTTGATCTGCAAAAGGCTAAAGATGCCAATTGTTATAACAATGTCATGCACTAGTGCTGCAATTGCTCCGACCGAAAACTGCCATTCAAACCTTAACCAAATATAAAATAATACTGCTCCAATGGCTGCCAGCACTGCTGTAATTGCTGCTTGAACTAACTCCCCAGAAACCTCAGGCCCAACACTCTCAACTTGTGGAAAAGTTATTGTCTCATCAAGTGACATTAAAGCTGCCTTTACTGATCGAATAACTTCCACTGTTGCAGCTTCTTCTCCACTTTGCGCTTCAAATCTTATTTGAGCTGCATTTAAATCTGGTTTGGTAACGTCAAAAATCTCTGTTACAGTTACATCGCCTAAATTTAATGGCTTTAAAGCTGCCCTATAAGCAGCAATATCAACAGATGTCTGAGAGTCTGTTCTAATTGTGGTTCCACCTAAAAAATCTATACCTAGATTCAATCCATTAAAGAAAAATAAAAATATAGATAAAATCATAGCTAGAACTGAAGCGCCAAAAGTTAATCTAGTAGATTGAAAAAAATTAACATTAGTATTGTCGGGAACCAATTTTAATCGCATCCTAATCTCCTATATTTCTATTGATTTTGGACGTTTACGTTCTATCCAAATTGATATTAATAATCTTGTAACCCAAATTGCAGTAAACACAGAAGTTACAATGCCAATCCCTAATGTGATGGCAAATCCTTTAACTGGACCAGAACCAAACACTAGCAAAATAACCGCCGCAATTAATGTTGTGATGTTTGCATCAATAATTGCACTAAATGCTCGTTCATAGCCTAATTCAATTGCTTTGCGGGGGTTTTTAGCTTTTTTGAGCTCTTCTCGAATACGTTCAAATACAAGCACGTTTGCATCTACCGCCATTCCAACCGTTAATACAATACCAGCTATGCCGGGCAAGGTAAGTGTTCCAGATATGATACTTAAGATAGCAAATATTAATGCAATATTTATGATTAAAGCAACATTAGCAAATATACCAAATAATCCATAACTTAAGCTCATAAATACAAGCACAGCAATAAATGCAACAATACATGCTAGTGTTCCAGCATCGATACTATCTTGCCCTAGGTCAGGCCCAACTGTTGACTCTTGCAGATATTCTAATTCTGCAGGCAGTGCTCCTGCTCGAAGTTGTATGGATAATAATGTTGTTTCCTCAACACCAAACTGACCCGTTATAATTCCTGATCCACCTGAAATATGGCTTTGAATAGTTGGTGCAGAAACGACTTCTTTATCAAGTACAATGGCAAATGGGGTTCCTATGTTCTCAGCAGTATATTGGCCAAAGATTCTTGCACCAGTTGTATTTAATCTGAAGCTAACTGCTGGACGGTTATTTTGGTCAAAAGCTGGTTGTGCATCTGTTAAATGGTCACCGTTTATAACAGGCGTTTTGTCCAATATATAAAATACACCTTCTTCATCTTGTGCGGGTAAAAGTATTTGTCTATTTTTTACTCGCTCTTCAGGGTTTGAGGTTCTCTGAGAAACTTTATGAAATGTAAGTTTTGCAGTTTTACCTATGATACTTTTCAACTCCTCAGCCGAACCAATACCAGGAACTTGTATTAATACTCTATCTGTTCCTTGGCGCTGAATTGTTGGCTCCCGAGTACCAGCCTCATCAACACGACGCCTGATTATTTCCAAAGATTGATCCATTGTTCGTGTATCAGTTGCTATTTTTTCAGCTTCAGATAATTCAATAATGACCATATCATCTTGAGATGTCACAACAATATCATTTGCCCCTGCACCAGATAAAGTTGTGACAGGTCTAGCTAATGCGGTAACAACTTCCAATGCTCGTTGTATTTGTCCAGGCTCAGATATTCTTACTCGAAGATCATAGTTTTCTCCATCAACACGGCGAATTGTACCAATTGTTGCCCGTTCTTTTCGTAAAGCGTTTCTGACCTCTGGCCAATAAGCATCCATTCGAGCTTCATAAACTTGGTCAACACGCACCCTTGCTAATAAATGAGCACCACCGCGCAAGTCTAATCCCAAATTAACCAATGAACTTGGTAGAAAAGACGGCCAATTTTTGGCAGCTGTAATTACACTAGGTGTCCTGTTCCCATTCTCTAACTGTATTCGAGCATCATTTACACTTTCAACACGATTGTAAAAACCATTTGGCATAGCAAAAAGAAAGCCAAGTACGACCACAACCCAGATTAGAATTTTCTTGGTTAGAGAGAATTGCAACATTTATAGATACCTAAGATTATTTATTTTGCAGGTTCAGTTTTATTTAAAACTTGCGAAATTGTATGCTGAACAACCTTTACCTTAACACCTGAAGATATTTCAACTTCAACTTCATTATCTGCATTTACTTTAGTTATTTTACCAATCAATCCACCTGCAGTTACAATTTGATCGCCTTTGCGTACTGCAGCAACCATTGCTTGATGCTGTTTGACTTTCTTTTGTTGTGGTCTGATCATTAAAAAGTACATAATGCCAAAAATTAAAACTAATGGCATGAAGCCACCTAATCCACCGGCGAAACCGCCGCCAGCTGCTTGTGCAAATGCAGGAGTTGCAAACATATCAAAATCCTCAATGTTAAGGGGCGTAAAATCGCCCGTAATTTCTTTGCCTCGATACCTAACGGGTGTCATATAAATAAGCAAGTACAACCCACTTATCTTAATAATAATTTAGTATATTATATTTTTTTTATACATAATATTTAAAAAAATAATCTTATTATTTAACTCTTAACCTTACATCATTTTTCGTGCATAAAGCTCAAAATAGTATGAGGTTTTTCTATGCATGATATCCGCGCAATTCGCGATAATCCAAAAAATTTTGATGCCGCATTAAAACGACGTGGTATTGATACAATCTCAAACAAAATAATTGAGATTGACCAAGAAAGACGTGCAAAAATTACTAGTGCCGAAGCAGCTCTGGCTGAACGAAATGCGGCTTCTAAATTAGTAGGAGAAGCCAAAGCATCAGGAAATCACAAAGAATTCGAAAGATTACGAACTCTTGTATCTGAAAAAAAATTAGAAATTGCATCATTAGAAGATTCTGCAAAACAAATTGATGCTAAGCTAACTAATCTGCTCTTAACAATCCCTAATACACCTTATGATGATGTCCCAGACGGGCTGGATGAAAACGATAATGTAGAAATACATAAATGGGGTACTCCACAACAATATGAATTTGATGCCCAGGAGCACTATGAAATCAAATCTGTTTCAAAAGGTATGGACTTTGAAACCGCAGCAAAAATGTCAGGTTCTCGGTTCGTGATTTTGTCTGGCGCAATTGCAAGAATTCATAGAGCACTTGCACAATTCATGTTAGATATACATACAAATGAAAATAATTTAATAGAAGTTAATACTCCAGTCTTAGTCCGCGACGAAGCTATGATTGGGACTGGCCAATTACCAAAATTTTCAGAAGACAGTTACCAAACAACAAATGGATGGTGGTTAGTTCCAACATCAGAAGTTACACTAACAAATATTGTTGCAGGTACAACATTACAAGATGATAATTTACCAAAGCGCTTTACAGCTCATTCTTTATGTTTTCGCTCTGAAGCAGGCTCAGCAGGACGAGATACTTCTGGTATGTTAAGGCAACATCAGTTTGAAAAGGTAGAGATGGTTTCAATAGTAAAACCAGAAGACTCTGACTTAGAACTAGAACGAATGACAAAATGTGCACAAGGTATCTTAGAAAAATTAAATCTTCCATACCGTACAGTCAAGCTGTGCACTGGGGATATGGGCTTTAGTGCGAAAAGAACAAATGATATTGAAGTTTGGCTACCAGGGCAAAATGCTTATCGTGAAATTAGCTCATGTTCTACATGTGGTGATTTTCAATCAAGACGCATGAATGCAAGATTTAAAAGAAATGGCGCAAAAAAACCTGAGTTTGTTCATACTCTTAACGGTTCTGGCTTAGCAGTTGGTCGTTGTTTAATTGCAGTTCTTGAAAATGGTCAACAGGAAGATGGATCTGTAATTTTGCCAGAAGTTTTAAAGCAATATTTAGGTGGAAAAATAAAATTAAATGTAAAAGGTTCTTTGGAATAAAAATAAATTATGAGTATTTTTGTTAAAGTTAGCAAATCATTAAAATTGATTAAAAGCCAAATTACAAAAACTAGTCCTGTTAGGATAAATTCTCAAAATATTAAAAATTAATTATAATATTAGGCAAATAAAGATGAAAATACTTATTACAAATGATGATGGCATCGATGCGCCAGGCCTGAAAGTACTATATAATATTGCATTGGGATTAACTTCAGCAGAAAATATTTTAACGGTTGCCCCAGCTATGGAGCAATCAGGTGTAAGTCATGCTATAAGCTATCATGGCTCTATAACTTTGAATAAGCTCACAGAAAATAGGTGGTCACTTCATGGTACTCCAGCAGATTGTGTAATTGTTGGAATTTCAGAATACAAACACAAATTCGATCTGGTTTTATCCGGAGTAAATCGCGGAAATAATGCAGGACAGAATACTATGTATTCTGGAACAGTAGGCGCAACTATCGAGGCATCAATGAATAGAATTCCTGCTATAGCATTATCACAATTTTTTGGACCTAAATTAAATAATGATAACATATTTGATGCAGCTGCTTGTCATGGATTAAAGACTATAGAAAATATTCTTTCATTAAACTTATGGGAAAATAATTCTGCTCCTGTACACTATAATGTAAATTTTCCTCCGTGCTTAGGTAATGAAGTTTCAGGCACTTCATTTACAACTCAAGGCTATAGATCTGGTGCTCCATTCAGTACAGAAACTTCAAATAAAATATTAAAAATAAAAGGCTTACCACAACAACAAGAAGACACTGGAAAAGGAACAGATATTCATGCCAATATAAACGGCAAGATTTCTATAACACCTTGTAGTGTGGACCTTACAGATCAAGTTATTTTAAAGAAGTTACGTAAATTATGAGTCCATCACCAGAAAAGCTGATGCAATACCTTCTTATGCTGCGTAACAGTGGTGTAACTGATAAACGCGTCCTGCATGCAATGGAATTAATACCTAGAGATCCATTCGCTACTGGAGCTTTTCAAGATAGAGCTTATGAGGATACTGCACTTCCGATATCTTCAGGGCAAACATTAAGCCAGCCTTCAATTGTTGCAAAAATGACTCAAGCTTTAAATCCTGGCCCAAGAGATAAAGTTTTGGAAATAGGTACTGGAACTGGATTTCAAGCTGCTGTTTTGTCTCAGCTGGCTCGTCGAGTATACACAGTTGAAAGATTTTCAAAATTAGCACAATCTGCTAATAAAACATTAAATGATTTGGGATTAGTTAATGTGACTGTAATTACTGCAGACGGATCAATGGGATTACCAAATCAAGCTCCATTCGATAGAATAATACTTACAGCTGCAGCCGAAGATCCACCAGCTAATCTTTTGGCACAGTTGAAAACTAATGGAATAATGGTATTACCTGTTGGACAATCAAATACAGTTCAAACACTTATAAAAATAACTAAAACACAAATAGGATTAGATTATGAGGAGCTTCAGGAAGTTCGGTTTGTACCATTACTATCGGGTCTTGCTTGAAAAGCTAATAAATAAATATGCATCCATGAGGGTATATCAATGGCTAAAATAATTTGTAAATTTTTATATACATCATTAATTTTATTATCTTTTGTATTGCTTTCTGCATGTGATGGAAACACTACATTAACATCAATAAATGACAAAATAGACAAACCTCCAGCACTTCCAAAAACCAAAACATTTGAACGCCCTGCTGCGGATGACAATGGAGTTATTACTTACCCAAACTATCAAATTGCTGTAGCAAAAAAATATGATACTGTTAGATCAATGGCAAACAGAGTTGGCATTCCAACAGAAAAATTAGCAAGCTATAATGGTTTGAAGCCGCAGGCTACACTACGTGAAGGTGAAATATTAGCAATACCAACTGGAGAAGTACTTTCCTCAACAGGAGCAATTGAAGATATTGCTACATTTGCATTGGATAGTGCACCGTCTGCTACACCTCAAATCCAAGAAGGTGATGAGCCTGTAAGACACACGGTTCAATCTGGAGAAACTGCTCAAAGTATTGCCGCATTATATAATGTTTCAGTTACTGAATTATCATCATGGAATGGTTTAGATTCTGATTTATCGGTTAGAAATGGCCAGCAACTATTGATACCGACTTCAAATAATTTAAGTGAGGTATTATCCCAAACAAAAAGCACAACCGAGATCAAAGACACAGAAAATTTAAATTCTGAAAATGATAATAAAAAAATGAATCCAACGAAAAATAATATTAATACTGGGAAAATGATACGTCCAGTTAATGGAAAAATTATTAGAGATTTCTCAAATAAATCAGGTGGTAGTGAAGGCATAGATTACGAAGTAGCCGAAGGAACAAAAGTAAAGGCAGCCGCTAAAGGTACCGTTGCATTAGTATCAAAATCTGTTGGTGATACAACAATTGTTCTATTAAGGCATGATAACAATATATATACTGTATACTCAAATATTACAGATGTTGAGTTAACTAGAGATATTAATGTAGAAGCCGGTGAAATAATTGGTTTAGTTGCTGGTGGAGATCCTTCATTTGTTCATTTTGAAGTTCGTAAAGGCACTCAGGCGGTGGATCCAACGCCTTATCTAGCTCAATATTAATATTTACAAACAAACATTCCGGCGACCTGCTAAATCTACAAAAAATTGCCAAGCAACTCTTCCTGATCTGGAGCCTCTTGTTGCTTGCCACTCAATTGCTTCTGCATACAAATCATCAGTACTAATATTGATAGAATATTGATCACAATATCCTTTGATGATGGCTAAATATATATCCTGTGAACAACTGTGAAAACCTAACCAGAGGCCAAATCTATCTGAGAGTGATACTTTCTCCTCAACTGCTTCTGCAGGATTAACGCCAGATTGCCCTTCATTTTCAATCATATCCCTGGGCATCAAATGTCTGCGATTTGATGTAGCATAAAACAAAACATTTTCAGGTCTTCCCTCAATACCACCATCTAATACTGCTTTAAGAGATTTGTAAGTTGTATCATCATGGTCAAAGCTTAAGTCATCACAAAACAATAAAAATCTACGCTTTGAATTGCGCAATAAATTTAAAAGTTCTGCAACCGATGATAGATCTTCACGCTGTATCTCAATTAAGATTACACCACCTACATCTCGATGAACCGCTTTTATTAGAGATGATTTACCCATACCTCTGGCACCCCACAGGAGTGCATTATTAGCAGGAAATCCTTTAGAAAATTGTTCAGTATTTGCTCTGAGGGTATCTCGAGAGTTATCTATTCCTAACAGCAATTTTATATCAATACAGGAAACATTACTGATTGGAATTAATCCCATAGGGTTAGTTTGCCAAAGAAATGCATCGCACTTATCAAAGTCAGGCCGTGCTAGTGGTATTGGTGATAATCGATCTAGTGCATTAGCTATCCGATCTAAAGCTTCACTCACTATTTATCGTCCCATTCATCATCAAAATAACCATCTTCTGCTAATTGGTCATCTCGTTTTTTTTCTACCATTCGAACCAACCATATTGAAACTTCATAGAGCATGTAAACTACAACGAATAAAATTACTTGAGTTATTACATCTGGTGGTGTGACTATAGCTGCTAAAACAAGAATTCCAACAACAGCATATTTTCTCATGTCCCTCAAACCTTGGCTCGACACAATACCACCCATTCCTAGAAGTGTTAGTAAAACAGGCAATTGAAAACATAAACCAAATGCAAAAATAAATTTCAATGTTAGATCTAAAACATCTGTGACTCGCGGGACAAAAACTGCTCTTTGTTCTCCTTCAATAGCAACTTTAGTACCATCTGTGCCAAAATCTGAAAAACCAATAAAGAAATTCATTGCCAAAGGACTAACGATATAATGTGCAAAAGATGCTCCAGCTAAAAATAGTAATGGAGATGCTACAATAAATGGTAAAAATGCCCCTTTTTCGTTTTTATATAATCCAGGAGCAACAAATCGCCATAATTGAAATGCTATTATTGGAAAAGATAGTCCAAAACCCATTAAAACAGAAATACGAAAATATACAAAAAAGTTTTCTTGTGCTGCAAAAGTTGTAAAATCAGGTGCCTGACCATAACTTTGTAAAATTTTAGCAGTAGGTTCTAATAAAAAGAATAATAATGGGCGTGCAAAACTAAAGCACAAAAGCATAGCAACGACGAAAGCTAACACTGAGTAAATTAATCTGGTTCGAAGTTCAGCAAGATGCTCAATCAATGGAGCAGCACTATGCTCTACAGTATGCTCATCAATCTTATCATTACTCATTTATTTGGCTTTCTTAACAACTTTTTTCTTCGTTGTTTTCTTAGCTACAGTTTTATTTATTGTAGTTTTTGATAAGGACTTCTCTTTGGTAGGCTTAGATGCAGTTTTATTTTTTGTACTTTTAGGAGGTGCAACCGATGGAATATCCTCTGCTGGTTTTAAATCAGCTGAATATTCTGGACCAAGTTGCAAATCTTCAAGCCCCATATCTTTGAAGTTTGTCGCCTTATTATAAGTAGATTTAATATCGTTTACACCTGAATTTTCAGCGGCTTCATGCATTGCACTTTGGAACTCACGTGCCATACCACGAGCCTTTCCAACAAAAGTACCAACTTTTCTAAACATTTGAGGCAGATCTTTGGGGCCGACAACAATTAAGGAAACGACACCAATTATAACCATTTCTGACATGCCAATATCAAGCATTTGATTTCAATCTTATTATTAAAATTTATTTTTTATCTTTTTTGTTTTTTGGAGTAACATCTTTGGCTGCCTCAGCGGCATCATCAATTGATTCCTCTAAACCTTCTTTTCCCTCAGACACTCCTTTTTTGAAAGCAGTAATCCCCTTACCTACTTCACCCATTAAGTTTGATATTTTTCCTCTCCCAAACATAACCAATACTACTACTGCTATTAGTAATATTCCCGGTAGGCCAATATTTTGGATGAATAAAGGTGTTAAAGTCATGTACATTTAATTACTCCAGTATAAGTGAATCAATAAATCAATCTGCAATCATATTCATTATAGACAATGGGTGATTTTTTATCAAAGTTCAAATCTTATATGCATTATAACTACTAATAATTTATATTAATTTTAGATTAATATTAAAATTATAAACTTTGTAAGAAAAATCTTGAATTCTAATCTAGCTAGCATAGACAAAACAGCGATCTCTTCTGACAGATAGCCAGAGAGGTGTTCCTGCTTTTGGAAGAAATACCCCTGGTACAATTACTTTCAAACAAACATCTTCATAATCCATAGCAAATTCTACTAGTGAATTTTGCCCCATAAACCGTGCCCGAATAACCATACCCCTTGCTGGCGTACCATCTTCAAGTGTCGGGTTTGGCCCTCGACCTGCTCTATCAAAATCAATCTTTAAGTGTTGTGGCCTAATAACAATATCAAGTTTAGTTTGATCTTTATATCCCGGTGTTAAAAATTCACCAAAAGGTGTTTTCATCAATGATCCCTGAACTTCACCACTAATAACATTTATATCACTAAAAAATTCAGCCGCCCCTCGATCTATTGGAGCATTGTAAATATTATATGGCGCACCGACTTGGATAATTTGACCATCTCTCATCAATGCAATTTGATCAGCCATTCTCATTGCCTCTTCTGGCTCATGTGTAACTAATAATACCGCTGTACCCTCATCTTTTAATAAGGCCAAGGTACTATCGCGAACTTCGTCACGAAGCCTGTTATCCAATCCTGAGAATGGTTCATCCATGAGCAAAACCTGAGGACTTGGGGCTAAGGCACGCGCCAATGCAATCCTTTGCTGTTCTCCACCTGACAATTGATGAGGATATTGATTAGCCATATCAGACATGCCTACCCTTTGTAGCATGTCCAATACTCTTAATTTTATTTGTTCTTTTGGTCCATTTAAACCAAAAGCAACATTTTTCATAACATTGAGATGAGGAAACAATGCAAAATCCTGAAACATTAGCCCTATACCTCTGCTTTCAGGCGGCAAATGAAAACTATCCGAACTAGCTACTTGATTAGCCACTATCACTTGCCCACTATCTTGGCGATCCACACCTGCAGCAATTCTTAGGCTAGTAGATTTACCACAACCTGAAGGTCCCAGCAAACATGTCACCTCCCCAGCGCGTAAACTTAATGAAACACCATTGACTACTATTCGACCGTCAAAACTTCGGACAATATTAGATAATTCCAATTGTACTTCTTTATTCGCCAATATAGCCTCTTAAGTAGATTTCTGACTGAATTAATCAGGAATATTTCTTCTTATCAATCACTTTAATTCTTTGCAACAAAACGATTAAAGAAGGATCCGAGGATGCAAACAAGAAATCCAAATAAAATTATATATAAACAAATTGAAAGAAGCTGATCATATTTATGTAAACTCGGCAATAAATACATAACTATTGCACTATCACGGAAAATATATGCAAAAGCTCCAATCATTGAGCACATCCAAGTTATAGAATAAGCCCAGATTGGTATTTTACCTCCCAAAAAAGTTATCAATATTACAGGAGTTAAGAACATAGATGCCGTTCCTGTGACAGCAACAGCATCAAATAAACTTTGATTAGGGAATAGAGTAAATAATATACCAAAGAGCATAAAAAAGCTCATGACTATACGGCCATTAAAAATATTACGCTCAAATAATTGAAATTCATCAACAACAAGCCTTGCTGAAGAAGCCAACGCACTATCCAAAGTACTCATCGCAGAGATTAATAGAGAGCACATTAAGAAAAAATACATGGCAGGACCAAACATATTTTGCCAAGTTCCAAGAAGTTGATTTTCATAACCATAACCTATTACACCAGCTTGTATTCCAAATAGGCCAAAACTAAAAATACAAACCGTAGATATAATAAATGCTAAAATAAAACTGTAGTTAGTTTTCTTTTGACTAGCGATAAACCCTCGATCCATCATAACTGGATCATGTGCTGGATATGAAAAGACTTGCAATAAAGCAACACAGATCAATACATAACCCGGTCTAGCCCCTTGATCATGAACGCCATCAAATTCCAGAATGGAGCTTATTGAAAAATCGATACTTAAGATCATCCATAGAAAGCAAATACTAAAAACTATTAAGAATATAACCATTTGGAATACATCAGTTTTTAAACTAGCTTGAAATCCACCTTTAGCTGAATAAAGCAATCCAATAATTCCAACAACAAAAATTGCAATTTGGCCTGATATTTCGAATTCAGGAAATGCAGATGAGAAAATAAGGCCAATTACTATTAGGTTTGCAAAGACTTCTGATAACAATCGCAATACGACCAAAAAATTATAAGTCCAATGACCTATTTTTCCAAAATAATTTCCCAACCATTCTTGAACAGAATTAGCACCTTCTTGTCGAATTCGTGAAACAATAAAGCCACCCGTTAGAAATGAAATATAATAAAATGTATAAGCTAATGTTCCAGCTAGGCCATAAAAATATCCTAATATTGCAGCATTCAACAAAGATCTTGCAAAAATCCATGTCGTAACTTGGCTCAAAATAAGCGTCCATAAACTAGGCTCAGAACCGAAATTTTTGCCATTAAAAAAACTTTCAAGCGTCACTGATCGGTTTGAAATACTCAAACTAATAGCAGCGGCAATCATTACAAAAATTACTAGTGCATATGGGTTAGCTAAAAATGACATCAAGTTTTCCAATTTATGTAAATTTGATCTACCACTCACATCTATAAGGAATATTATTCAACTAATAGAATACTTTTCCTAATATGCATTTTATAAAGAATAGTCAGTAATTTCTATTTTTGATTTTTTCTGCAACCCAGCTTGCCCATTCGGCATATACACTTGCTTTTGGGTGATATCCATCAGATGCCATTAGTGAATTATCATGTGGAAATTTTATTGGTATATGAAAACAATTTTGACGATTATTGATCAGCGCAGCCAGCCAATGATCAAATCGATCGGCTCGACGCCCAAGAAACCATCGTAATGGTTGTGGTAGAAGCGGGAAATATTTGATTGGAGGAATACCTGATACATATATGTCCTTAACGCCAAAATGACTTTGTAAAATATCATATAATCGAGCTTGTTGCTTTAACCATACTTTTAAATTAACGCCATGCGTTACATCATTTACACCAAGACAAATCATTGCAGCATCAAATTTACCCTCAACCTGTTCTAAAAGTGCTTGAGTATGGGATTTTGTAGTAGCTCCAGTTTTTGCAAGTAGCTTCCAACTAACTTGAAATTTATCAGCAAGCTGTGAGGCAAGTTGCCCTGCTATGGCTTCATCTTGAGTTTGAACACCAACACCAGCTGCAGAACTATCACCAAGAACTAATACTCTAAGGGGCTTACCCTGTCCTATTACTCCTGCCCGTGGGCCGACTGCCTCAGGTAACTCAGCAGCATATTTGCGAACTATCATCCCTTGGATATACATTAGAGGACCAACAGAAAATGCAGCAATTGCTTCTTTATATACTCGCATTTAAACCTTAACTTGATAAAATTTACTTACATTTAGTTTCCGTAAAATAAATTTAAAGTATCATCAATAAGAATTAACAAAATTATTTGATAATAATGTATTTTTTTACAATTAAGCGTTAGTATTGGTTTATCTTAATTTAAATCATTAACTGCTTAACTATTCTTGCCCTTTTACAAAAGCCTGCATATAGAACCTAAATGATTATTCGTTCAGATAAAAATATTGATCTACCGCCAGAAATTGACCGCAGGCGTACCTTTGCGATTATTTCCCATCCTGATGCAGGTAAAACCACCTTAACAGAAAAATTCCTACTATATGGTGGAGCTATTCAAATGGCTGGCCAAGTAAGAGCTAAAGGTGAGGCAAGAAGAACCCGTTCAGATTTCATGCAGATGGAAAAAGATCGTGGAATTTCAGTTTCTGCATCGGCCATGTCCTTTGAGTTTGGGGATTATTGGTTTAATTTAGTCGACACCCCTGGACACTCCGACTTTTCAGAAGACACTTATCGAACTCTGACAGCAGTAGACGCAGCAGTTATGGTTATAGATGGAGCCAAAGGTGTAGAGAGCCAAACTCAGAAATTATTTGAAGTATGCCGCATGCGAGACATGCCAATCTTAACTTTTTGTAATAAAATGGATCGTGAAAGCCGTGATACTTTCGATATAATAGATGAAATTCAAGAAAACTTAGCAATTGATGTTACACCTGCAAGTTGGCCGATCGGTGTAGGTCGTGAATTTATGGGCTGTTATGACATTCTGAACGATCGTTTAGAGTTAATGGACCGTGCAGATCGTAATGTTGTCGCAAAAAGTATAGAAATTTCTGGTTTAGATGATCCAAAACTAAGTGAAGTAGTTCCAGCAGATCTTTTAGAAAAATTTTTAGAAGAAATTGAAATGGCAAGAGAATTAATGCCAAAATTCGACCATCAATCATTTATGGATGGAACTATGACGCCTATATGGTTTGGATCTGCGATAAATTCCTTTGGGGTACAAGAACTTATGACAGGTATTGGTAATTTTGCTCCAAAACCTTTAGTTCGCCCATCTAATATCAGACCAATCTCACCAAATGAAAAAAAAGTTACAGGATTTGTCTTTAAAGTTCAGGCTAATATGGATCCTAAACATAGAGACCGTATAGCGTTCATAAGGATATGTTCAGGACATTTTAAACGTGGAATGAAACTTACTCACGTTCGGACAAAAAAAATAATGGCGATCGCATCACCTATGCTTTTTCTTGCCGCTGATAGGGAATTAGCCGAAGAAGCTTGGGCAGGGGATATAATTGGCATACCAAATCACGGCCAGCTTCGCATCGGAGATGCCCTTACAGAAAGTGAAATATTAAAATTTGCAGGTATACCTTCATTTGCTCCAGAATTGTTACAGTCAGTTCGCGCAACTGATCCTATGAAAGCTAAACATTTAGACAAAGCTCTAAATCAGTTTGCTGAAGAAGGAGCAGCAAAGCTATTTAAACCAATGATTGGTGCAGGCTGGATAATTGGAGTTGTTGGGGCATTACAATTTGAAGTTTTAGCTTCTAGAATAGAATTAGAATATGGAATTCCTGTAAGATTTGAACAATCGCAATTCAATTCAGCTAGATGGCTATCTGGGGAAAAAGATGACGTTGAAAAATTTATAAATGTAAATAAAGGCCATATGGCGACAGATCACGATGGAGACCCAGTATATATGACACGATTACAATGGGATATTGATCGGGTTGAGCGTGATCATCCAGACCTTAATTTAACATCAACAAAAGATATAATGTTATAGGACCATTTAAATCTTTGGTTACTCAAATTCCATTTCTTGAAAAACACGGCCAGCATTTTTAGTGGCTAATTCGTCAAATGTATCTAACCTCTTATATGGGCTTTGATCTATGTAATAGGCATCATTCAAATCCCCCCCATTATCAAGATGTTCAGAGATTTCATTACGTAAATATACTAAATAATCATGGGTATATCGCCTTACTTGATGCATATTTGTTGGATGCCCATGACCAGGTATAACAAATACTGCATTTAATTTTTCAAATTTGTCATTCCAAGTTTCTATCCAATCAGCTGTATTGGTTTCGGCAAAGATAGGTAGCATTCGTTCATGAAAGGCAATATCGCCAGCTATTACTAATTTTTGTTCAGGCAACCAAACAGAGATATCACCTGCACTATGGGCAGGCCCAAGATAGAGAACTTCAATTGGAAAATCACCAAATGGAACCGTATATTTATCTACAAAAGTTTTCGTTGGCCCATGCAAAATAGTTCCTTTTGATTTCTCTAAGTTATAATTTTTCATACGTTCTAGTATATTATATCCACGTTCTTCAAATTCTTGTGCAGCATCTACATGTGCTAATATAGGAACTCCTAATTCAGCCCAATAATTATTACCAAGCATTGCATGCCCTTGTCCATTTTCATTTATAATGAGTTTGACTTGTTGGTCTGTGATTTTTTTAATTTCCTCATGCATTGCTTTTGCCAAAACATATGCTGCTCCACTATTTATAACGACCACACCATCACCAGTAATTATAAAACTTAGATTATTATTATGCCCAGTATTTTGATAAGTAGGTGGTGCGGTTGCACCAATAGCACTAAATACATCTGGTATGATTTCATAAGGACTCGAATATAAATCTGAACTTGGATATTGGTCCAAAATGTTTTCGTTAGCAGATAAAATATTCGCTTCAATGATCAATAATAATGGAACAGTTAAAAACTTTAATTTTAGATACATTAATATTTCCTCATAAATTCAAGATAATGAATATATTTCAAACATACGATCTTTTATCTAATAAGTAACATTTAATCAAAATATTTATGCGTAATACGCAAACTAGTGCTTAATTGACTTTAAGCTGAAATAGGTTAAATAAAGCCCATAGATGAATTGGCAATACTTCGATTGCCGAGCCGTGTTATAAGCGGCAAATTTTAACTCCGCGAAATATGCAGGATATATGAAAAAATTTATCGACCTTGGCTTAAGTCCAAAAGTAATGAAGGCCATCAACGACGTTGGCTATGATACACCTACTCCAATCCAATCAGAAGCAATTCCTCACGCTCTTGAGGGCAGAGATGTATTAGGAATTGCACAAACGGGAACTGGAAAGACTGCTGGATTTACCCTTCCTATGATACATAAATTAGCAAGGGGAAGAGCACGAGCAAGAATGCCTCGCTCTCTTGTACTTGCACCAACAAGAGAATTAGCCGCTCAAGTAGCGGAGAACTTTGAACAATATGCTAAGTATGTAAAGTTAGATATGGCTCTTTTAATAGGAGGCGTATCGTTTAAAGATCAAGACAGGCTAATAGACAGAGGTGTTGATGTATTGATTGCAACTCCCGGAAGACTTCTTGACCACTTTGAAAGAGGTAAATTACTGCTAACTGGCATTGAGATAATGGTTGTAGATGAAGCAGATCGTATGCTTGATATGGGTTTCATTCCAGATATTGAACGAATATTCAAATTAACACCATTCACTCGTCAAACGCTATTTTTTAGTGCAACCATGGCTCCAGAAATAACGCGTATTACTCAAGAATTTTTACAAAACCCAAAACTTGTTGAAGTTGCACGACAGGCCACAACATCCGAAAACATTACTCAGAATGTAGTGTGTTTCAAGGCGGACAATCGCAAGCTCGAAGCAAAAAAGAAACGTGATCTATTACGAACAATCATAGAAAACGAAGGCGATAAACTTACAAATGGAATAGTATTCTGTAATCGTAAGGTTGATGTAGATATAGTGATGAAATCACTTAAAAAACATGGCCATTCCGTAGGTGCAATACATGGTGATCTTGACCAGCGTTATAGGATGGAAGTATTAGCAGGCTTTAAAAATAATGACATTACACTGCTAGTCGCATCTGATGTAGCAGCTAGAGGGTTAGATATACCAGCAGTCTCTCATGTATTTAATTTTGATGTGCCTATACACGCTGAAGATTATGTCCATAGAATTGGCCGTACTGGAAGAGCTGGAAGAAAAGGCTGGGCCTTTATGTTATGCTTACCCCATGAAATAAAACATCTAGATAAAATTGAAGAATTAGTTAAGCAAGTTATTCCACGACTTGAGATTGAATTGCCAGCATTAAAAAATCAAGAAAACAAAAAACGTGCAAAAAAAATAGACAAACAAATTCAAACAAACCCAGCTGAAAAACATCAAGAACTCAAAAGCTCAAAAACTGCACAAACTAAGAGTTCAGATGGTATGAAATCTTCAAAAGATACAGAAGATAAAGTTACACAGAAAGACACACAAAAATTACCCGTAAAAGGTCTAGGTGAACATGTCCCAGCCTTCTTATTACGTTAAAGCTTTAATTTCACAAAATAAATCTTCCTGTTAACAAACTAACTTTCAATCCGATTAATCAAAATGCGTGTGACAGGTTTTTTACCAACTTCATTCTTACAGACATTAGAAACAATTTTTGATACTAACTTTTCAACTTCTTGGTCGTCTTTTAAAAGTTTAGATTTTGACTTGAGTAAGGAATTTTCCACTTGCTCTTCTATTATTTCAATAAGCCCATCTTCATATGTTTCAGTTTCTGGTAAGCCTATTGGTTCAGCCCAAACACCTAAAACCTCAGAGCCTTCAATTACCAATGATATGGCAACAGTACCTCTTGTTGCCATCCTAATACGATCAAGAACAACCCCATCATAAGCACCAATTAACCTTGAACCATCTAAATATATTCTTCCAGTTTCAATATGATCAACAATCTTTGCGCTATTTCTATTAAACTCAACAACAGTTCCATTAGGAACAATTAATGTATCGATACCCTTTGATGAAGCTAATTCAGAATGCTCCTTAAGATGGCGGTATTCTCCATGCATCGGAATTAAAGTTTTTGGTTTTAATAAACGATGAATTTCTTCAAGATCAGGTCGATTTGCGTGTCCTGAAACATGATAGATTTCTGCACTATCATCAATTACTTTAACACCTTGCATCGCAAACGAATTTATTATGCGCCCAACCGAAACTTCATTACCTGGTATAGTTTTTGACGAAAATAAAAATGTATCTCCATCCTGCATTGTTATACCCAAATATTTCCCTCTGGCTAATTGCGCTGAAGCTGCTCTACCCTCTCCTTGAGATCCCGTAACTAACAACATTAAATTTTCGCGAGGGATATTTGGAATATCTTCTAATTGAACTGTAGGAGGAAAATTATCGAGAACACCAGTGGAGTGAGCATAGCCAAGCATTTTTTGCATTGATCTACCCAAAACACAAACAGAGCGGCCTGCATCAATTCCAGCTTGCGCCAATGTTTTTAAACGAGCGACATTAGAAGCAAATGTTGTTGCAACAACCATTCCATTTGCACCTTTTATCATATCAGCAATTGGCTTTACTAATGTTGCCTCAGACCGTCCAGGTTTATCAGAAAATATATTGGTACTATCACACACAAGAACATCGACACCTTTTTTTCCTAATTCTTCGAACAACTCTGGGTTAAATGGTTCTCCAACCACAGGATCAGGATCTAATTTTAAATCACCAGTATGAACAATTCTTTGATCAGGAGTTTCAATGACCAATCCTGAAGCTTCTGGTATAGAATGCGGAACTGGTAAAATGCCAACCTTAAATTTACCAACTTGTTTCATTTCAGGATATGGAGGTAAAATTTCAATCATTTCTGAAGTTTGATTTCTATCTTCCATCTTTGCTTTTGCTACTGCAGCAGTAAATTTACGGCAATATATAGGCGCATTCAAATGTGGCCATAATAAACCTATTGCTCCTATATGATCTTCATGTGCATGTGTTATAAAAATTCCATCTAATCGATCAGCTCTATCTTGAATGAATTTTGTATCAGCCATAATCAAATCAACACCTGGAGTACCATCCATTGCAGGAAATGTTACTCCTATGTCCGCTAGGATAAAGCGTTCTTTACCTTTTGAACCATAACCATAGAGGTACATATTCATACCGATTTCACCTGCTCCACCAAGAGGCAAGTAAATTAATTTATTTTTAGTTGTCATTTTATTTCCGATTTCTCTGATCTACCAGATATAGACCATGTAATGTCAGGTCTAGGTCAATGTGGTCAATAGTATTCGTGCCGCGATTAAACAATGTTGAAAGGCCACCAGTTGATATAATTTTCATTTTCCTTGGGTGTTCAGACTTAATTTTTTTACAAATACCTTCGACCAAACCAATATACCCCCAGAATATACCTGATTGCATACAAGCAACTGTATTTGTTCCTATAACATTTTCAGGTTGTGCAATATCAATATGAGGCAGTGCAGCGGCTCGCTCATGTAATGCTGATAAAGAAAGATTGACACCTGGCGCGATTACTCCACCAATATAAGCTCCATCATGATCGACAACATCAAAAGTTGTCGCCGTACCAAAATCAACAACTATTAAATCACCTCCAAATTGGTCATATGCACCAATCGTATTAACAAGGCGGTCAGCTCCAACTGTAGCGCCAGAATCAACCCGGACATCCACGCCCAGGAAACAGTCAGGTTTGCCAATTACAAGGGGCCGACAATTAAAATAGCGATCTGACAAAACACGTAGATTAAATACTACTCTGGGTACTGTTGAACTTACAACTACACGATTAATATGACCAAGAATTTTATTTAATTTCATCAATTGGTTAAGCCACACAAAATATTCGTCTGCCGTTCGACCAACCAAAGTCTCACACCTCCATGAAGCAAGAAACTTTTTATCATCATGAATTGCAAAAACAGTATTTGTATTGCCAACATCTATTGCTAATAACATGTGTAATCCTTTAGAAAAAAATATCAGCTGCATGAATTGAGTGAACTATATCGTCTGCTTTTAATACAAGAGCACCCTCTTCGTCTACTGTTACAAATTTTCCTACTATTTCAGAATTTGGCATTCTTGCAGTAATGGTTCTACCTATATTAGCAGCACTCTTTAACCAATCTAATCGTGTTTTTTCAAATCCAGATGCATTGAAATCATTCAAACGAATTGCCAAATAATTCGCTAATATTTCTAAAAAATCCATAGGAAGGATTTTGATACCAAGGCAAGTTGGTGGGGTCGCTAAGTTTTCAATCTTATTAGATTCGGGTACAACAGATAAATTTACTCCTATACCAATGCTCAAATGACTTGGCCCAACGCCACAAGTTTCTAATAAGATTCCTGCTATTTTGCACTCATCCATCAAAACATCATTGGGCCACTTTAAGCTGAATCTTTCTGG
>Ga0213863_10000264_pt1 | contig 41653 bp, 39 predicted proteins | sample PICome_8_FD_160128 | JGI IMG/M metagenome (GOLD analysis project Ga0213863, IMG submission 160128) | Coastal seawater microbial communities near Pivers Island, North Carolina, United States - PICO497 | ecosystem: Environmental > Aquatic > Marine > Coastal | place: USA: North Carolina... | reverse complement strand
GTTGTTAGTCGTCGACCGATCGAATCACTGCTAGCAGGAACTCTAGTCGGCCTCTTGATGCTCGGTCCAACGACAGCGTTGGATCAGTTTTCAAGCACGCTTCTCGAGGTCATGATGAGCGAGACCATTGCTTGGGTCATCATCGTCTGCGGACTCATGGGGAGCTTAATCATGCTGCTGCTACGCGCTGGCGCTGTCGATGCCTTCAGCGGGGTTCTCGCCGCTAAAGCCAAGAGCTCAAAAAGCGCACTCATGTATACCTGGCTATTAGGAATCATTGTCTTTATCGACGACTATCTCAATGCCCTAGCTGTTGGGGCATCCATGCGAAAGGTGACCGATCAGTTTCGGGTTTCACGCGAAAAACTTGCCTACGTCGTCGACTCGACCGCCGCGCCCATCTGCGTGCTGGTTCCGATTTCGACTTGGGCTGTTTTTTACGCGGGTCTTTTTCAAGAATCAGGTTTCGCCGAGGAGGGTCAAGGCATGGGCCTGTACATCAGCGCTATTCCCTACATGATCTATCCGATCGCAGCCGTGTTGTTAGTGCCTTTAGTTGCATTGGGGATTATTCCCGCGCTTGGGCCCATGAAAACGGCAGAGCGCAGGGCTGCTCATGAACCTGTCAGCGATCCGATTGATCCTGCCGATGAGCATCGCACCTCAATGTCGGGTCGTGAGATTGGACTCCACCACTTCTTACTGCCGTTAGCGACTCTGATCGGCTTCACACTGTGGTACGAACTTGATGTCCAGATTGGCGTTATCGCGTCAGTGGCACTCACAATCTTACTCTTCGGCGCTCAGCGATTGCTCGCCTGGACTCAAATGTTTGACGCGGTAATCGATGGCATCAAAATGATGTTGCCGGCTCTTACGATTGTCGTCATCGCGTTCGTTTTCAAAGAGGTAAATGATCAACTCGGGTTACCCAGTTTCGTCATAAAAAACGTTGCGCCCTTAATGACACCGTTATTTTTTCCGGTCATTACCTTTCTGACGATGGCATTAATTTCCTTCGCAACCGGATCCAGTTGGGGTGTTTTTGCCATCGCAATTCCCATTATCCTACCGTTGGCTGCCAGTGTTGGTGTCAGCATGCCGCTCGCAATCGGCGCCCTCTTATCAGCCAGCGCCTTCGGCAGCCATGCTTGTTTTTACTCAGACGCTACCGTGCTCGCTGCCCAAGGCAGTGGTTGTGATGTTATTGATCATGCACTGACTCAGATTCCTTACGCGCTGATTGCTGCTGCTATTTCTTGCATTGGTCTCACCCTTATTGCGGCTTTCTAAAATGGTCCATAGGCATTGGAGTATCAATGCAAAGAGACGACAGGCACGATCGAACAATATTTGTCGAATTCTAGGCCCAAACTGACTAAACGCAGGTTTATTCAAAAGGCCATGCTGTCGTGGCTACTACCGTTTCACTTCGGCATCCAACCAAAAGCAATGCGGCGAACACAGGAGGAAATGATGGAAGAGCGGATCAATGCCTTGATCGCCGAGTACTCAAGCCAGGGCATTCATCGTACCGGTACCGAGATCGACCACCAAAGCGCCGACTGGCTAATCGAAAAAATTGCAGCACTCGGCGTTCAGGTATCCGACACTGCCTTCGGATTTAAGCGCGTCGAGCCCCTTCTGTGTTCACTCGGAATCTCTGGACTTACCGTGACTGGGGTTCCGCTTTACGACTGCTCATATACCGATGCAAAGGGTATCCGTGGCTGCATAGGGCCGCTTGGCAGCGACGCCGACATCGGCGTAGCAACTGCCCCACCTTTTGAAAACTCTGAAAGCGGTCAGGCAATTTACTCAGCCAGACGAAAGGCTGCGCATCGGGCGATCGTGATTGTGTCCGATAAGGATCTGCCAGAAAACGGGCCAGCTCTGTTCAATGCCGAGCATTTCTCTAAACCCTTCGGGCCACCCGTTTTACAGGTTGCACACAAGCATTGGCCGGAGATTCAGTTGGCCATCGCCTCATCCTCCGTTGGCCATTTCACACTTCAAGCCAAATATGTCGATGCTATCGCTAGGAATATTGGCGCAAAAATTACTGGGAAGAATCCACAATTGGCGCCGCTGGTCATCATGACGCCCAGAAGCGGATGGTGGCAGTGCGCGTCTGAACGGGGCGGTGGTATTGCCTGCTTTCTAGAAATGATGCGTGCGATCAAAGAGAGCGAACCGAAACGCGATGTTATTTTTACGGCCAACACCGGGCACGAATTAGGCCACATCGGGTTAGACCACTATCTCGAGACGCACGCTACACTTGTTCAAGATGCGCTGCTCTGGATCCATCTCGGTGCCAATTTTGCCGCACAACACGACCCGGGTGTTAGGCTTCAGTATTCTGATGAGGCAGCTCGGTCTCGCCTTAGACCTTGGCTTGAAAAAAATTCTATTGAGCCCGATGCCGAGACTCCAGCAGGCGAACGACCACTCGGTGAGGCTCGCAATATCTTTGACGGCGACGGTCGTTATCTATCGATTTTGGGCCGCAACGGCTTGTTTCACCATCCCAATGACCTCTGGCCAGATGCTGTCAATCCCCGAGAGACCACGAAGTGGATCAACGCGTTGGTCGCCCTGGGTGTTGAGCTTGCTGGTTCAGGGGAGCATGCTCATAAAGAGCCCAATCAAGGCGCATGGGGGACAGCTGAGACAGACAGCGACCTCAAAACCGTCTGAGAATATGCTGGCTTATAACAATTAGTCATTTTGCCAGGCCACTGGCGCTTCAGTTCGGCAGACTAGCAAAGAGAAAAACGATGAGAGTGGATATTCTCGAATTTAACCGAAAGGCGTGGAACCAACAATCACGTAACAATGGTCAATGGTCTGTTCCCGTTTCAGATGAAACGATTGCCGCTGCTCAAAGCGGCGATTGGGACGTCATTTTAACGCCATTAAAAGCAGTACCCAAATCATGGTTCGGTCACCTGAGCGGTAAGAAGGTGCTTTGTCTTGCCTCCGGAGGCGGCCAGCAGGTCCCTGTGCTTGCTGCTGCCGGCGCGAGCGTTGTCAGCTTCGATTTATCTGATGTTCAGCTAGAAAAAGATCGAATACTCGCCGAACGTCATCATCTCGACGTTACCTGCCTACAAGGAGATATGGCTGATCTTTCTCGGTTCGATGCAGAAAGCTTTGACCTCATTTTTCACCCTGTTTCTAATCTCTTCGTATCCCATATAGAGGTCGTGTGGGCGCAATGCTTTCGGGTGTTAAAACCTCGAGGCGATTTGCTTGCGGGCTTTATGAACCCAAGCATGTTCTTATTTGATCACGATGAGGCAGCGCGTACTGGGAAAATAGAAGTCACGCGTAAACTGCCTTACGATGAAGCCGAGAGCCTGAGCGACTTCGAGCTAGACGCACTCGAAGAAAGCGGGCTTGCCTTAGAGTTCAGCCACTCATTAGATACCCAACTCGGTGGACAGCTGAGCGCGGGTTTTGTGATTGCGGATTTATATGAAGACTATCGGGATGATTTGATTCCCTTTAGCACCTTCAGCCCAACTAGCGTAGCGACACGGGCCAAAAAACTGTGACGGATAGCGATTTTATTGGGGCTCATAAAAAGATGGCCCGCCCGGAGAGATTCGAACTCCCGACACCCAGGTTCGAAGCCTGGTGCTCTATCCAGCTGAGCTACGAGCGGAACGTTGGCGCCAACGCCTAACGAGAAGCGCAGTATAGGCAATCTGTCAGGCGGGTTCCAGTATTCGTGACAGGTCACGAAAGATTAGCGTATACTGTATAAATGTACAGTATTAGGCTCAGAATCAACCAGCGTCTAGTAACCTTGGGCCAAGAGGACACCGGTACCGTAGGGGTGTTATTGCGATCCGGTAGCGTGCGTTACCACTACTGGGGTGGATTCACGCTCACCCTGCAACAACGGATCAAGTTGGTCGTGGAATCAGTTACAAACGAGCAGCTTCACAATCCGCGTTCGACCTCCGCATCGATGCAGCACTGGCTAAAACTCGAATCCGAAGAGTGTTTGCTGGGAAGTTTTGATGGCGTACTGGTGCGTGCATACTTGCCGTTTATAATCCTTAAAGCTCGCTCAGGAGGCGGAAACCGTCTGGATCTCTCCCAACCTGAGAATCGGTGAGGTATCCAGGTTCCCTGCATTCATCCTGCTGAGGTCGGTGGTTCAAGTCCACCCGTAGCTACCAACTCGCTCTCTCCGCAGAGCTAGAAACGTCAAGGCCGACAGCGTTTCCACTTCTCAAGGTAGGAAAAACGTGGTTATTCCTTCTAAGCACTGCGCTCGCCAGATCGATCTTGGCGCGCTAGGACTGATGTTCCTGAAAAGCGGATAACACAGTTGGTGGCTGAAAAACGCTTTAAATCATGACTCAAAGCTCGGTAAATGGCTGGTCCAGTCATGATTTAGCGCAGCGTTTGCGGCAAGATCCACTAGGTCTTGCTCGCAGTCCCATCCGGCGATGGCGTGTAGGCCCACCGGCAGGCCATCTGTGTCCCAGCCGCATGGAATCGAGATGGCAGGATGACCGGTCAGGTTCGCAATTGACAAATGTGACCACCAAGCAGCCAGCGGCGCCCAATCATCATTTATGCGGACGCGCTGATCGCCGCTCGGATCCGCAAGGGGGGGTTGGGCATTCAGTGTCGGCGTTAGGAGCAGGCTGTATCGGCTTAAGCTCTGCTCTAGGCGATCGTAAAGCGCTGAGCGTTCAATCGCCTGAGCTTGTAGGCGTACTCCATCAGATTTGAAGGTCATGTTTGACAATAAGGTTTTCAGGGGAGCACTGAGGCGGGCTCGTTCATCGGGCTGCATGGCCCGAACACGAGCCGCAAGGTTCGCCGCCATCATGTCGAACGACAGACTCGAATCGAAGGCGATCGGATCGCCCTCCGCGATCGTAATCTCGTATCCGTTACGCTCGAGCGCTTGGATTGATTGCCCAACGATCGCCATGATCTTTTTATCGCAGGCTTGGCCGCCCAAAGCGGGTATCAAAAGCGCGTTTTTTTTCAGGCCCTTGGTTTGCGATTGTGCTGGCTGAGTCAGTGGCTCAATCTGGCGTCGGGACCAAGGGTCCATCGAGTTGGCGCCCTTCATCAGATTAAACGCGAGGATAAGATCTTCGACGTTTCGGCTGTTAATTGAGATAGAACTATTGTTACCAAAGTGAAAGGGCCAAGTCTCGTGTGGAATTGCGCCCAGGGTCACTTTCAAACCAAGAATGCCGCATGCAGCAGCTGGCACACGTGCAGAACCGCCGCCATCAGTGCTAACTGCAAATGCGCCGACGCCGCTCGCAACCGCGGCGGCAGCGCCGCCACTACTGCCGCCCGGAGAGCGCGCCGGAACCCAAGGATTGCGGGTGATGCCGGTGAGTTCCGAGTCGGTGAGTAGCTTTGAGGCAAATTCCGGTGTGGTTGTTTTTCCGATGAGCACCGCGCCGGCCTTGCGGAGTCGATCGATTGCAACGACATCCGCCTTGGGTTGAAAGGCTTCGAAGGCTCGCGAGCCATACGTAGTTCTTAGATCAAAGGTGTTCAATAAATCTTTGGCGGTAAACGGCACGCCGAAAAGATGGGCCGTATTACTTGGCGGACCTTTAAGCAACAGTTCATCGCAGCGTTTTGCGTGCTCAATGGCCTGATCCCAGGCGATCGTCACAAAGGGGTTCAAGGCGCGCTGAACGCGTTCTGCTTGCTCAAGGGTTTGCATCATGACCGCAAGCGCGGACAACTCGCGATCTCGTATCAGCTTGGCAATCGCGATTGCGGAGAGCCCCAAAATATTCATTTTTTGGACCTCTTTTGATCAGACGGAAACCAGGCTGCGGCAGCCTCTATGCTGCTGAGGGAACGCTGGCCTTGACTTGGTTTTCCGGTCCCAGCGAGAAGCGGATTGTTGGAATCGTTGCGCATAGCGCGTTAGGCCGCGGTCGCTTGAATTACGGCGCCAGCGGAAATTAAACGGGCAATATCGTCGTCGCTGTAATTGAATGCTTTAAGCACAGCTGTTGAATGCTGTCCGAGCAGCGGCACCTCACCGGCTGGGCCAAAAACGGACTCATTGATGCGATATCCCGCGGTTGTAACTTGCTGCGCGCCTGCTGCGGTTTCGACCTGCTGAAGCAGACCGCGAGCCTCCGGTTGCCCACCTGCCAGGGTCTGCTCAAGGCTTTGGACTCCGCCTGCGACGGCTTTGGCCTGCGCGAAGCACGCGTCCCATTCAGCGGATGTTTTGGTCAGCAGCCGGGCAACCACATCCTGCTCAATGGTTTTGATGCGGGTCATAAACGCCTTGGTTGTAAGTTCTGCATAGTCGGTTAAACCGATCGCGGCACAGATCCTGCGGCAATGATCGGGAAAATAACCTGCCAGCATAACGTAACCGTCTTGCGTCTCATACCGACCCAGTAACGGCGCTTCCCGGTTACCTGCCGGTGGGGGTGGCGTGCCCGTTGAGGCGGCGATACTGGTATTACGATTGAGCAGCAACATCGCCACGTCTTGCATGGCCAAATCAATATATTGGCCTTCTCCAGTTCGAGCTTTTAGCAACAGCGCCGCCAAAACTGCCGAGGCAGCCTGCATGCCGGTAGCGTAATCCAGCACCGGCCCGCCAGTTCGAATCGGACCATCGCCGCGAATATTGTTGGCCATGTAGCCGGAAGTGGCCTGGATGACATCGTCAAATCCGGGTCGATTTGCCTGAGGACCATTTCGCCCAAAGGCTGAAATGGATAAGTAAATGAGGCCGGGATTTTTGTCAACGAGCGATGGGTAATCTAGGCCAAATTTAGCCATAGTCCCGCCCTCAAAGTTTTCAACGAGAATGTCGACGTTTGCTGCGAGCCTCTGAGCACAAGCTTGGGCCTCGAGATTCGAAAGGTCCAAACAAAGGCTGCGTTTACCGGCATTTTGAGGTACAAACCCACTGCCGATTTTTTGGGATAACTGGGCCGGGGTGCCCCCCCATGACCGAGTCATATCGCCTGATGGGGCTTCGATTTTGATGATCTCTGCGCCGAGCATTCCGAGTTGATAGGTGCAGTAAGGTCCCGCCAGCACATGGGTGAGATCCAGAACTCGCAAGCCTTCAAGGGGTTTCATGGGCACGGCTCCAATGGTTTTGCTTTAGGAAGTTTGATATCAATGACTATAACGCGGTTTTTAAAGACCGTCTCGAATTCTCTTCATCGCTGTTCATTGAGCGTAAGAAAGGCTCGTCGAGCATAAGAAAGGCTCGTCATAGAAATTTTTGCTTTTTCCCGAGATGAAAAACTTACTGACCTTGCTGTCGCGCGCGGCCGGAGTCTGGAATAGGAGGGCGATTTGCCAAGTGTTCAATCAATGAGGCTAAATTCCCGAGCGCACAACTCATGCTCAGATGGGCTAACGGGGACAGCAACTAACCGGCTGGAACCAGAATACTCTTCTGAAAGTTGAAGAGCGTGTTTAGTCTTATTAACCGCATTGACGACCGACTAACCCTGGAGATCGTTGTATGTCACCTGTTCAGTGACGGCGCGCCAGCCGGCATCGATTGCAGCATTCAGGTAGGCGTATGCCTCGGAATCCGAATTAGCAATCGAAATCCTACCGAACTGGGCTCGGCCGAGTTCATGGGGCGCTTGTCCTGGCGTCCACTTCGGATCATCCAATGACATATATTCGTAAGCATAGCCGTGAGGCCAGCGGTTCACGGTAATCGCCTTGATATCGAACTTGTGGTTGAAGCCGTGATCGCCTAACAGCCCCTGTAGTTGCCCCCGGACTTGGCTCTCATAGGTGTCAAAGGTAGTTGCATAGACATTGTGGCGAGCCGTTGAAAGTAATTCACGGCTGGTTTCAGTGCCTGTGGATGTCACCGAAGGAACACCCAGCATGTGAATCACCATCGGATCATCCGGCCCACGCGGTGGCTGGTGACCGCCTGTAGTCGTTACTGGCGGAGTGGTGACCATTACGTATGGATCATCGGGGCAAATTACCTGGCCCCCACCGAGTTTGGAAAAAGCGTGTCCGTTGTCAATCAGGACATTAGTCCACACCAGCGGGACTTTGACGCCGTAGCGAAGCGCTTCCTTCTGACTTTCCGGTAACTGTGGGCAAAGGTAAGGGATCGCACTGTTATAACAGGCGAGCACGCAATGATCGCCTGTGACGCTGACCGCATTGCCATCGCGGACATAATCAACAGTCACTGCATCGTCTTCGGTCTCTCGCACGCCAACCACAGTACTGTTTAGTCGTAATCGGATCGAATGTGCCTTTTCGTCGAGCGCGCCATAGTCAAAACGGCTTGTCGCGATATCGTCAAAACCGCTTGCGTCCGACGCTCGTGGGATCAGTTTGTGAACGAGCAACCTGGCGAGCGATGCGTTGCCATCCGGAAAATACAGTGATTCGGAACCGGTCTCCTGACCTTCAAGAATCCCCGCGGCCAATTTAGCGAGCCAGTCCATGCCCTGTACACCGGGGCAACCCAAGTAAAATGCCTCCATGACGGTCACTCTCAATCCGGCGGGCCCAAACATCAATTTGGGTACCGGATAGAAAATAGAGATGGTATCGAGTGCTAGGCCAACCCGCTCAGTAAGAAACTCGGCGTAGCTGACCGACTCGACATAGGATTGTTTCTCACTCTGTGACAGGTCATTGAGGTAATCGCGGTCGCCACTGAAAAACTCAATCAATTTGTCCTGTTCCGAAACTGGGAGCGGAAGAGCGCGCACCGCAGATGCGTAATCGCCAACGCCAAGCATCAACTGACGCCACTTAGCGCGGATCTTTTTATGGCTCGTATAACCTTCTTTGCCATCCACTCCAGGGAACGCCAACACGCTGTCAGCGGTTGCGCTCAACAGTGCGACGTTTTCTGAATTGGCTTTCATGGCCTCGAGATCGACACCAAGATCGTCAAGCAGGCCTTTGGAAATGTCACTCCAGTCGGAAGGGGCATCCACATTTACCGAGCCACCGATGCCGAGCAGCGTCCGTCCGCGATGATGAAATTCATTACGCTTAGCATGCCCACCAAAGTCGTCGTGATTATCCAGCAATAGGATTCTTGCCTCAGGTCCCATTGCCTTTTGATAGAACCAGGCGGTCGCAAGGCCACTTACCCCTGCCCCAACGATCACCATGTCATAGTGCTCGTCTAGTTTGTGATGCGCCTCTGGCTTTTGTCCGGCCCAGGCAAGGGCGTGCATGGTCTCAAATGAGCCTGGGTGGTTACCGCGTAGGCCGGTAAGGGTAGGCGGATAAACCACGCCTTGTCCGCTGGTGCTGGTTTGAGCAAAAAGTTCGGCCGGTGTAAGCAGACCCGTGCCAGTCGCAATGGCCATACCGTTTAAAAAGTCGCGCCGTGTAATGTTGTATGTCATTGGCTTATCCGCACTGTCCCAGAGAGGGCTTGTAGAAGTTTGTTAACGTTTATTTAGGGACAGAGCCGGTCGCCAGGAGCGGGAGAAACATGATACGCCTGAAACTGGCCATCATTGCTACAACCACGATCAACAATAATCCAGATGCACCCAGGAACAAGGACTCGATTTCTGGCGGTGCGATAGTTCCGAGCAGCAGGGCGGCCAGCAGGCCGTGATACAACAGACCGAAAATGCCGATGGTGACGGCGGCAATCTTGGCGCTCATGTTTTCTCCGTATAGAGGACCCGCCACAAGCAGTCCAAACACAGCGTAAAGCCAGAAACCCAGGTAGTCAAAAGAAGTGTAGAGCGAAAACGGAACAGAGACGTTCAGCAACCTCAGTAACGGGTCCGCCAGGTCGGCTCCCACCGCCTCTGTTGAGATCGTCTGAGCCAGCAGGGGTATGGTCCAAACTGCGATAAACTTGGGAATGATAAAGGCGATAAAAGAAGAGAAAACGATCAGCGCCGCGATAATGCCACGTAACGGGTCTCTTTTGGAGATATGCCAAGCTATACCGAAGAAGACACCTGATAGGCTGAGCATGGCAACAATCTGGTTGATCCAGCCGAGGATAAAAGTGCTACTGTTAGCGCTGAGCCAAGCGATGCGGTCAGCATGCGAAGCATTATAACCATCCGGCACGTCCAAGGGTATGAAAAAGGTAATGACAGTCGTCGCAATTGCGACGACAGCGGACCAAAACCCAAGCCTATTAATCTGTAAATCTAATGTAACTGTTGCACCCAAAATCTAGTCTCCGTATCTCTCGTCAATAAAATTAAGTATTGTTTTGCGCACCGCGCTCCTGTCACTTTCCCAGCGTCGGCCTTTCCCGGTGAAAAGTGATTCACTTTCCATCAGGGCCATCAGGCACAGGGCTTCAGCTCTGGGTGATTGGTTCCCCGCTGCCTCGAGTGCTGTCTCCAGAAGACGCAAGTATTCTGCATAGACATCTTCCAGAAGATCCGACACGAGGGGCTCGACCTGCTCCATTGCCCAGAGTTGCGGCCATAGTCCGTCGTGGTCTTGTGCATCATCTGAAAGCATGATCTCTGCGATCGCACGAATTCCCAGGGGACCAGTTGCGGAATTCATCAAGATATATCGAAGCTCGTTGCGTAGATAATTAACCAGAGATCGTAACAATGCGTCCCATGTACGAAAGTGGTATTGCAGGGCACCCAGTTTCATATCGCTGGCCCGCGCCAGATGGCGCATGGTGAGGCTGCCGTAACCCTCATCCGCGATTATCCCTATCGCCGTCTGCAATATCTGTTGTTGGCGATCGCTCATCACTGCGTCAGTTGTCTCGCTCACTAATTCCCTTCTGATAGCGCCTTTTTTCATTGTTTGGCCGGTTCTCTTTTTCACATGGCGAACGAGATCATTCTCGCTTATCGAGTCTATTCATCCAGTGTTTTCAGTTCACGGCGCATCACCTTGCCGGTACTGGTCTTGGGTAGGTCGTCTACAAACTGCACCTGGCGGGGTACCTTGTAGGCGGCGAGGTGTTCGCGGCAATAAGCAATGATGTCAGCCACTTTCGGCGTTGCTCCCGTCTTCGCAACGATGTAGGCCTTCGCAAGTTCACCTTTATCTTCATCAGGAACACTGCCGACGGCCACCAGGGCGACATCCGGATGACCGGCAACAACCCGTTCAATTTCCGCAGGATAGACGTTGAAGCCTGCTGTTAGAATCATGTCCTTTTTGCGATCGACGATAAAAATACAGCCGTCTTCATCCATAGTGGCGACATCCCCTGTGTGCAGCCAGCCGTCAGGCTCGATGGTGTCGCGGGTCGCCTGCTCATTGCCGAAGTATGCCTGCATGACAATATCGCCTTTGATCATCAGTTCACCAACCTCACCGATGGGCAAGGTCTTATTGGCATGCTCGGTGTCGGCAATCCTTGCCTGGGTATAGGGGAGTGCCACACCTATCGAGCCATGCTTGATAAGGCCATTACTAGCAAAGGTGGTGCCGAGCCCGCCGAGCTCAGTCATGCCCCATAGTTCAATCAACGGGCAGCCGAAGCGTTGCTCCACCTCTTCCATTTTTGGTTTGGGCATGGTCTGTCCGCCGACGGTGCAGCAGCGCAGTGACGACAGGTCGTAGTCATCTAACTCCGGGTGATTGAGCATGAACATGTACATAGTGGGCACCCCTTCGAACATCGTGGCCTTGTGGTCCTGGATGCTTTGCAGGATCGTCTTCTCTTCGAAGGCTGGGTGAAGTACCAGGGTCATGCCATTTTGTATGGCTCCGTTCATTACCACGTTGCCGTAGACATGCGGGCAAGGTAATGCGGTAACGACCGTGTCCCGGTCGCTGCGTTGATGCATCAGGGCGGTCATTGCGACATTCAGCAGGATACCTCTGTGCGACAGGCATGCCCCTTTGGGATGCCCCGTAGTGCCCGAGGTGTAGCCGATTGTGGATAGCGAGCCTGGATCGATTTCACCGATCTGGAAATGATCACTGCTGCCATCAAGAATATCATTGAAAGATAGTATTCCTTCAGGCAGTGCTTCGTCGCCAAAAGCGATCAGTTCCCTGACCTGAGATTTTTCTTTGACATCCTTTATTGAAAGCGCCTTTTCATGGGATGCGATAACGACAGTAGCGCCGCAGTCATTGGCCACGAATTCAACTTCGACGGGGGTCAGCATCACGTTGATCGGATTGATCACTGCGCCCGTTTTTAGCGCTCCGTAATAGCAGACGACCCACTCCCAACAGTTGCCGGAGTACAGGGTGACACGGTCGCCAGGCGTTACCCCGAGATCAACCAACAGATTGGCGCAACGGTTGGATAATCCCTCGAGTTCGTTAAACGACAACACCCGGTCAGGCAGGATGAGTGCAATCTTGTCGCCATAGCATTTCGCTGCCGCGCGCGGAATATCGCCAATTGAATTGATCAAAGTCACGAGCTCATCTCCAGTTTGTTGGTGCGCCGTTTTAGGTTCTCGGCAACACGAAGTGAAAGCGTTAGCAATCCCAGGTTGACAAACACAAAGGAAATAACAGTGGCGCTGCTGCTGAACGCTAGTTCCGCATAGCTGGCCCAGATCGCCGCCCGATAATGAGGAGAGTACAACGTGAACAAAACAGCGATAAAAACTGCCTGCCAACTGAATCCAGCAGCGAAAGATAAACCGAGGTAGCGGCGATTGCGTAGGAGCCAGCTAGATATGTTTCCAGGAAATAGCTGCGCCATCGCGGAAGCCGCAAATACAAGGAAGATCCAGAGGGAGGCGAGCTGCACCGACAGATGTATCAGGTTCACGGTCGACTCCGGCGTAGAAATTCTGATCAATAGCGCGGCCGTGCTTATCGCGATGAAAGTCATCGCGGCGATCGTTAAGAACAACGGCCATCCGTTGAGTGTTCTAACTGCTATTGACGCCACGGCAATCACCTACTGCTCGAAGCTCTTCATTGTCACGATGACGCTTCGCCTGATGCGAGCCAGGCCCTGGTTTCAATGATTATCATCTCGCGAAATTTAGTGGGCATGTCCCAGGTTCCCGTGAAGCCCTTAGGTACGACAAAACTATCGCCAGCGCGATAGGTCCTTTTCTCGCCCTCAGTCGCGCTAAGCGTCACCTCGCCCTCAAGTACCAAGACAAATTCGTCATAGGGGTAAGGAACGCTGATATCTATCAAGGCAGGCTGAGCTTCATAGATCGTCACAACAAAATCGCCCTGATGCAGCACTTTCTGCCAATGTTCATTGGTTCCTTTGAGTACCATCTCACTCGGCCAAGGAGGGATGCTGTCGAGCTTCAGTACTTTCAGTTCTTCAACATTCAAGGGTAGAGCGCCCGGGGCTGCCTGTACTGAAGTGGCCACTGTGGCGGCGATGAGAAACACAAAAATGCCAATATTCTTCATAGAGTCGTCCTCTTTATTTAGGATTGGGCGCTGGTGCCTCCCGGTAGTTCAGCTTTGCGACATTGACATGACGTCAAGCATGCTAGAACATGTCAACTGACATGTAAACCTCTTGGGGATAGCAATGGCAATTCGGATAACGAGGCGGGACCTTCTTAACGGAATGGCGATCGGAGCGGGGGGCGTCCTGCTGCCGGCCTATGGAGTTGAGCCTGAGATAAGTCTGGGTACACCAGCGAGCCCAGTAGTTCCATCTCACTCTTATCCTCCCACTCTGACCGGCATGCGTGGCAGTCATGCAGGTTCCTTTGAAGTCGCACATGCATTGGCCTGGCAGGGACAGAAACCTGCCTCATACACATCATTGGATGAACACTACGATCTGGTCGTTGTCGGCGCGGGTATGAGCGGTCTTGCCGCTGCCTGGTATTTCCTGAAAAAAGCCGGTCCTGAAGCACGCGTTCTGGTGCTTGATAATCATGATGACTTTGGCGGCCACGCCAAGCGCAATGAGTTTAACCATAAGGGTAGGATGCTTCTTAGTCTTGGTGGCGCGCAGAATCTAGACAGCCCAAGTAATTATGGAGACGTCGCCGGAAGTCTTTTAATTGATATCGGTATAGATGAGGCAACCATAGCGCAGATGGCTGCCAACACACCTGATGATTGTTTCCTTGGAGGCAAGCTCAATGGGGATGTCGGTTTGACGGTACCTGATGGTGATGATCACCTGACTATCGGTGGACACTGGTTAAAGTTTTTCCATGGCAGAGGTGACTATGACGCCGCGGTCCGCCAGCTACCCTTACCAGAAGATCAAAAGGACAATTTGCTTCTGTTTTTTGGTGGCAAAAAGGACTTCCTGGATGATCTGTCACTGACCGAAAAGTGGGACTATGTAAACAACACCAGTTATAACCAGTTTTTGTTTGATCGTGTGGGGCTTTCAGGAGAGACAATTCCCATACTGAATGCACATCTACTCATATTGAATGGACCTTCTGGATGGAATCACACTGTACTTGAAGCCATCATGGCCGGTAGTCCGGGCCTTCGTGCCATGGGATGGCTTGCAGATTTTGTCGATTCCATTGCAGCTATGCTGATTGATGAGCTCGCCGGTGATGTACGCATGTTCCCGGACGGGAATGCATCTGTTGCCCGTTTACTGGTTCAAAAAATGATTCCACACGTGGCGCCGGGTATGAAAGGAGTGGAAGATGTTGCTATTGCCCAGTTTAACTATGGTGCCTTGGATCTGACTGACCAAGCGGTTCGAATTCGTTTAAATAGCACAGCCGTTGGGGTTAAAGAAGTTGGTGATAAGGTCCAAGTAGACTACGTGCAACAGGGCAAAGCCTGTCGCGTCACGGCCAGTCGTTGTGTTCTGGCCTGCTACAACAACCTGATACCTCACCTATGCCCGGAGATGAGTAATGCGCAAAAAGAAGCCCTAGGTTATGGCGAGCGTATACCCTTTGTTTATGCCAACGTGCTATTAGAGAATGGCGAGGCTTTCTCAGAGCTGGGTGTGTCGATTACGCAATGCCCATATGATCCTTTCCAGTGGGTCAGTGCTGCACCAACCATGACCACGGGAGGTTACGAACCACCAAGGGGGCCTAATGATCCCATGGTGGTATTCATGATGGCCTCCCCTACCCCTGCCGATGGAACCAAGGGAACAACTCGTGATCTTCTGCGAATCGGACGTCACAAAATTTACACCTCTACCTTCGACGACTACGAGCAACAAATCCGTGAGCAGCTGCAACGGATGCTTGGCAGGTATGGCTTCGACCATGAAGCAGATATCAAGGCGATTACGGTTAACAGAATTCCTCATGGCTACGCCTACTGGTACCAAGGACTAGATGACCCAGAGTGGGAGGAGGGACAAGCCCCCCATGAAATCGGACGCCAACAGTTTGGACGTATTTCGATTGCGAATACTGATTCTGAAGTCACGCCTTTAATGAATGCAGCATTTGATGCAGCATACCGGGCAGTCGAAGAGCAGATCAGCTAAGCATTGGTTTATTTACCCAATAATGAATGATGGAGCACAACATGGCTAAGGGTATGTTCAAAATTCCTCCCGATGGTGATGGAGAATCGAAGCCATCAAGGCTGATTCCAAAAACATGTTTCACGACAGAAGCGACTGATGAAACGACGCAAAGTTTCTATGAGGCAGAAGATGGTTCTGTCTCAACGGGTGTTTGGGAATGTCCGCCATGCAAGGTCGATATCGATGACTATCCCGTTAACGAAATGATGACTATCATTTTCGGAGCGTTAGTCCTGACGAACAATGAAGGTGTTCAGGAGACTTTTGGACCTGGCGAAGTGGTGTATGTTGCAAAAGGTTCAACGTTGACATGGCATATCACCGATCGGCTTCGGAAGTATTACATGACGTCTCCCTAGTCATGGGGGACAGAATCTGCGCCAACGAAACAGATGTAATCCTGTTTCGTTAATCAATTAGTTATAGATAACGGTGGATTGGGTTGATTAAATTCAATCTCTGTTTTTACATTCATCATGCTCGCAACTTGCTGCATTGACGCGACCAACTGATGCTGCTGCCAATCAGGCAGAGCGCGGTATTTACTAACAAAATCCAACTGGATAGGCGATGGCGATTGCGCCAGCTTTTCTTGCCCTTCGGTCGTGAGTTCGATGAGCGTCTGGCGACGATCTCGATTGCCCTTTACTCGGCGAACGAGCTGATTGCGCTCTAAGCGATCGAGTAACGATGAAATCGTTGCCTGAGACAGCATTACCTCGCGAGCAATCGCGCTCGGAGAGGCCATATCCAAGCGCAGAATTGCCTGCATCACCAGCAATTGGGAAGTGGTCAACCCCGATGCCTTGTGCAGCTGCTTAGAATGCAGGTCAATGGCTCGTGTGATTTTCCGAAGCGCTAATAAAATTTCATCATAGTCAGCCACAGCGCATTCCTTGCGAGATTTAAACCGCGAGAATTGTACTCAAAACTATTTTCAAATTCGACACAAACCCCTTCATTAAAAGTAATTAGACATCTGCCAATGGCCGGCTCTTAGAGTTTTCGGGCGTTCCACCCAAAGATTTCCGGTAACCCAATGTCAATGGGGAATCCACATCTTCAACAATAAAGCGACAGCGCGACTGCACATCACTCGGCAGCGTGTTGAACAATGCACGGGGCAGGCTTTTAACGAAAGGCTCACGATACCAAGGCGCAAAGAACTCAACATTGGGTATTGCTCGAACTTCTTCAGAAACATTTGGCGTACCGCCATGCCAGGCCCTAACGTCGCGCAAGATGACACTGCCAGCTGGGGCCGGGTAGACTCTCGCTGCTTTCATCCAGGCAGGCTCATCTTCAAGACTCGGCATCGGTGCTCGACTGTTCTGAGTACCCGGTATTTGACGAATCGGACCATTTTCCGAGTGCCAATCCGATGTTAAGAAATTGCAGGAGATATAAGGGCAAGGCAAATCACGATAGGTGAGCTTTTGGGATGGGTCAGAAAATGAGCCAATCAATAGCGTTTTGTTTGGCCCCAATTCGATCCTGCGCTGATCTGACATATCGGAGTGCAGCGGCTGGTAATCGATCGCGCCGGGCAAACAAAAATCACCGCCACCGCTGCGCACAACAAAATCTGGACCGCCAAAGATATGCTCGATGATCGAGTTGAGAACAGGCAATTGCAACAACTCCACCCATTCGGCTTGATGAAGCTGAGCATCGGTTCGAGAGACTGAGCCAAAAGAGTATCGATGGGAGCCACGGTTGCCCCGGGCAAGCGGATCGAGATCAAGAATCTCTCGGATAACGCGCAAACAGCCGGCATGCAATCGGGCAACGGCACTCGGTGAGAGCATGTTTTGCACCATGGCAAACCCATCTCTAAGAAAAGCCGACTTAATTCCATTTAGGTCATTGGGCTCGAAAATTTCTAAACCTTCAAGACCGCTTTGACCCCTTAAATTCTGGCGTAATTCGGTAATGTCTTGATCAGACGGATCGATACCAAACCAACCGAGAGACGCTTCACTTGTATCATTCATCGTTACAATCTCCTCGCTGCAACCTAAACACTCCCTGCATCACCTCAATCCTACTACGAGGATACCCATCGAGGTGATCGAGCAGGCGCACTCCACTTGTCCAACAACGAAAATCTGTCAATAAAACGAAATGCGCGCTAAGCAATTGGAACATCGGGCTGATCCACCTTCCGCTGATCTTCAGGCAATCTAAAGTAGTCTAAAGCGATCATTTCCGCTAATGTAAATTCAAGTGTGAGCAAGAAATCATCATGAGCCAAAGCCTAGCGTCGAAGTCGAGCCTGATCTTTTATGGCATTGGCAACCTCTCCCCCGCGATCAAATCAAACTTTCTTGGGGCGCCCATATTCTATTACTACAACAACGTGCTGGGTCTTGATGCGCTGCTTGTCAGCTTGGCACTCGCGATTGCATTGATCATAGACGGCATTACCGACCCCTTGATCGGATATTTTTCTGACTACACTAAGAGCAAGCTGGGACGGCGACACCCCTACATATTCGCCAGCATCGTACCAGGCGCCCTGTTCTATTTCTTACTCATTACCTGGCAATTTGCTGAATCGCAGCTGGGGCTATTTTTTCAACTCCTTCTATTAATCACGATGCTGCGCGTCTCTTGGACACTGTATCAAATCCCTCGAGAGGCCCTCGGCGCCGAAATATCTAAAGATTATCACCAAAGGACCCAACTCCATGGTCTGAGCAGTTTCTTCGGATGGATTGGCGGCGCAGGCATCTTCTATGCGACCCAGAGGTACTTCTTGAAGGACTCCTACGACAACTTCGATGGCTATCAACAACTTGCCGTCTGGGGTAGCAGCCTCATTTTTATCACTGGCCTTATTTTTGCGCTCGGAACGCTGAAGGATATTCCAAAACTAGAACCACCAAAGACAGACCGGCCTCAATCGGTTCGAGGAATATGGACCGAAATCAAAGCGACACTCAATCACAAGTCTTGGCTTATGTTGTTTTTTTCTGGCGTGGTGTTTGCCGTATTTGTCGGACTCACCAGTGGTCTCGGCTTCTATTTCAATAGTTTTTTTTGGGACTGGAAGCCTTCTGATGTTGCCATCTTCGCAATCGTGGACCTGATCGCGGCAATGTCCATCAGTGCGCTCGCTGGCCCCTTGGCCAAGCGTTTTGACAAGAAAAATTTAGCGGTCACCCTGTTTATTCTTTCGATCATCATTGGGCCAGTGCTGCTTATCTTGCGGTTAGTCGATCTTAATTTTGGGACAACCCTGCTACCACCCAATGGCGAGCAATATGGCACACTCTGGTGGGTTATGCTGATTCATTCGCTCATCGCTGCATCCGTTGCCGTGCTAGCCTGGATTCTCGTTGGCTCGATGACGGCCGACGTTGTTGAAGACAGCCAGACCAAGACAGGCAGGCGCGCTGAGGGGCTTTTTTTCGCCGGACCTAACTTGATTCAAAAGTCAGTATCCGGAATTGGGCTCATGATTAAAGGCATTTTACTCAGCATCGTTGGGTTTTCTGCAAATAGCAGTCAAGCCGAAAAAATTATCGCAATCGAGCAATTGGCAATCGCAATCGTCCTGATCAGTATCGTCCTGCCGTCGCTGGCGCTCTATCTTTTCTCTAAGTACGAAATCACAAAAAACCTACATGACACCAATCTTAAGTCACTGCGCTATTCGGACTAGTGGGCTAATCCGGCTTACTTGCTGTTTAGGGCGGCATCCATTGCGCTAACTGGGAAGTCAAAGTAGGCGCCAGGATACGGCTCAGGCTCCAACGTGAAATGCCACCATTCTTTGGCGTAATTCACGAAGCCCTCATTCTGCATAATCTGCAACAGCAACTGACGATTTTTGATGGCCTCCGAATCCAGCGCCTCAAATCCGGTGTGACTTACGATGTCAAAACAATCGTAACCGGAGCCAAAGTCCAGCAATCCAGCCTCCCGCATTCGCTGTCGCTCAGAGCGACAGAGGCCCTCAAGCTCGATAGGCTCTGACTCACGGGACTGGCCTGCTGCTGCATAGATTGCAACATCAACCGTCGCACCCCGGCTGTGACTGGACCGATCCGCAATATAACCCGCTGCAAAGAGCTCGGACTTTGCAGTACGTGGATAATAAGCTTGCTTCTGGGCAATATCGCCAGTCAACGACCATTGAACAAAATCTGCAACAGCACGCTCCGGTCGATAGCAATCAAAAACGATCAATCCGAGGCCATCTCGAGCAAGCACCCGCTGTGCATTTTGCAGGGCAATGGCTGCTGGCTTCGTCAACCAGCACTCAGGTGCCTCATAACCTGCCACTACCCGCCCTAAAAAATTCCGTTCTGTGGCATAGCGCATATCCAGCCGTATATCAGGAGCCCAATGACTCAGCGCGACAAAAGTACTCGGACGCTCAAAATCGGCAACGGCCAGGTTAAGCAAACTGCTCCACAGCAGAGCCAACATTAAAATTTTCATGCGTGTTCCCTCGGATTTAACACCACACAATTTCCTCTGAGCATACCTGCCAGTGAATCTTGAAACAAAGCGGCTGATGATCAATATCGACTGCGCAACCGCTTTTTCAGCGCAATACCCATGGGCTAAAGATTCGGTCAGCAGATCAAATCGTACCTGCAGAACGCTCATGCAACGAGGACCAAACACACCTATACTGGTCGGCCAGCGGAAACACTTCGCCCTTTGGAATTTTCCTTAGATGAACCCAAACCAATGACCACGACCGCACACTCAAACTGGCTGAAGACAGGGATCGAGGAGGCAAAACGACTTTTTCGATTAGCACTTCCTCTGATGGGTGCTCAGTTGGCACAAATGGGCATGGGCGTCACAGACGCCATTATGGCTGGACAATACAGCTCTCTCGACCTTGCGGGGGTTGCCCTTGGAAGCAGCTTGCTGTGGCCCGTGATGCTGCTGTTTATGGGGTGCATTCAAGCGGTCACCCCAACCGTATCTCAGCTTAATGGCGCCAAGCAATTCACAGAAATCGGCGAGGTGATCCGTCAGGGCCTTTGGATGGCTATTTTCGGGGGCATCGCTGCAGCAACCTTGCTCAATCTTATTGGACCGGTCTATCGCCTATTAGAGGTAGAGCCAACTTCAGCGGCCATCTCAATTGATTACCTTAAAATGTGTTCTCTAGGCCTTCCCGCCCTCATGTGTTTTTTCGCGTTAAGGTTTTTGGCCGATGGTATGGGCTTTACTCGCCCCGCACTGTTAATTGCGATCTCCGCGCTGTTGATCAAAATTCCACTTAATTACGCATTGATCTATGGCGCATTTGGACTCCCTGAAATGGGCGGTGTGGGCTGTGGCGTTGCACAAGCAATCGTCATGTGGCTCCAACTCGTGCTTGTGATTATTGTGGTCACACGTCCGCGCTTCAACAAAACCCGCTGGTTACGCCGCATCACGCCCCCCGATTGGGAACGAATCCGTGCCCTACTGATTGTGGGCTTACCCATTGGCGCAACCATTTTTGCCGAAATGGGATTGTTCTCGTTAACCACGCTCATGCTGGGACGCTACGGGCCAGATGTAGTCGCAGCCCACAATATCTCTATGAACATTAATGCTGTTTTATTCATGCCCCCCATGGCCCTCGGCATGGCCGCAACCATTCGCATCGGCTATCGGATCGGCGAGGGGCAACCGCTCGAAGCTCGCTCCACCGCGGCCATTGCACTGATGAGCAGCCTGGTCTTGGCGATTTTTGGCGCTGGACTGATCTATACCTTGCGCGACAGTATGGTGCTGCTCTACACCAGCGAACCCGTTGTTGTCGACTTGGCTGCCGAGCTACTGCTGTTTGTTGTTTTTTTCTTGATCTTTGACGCAACACAATCAACGGCTGCGGGCACACTGCGCGGCTATAAAGACACCCGTGTACCCATGAAAATTGCCTTATTCAGCTTCTGGGTGATCGGTCTACCCTTGGGATGCAGCCTTGGCCTTGGCTGGTTTGGCGAACCACTCGAGGTCTATGGCTTTTGGTTCGGCCTTGCGGTGGGAGTTGGCAGCGCGTCCATTTTGCTGTGCCATCGATTATTCTTTCTCAGCAAAGACCTGGTTCTGATTGAGACCTTGTCGCCAAAAACAGCGGGGACAACCTAAGCCCGGTCTTAGCAGACTAAAACAAGAGTCGCTTGAATCCATCGATCATCGGTCTATGAATCAGCTTCAAGCCCGCCCTTTCTGGGCTGGGTCCATTCTTCAAAGTCTTTCAACCAGAGCCGCCCGCCTCGACCCGGATAAGGATTAAAGGAGCTCATACCCAACAGTCGCTTTACTCGCGCGGATCGATTTTGAATCAGGGCTGCTGGATAAATCTGGCTCGCGGCCTCCTCTGGTGTTAGCCAGCCAACCACGAAACTCAAGTGCAAGGCCCAGCGCCAACGATCCGTGGTCTGATTTGCGCCGCCACCATGGAAAACGCGCCCACTATAAATCAGTGCATCACCGGCGCGAAGCGTTGCTGGAATCGCCTCGGCTGGATTCGCCGGTCGCTCATATTCCGTCCAGCGATGACTACCCGGTATGACCCGGGTTGCGCCCACAAGTTCATCGACGTCCTCGAGTGCGAGCATCATACTCACCGTCAATTCGGGACAAACCGGCCACGTCCGCGCCATGACGTTCGACCAATTATCACCATCTCGATGAAGCACTTGAGCAGCTTCGCCTGGTCCAATGATCATCGCCTGACACGTGTTCATCCAGTATTGATGTCCCGAGTCCCCTAAAAGATGATCTGCAAGACTGGCTAAATACCGATCATCCAAAAGTTCAAAAAAAACATCTGATGTCAGGCCAATACCAGTGAACCGTTTTGTTTGCGAACCATGGAATTTTTTCCAAAAACTGATCTGCCCCCCGCCGCCAGCACTCGCTGCATCCGCCCGCGTCTGCACCGCGCGCCGCAGCTTCCCCAAAGCTGGCTCCGGTAAAAACTCTGTGACGACCACCGCCCCGGCGTCCTCAATGGCCGAAAGCACATCTTCGACATCATGACCTCGTAGAAATCGTTTCATAGAACATTCCCCGCAGCAGCCGAAGACCGACTAAACCGCTGCAAACCGTTCAATCCGCTCAACATTCTGACTGGTTTGAATTACTCTAAGCAAGGCAAAGGCAGCAATCCAGGCTACGCCGAGACCCAGTCCCACCCAAAACCCCAGTACCCCAAAATCGGGTCCAAGCAGCCCCCACCCAAGGGTCAGCCCAACGGGTAACGCCAAAAGCCAATACCCCGACCAGGAAATAAACATTGGAATCTTAGTGTCCTTATAACCTCGTAAGATCCCGATAAGAGTGGCCTGGGTACAATCGAATAGTTGATAGCAGGCTACGATCATTAGTAAATCCGCCGTTAGCGCAATGACTTCTGGGTCCGAACTATAGATTTGGGGCAAAAAATCCCGCCCAATGATCAAAACTGCAAAAGCGACAAACGCATACGCCCCCGAGACAAAGATCGTCAATCGAGCCACCTGAGCCGCAGCTAAATAATTCTTCGCGCCCACATAAAACCCGACCCGGATGCTCGCCGCCGAACCCAAAGACATGGGGATTACGAAGACAAACCAATTGAGATTGCCTGCAATCGTGTTTGCGCCGATGGCGGTAACGCCGATCGAACCGACCAAAAGACTGATCAGTGCAAACACCGTCATTTCTAGGAAAAGCGTCACGCCAATCGGGACACCAACGCGGAAGATACTTTTAATCGATTCAAAATTCGGCCAATCAAATCGGTCCAGCAACCCCGTATCCAACAGCCAAGGTCTTCTAATCACGAGCAGCATGACGGCGAGCTCAAACCACATTGTGATCGCTGTAGCCCAACCACAACCTTCACCGCCAAGCTCAGGCAGTCCAAAAACCCCGTAGATCAAGATGTAGTTCAAAGCGGCGTTGACAGGCAACGTACTCCCGGCAATCAACATGGGCAACACGGTTTGCCCGAGTCCCTCGCAGGCGTAGCGAAGCGTCACATACAGCACAACAGCTGGCAGTCCCCAAGACGCCCCTTTCAAATACAACATAGCGATGGCGACCACGTCATCGGGCACCTGAAAGAGAACAAAAATCGGTGCGGCAAAACGCACTATGGCAAACAAGATCCCGCCAAAGATTAGCGCCACCCACAATCCCTGACGAATGAGCGGACCCACTGCTTTTCGGTTTTCTGAGCCCACAGCCTGCGCCACCATGGGCGTCAGAGCCGTCAAAACACCAGAAAACAGGAAGAAAAAAGGCCAAAGGATTACGCCACCCAATGCCACGCCTGCCAAATCTAAAGAGCTGTACTGCCCTGACATGGCTGTATCAACAAAGCCCATTCCCATGATAAAAAACTGGGTTGCTATCATCGGCCCTGATAATCGAGCGAGCTTTCTAAATTCGGCGTTCATCGCATAACTCTGTAACTTGTTGAGGCCTTCATGGTCCTTGGCAGCGGTTTCAACCGCTTTTATCGATTCGCGCCATCGCTAGGCATAGGGCCCAAGAATACTGGCGCTTGGCACTTGCGCGCTCGCGGCCTGGCTTGATCACACCGATTATCCGATACCCGCTCTACCAACGCGCTCACGCTGGCGTTATCCCGCCCGCACCGATCCCTTCGCTCCTCGATTGAAATCCAGAGCGATTCTGAATCTCTCGATCGGGTCTTCAAAAATCTGCTACATTATGCGGCACAGCCACAAGGGAGTCGATCATGTCAGGACCACTCACAGACATCAAAATTGTCGACCTGACCACCGTCATTTCTGGCCCATCTGCCACCATGTTGCTCGCAGACCAAGGCGCCGACGTAGTCAAAGTTGAATCCATAAAAGCGCCTGATCACGCTCGCGGAGCTGGTTTCGGAGAACAACAGTTTACCTCCGTCTTTTTGAATAATAATCGAAACAAAAGAGGCCTAGCCCTCGATTTAAAGCATCCCGAGGGGCGCTCGGCACTGCTGCGTGTTTGCAGAGACGCGGACGTCGTCGTTCAAAACTTTCGACCCGGTGTTGTTGAGCGATTGGGAGTCGCCGAGGATGATATTCGCGCCGTAAATCCGTCCGTGATTTATGTCTCGATCTCTGGATTCGGTGAATCAGGACCGCTGTCGCATAAGCCAGTCTATGACCCTATTATTCAAGCCGTCAGTGGGCTGACCACCATACAGGCCGGCTCAGACCAAGAGAGACCCCGACTTGTAAGAACTATATTGCCAGATAAGCTGACCGGCGTGGTCACCGCGCAGGCCGTCACCAGCGCGCTGTTCCATAAATTAAGAACCGGCGAGGGACAACATGTCCGGGTGTCGATGCTTGATGCAGTGGTGAACTTTCTCTGGGCCTCTGACATGGGCAGTCAGACTTTTGTCGACAAAGAGGTGACCCAACAACGTGCAGCCACGTTTATCGATCTAATCTATGAAACGAAAACGGATTACATCTCGGTCTCGGCCATGGCCAACAAACAATGGACCGCGCTTTGCGATGCAGTGGGTCACCCGGAATGGAAAGAAGACGAGCGTTTCAAGACTCCGGCGCTGCGAGACCTCAATGCCAATTTACGATTGGAGATGACCCAGACGGAACTACTCAAACGCGATGCCAAAACCTGGCTTGAAGTCCTCGAAAAAGCAGGCGTCCCCTGCGCACCTGTGCTTACCCGCAACCAAATGATCGAGCACCCACAAATTGCGGCCAATGAACTCCTGTTTGAGACCCAACATCCCGTTGCCGGAAAGATTAGACAGGCAAGGCCAGCAGCAAGATTTTCTGGGTCTCAGCTTGATGCGCCTAGGCCTGCGCCGAAACACGGACAACACACCCAAGCGATTCTGAAAGATGCGGGCTATACCGAAACCGAGATTGCGAATCTCATGACTTCGGGTGCAGCATTCGAGAGCTAGCCCAAGCGATCGTCCGCCAGACGCCTAGTTAGAAAAGAAGTTGCATTGCCATTGATTGACGCAGCTGGATTCTGAGGATTTGCAGTTTCCAGCGCTTGAAAGCCCTCTTCAAGCGTTGGCTCCGCGTTTTTTTTATAGCCTGCTGGCTAGGTGCTTTTCGCTCTAGGTGTTTTTTAAAGTGCCGCTGACAAAATGTGACTGATTAGGTGCCGGTGATAACGGTCCATTCATAGACTGCCTTTTTGAGCCGCCAAGCGAAGCACCCCCCTCCCAGGCAACGGGCGTTTAGGTTTAATGCCCCAGGAACTCAGGAGCTCGCTTCGCCTTAAATGCCGCTCTCCCCTCCGCGCCATCCTTGGAATCACGCACATTGAGCAGATGATCGCGCGCCAACGCCGCCGATTCTGCTGGGCTTCTAGGCACCGTCTCACCGACAAATCGCTTAATCGTTTGAACCACCAGAGGCGCACTGCGCTCAAGGATCCTAGCGTATTCAAGCGCAGCTGCTTTTTGTTGCCCTTTTGGCACAACGCGATTAACCATGCCGACTTCATAGGCTCGCGCCGCTGTTAGGTCTTGACCAAGCAGCATAAATTCCATGGCAATTTTATGAGGGATTCTTGCCGCGCACCCTGCAATGAGCCCCCCAGTGAATCCCACTTGCGCCTCGGGATAACGAAAACGGGTATCTTCTGAGGCAACAACAAGATCGCACATTTGAACCAAAATGTAGGCACCACCAACACAATATCCCTGCACTGCGGCGATCAGCGGTTTATCCAGCGGCACGCCGATAGAGGGAACTCCCTGCCACATCTCCTTCGGAGAATCCTTAATATCAGCACCCACCGAAAATGCCCGCTCGCCCACTGAGCAGAGCACCGCACATCGCGCCTCCTCGTCTGAGCGATAGGTCGTGAACGCGTTACGAAGACCCTGGATCACATCTTCGTTTAATGCGTTCATCTGATCGGCTCGATTAATCGTGATCACTGCAGTTTTTTGATCTCTTTCATAAGTCACAGCGGACATCTTCATTTCTCCTCAATCGGTGCTGGGCTGCTTGAATGACCTTAACGAACTTTCCTTTGGCCGTCCCATCGACCAGCCAATCGTCCGCTGACAGCCAAAACTCAATGTGCGCGGAGGGTTTCCATCCATCGGCCGTTTGCTGAGAACTGCCCTTTCAAAAACGTCATTTGATCTCCAAGGATTCGACCGCTGTGACTGAGCGCGAGATACTCAGCATGATTTGGACGGTAGGGCAGAGCGAGCAGTGCCAATGAAGTCTCGGACAATAGTCGATTGCCCTTCCGTGCATTACATCGTTTACACGCTGTCACCACATTATTCCAATCGTCAACACCGCCTCGTGATACCGGGTGTACATGATCACGGCTCAAATCAGAAGCATTAAACTTTTGACCGCAGTAGAGGCACAGATAGTGGTCACGCCGAAACAAGGTGCTGTTTGATAGGCCTGGGCGGGCGCTCTGCTGCACAACCCGACCGCGGCACGCCATCACGCTCTGGAGGGTTAGCGAGGTCCTATTGCCCGATTTTGAATAACCGCCAAACACTGTTTTAAAGTTTTCCCCAAAACTCCAGCTCACAAGGTCCCGTGCGTGGAGGGACACCGCCTCCTGCCAACTCAACCAGGACATGGGGAACCCCGCCGTATTAATCCTTAAAATTCTCTCTTGCATGGTGCTGACTCCGTGAGCGAGACCGTGTTATTCAGCAAACCCAAAAAGACATCTCGCCCGCTAAACACCAAATCAAAAGGGGCTGATACGAACTGTCATATTAATACTGCCGGAATTAATTTCAATACCTGACCCCACTAGCGGCATGACAATTTGCTGTTCATTGTCGATCGAGCGTTTAACCAACACCCATTCTCACTTAAACTACACCGTGAGCCTCAACCGCATCAAAAAACCAGTAAACCGCCAATGACGAACCCCGAAGACACTGACATCGAGGACACTGACATCGAGGACACTGATAGAATTTATTCGTCCCCTCAAGAAACGGTACAGCCCTTTGAGTTTAATCACTCGGTAGCAGCTGTTTTTGACGACATGATCAATCGCTCTGTGCCGGGCTATGGCCTCAATATCGACCTCATTTCGCTGCTCGCAAGCCGCTATGCGCAAACCGGCAGTCACTTGTATGATCTCGGTTGTTCATCTGGACGTGCGACGCTCGCGCTTGCAGAGGCCTCACCCGATACCTGTCGCATCATTGGCGTTGATAATTCGGTCGCAATGATCGATGTCTGCTCGACTGCCATTGAAGCTCACCCCCACGAAGATCGCATTGAGCTTCGCTGCGAAGACCTACTTGAAACTCCGGTCCATGATGCGTCAATGATCGTCTTAAACTACACACTACAATTTCTGGCGCTGAGTGTTAGAGGCCCATTAATCCAAAGGCTTTACTCAGCACTCAAACCCTCCGGCGTTCTCTTTATCGCTGAAAAAATTGCGGACACCGTTCCTCATCAGCAAACCGCCCTCGATGATCTGCACCTAGACTTCAAAAGACGAACGGGCTACAGCGAACTAGAAATTGCACAGAAGCGAGCTGCCTTAGAACGCGTGCTCATTCCGGAGTCAGAATCGGAACATCTTGACCGATTGCGGGACGCAGGCTTTGAAACTGTCGCAACGCTCTCGAAGGCCATCAATTTTTGCGGATTTATCGGCATCAAGGCGGGCAACCCGCGATGAGCGCTAGACCGGGTCGACCCGCGATCAACCGTCACATGCCGACCCAGTGATGCTGCCTATTTTTGATCGTTTTTTTGAACTTACTGAGGCTGAACCCCTCAATCGCTTTCAGAGTGCGTTCAAGACTCAAATACTGCACCGACTAGACGCGCGATCTCATGGCAGAGACGATGAATGGCAAGCTATCCTCGAGACCCTGCCGAGCCCAAAGAAAACGGTCCTGCGCTTTGATTCAGGCATGGTTGAACTTCGATCACAGGAAGACATCGATCTTCAAGATTTGACCAAGGCCCTCCTCGCCCTAAAGCCCTGGCGCAAAGGCCCGTTCAAAATTTTTGGCGTTGAAATCGATGCCGAGTGGCGCTCTGACTGGAAGTGGGCTCGACTCCATCCTCAGATCGAAAACCTCTCTGGCCGAGCAGTCTTGGATATTGGATGTGGGAACGGCTACTACCTTTATCGCATGCTTGAGGCCGGCGCCCGTTGTGCCATTGGTATCGACCCGACCCGCCTGTTCTCGTTTCAATTCCAAGCGTTACAACAACTTCAACCCAAGAATGCCGCAGCCCTACTGCCGCTACTCGATGAGGACCTGCCAAACTGCGCGTTTTTTGACACGGTCTTCTCGATGGGTGTTTTATATCACCGGCGCGACCCGATCGCTCATCTGAAAATCTGCCATGATTGCTTAGCACCTGGCGGAGAGCTCGTCCTGGAAACGTTGGTGCTACCTCATAGTGATTCAGAGGTGCTCAAACCACCAGAGCGTTACGCTCAAATGCGCAATGTCTGGGAAATTCCGAACCTCCATCGATTACAGGGACAACTCGAGCAAGCCAGTTTTACTGACATACGGATCGTTGATGTGACACGAACCAGCATCGAGGAACAGCGCGCCACCGAGTGGATGGAGTTTCAATCCTTAAAAGACTTTCTCGATCCAAAAAATCCGGAGCTTACGATTGAGGGGTATCCCGCGCCGACCCGAGCCATAGTTTTAGCCAAAAGGCCGAACCCTGGACATTAAGTCCGTTCAAGATGCAAAATCGAGCAGCCCCTGAAACCCTGAAGGGGCATGTGGCCCAATCACAAGCTGTTCAAGCACGCCCTGTCCAAACTCCTGACCGGCATCGGTTGTTAATTCCGCACGACACAATGCTTGCACGTGAACATTGTCGGGGGTGACAGAATCGCTTCGGTAACGCTCCCGCATCACTGAAAGGTCACCATGATAACTGCCGTGACGATGCGTTGGATGACCGTATCCCAAGCCTTTCATGTAGAAATTCCAACTTGGCGTTAGGACCACAGAATAATCAACACCCGTGTCCGTTCGCATTTCGATGGTCGCACTTCTGGCAAAGCGTGTTCCAGACTGATACTCAATCGAAAAATGACAGTGCGTCATCTGAATCTCTGGACCACCGCCTAGTTTAGGAATCAAAACGGCGTTCTCATTCCATGCAACTCCATTGGCGTCTTGGTTTACAAAATAATGAATACTGAAATCCTGAAAATTCAAAGGGGCCCACATCCAATAAAATTGAATCCCGGAGGCCGCAGGATTAGGTTGGGCATCCGGTTCACCAATCGTCCGGATACCCCATGATCGATCGCGAGTGCCCTGATACTGAGTTTCAGTGACTTCAATCACTTGGTCCCCCAATTGGATGGAACCCGACCAAACCCCATTTTGCATCATTCGCGTTAAATCCATGCTCAGCTGAGCCCCAGTTCGGCGAATGAATCGGGGTTCTTCATGCGGGGGTATAAAAGCCGTAAACAGTAAATCGCAGCGCAACCCCGACTCTGGATCATCACAGGTAATTTTAATTTGACTAAGGGGTTCTTTAACTTCGAGACCCAGAGGACCAATCTGAGTTTCTAGCCTTTCCATCGTCATTGTTTTCGACGCAATCACATTATGCTGTTCGCCTGCCACCACCAACGAAAAAGCAGCATCCATCACATCCACATACGGGTAAACGCCTAGTGCAAAGGCGAAAAACACCGAACCATCCGAGTTATACCCGTTAAAAAAGTATCGATCGTAAAAATTACGGTTCCCCCCCACATACGCGATCGGCTCGGGTGTTTGGTGCAATGGATAATCATCCCCTTTCGACAGCATCACGTTCTCCTTCATTGGATCTAGAGGATAGATTGCTACGAATCAGTCCTCCGGTCAAAACACTTAGCCACAGTGAATTTAGATTGCTATTATTTCGGCTCTAAATCGAATCCAGCCGCTTATGATCAGTCTCGTCGCCATCATACTTCTACCCTTACTGGCATTCGCACTGTCGACTAACCGAGGCGCGATCTCCAAGAGAACGGTGATCGGTGCTTTCTTGCTTCAAGCCGGTCTCGGCGGATTAATTTTGTATGTGCCTTTAGGGAAAGAGATTCTCGCTGCGCTGGCAGAGAAAGTCGTCGCGCTACTTGGCTTTTCACGGGCGGGCATCGAATTTTTATTTGGCAGTTTGGTGAACGAAGACAGTGGCTTTATCTTCGCGATCAATGTACTTCCAGTGATCATATTTTTCTCAGCGCTGATCGCAGTGCTCTATTATCTCAACATCATGCAGTGGTTGGTACGAATCATTGGCGGCGCACTTCGAAAATTAATCAAAACCAGCCACACCGAATCCATGGCGTCGGCGGCCAACATCTTCATTGGCCAGACAGAAGCGCCCTTGGTGGTTCGACCCTACATCCCAGGCATGACCCGATCTGAGCTGTTTGCTGTCATGGTTGGGGGGCTTGCCTCAATTGCAGGCTCGGTTATGGCCGGCTATGCCGCATTGGGCATCGAAGTGAAATATCTTTTAGCAGCCAGTTTTATGGCCGCACCGGGCGGTCTGATGATGGCAAAGATCATGGTGCCAGAGACCGAAACACCGGTAGATCCAGAGGAGCGCGCCGGCCTCGACAACCAGCAATATGTCAATATTTTTGATGCCGCTGCCGCAGGCGCCATGACAGGTTTGCAGATGGCGGCGGCCGTAGGCGCCATGCTTTTGGCCTTCATTGCGCTGATCGCAGTGCTCAATGGTGTGCTTGGATGGGCAGGTGCACTGGTGGGTTTTGAGTCCATCACGCTTGAAATGCTACTCGGGTATCTTTTTCAACCCATCGCTTTCTTACTGGGTGTTCCTTGGTCTGAAGCCAACATTGCCGGCAGTCTGATTGGGCAGAAACTCGTGCTCAATGAATTTGTTGCCTATATTTCGTTTTTGAATGAGGCCGATGGGCTATCGCCGCTGAGTCAGGCCATCGTTATATTTGCCTTGTGCGGCTTTGCTAACTTCTCCTCGATCGCCATTTTGCTCGGTGGCCTAGGCGCACTAGCCCCAAATCGCCGCGACGATATTTCAAGGCTCGGCGTTAGAGCATTGTGTTGCGCCACGCTTGCTAACCTAATGAGTGCCGCTCTCGCCGGATTTTTCCTTTCCTTCTCATAGTCGATTCAAAGCCATGTCAGACCCTTCACTGCCCTTAATTTCGATGCATTCAGCGAACTGGGACAAGGATTTTGTTGCCTCACTGCATGAATATGGCTTTGCTGCGCTGACAGATCACCCCATCGATATGGCACTCGTTCGAAAGATCTATGACGACTGGCAGAACTTCTTTGCACTTCCGGAGAAGCACGACTTTACCTACAATCGGCAAACCCAAGACGGTTTTTTTAGTCTGAAGAATGCCGAGTCCGCCAAAGGTGTCTCGGAGCAAGACTATAAAGAGTATTTCCACTTCTACCCATGGGGCCAATGCCCCACCGCACTCAAAGCTGACCTTCTGAGCTACTACGCCGCGGCGCAAGCCTTTGCTAAAACCCTGTTGCAGAAAGTGGAGGATTTCGCGCCTGAGTCCATCGCCAATCAATTCTTAGAGCCACTTTCGAGCATGATCGACCGAAGCGATTCTAGCCTACTTCGGGTGTTGCACTATCCACCCGTGCCACCAGGCACCACATCGCCGAGAGCCAGTGCTCACGAGGATATCAACTTGTTGACCCTGCTACCCGCCTCAAGCGGACCGGGCCTAGAAATTCTTGACCGCTCTGGGCGCTGGCTTCAGGTCGCAGATCATGACGACCAAATTCTCATCAACACAGGAGACATGCTGAGCGAGGCTTCCAGCGAGTACTTTCCATCGACCACGCATCGGGTTTGCAATCGCGAGGAGGCGCCCGCCGTAAAAAGCCGGATGTCGTTGCCTTTATTTCTACATCCTCGGCCTGAGGTTAGGCTATCCACGCGGTATACTGCGGGTGCCTATCTTCATGAACGTCTTATCGAGCTTGGGGTGATCTCAGATTAGCCGGCCGTGGATCAATGACCCCGATTTAGCGCCCAAGCTAAAAATTCCTCTGGCGCCATGGGTTTGGCAATGTAGTAGCCTTGAATAAGATCAACGCCGAGTTCGCGGCACAGCGCGAGGTCCTGGGCGTCCTCTGCGCCTTCGGCAACCGACGAGATCCCTAACAACTTTGCTAGATTGACACTTGATTCAAAAATAGCCCTCGCCGATGGTTTTTCTTGAGCACCAGCAACAAATGCGCGGTCGATTTTAAGCTCTGTAAAGGGGAACTTTCTGAGCTGCTCCATCGATGAAAAGCCCGTTCCAAAATCATCGATGGATATCCCGAAGCCTTTCAGGCGGAGTCGAGTCAATGCTGACAAAACGGAAGAAACATCCTCAGCAATCTTGCTTTCGGTCACCTCAAGGATCACGAGTTCCGCCGGCACCTGAGCGACAGAGATCGTCCTCTCCAAATCAGCAACCACTTCAGGCTGTATCAAATCAGTGATGGAAAAATTACAGGATACCTTCCAGCGATGACCGGCTCGTTGCCAATCGCTGAGCTGCGACATTGCCTTGCTGAAAACTGCGCGGGTCAAGGCTTGCATCAGATCACTGCGCTCAGCCACAGGAATGACCGCACCTGGCCCGAGCTTTCTACCATCCGGCGTTTCCCAGCGTAGCAACGCCTCTGCTCCTATCAAATCCAAGCTCAACGCATCGACCTTGGGTTGCTACACGAGTCGCAATGCGCCGGCTCCGATACCCTCACGAATTTCTGCTTCTGACAGTTCATCCTGAACCTGAAATACCTGCGCAATCTCAGCGGTCTTGATTTCAACCCGGTCAAGTAGACTTGTAATTTTATCGCGATCAATTGGTTTGGAGATGGTTCCGACCACATTAACACCGAGATCTCGGGCTAGATCCTCAGCCACTTCCAGCAACCGCTGGTCCTCGCCGCTAAAAAGAATCAAAGCAGGTTTTTCGTCCAAACTTGCCAAAATATTTAGGAATTCGATCCCATCCATTTCGGGCATATTGAGATCGAGGATCACCAAATCTCAACCCTCAGCAAGTCGTGCCTCCGCAGCATACCCATCACCCTCAGCACCCAGCTGACTAATTCCCAATAGTTGAAGCAATTTCGAGACAACAGAACGCTGAAAAACATCGTCATCAACGATCAAAACCCGTAATGCGGACCATTGATCAGACACAGTAAACTCCTAACGCGCTGGAACAGGACCCCCCGGTTCCGGGTGCGATATAACCAGAACCTCACACGAATATAACTCTATTTGAATCTCTTAACGAGACAATCGTAAGACGCAAGTTTAACGCCTGGGTAAGCATTCTTGCTCAGCAAGTCGATCTTATCCTACGCAGACAGCATCCGAATCAGCAACGCAACCCATGTTGAGCTCAGTCAAAGAGTCAACTTCACCGCTTGGCATTGTGTAACTCAAATCGGATCGGCAAATGCTTGAAACCATGCACAAAACTTGCCCTGAGCCGTTCTGGCTCTCCCGATAAGTTGATGGATTTGATCCTGGGTATAAAGGCGCTGAAAAAAAGCCGCATTTCCAGACGAGCAAGTAACAATCCTAAACATTGGTGCGGCCCAGTACCAAAGGCGAGGTGCCGGTTGGGTTTTCTTTGAATATTAAAAACCTCAGGTTGATCAAAGATTTCTTCATCAAAATTAGAAGACGCGTACATCAGACCCACATGGTCACCCGCTTTGATCGTCCTTCCTCGCAATTCATAATCGCGAGTAGCGGTCCTTGAAAATTGGGCAACCGGCGTTGTCCAACGGATCATTTCTTCAACCGCCAATTTGACAGCTTCTTCATCGTCACAGGTCGATTGCAGCAGCGCCAATTGATCAGGATGGGTCAACAGCGCATGTAACCCACCCGATATTGCATTGCGTGTTGTGTCATGGCCAGCTGTGGCGATGATGGTGTAATAGGACACGAGCTCTTTATAAGGTAAATACGCGTCATCGATTTTTCCATTGGCAATATAAGAGGCGAGATCTTCTGTTGGACGAGCCCGCTTCTCATCAGTCAGATCCGAAAAATAATTGTAGATATCCTTGATTGTGTCGAATATCGACAGTGGATCATCTGCCAATCGCTTCATCTCAGGATCATCCCCGGCGAAAAGCTCGTTGGTCAACTTTAGTATCCGCCATTCATCCTCAGGTGGAATCCCCAATAATTCGCTGATCAGTTTTAAAGGCGGGAACACAGCAACATCCTGAACAAAGTCGAGGGTTCTCTCGCCGCCTTCCCCGCACATATCGTCTAAAATAGATCCGGTGATATCCGCCAGGCGCGCTTCGAGCGCTTTAATGTTGGTCGGCTTAAACCATGGCTGCACCAATGCTCTGTAACGCGTGTGATCGGGCGGGTCCATCTGAACCAATGAACGAATGAGACCACCCTGACCTGTTGATGCCAGCACCTCGAGAATTTTTGGGCTATCTTGCAGCCGCTTGAAAATCTCAACCATAATCTCTTGCCGCATTTCAGGCGTTGCCGCCTCGCGCATTAGAAGCGGGCGAGGCTCACTGACAAAGCAATCCGGTTGCTTTTCGATTTCAACGATATCCGCATGCTTCGTAATCGCCCAGAAAGGCCTAAAGCCGTCAACATTGATCTGACGGATCGGGTCGTTGCTACGAAGCCAAGCAAAAGCCTCGAATGGATGGCCATGATCGCCATAAAAATCTGGTGAAATCACCACATCATCTTCAAATGGGGCTGTCATTCGGTCACCTCCTGTCTTGTGTTTTCTGGCGCAACCGGCATCTGTAGAATTCGCTGCGTCAGGGTTCCAGCTAGCATTGACCCGCTGACATTCAGCGCGGTCCGGGCCATATCGATCAACGGCTCAATTGAAATCAATAGCGCAACGAGCGCCACCGGCAGCCCCATCGCAGGCAAAACAACCAACGCCGCAAACGTTGCACCTCCGCCCACACCAGCAATACCAAACGAACTGACCGTAATAATCAAGAGTAGCGGCAGCAAGAAGTCGAAGGCCATCGGGTCCAAGCCTAGGCTCGGCGCAATCATGACCGCCAACATGGCCGGATAGATTCCCGCGCACCCATTTTGTCCAATTGTAGCGCCAAACGTTGCCGATAAATTTGCGATGCTAGGGTGATTTCTTAACCCTCGGATTTGCACTTCCACGTTAATGGGTATCGTTGCAGCTGAGGACCGAGATGCAAAAGCAAAACTCAGAGCCGGCCAAGCTTGACTGAAAAACCGAGACGGCGAGAGTCCAGCTACTTTCAAAATTAGGCCATGCATCAAAAACATCAGAGCGATCGCCGCATACGAGGCGAGGATGAATCCTAAAAGGTTTAAGATATCGCTGGCATTCGCACTTGCAGTGACCTGCAACATCAACGCCAGCACGCCGTAAGGGGTCAGGTTAATCACAAGTCTGACGAGCGCCATGACGAGCACCTGAATCGCCTCTATCCCTTTGAGGATCCGCTCACCCAAAACACTGGACTGAGCCCGGACGTAGAGGCCAGCGGTTCCAACCAACATACCAAAAATAGCCACCGCAATAATGGACGTCGGCCGAGTTCCAGACAAATCTGCAAAAATATTGGTCGGTAGAAAACTGATCAGAATACTAGGAAATGATAGCTCGCTGACTTGCGCACTCCGATGCTGCAAAGTCTCCGCTCTTGCCATCTCTCGTTCGCCCTCGACGAGCCCAGACAAATCAAGTCCACTGAAAGCCGCGACCATCGCGCCAATAAGCGCAGCTACTAAGGTTGTGGCCAGCAGGATGAGCACAATTAAACCACCGACTCGTCCCAATGTTGCGACGGCATCGATTTTAATCACAGCAGCGGTCATTGAGACCAGCACCAGCGGCATGACGATCATTTTCAGGAGACTGACATACCCGGAAGCAACCACATCGCTCCAGCTGAGGAAAGCGGCCAGAGTTTGGGTTTCATGCCCTAGGTAAGCTTTGGCAGCCAGGCCTAAAAGGACGCCAAGGGCGACTGCAATCAAGACACGATGAGAAAGTGCCACTTCTCGGCGGGCTAGCACATTCAGCGCGAGCAACAACCCTAGAAAAAGTGTGACCGCTAGAAGCATCGAGTGATCTCGATCACATCGCTGGAGCGCTGATAGGCATCAGCGCAAGCAGCGAACCCAGGGACGGATCATTCAAGCTCCAATGGCATCAATGATTTTGTTGAGCGTCGCACTCGGGCGCATTGCGGCACTGGCCAGCTCAGGATCTGGTTGATAATAACCTCCTACATCCTGCGCAGCGCCCTGAGCCGCTAGAAGCTCGTCATTGATAGTCTGCTCATTGGTACTGAGGGCCTCGGCAACTTTTGAGAAAGTCTCGCGCAAAACTTCATCTTTATTTTGCGCCGCCGCCGCCTGTGCCCAATACAGGGCGAGATAATAGTGGCTACCTCGATTGTCTATTTCGTTTACTTTTCGAGATGGCGACTTATTCTTTTCGAGGAACGCAGCTACGGCGTCGTTGAGTGTCTCGGCCAATACCTGGGCGCGTTCGTTATTAAACGTCTCGGCTAAGTGTTCGAGCGACGCACCAAAAGCGAGAAATTCACCCAAAGAGTCCCATCTGAGATGTCCCTCTTTTTCGAATTGCTGGACGTGTTTCGGCGCAGAACCACCCGCACCCGTTTCGAACAAACCACCCTCGTTGATCAACGGTACGATCGACAGCATTTTTGCGCTGGTTCCTAGCTCCAAAATTGGAAACAAGTCCGTGAGGTAATCACGCAGGACGTTGCCAGTCACCGAAATCGTACTTTCACCAGCTCGAATCCTCTCAAGCGCGTGGCGCGTCGCCGCCGCGGGTGCCATGACATGCATCTCAATATTTGTAAGATCATGGTCCTGAATGTACACATTGACCTTGTCGATTAACGCGGCGTCGTGAGAACGATTTTCATCAAGCCAGAATACAATTGGCCAGCCCGTTGCACGACCTCGCGCTACCGCCAGCTTCACCCAATCTTGAATCGCGGTATCCTTGACCCGACACATTCGCCAGATATCGCCTTCCTCCACCGCATGACTGATCAAGACCTCTCCGGATTCAGTTAAAATCTGTATCTCACCTTCGCCCGGTGCCTCAAAGGTCGTATCGTGGGAACCATATTCCTCGGCTTTCTGCGCCATCAAACCCACGTTGGGTACCGATCCCATGGTCGTCGGATCAAATGCGCCATTTGCCTGACAATCTCTAATCGTCTCATCATAGATCCCGGCGTAACATCGATCGGGAATCACGGCCATCATGTCAGCCAACTGCCCATCCGGCGCCCACATTTGACCTGATTCTCGAATCGCAGCAGGCATGGATGCATCAATAATGATGTCGCTGGGGACATGCAAGTTTGTAATGCCCCGGTCTGAATCGACCATGGCCTGAGCAGGTCCGGAGTCAAGACAGGCATCCAATGCTGCGGTAATCTCGGCGCGCTGCGCCTCAGGCAGCTCACCGATCTTGTCATAGACGTCGCCGATACCGTTGTTGACGTCCACCCGCAGCTTCTCAAGCGTATCGCCAAAAGCCTCAAAGACGGGTGCATAGTAAGCCTTGACCGCATGACCAAACATAATTGGGTCAGACACTTTCATCATCGTAGCTTTTAAATGCAGGGACCAAAGCACGCCTTGCGCCTTCGCCTCTATCAGCGTTGATGCTAAGAAAGCGCACAATGCTTTTTTGTTCATCACTGCGGCATCGACAATTTCGCCGCCAGAGACTGGCAGCTGTTCTGCTAAGAGGGTCGGTGCACCAGAGGCCGGCTGAAACCGAATCGACAACCGGTCCGCTTGCGCCATCGTTGTGGACTTCTCTGAACCATAGAAATCACCTTCGCTCATATGCGCGACGCTCGTCTTCGAATCTTTGGACCACTGACCCATTCGATGCGGGTGCTTTTGCGCATAATCTTTCACGGCCCTGGCGGCTCTTCGATCGGAATTACCCTCTCGAAGCACAGGATTCACAGCGCTGCCTTTGATTCTATCGTAGCGCGCCTTCACCTCAGTCTCGGTGTCTGTTTGCGGCTCTTCTACAAAGTCTGGCAATGCATAGCCTTGCTGCTGCAGCTCTGTAATGGCCGCCTGCATTTGTGGATTCGAGGCTGAGATGTTGGGTAATTTAATTATATTCGCGTCGCGCCGTTGCGTCAGTTGACCGAGCGCTGCCAAGTGGTCTGGAATACGTTGCTCTTCGGTTAAGTACTCGGGAAACGCAGCGATGATCCTGCCAGCCAAAGAAATGTCCAGCATGTCGACCTCGACACCCGCAGTGTCGGTAAAGGCTTTAATGATGGGTAAGAGTGAGTAGGTCGCCAATCGAGGCGCTTCGTCGGTTTCGGTGTAGATGATTTTCGGAATATCAGTCATTTAGGTTTCGCTTTTAATAGTATTTTCGTGTCTTTTGAACACCCCTATTCGATGTCCCCCGGATCCGGGGACCCAGATTATAAATCAACTGGCCTCAATTAGCATTGGGCCACCAACGAGATGCGACCAAAGGGATTTACAAGCAAACCCGCACGCGAGGCGACACATCGCTGCAATTACCATCCGTTCAATCAAACCCTCTTTTACCGGGCCAAACCGGGCAGCGATGCGCCGCGCCCACCAATAACCAAAAGCCCAAAGCCAATTGAACTTCCCGACAATTAAACTTGATTCAGCCATTTTCAGATCGACGGGCGTAAGTGCGTTGTATCTAGCAGGACTGGCGCGAACTGAGTGCCCCTTGCTCTTTGGTCAACTCAAATCATAGACCGCACTTCTATTGATCGAAAAAATTAGCGCTTTTATGGACGCTTTAAGCTTTATGACGGGGCTCTCAATAAAGCACTTTGAATGCATCAAGGGGGCCTGTAATCTCTTGAACAAGTCGCCATGAGAAGACAGGAGACCGCAACTATGAATCAGCTACGGACGATCTTTTCTTTTAAAAACAGCGCATATCTCAAAACTGTCACCTCAGCACTGCTCGCTGTTTATCTAACCGTCCACTGGACGATTTCCCCCGCATTCGATCACCAGGAAAATTCCAAGCATGATGAGCGCCCAAGCTACGAGACAGTTCTGACCTGTGGGGTTTACTACCGGATGGTAGCTGGTCAACTGAGAAAAAATCAGAACGATGTGCTCGCTGCTGACGCGATTGAAACGATGCATGTGTTCATTGAGAAAGGGCGGGACATAGGGTCTCGAGAAGGCCTCACAGCCACAGATTTTGACAGCGACTGGTCTGACAAGGTCGGTGAGATGACCGACCGAATCAACCGCAATTATGCCAATATCCGGCAGTTAAAAAGCCGGTATGCTCAAGCCTGTGCGGAGCTGCTTCCTTAGCGCCTTTCGTTCAATGGCCCTTTCTTCCAGATTGGGCTCCATTGATGGTGCGTTCCAATAACGAGTCGATCTCAATCGGACTTTTGCCTCATTGAAGACAGAAAGAAGCAACCGCATGCGGACCTTACTGCGGCCGTCAACGTTGCGAAGTTTGCCATTTTAGCGTTTAACAATAACCTCCCGCGCTTTGCTCAGCAGGGCTGTTTAGAATATTGGACCGGCATCGAAGGTCAGTGCTTTGCCCGTCACCGGATGCGGCAAAGACAAGGCTCGAGCGTGAAGCATCAACCTAGGAGACGCCCGCCAGACAGACCTTGGGGCATACAAATCGCAACCCAAAAGAGGCAGCCCAATCAATGCCAGATGAATTCGCAATTGGTGTCGCACGCCAGTAATCGGTCTCAACACCAAGCGCAGTTGATCCTCCGCCCGATGAACCACTTCAAATTCCGTTTCCGCACGTTTTCCAGCCCGCCAATCTATCTTTTGTTTTGGTCGATGCAACCGATCAGGGCCAAGGGGAAACACGATTCGCCCTCGATCAGGACCCATCCGACCAACGCTCATTGCATCATACTGCTTGTCGATCGCGCGTTCCCGAAACAATCGGTTCAACCCCGAAACCGCTCCAGGAGAACATCCAAACATCACCAGCCCGGAGGTATCTAGATCAAGTCGGTGCACCACTTGAGCTGTCGGCGCTTGCGTTTTAGCCCAGCTCCAAAGACATTCTTTTTCAAAACGACCCGGCGTGGTTAATAGCCCCGCTGGCTTGTTCATCACCAAGAGGTGCTCGTCTTGATAGATCAAATTATCGCTCATCCGCGCTGCTCCAGTTGGTTCACTGCACCAACAGTGCGGTATCATAGCGCGCAAACAGCGCCCAAACGTAACGATGAATGACTCTACTGATCCGCTCGCTGACGCATTGACCGAGACCCTACCGGTGCTTCTGACGGCGCTTGAAGCCATGGAGGTCGCGCAACAAGCGTTTCATCCCGCAAGACCCGAGCGCGTCATAACGTTCTTGGAACCTTATTTTGAACCGCTCAAGCAAGCCCAGGCCCGACTGGCGCCGCTGTCGTTTCCAGCGCATGTCGAGAAATTTGGATCACAACTGAAAACGGCCTTTACCTACGCTGTCCGAACTGCAGAGAACTATCAATTGGCTGCAACATCCCCAGAATCCGGTATGCGTGCTGGGAGGACGCTCAGTAAAGCACGCGCGCACCTTTTTCCGTTAGCAACCTTGCTGAACCCCATACATCAATTCTTTCTCGAGCCCTCGCTCAGAGACCAGGCTCAAATATCAGAGCGTTGGCAACAAGAGCCTTTAACATCGCCTTTCGTCCACGTTGAAAATGACTACGACCAGCGAGGAGGGGCGTCAATCTTTGTGCCGCATTGGCTTGACCCAGATCAAGCCGCGCCGGTGGTCATCGCGCTGCACGGAGGCACGGGCCATGGCCGAGACATGCTGTGGAGCTGGGTCAGAGAAGCTCGCAGTCGGGGGTTTGTGGTGATCGCGCCGACATCCCAAGATCAGACTTGGCAGCTCCATCATCCCGAACAAGAAATGCCAGCAATACTGGCATTGATCGAGTTTGTTGCGCAAAACACCCAGATTGACCGCAGCAAGATCATGCTTACCGGGATGTCAGATGGGGCAACGTTGACCTTGCAGCTAGGGCTCGCGCAAAGCTCACCGTTCACCCACTTAGCACCCTTCTCTGGAACGTTAGACCCCGCCCTTGTCGAATCTGGCGCCATTGCCGAAGCCCAAAACAAATCGATTTACTTGGTTCACGGCAGCCAAGATTGGATGTTTCCTGTGGAAGTCGGCAAAATGACGCATCAAGTGCTCGAAGCATTCAATCATCATATGATC
>Ga0213863_10000263_pt1 | contig 41714 bp, 54 predicted proteins | sample PICome_8_FD_160128 | JGI IMG/M metagenome (GOLD analysis project Ga0213863, IMG submission 160128) | Coastal seawater microbial communities near Pivers Island, North Carolina, United States - PICO497 | ecosystem: Environmental > Aquatic > Marine > Coastal | place: USA: North Carolina... | reverse complement strand
GAAGGACATACCTATGGTGTACCAGTTATCGTGCCAACGGTAAACGCTGGGTAGCTATGTATGGAGTGGATAACCGCTGAAAGCATCTAAGTGGGAAGCCCACCTCAAGATGAGTATTCTCATCATGAAAATGAGTAAGGTCACGGTAAGACTAACCGTTCGATAGGCATCAAGTGTAAGTACAGTAATGTATGTGCTGAGATGTACTAACAGACCGAGGACTTGAATTTTTTAGTTTTACAATATTAATCTTATTAATATTGTAAAATCTTATACTTTGGTGTTTCTAGCATGATGGAACCACACTGATCCATACCGAACTCAGAAGTGAAACGTCATAGCGGTGACAATACTTGGGAGGGGACTCCCTGGGAAGATAACTCAATGCCAGAGTCTAATATAAATCAATAGTAATTTTAGTTCTATTACTATCTGTTATTTCTTTTACGAACTTATTAGTAAAATCTCTATCAGAGAAAAAGATTAGTTTTTAATATATGATTTTAAGTCTATTACTTCCTTTACACTTAAATCCAACGTATACTTTACAATTGAATTATAGAAATTTAATAAATTATTATCTTAATTATGGAAACTGAGTATAATGAAAAAAAAATTATTGAGGAAGAAAAAAAATTTTTCAAAATTATCGAAGAATTAGCTCGCAACCCGCAGTCAAATAAATTTTCAACTACAACTAAAATTGCAAAATTAGCCACATTATATACTTATATTAAGTCATCAAAAGTTGTTCAAGTATCACATGTAAAACCTTTAATTCTTGCAATTTATCATGATAGTCGTAAATTACGAAGTTTGCCTAATATTTCTGAATAGTCATTATAGTTCAGTTCAATTTTGACAATTATAAAAATTAAAGTTTAATTTATTAAAAAAATAATATAAAATTAATATTATTAATTAATAAATTAGGTAAAGTAATATGTCTCATACAGTTAAAATCTACGATACATGTATTGGTTGCACTCAATGTGTACGTGCGTGTCCTACAGATGTTCTAGAAATGGTTCCTTGGGATGGTTGTAAATCAGGTCAAATTGCATCGTCACCACGTGTAGAAGATTGTGTAGGCTGTAAACGTTGTGAAACAGCATGTCCTACAGATTTCTTAAGTGTTCGTGTTTACTTAGGAGCGGAAACTACAAGAAGTTTAGGGTTAGCATATTAAACTAGGATTAATATGAGTTAGCTTATGAATCATTAAGAATTTTAAACTGAGATTAATTCTGGTTTAAAGTTTTTAATGGTTAGTAAATTAACATTAAAATAAGATTACAGAGACTAGTAGTTATTAGTTCTATAAATATGATATTATGTAGATTTCAATTAAATAGAAATAATAAAAAATATTTATCAAAATTAAATTAGACTTTTAAAAAGTCTAATTTAATTTTCGCATAGAATTAACCGTTAACAGCTGGAGCTGTTAAAGCTACTGGTAATACATCACCTGAAGCTAAATCTAATGGGAAGTTGTGCGCGTTACGTTCGTGCATTACTTCCATACCTAAATCAGCACGGTTGATGATATCAGCCCAAGTGTTGATTATTATGATAACCAACCATAACTATGTAACCCTTTACCTAAAAAGTTAACACCTAAATAACAAACCCAAATTACGAAAAACCCTAATGAACCTAAAACAGCTGTTTTTCGACCTTCCCATCCTTTCGTAAGCCTAGAATGTAAATATGTCGCAAAAACAAGCCAAGTAATTAAAGCCCATGTCTCTTTAGGATCCCAACTCCAATAAGAACCCCATGCTTCATTAGCCCAAACGCCACCAGCAATAATGCCAATTGTTAAAAATGGGAACCCTAACCCAATAACCCTGTAACTCCAGTTATCTAAATTGTATAAAAGTTTTTGTTTCCCTAATTTTGAAAACTCAGTAGATAACGTTTCAGATTTATTAGCATAAGACTCTATCATAACATTAGAAAATGATATATATGAGTTATTTACAGGCTTTAATTCAACTTCTTTACCTTTTGAAATTACTAAAAATAAAATTGATAGTAAAGATCCAATAATCAATGTACCATAGCTTACCATCATCATACTTACATGTAACATTAACCAATTTGATTGTAAAGCAGGAACCAATGGGCTAGCTTTTTGCATTTCAATCGGAAGCGTTAAATTTGCAAAACCATTTATTAATAAAGCTACAGGTATTAAAATAGCTCCAATTAGTTTACTGTTTGTTTTAAATTCAATATATAAACAAACTGTTAATAATGTCCAAGTTAAAAAAAGTAATGATTCATACAGATTACTCAAAGGAAAATAACCTGCAACAATCCAACGTGAAGAAAGTATAAAAAATAATAAAAAGTTAGCTATAAAACTACTTACTTTTCCAAGTTGAGTTAAACGAGTATTCCATTTGTAAAAGAACACGTTTAACCAATAAATAATCATTGTAAATAAAAGAATGCCAAAAACTAAGTTGGACGCAAGATTTTGAATTATATTCCAATCCATTACATTTCTCCAAATAATAATTTTAATATAAAGTTTTTATTAGTATAGTCTTGTACTAATAAGTATACACTAGTCTTTTTTAATTTGTTTAACTTATGCTTTATGATTAATCGTCAATATATTACATCTAAGATGATTTTTTCTTAGCTTAGCTTAACGTAACGTATTGCGATAACAAATAAGTACATGGATTAAAAATTGACAGAATTATCACTTACATATTATTATCATCTTAATTTTAACAATTAGTTTTATTATGTCAAAGAATATACAATACGAAATGATGATTCTTTTAAATGAAGAATTTAATGATACTGAATTAAAAAGTTGGGCATTTAAATATGCGAAAAAATTACAAAACTTAAATGCTTCAGAAATTGCTGTAATTTCACGTGGGAAACGTGAATTATCATATGCTATCAATGATTGCAAAAAAGGAAACTATATTCAAATTAATTTTGCAAGTATGCCGAAAAGTATTGAAGTTTTCTCAAATAAATTAAAGTTTGATACTAATGTTTTACGCTTTTTAATCTTAAATAAGGATTAAGGACTTGTTTTCGAAAATTATGAATTTATATAAATTCATAATTTTCAAAAGAAATTCTAATAATAATATATTACGAAAATAGCTTTACACCAATTTATTACAGAAAAGCTACTGACTAAAAAGAACAAAGAGAAGATTGATTCACTTAATCAAAAAGTTTAATAAGTTTTAAAAATTTTAAATAATAAAAAAGATAGAAGTTATTTTATTATCTAGTACTAACGTCAATGAGAATAATCCGTTTTTTATAATTTTGTTATCCTTATTGATATTAGTACTAAATATGACTTGAGGCTATATCTTTTCTAATCTATAAAATAATGGGATGATTGAAAAGATAAATACTTTAGATTCAAACCAAAAACCTATTTTTGAATAGCAAGTATTTTACGGCCTTTTCTACGACGATTTTTTAAAGTTTTACGGCCTTGTGGTGTAGCCATACGGGCACGAAATCCTGAAACTTTTAAAACTGAATATCGGCTTTTATTGGATAATGTTCGTTTTGTCATAAAATAAATAAATGTTTATATTGATAATAATTAAATAAGACGAGTTCTGAAAAGATCATAAATAACAAGTTGTCTTGTTATTTGATTTAAATTTTGGAATAACGAATAAGCTTCATCTTTATACTCATAAAGTGGATTTCGTTGACCATAACTTCGCCACCCAACAGCATCACGTAATAGAGACATTTTTTGTAAATGTTCTTTCCAAGCAATATCATTGTATATTAAAAGCGATGTACGTTCAAGATGTCGAATTACCCCAAAGTCTAAAACTTGAAGTTCCATCTCTTTTGCTTCATAAGCTAGCCAAAACTCCTGGAATAAATAAGCTTGTAATTCGGTACGAGAAACCTCTTTTCTAGAAGTAGCTAATGCAGCTAACTTTAAATTAGTTCCAAAAAAACCTCCTAGCAAACGATTTAATTTTACGATATTTACAATTCGTAACTCATTAATTAAATCAGCAATAACTTGCTCACCAAAAGCCAATATACGATCCTTCGCCGAAATACTTTCCAAAATTTTACGCCGTTCATAAAAAATAACATTTCGTTGATTACTTAATACATCATCGTAATCAAATAAATAACGTCTTGAATCGTAATGAATTTCTTCAACTTTTTGTTGAGCCGAATCTAAACTTTTCGTTAATAAATTGGATTCTAATGGACTATCATCTAATAATTGGCTTTGCATAAATTTTTGAATTGTTGGACCACCAAATAACTTTAATAGACTGTCATCCAAGCTTAAGAAGAAACGTGAAGTTCCAGGATCCCCTTGTCGACCACATCTTCCTCGTAATTGGTTATCAATTCGCCGAGATTCATGGCGTTCTGTTCCAATAATATAAAGACCACCTAAATTTTTAACGATTGTTTGATCAAGTTTTTGTTGTTTTTTACCTTTGATAAGCAATTGGTTTATTAAAAACTTAATTGCACATTCGTATTTATTTTTAGGAATCCAAATTTGATCACTTTTATAAACTGTTCGTAAAAGATTTGTATTTCGTAATTGTAAAAAAGTAGACATATTTACTAACGAATCAATGACACTAAAGAATTTATGTGAAAAATCCATTGATTTGTATAATTCAGTAAAAATATTTTTCTTTCCTTCAATTAATTTATTTTGACTCTGATAGAAAATTAAAAGATTGTATAATTCTTTTTGAAGTGCAAAATGAATATTTCCGCCAAGAATAATGTCTGTACCACGACCTGCCATATTCGTAGCAATCGTGATAAAACCTTTTTTACCTGCTTGTGCAATAATTTTAGATTCTTGTCTTACATTCTCGGGTTTAGCATTTAACAACTGATACGATAACCCATAATCTTTTAATAGTTGAGCTAACATTTCTGATTTTTCAATTGTCGTTGTTCCAACTAATATGGGTTGACCATTTAATGAAACATTTTTACATTCTTTTGCAACTGCTTTCCATTTTGCTAATTGGTTTTTGTAAATCAAATCTGGTAAATCTTTTCGGAGACTAGGTCGTGCTGTAGGGATTACATCTACAGATAAGTTATAAATCTTTTCAAATTCTACTTCTGATGTTTTTGCTGTTCCTGTCATTCCACCCAGTTTTGGGTATAATAAGAAGAAATTTTGATATGTTATTGAACCTAAGGTTTCCGTATTTCTTCGAATCGGAACCTCTTCTTTAGCTTCAATTGCTTGATGTAACCCATCACCCCAACGACGGTCAGGCATAATTCGGCCAGTGAATTCATCAACAATAAGAACTTCTTCATTTTGAAGTATATAATGAACATTTCGGAAAAATAATGTTCTTGCTTTTAGGGCATTAAGAATGTAGGGAATCCAAGGATTGGTTTCATCGTATAAATCATTAACATTTAGAAGTTTTTCTACCTGTTTTGTTCCTGATTCATTTAATATTACATTTTTATTTTTTTCATCAACTTTGAAATCAACATTAATATTTAAGAATTTAACAACCTCAGATGCAACAACATATTTTTCTAATGATGTTTTGACATTTCCTGAAATAATTAAAGGCGTACGTGCTTCATCAATTAAAATTGAATCGATTTCATCAATGATGCAATAATTAAATGGGCGTAATACTACATTTCGAATATTAAAAGCCATATTATCACGTAAATAATCAAACCCTAATTCACTATTAGTAACATAGGTAATATCGGCATTATAGTTTTCTTGTCGTTCTTGGGTTTTCATATTTTCTTGAATTAGCCCAGTATCCAATCCTAAAAATCTGTAGATTTGACCCATTGCGACTTGATCACGACGCGCTAAATAATCATTAACTGTAACAATATGTACACCTTTTTTAGTTAAAGCATTTAAATAAGCTGGTAAAGTGGCTACTAATGTTTTGCCTTCACCAGTTCTCATTTCTGCAATCTTGTTATCATTTAATACAAGACCACCCATTAATTGAACATCATAGTGACGAAGACCAACTGTTCGTCTTGCCGCTTCTCGAATAACAGCAAAGGATTCTACTAAGATACTATCTAAATTTTCTGTATCAGTATATTGTCGATTTAATGTAATCGTCTTATTACGTAATTCGCTATCAGTTAAAGTTTGAATAGAATTTTCTAACAAATTAATCTGATTAATTATCTTTTGATATTTATTTGATAGCGAATTATTACTCAGTAAGTTTTTTAACATGTATTAATTATTAATATTAGTTAATTATATTGTTTAAGAATTAGAAAAATATACACTATTATTAAATAATGTTAACGCGTTTATGTTTCGAATCTTTATGGTCAAATTTAACAGTACCATCAACAAGAGCAAATAACGTAAAATCTTTACCATATCCAACATTTACGCCAGGTTTAAATACCATACCCCGTTGTCGCACTAAAATACTACCCGCTTTTACTACTTGACCGCCAAAGCGTTTTACTCCTAATCGTTTTGCGTTTGAGTCACGTCCGTTCTTTGTACTACCAGCACCTTTTTTATGAGCCATGAAATTACTCCTTTATATTTAAGTTAAATTAAGTTAATAGTTTCGATTGAAATTCGTGTTATTTTTTGACGATGACCTTGTTTTTTACGCGTTTTTTTCTTTGGACGCATTTTATAAACAACGGTTTTCTTCCCAAGTAAGTGTTTCATAACTTTCGCCGTTACTTTGGCTGTTTCCACATATGGTTTACCAATACGAAGTTCATTTTCATTTTTTACAAGTAAAACACGATTTAAAATTATTTCTTTTCCTACATTATTAGGAATTCTATTTATTTCATAATGTCTTCCTTCTTCAACCCAAAATTGCCGACCGCTCAATTCTAAAACAGCATAAGTCATAATGAGAATATTTTTTATTTAGTTTATATTAAAGTATATGCTCTTAAACATAGATATTATATAGTATTTAAAATTCACTAATTAAAAACACATTTAAAAAATTGAAACCCAATTTTGAATTTTAAATAATTTCTATAAGATTTACTTTTAATTTGTTAGCTTAATCGTATAATTCTTCTATATACGAATAGATGATTTAATTAAACTCTTAAGCTAATTATATAATCATTGATTGGAAAAGTAAAGTATTTAGTTATAAAGATACTATTTAAATATTTCGCAGTAATAAAAGTTCTTTATAAAAAAGTTCAAACGACTTAGAGTGGTATGATTTTGGGTTTGTCATAATCGATAATGTTCGCGTAATTTTAATATTTTCAATTTTTATAATTTCTAAGGTTTTTAATTCAATCTCTTTTTCAATAGCGGATGAGGAAACAAAAGCAACACCTAAACCTAAACTAACAGCTGTTTTTATTGCTTCAATCGAATTTAGTTGCATTATACTATTTAATTGTTTTGTTTCAATATGGTTATGCATTAAGATATTATCGATAAATTTTCGAATTGTTGAGTTAGAATTTAGTGTTATAAAACTTAAATGATATAAATCATCTTTATTTATAATCTTCCCTTTTTTGTTTGCGAAAGGATGCGACTTTGGAATAATTAAAGTTAACTCATCTTCTAGAAAACTTTCAATTTCAAGTTTTTTTCGGAATTCAGGTGGCACTTCTCCACCAACAACAGCTATGTCGATGTCACAATCAACAATTGTCTTAGCAATTTTTCTTGTTGAATCCACATGTACTTTTAAATTAATTTGAGGATATTTTTGTGCAAATAAAGCAAGAATACGTGGCATTAAATATGTTCCAATAGTTTGACTGGCGCCTACAGTTAAATTACCACGTTCACCAGTTTTTAAATCATTTAAAGCCCGACAACTTTCTTCACACAAGGATAAAATACGCTCAGCATATTGTAAGACTAATAATCCGGCTTCAGTTAATTTAATTGTTTTTGTCGTTCGATCAAATAATATTAGATCTAAACGATTTTCTAAAGTTTTAATCTGTTTGCTTAAAGAAGGTTGTGATATAAATAATATTTGGGCCGCTTTTGTAAAATTTTTTTCTGAAGCAACAGCTTTTATAATTCTTAGTTGTTGTAATGTAAAAGGTAACCCCATTTTTAATTTAAATAAAATTAAATAATAACTCTATAAAGTTTTTGTATGTTCTAAAGTTTATTTATAAAATTTAGTATTTCTAATTTTCTATAAATAGATATAAATAATATTAAAATATTAACATTATTTATATTGACTATGCTAGTCTGGCAAATGTTTGTTATTCCACCAGAATTTTTGGATTTTTAATCTTTACAAAGATTTTTATATAATGAATTCGTACATTTTCACTTAATTTTAAGTCGTGTAAATTAATACACGACTTAAAATTAAGTGAAAATTATGTTAAAAATAAAATTATTAAATATCATTTAAATCATTTAAAACATTTTGGTTTTGTAACATAGTTGACATCACTTGTTTCAATTCAGTTATCTGTGTTTCTAATTCCGCTAAATTCTCTGCTTGAAGATTTTCACGGATTTTAGTAGCTAATGTTTGAATCTCTGTTTTTTCTGTATCTGAAATTGTATCAGCAAACATCTCAATTTGTTTGTCCGCTTCGTAACAAACACTTTCAGCTTTATTAACTAAATCGATATTTTGTCGTTTCGCTTTATCAATGTCTGCAAACTGTTTTGCTTGCTCTAACATTTCTTCAACTTCTTTTTCATCAAGTGTTGATGCACCTTGAATCGTTACAGATTGTTCTAATCCTGTTTGCTGCTCACTTGCTTTCACAGAAAGAATACCATCAACATTAATGTCAAATGTTACTTGAATTTGTGGTGTACCTCGAGGAGCTTCTGGAATACCTTCTAATAAGAAATTACCTAAACTCTTATTATCAGCCACTAATTCTCTCTCCCCTTGTAAAACATGAATCTCTACATTAGGTTGATTATCAATTGCAGTTGAGAACATTTCTGATTTTTTTGTAGGAATTGTTGTATTTCTAGCAATAATTTTAGTCATAAGACCACCTACTGTTTCTACACCTAATGATAATGGTGTAACATCTAATAATAGAATATCTTTAATTTCACCCGCTAGGATTCCGGCTTGTACAGCTGCACCAATTGCAACAACTTCATCTGGATTTACGGTTTTATTAGGTTGTTTTCCTGTTAAAACTTCTACTAAATCTTGGATAGCAGGAATTCTTGTAGAACCTCCCACTAGTACAACTTCATTAATATCAGATTTATCTAGTCTAGCATCTTGAAGTGCTTTTTCTACAGGAATACGGCAGCGGTAAATTAGCTCTTGGCATAAGTTCTCAAATTTTTCTCGAGTTAAAACTTGTTCAATATGTTTGGGACCTGTTTTATCTGCCGTAATAAACGGTAAATGAATTGTTGTTTCTGCTACTGTCGATAGCTCCATTTTAGCTTTTTCTGCTGCTTCAGTTAAACGCTGTAAAGCCTGAATATCTGAACCTAGATCGATTCCTTCTTGATTTTTGAAATCTTCTAATAACCAATTAACTAAAACTTTATCAAAATCATCCCCACCTAAGCTTGTATCACCAGCTGTTGCTAATACTTCAAAAATACCATCACCAACTTCTAAAATTGATACATCAAATGTACCCCCACCTAAATCAAAAACTAAAATCGTTTCATTTTGTTTTTTATCTAATCCATATGCTAATGAAGCTGCAGTAGGTTCATTAATAATTCTTAAAACTTCTAAACCAGCAATTTTACCAGCATCCATCGTTGCTTGACGTTGTGAGTCATTAAAGTAAGCTGGAACAGTAATAACAGCTTGTGTCACAGGTTGACCTAAATATTCACTCGCATCATTTACTAATTTTCGTAGAACTTGAGCAGAAATTTCTTCTGGACTAAATTCTTTATTTAAAGATGTACAATTAATCTTAATATTATTATTTTGGTCTGTAAGAACTTTATAAGGTAATTTCTTTGATTCATTTGAAATTTCGATATCTTTTGAACCAATAAATCGTTTAATAGAAAAGAATGTGTTTTCTGGATTAATAACAGCTTGTCGTTTTGCAATTTGACCAACTAATAATTCTTGTTTTTTTGTATAAGCTACAATGGAAGGAGTTGTTCTTAAACCTTCTGCATTTGCGATAACATTAGGTTTACCGCCTTCAATAGCTGCAACAACAGAATTTGTTGTTCCTAAATCAATACCAACAACTTTTGTCATAATTCAAGTTTATTAAATTTCAATCTATTATACACATATAACTTTCTGTTTTACTTTCATATATTTTTGGAACTGATTGGTTAAAATTTAAAGCTTCCTTTAAAGTTGTATTAATTTTTATAAAAAATACCCATACATTTTTATTATCTTATTTCGTTGTCCATTTATGTTATATTAACATTGTTAATATAACATAAATGGACAATTTCCGCTCAGTCAACTAAGATTTAGTTTGTAAAATACGAGAATTAAAAATGTTAATATTTATAATAACTGGAGAAATATTGTGTCTTTAGGTCTATTAGGTAATAAAATTGGAATGACTCAGATCTTCAATGAATCTGGTAATGTTGTTCCGGTTACAATTGTAAAAGTTGGTCCTTGTGTAGTAACACAGATTAAAACTGTGTTAAGTGATGGTTATAATGCTATCCAAATTGGTTATTTAAATGTTTCAAACAAAGTTTTAACACAACCAGAATTAGGTCATTTACAAAAATCAAATATTCAACCATTAAAATATCTTAAAGAATTTCGAGTTAATAATCCTGAAGATTTTACGGTAGGGCAAATTATTACGGCTTCTTCATTTAATGAAGGTCAATTAATTGACATTACTGGAAAAAGTTCAGGTAAGGGTTTCTCAGGTCTTCAAAAGCGTCATAACTTTGCTCGAGGCCCAATGACTCACGGATCAAAAAATCATCGTGCACCTGGTTCCATTGGTATGGGTACGGACCCTGGTCGAGTTTTACCCGGCAAACGAATGGCAGGGCAATTAGGAAATAAAACTGTAAATATTAAAAAACTAAAAATTATTCAAGTAAATACTGAAGAAAATATATTAGTAATTAAAGGATCTGTTCCTGGTAAACCTGGGAATTTATTAAATATAAAACCTTCAAAGTAAAAATATTTACATTATTAAAATATAGAATAGAACTATAAATTATGACTGTTCAAAAATTTGTTACATACAATGTATTAGACATAGGTGGACAAGTATTAAATGAAGAACAAAAACTAGAATTGAATGTTGTTGAAGAGTCAGGTAATTATCTAATTCATAGAGATATTTTACGACACCAAAACAATAAACGACAATGGACTGTTTCAACAAAAACTCGTAGTGAAGTACGTGGGGGTGGTAAAAAACCATGGCGTCAAAAAGGTACGGGTCGAGCACGAGCAGGTTCTAATACTTCACCACTTTGGAAAGGTGGGGGTGTTATTTTTGGTCCAAAACCAAAACATCCAACCTTTAAACTAAATCAAAAAGAAAAAAAATTAGCTTTACAGACGTTACTGTATAATAAGCGAAATAATATTTCGATTATAAATGATTTAGAAAATAGTATTCAAAAACCAAACACAAAAATGTTTGCTAATTTATGTAAAGATTGCGGCATTTTACTTGATCAAAAACTTCTTGTTATTGTTTCAAATAAAACAGAAGCAATGAAATTAGCAACGCGAAATTTAGAAAATGTTGAATTAATTGCAGCTTCTAATTTAAATACTTTAAGTTTATTAAAGGCAAAGTCAGTTATTTTAACACCACTAGCTATAAGTGATATAAAGGAGATTTATTGTGGTTAATCTTACACATTTGAATTGTAATGTTGCTAACATTATAAAATATCCTCTTATTACTGATAAAACAACTAGGTTACTAGAAAATAATCAGTATAGTTTTATTGTTAACACTCAATCTGATAAGACAACAATTAAACAATCTATTGAATATTTATTTAATGTAAAAGTTATAAAAATTACTACGTCAAATCTTCCAAGAAAAAAGAAACGCGTAGGTAAATATATAGGTTGGAAACCACAGTATAAGAAAGCAATTGTAACTTTATCAGAAGGTGATACAATAAATTTATTTGCAGAAAATTAAAAACTACATTTATTAATTAAGTTTATGAGTATTCGCCTTTATAAGTCATACACACCCGGAACACGAAATCGCGCTCTTTCTTCATTTGATGAAATCACAACTAATAAACCTGAAAAAAGTTTAATACGTAAAAATCATCGTAGTAAAGGCCGAAATAATCGTGGAGTTATTACAATTCGCCATCGAGGAGGCGGACATAAAAGAAAATATCGACTAATAGATTTTCGACGTAATAAATATAATGTTGAAGCAACAGTCGCATCAATTGAATATGATCCGAACCGTAATGCTCGAATTGCACTGTTAAACTATAGTGATGGAGAAAAACGTTATATTTTACATCCTAATACTTTAACAGTTGGTTCTAAAATTTTATCAGGCACCACTATTCCTGCATCTGTAGGTAATTCATTACCATTAAGTGAAATTCCTTTAGGTACATCTGTACATAATATTGAATTAATACCAAACCGAGGTGGCCAAATTGTACGTGCTGCAGGTACCTCTGCAAAAATATTAGCAAAAGAAGGTAATTATATTACTTTACGTTTACCGTCAAAGGAAATTCGTTTAATTCGAAAAGAATGTTTTGCCACAGTTGGAGAAATTAGTAACAGTGATGCATTCCTAGTTCAAAGTGGTAAAGCTGGTCGTACTCGTTGGCTTGGAAAACGCCCTACGGTAAGAGGGTCAGTAATGAACCCGTGCGATCACCCACATGGTGGTGGTGAAGGTCGAGCACCTATTGGTCGTAGTCGTCCATTGACACCTTGGGGTAAACCTGCCTTAGGGGTAAAAACACGTCAAACGAAAAAGTTAAGTGATGCTTACATTCTTCGACGTCGAAGATAAAAAATTTTAAGAAAACAATTAATTTAAAGACTTTTAAAATGACAAGATCAGTTAAGAAAGGACCTTTTGTTGCTTATCATTTATTAAAAAAAATAGATGCTATGAACGCAAATGGAAAAAAAGATACAATTAAGACATGGTCACGTGCGTCAACAATTTTACCAATGATGGTGGGACACACAATTGCTGTTTATAATGGCCGTCAACACGTTCCTGTTTTTATTTCTGATCAATTAGTTGGTCATAAATTGGGAGAATTAGTAACAACTAGAACATTTAGATCTCACATTAAAACAGATCGTAAAGCAAAACGTTAAAACCTTTATAAATAATTAAGGGTACATTAACTCAATTTCATATCTTACTTTAAAAGTAATAATCAACGAAATTTTAAACACAAGTAAAGGAGAATACATTAAGATGTCTAACCCTCAATCTGTTAAAGCAGTCGCAAAATATGTTCGAATGTCCCCTCAAAAAGTTCGAAGAGTTCTAAATCAAATTCGTGGAAAATCATATCAAGAAGCGTTAATGATGTTAGAATTTCTTCCATATAAAGCGAGTGGTCCTATTTGGCAAGTTTTACACTCAGCAGCATCAAATGCTAAAAATAATTATGATATTGATAAAAAAACATTGGTAATTGCAGAAGGGTATGCAGATGAAGGGCCAAGATTAAAAAGAATTCGACCACGTGCGCAAGGTCGAGCTTATAAAATTTTAAAGCCAACGTGCCATATAACAATTGTCGTTAAATCAGTACTTTAACTAAAACGATAAACTATTACAATTTAATTTAAAGGATTTATTCGATGGGGCAAAAAACACATCCACTAGGATTTCGGTTAGGAATCACGCAAGAGCATAAGTCAGCATGGTACGCGAATTTAAAAAATTATGCAGATTTACTAAAAGAAGATGATCAAATTCGTACCTACTTAACTAATTTGATAAAAACAGCAAGTATTTCAAATATTCACATCAGTCGTAATAGTTTAAGTGATCAAATTAAACTAACATTAGAAACAGGACGACCTGGAGTTTTAGTAGGTGAAAATGGGGTTGGGATTAAAAACTTATTAACGAATCTAAAACAACTTTTACCGTCAAACCGACAATTAACGATTAAAGTTGTTGAAGTCGACGAGATTAATTTAGATGCATCATTATTAGGTGATTTAGTTGTAAAACAATTAGAGGATAGAATTCCATTCCGTCGAGCTGTTCGAGAAGCAATGCAACGTGCTCAAGAAAGTAAAGTAAACGGAATTAAAATCCAAGTATCAGGTCGTTTAAATGGTGCAGAAATTGCTCGAAGTGAGTGGTTCAGAGAAGGACGGGTTCCTTTACAGACTTTAAGAGCTGACATTGATTATGCAACAAAAGAAGCAAATACAATCTATGGAATTTTAGGTATTAAAGTTTGGATATTTAAAAATGAAATATTAAATAAATAACAAAACAGTTATTTAAGCATTAAATAATTTTATTGACTATAAAAAGAAGTTTATTATGTTAAGCCCGAAACGAACAAAATATAGAAAATTTCATCGTGGACGAATGCGTGGAAAAGCTACACGTGGCAATACAGTTGTTTTTGGTGACTACGGTCTTCAAGCATTAGAACCAACATGGATTACATCACGTCAAATTGAAGCAACACGAAGAACAATTACACGATACACAAAACGTGGTGGAAAATTATGGATTAAAATTTTTCCAGACAAAACAGTAACAGCACGTGCAGCGGAATCACGTATGGGATCTGGTAAAGGTGCTGTAGATTACTGGGTAGCAGTAGTAAAACCTGGTACTGTTATTTTTGAATTGGCAGGTGTTTCTCAAGAAACAGCACGTGCTGCAATGAACTTAGCAGCTTACAAACTGCCAATAAAAACGAAATTTATTATTAAAAATAGTAGTGATTAATTTATGAGTTTATCTAAATTTAGTGAAATTCGAAAACTTTCAAATGCCGAAATTGTTGAATCAATTCTTACGTTAGAGAAAGAATTATTTACATTACACTTTCGAAAAGCTACGCGCCAGTCTTTTAAATCGCATGAAATAAAAGCTACAAAACATAAATTAGCTCAACTTAAAACCCTTTTAACTTTAAGAATTGAATTAAAAGAAAAAACAACCCCTGATGCTTTACTTTAAGTAATCACTATATTGCTAATACATAAAAATTTAATTTAAGAATATTAATTCGAAGGAGTTAAACATGCCGGTAAAAGAGAAAGTTGGTATTGTAATAAGTAATAATATGCAGAAAACTGTTGTGATAAAAGTTGAAAATCGATACTCACATCCGATTTATTCAAAAACAGTTGTTAAAACAAAAAAATATTTGGTTCATGATGAAATAAATACATGTAATGTTGGTGACCAAATTTTAGTTCAAGAATCACGACCATTAAGCCGTCGTAAACGTTGGACATTCGTAAAGGTCATTTCAAAGTCATCTATAATTAGTTAAAGTCAAAGTTTTATGATCTATCCTCAAACATTATTAACAGTCGCTGATAATACGGGAGCAAAGAAAATTATGTGTATCCGAGTATTAGGTGGCAGTCGAAAATATGCCAAAATTGGCGATACAATTATCGGTGTAGTTAAAGAAGCAACACCAAATATGCCAATTAAACGTTCAGATGTAGTTCGTGCTGTTGTTGTACGAACACGAAAAACAATTCGTCGCCCAGATGGAATGTTTATTAGATTTGATGATAACGCAGCAGTAATTGTTAATATGGACAGTAACCCACGTGGTACACGTATTTTTGGACCTGTTGCACGAGAAATTCGTGATAAAAATTTTTCGAAAATAGTATCATTAGCACCGGAGGTATTATAAATGCTAAAAAGGCAAAAAATACATGTTAAAGTTGGTGATAATGTAAAAATTGTATCTGGGTTTGACAAAGAGAAGGTTGGGGAAATTACAAAGGTCTTTCCTAACAATGGGACTGTAATTGTCAAAGGTATGAATATGAAATATAAGCACATTAAACCAAATCAACAAGGTGAAGTAGGTGAAATTAAACAAATTGAAGGACCTATTCATCATTCAAATGTAAAAATTATCAAAAATTAAAAGAGTTTTTTAATATGACTCAACGACTTAAAGTTTTGTATAAGGAACAAATAATTCCGAACTTAGCGGAGAAACTGGATTACAGTAATTCTCACCAAATCCCTAAATTAGTAAAAATTCAACTAAACCGAGGGTTAGGACTAGCTGCACAGAATAGTAATATTTTAAAGAAAAGTATTGAAGAATTTAGTTCAATTACTGGACAAAAGCCAATTGTTACTAAAGCAAAAAAGGCAAATGCCGGTTTTAAAATTCGTGAAGATATGGACTTGGGTATTAAAGTTACATTACGTGGTGAAAAAATGTATACTTTCCTAGATAAGTTAATCAATATTACCTTACCACAAGTACGTGACTTTAAGGGAATTTCTTCAAAAAGTTTTGATAGAGACGGTAATTTTACGTTTGCCGTAAAAGAACAATTAATTTTTCCAGAACTTAGTTTTGAAGATGTTGAACAGATTCGAGGAACCGAAATTACTATTGTAACAACTGGTAACACCAAAGATGATAGTAAAGCACTTTTATCAGAATTGGGCTTCCCGTTTAATGATTAATAAAAATATAAGGAGAAATTAGTGGTAACAGATACAATTTCAGATATGTTAACCCGAATTCGAAATGCAAATATGGTTAAGCATCAAATTGTACAAATACCGACTACAAAAATGTCATTAGGTATTGCTTCTATTTTAAAAGAAGAAGGGTTTATAGAAGACTTTGAATCATATGAACAAGATTCAAAGCAATTTATATTAATTTCTTTAAAATATAAAGGAAAAGAACGCGAACCGGTTATTTGTAAAATTCAACGAATCAGTAAACCTGGTTTACGCGTGTATTCAAGTGCAGATAAATTACCAAAAGTTTTAAATAATTTAGGTATTGCCATTATTTCTACTTCTCAAGGAGTGATGACAAACTTAAATGCGAAAAAACTAGGTATTGGTGGTGAAGTATTATGTTATATTTGGTAACTTAGGAAAGGTCTATGTCACGTATAGGAAAATTACCTATTAAAATTCCAACTGATGTTGATGTTAATTTTAATGGGGCCGATATTACTGTAAAAGGAAAATTTGGTACACTAGAAAATACAATACCAAACGGTATTAAAATTGATAAAATTGATGAAAAACTAGTATTAACACTAGAAACGGAAAATCGTTCGAATCGAGCTTTACATGGTTTATACCGTAGTTTAATAAATAACATGGTTATTGGTGTTTCAGAACAGTTTAAACTAACTTTAAATTTACAAGGTGTTGGTTATCGTGCTGCTGTTCAAGGAAAGGATTTAGTCTTAAATTTAGGTTATAGTCACCAAGTTATAATGCCAATACCTGAAGGTATTAGTGTTGAAGTTGTTAAAAATACAACTATTAATTTCACAGGTTGTGATAAAGCAGATTTAGGGCTATTTGCTTCGAAAGTTCGTGCATGGCGACCACCGGAACCGTATAAAGGTAAAGGCATTATTTATGAAGGTGAAATTGTAAAACGAAAAGCAGGTAAATCAGGTAAAAAATAAAAATATGAAATCCACAAAAAAAGTATTACGGAAACGTGAAAGTTTAAGGGGATCAGTGAAAGGTACTATCGAACGTCCGCGTTTATCGATATTCCGATCAAATCAACATGTTTATGCTCAAATTATTGATGATGTTAACTTTAAAACATTAGTTTCTTGCTCTACGGTAGATAAAGAAATTAAGTTAGAAATTAAAAATGGCGCTACATGTGAAGCATCCCATCTAATTGGTCAAAAATTAGCTGAACGTAGCTTAGAACAAAATATTAAAAAAATTGTTTTTGATCGGGGTCCGTACCTTTATCATGGCCGCGTAAAAGCATTAGCAGATGGTGCTCGTGAAGGCGGGCTAGAATTCTAATACATAGTTATATAATTAAATAGTTTATAAATCTTTATGAATACCGATTTAAAACAAGTTAATAAATTAAAAAAAGCTCCTCGACGTACAGAAAGAAACCGCCAAGTTCAATTAGTGGAACGATTAATTAAAATTAGTCGTGTATCGAAAGTTACGAAAGGGGGTAAAAAATTAAGTTTTCGTGCAATTGTGGTAATTGGAGACGAAAAGGGCCAAGTAGGAGTAGGAGTAGCAAAAGCTGATGATGTTGTAAATGCTTTTAAAAAAGCTAAAACCGATGGTATTAAAAATTTAATCAAAGTTCCAATTACAAAATCATTAAGTATTCCTCATACAGTTCACGGCAATTTTGGTGCATGTAAAATTATTATGCGACCATCGATTGAAGGTTCAGGGGTAATTGCTGGTGGTGCTGTTCGTACAGTTTTAGAAGTAGCTGGTATTAAAAATGTAATTGCAAAACAATTAGGTTCTAATAATTTATTAAATAATGCTAGAGCAGCAGTATGTGCTTTAGATAACTTAACAACAAAATCTCAAGTTTTTAAGAAACGTGATATTAATTCAAACTAAATTAAATAATTCTAGTTTTAAAAATTTTATTGATTATAACAAATTATGAGAACGGAACGACAAAGAAATGCAGGTAATAATGTATTATTAAAACGCATTCTTGTAAGTTTAGCATTATTAGCTTTTGTTCGGATAGGTACGTTTTTACCGATTCCAGGTATTGAACAAAGTTATATCACTTATTATATTCAGAATAATTCTATTGCAAGGTTTGTAAATACTTTCTCAAATGATAATGTATTTGTAATAGGTCTATTTACCTTAAACATTTTTCCTTATATAAATGCGTCAATTTTGATGCAAATACTTGTTAGTGTAATACCAGATCTAAAACGTTTACAAAAAGAAGAAGGAAGTCCAGGAAGACGAAAAATTAATCAAATAACAAGGTTTATTTGTTTAGGTTGGTCTATTATTCAAAGTGCAAGTATTGCTCTTTTTTTAAAACGAATTTTGTTTAACTGGAACTTACAACTTGCGTTTGAAATTGTTATTGCCTTAACAGCTGGTGCAATGATTGTTCTCTGGATTAGTGAACTAATTACGGAATACGGTTTAGGAAATGGTGCCTCATTATTAATCTTTACAAATATTGTTTCTAGTTTACCTAATTTAGGTAAAAGCTTAATTTCAGAAAATAATGAATATATAAATGCGGGTTCAATTTTCTTGATAAGTATTTTATTATTTATTGCCGTTTGTGGAATTATATTATTACAAGAAGGTAGTAGAATTATTCCACTAATTTCTGCAAAACAACTAAGTCAACGAGCACCTGTATACTCAGATCTACCAAAAAATAACTATATACCTTTACGATTGAATCAAGCAGGGGTAATGCCAATTATCTTTACAGCATCAATTTTAGTTCTACCAAATTATTTAATTAATGCTGGAATATTGCCTGTAATAACATTACCATTTCTTGTTAAATCTTCAAAAGTTCTTTACTGGATAAGTTATTTTATCTTAGTTTTGACATTTAGTTATTTTTACTCAACGATTGTTTTAAATCCAAAAGAGATTTCAAATGATTTACAAAAAATGGCAGTAAGTATACCTGGAATACGACCTGGAAAAGCAACGACCTATTATTTGAAACAAGTAATGAAGCGCACAACTTTTATTGGGGCTATTTTCTTAGCGTTATTAACTACATTTCCTAATATTATTGAAACAATTTTACACGTATCAAGTTTAAAAGGATTAGGTGCAACTTCTTTACTAATATTAGTAGGTGTGACTTTAGATATGACACGTGAAATTCGAAGCGTGATATTATCTAATATTTATAAAGATATGTTGAAATAAAAACAAATAAAAATAATTAAAAATAATCTACTCATGAAAGTTCGTCCGTCAGTTAAAAAAATGTGTGATAAATGTCGGGTAATTAAGCGACATGGCAAAATTATGGTTATTTGCCCTAACCCGAAACATAAACAACGTCAAGGTTAAAAATTTAAAGGAGTCAATTAAGTGATAAGATTAAAAGGTGTTGATTTACCAAATCGAAAACGAATCTCGTACGCACTAACATCGATTTACGGTATTGGTATAAATTCTGCAAAAGAATTAGTCAAAGCTGCAAATATCGATGAGGCAACACGAACACAAGATTTAACAATTGAAGAAACAGTAGCCTTAAAGGAAGTACTAGAAAATTGTGAATTAAAATTAGAAGGTGACTTAAGAAGATTTAATGGCTTAAATATAAAGCGTTTAAATGAAATCAATTGTTTCAGAGGACAAAGACATCGTAACAGTTTACCTACTCGTGGGCAACGTACAAGAACTAATGCTCGATCACGCAGAGGGGCTAAAAAGACTGTAACTGGAAAGAAAAAATAATATAATTTTTATACAATTAACCTAATTTAAAGGTTTATCTAAATATGGCACAAAAAATTCGAAAAACAGTTATAAAAAAAGAGAAAAAGAACTTTACAGCTGGTGTAGTTCATATTCAGTCAACATTTAATAATACTATCGTTACAATTAGTAATATAACAGGCGATACAATTTCAGCGGCTTCAGCCGGAAGTGTTGGATTTAAAGGCGCACGAAAAGGTACACCATTTGCTGCACAAATGGCTGCCGAAAAAGCTGCTTCTGAAGCTTTTAGTGTTGGTCTAAAAAATGTAGAAATTTTAGTTAAAGGGCAAGGATCTGGTCGCGAAACTGCGATTAGATCGATTCAGAGTGCAGGATTTGAAATTAATTCAATTCAAGATATTACCCCTGTACCTCATAATGGTTGTCGACCACCAAAAAGACGCCGTGTTTAATTAATATTCTTAATAATTTTAAAATGAATTTAAAACATGCAAGATTTATCTATTAAATGCCTTAAATCTAAAAAGGCTGAATCAGGAGCAATTTATGGACAGTTTTTAATAAATTCTTTAAATCTTGGGCAAGGTGTAACTATTGGTAATTTATTGAGACGTATTCTATTAAGTGAAGTAGGTGGATGTGCAATAACAGCTGTTCGAATTGCTGGAACAACCCATGAATTTTCAACACTTCCAGGTATTCGTGAAGATATTTTAGAAATATTACTTAACTTAAAAGGTATCGTTCTAAAAAATAAAACCAAAGAAACTGAATTTGGACGATTGAAAATCAAAGGACCTGCTGTTATTACAGCAGATTTAATTGAATTACCTCCTAATTTAGAGATCATAAATCCAAATCATTACATTGCAACAATTTCAGACGCTAATTTTTTAGAAATTGAGTTTAAGTTTGAATACGGCACTGGATATAAATTAGCCACTCAAAATTTACATGAAAAATCGAATGATTTTCTTGAAATTGATGCAGTATTTATGCCTGTGCAAAAAGTAGATTTTAAAATTGAGAATGTTTATGACGACTTAAATGAAGTAACGGAAAGATTAATTCTAGAAATTTGGACAAATGGAAGTATTAGTCCCGCAACAACAATAATAAATGCTTCACAATTTATTATTAATTTATTTAGTTCGATTACAAAAACAACATTCATTGATGAAATTTTAGAATCTGAAAATGATAATTCTTCACTTCCAATAGATCCACATACAAATATTCCGATTGAAGAATTACAATTACCAGTTAGAGCCTATAATTGTTTAAAACGTGCACAAATTAATACTGTAGGCCAGTTATTAAAATACTCTCCTGAACAATTGCAAGAAATTAAGAATTTTGGACGAAAATCTGCAAATGAAGTTTTTGCTGCACTGAAAAATAAATTAGGAATAACATTAACTTAGTTAGTTTTTAAACAATAAAAAATTATGAATAAAACATATATACCATCATCGAACTATACCGAAAAGAAATGGTATCTAATTGATGGTGATAACAAAACATTAGGACGTGTTGCTACGGAAATTGCAACAATTTTAATTGGAAAACATAAAGTGGATTATCATCCAGCTGTTGATAATGGCGATTATGTTATTGTAACAAACGCAAAAAATATCCAATTAACAGGGAATAAAGAAGATGAGAAAATTTATTTCTCACATTCAGGTCGCCCTGGGGGTTCGAAAAAAGAAACTGTTAAAGCATTACGTGCACGTTTACCTGAACGAATTATTGAAAAAGCGGTTAAAGGCATGTTACCAAAAGGTCCATTAGGCCGAGCTATGTTTAGACGACTAAAAGTGTTTAGTGACTCTACACATGTACATACAGCCCAAAATCCTCAATTATTTAATTTATAAAAAGATTCTATGAATACAAATTTTGAATATATTTTTCAAAAATCCAATATTGGTATAGGTCGAAGAAAACAAGCAACTGCTCGTGTTTTTTTAACGCCCGGTAATGGTCAAATTATCATTAATAAAACAGCGGGTGAAAAATACTTACAATATAATATCGAATACTTAAACAAAATTTTGTTTCCGTTAAAACAATTAAACCTAGAACAGCAATTTGATATTATTGTACTAGTTCGTGGCGGCGGTTTAACAGGTCAAACGGATGCAATTCAATTAGGATTAGCACGCTTACTTTGTAAAATGGAACCTCAAAATCGTGTGGCATTAAAACCACATGGTGTACTTAGCCGAGATGCACGTATTAAAGAGCGTAAAAAATACGGTTTACGAAAAGCTCGAAAAGCACCACAATACTCAAAACGTTAATATTATTAAAGAAATAGAAATATGCCAAAATCTGAAATTCATCCAACTTGGTACCCAGATGCTAAAGTTTTTTGTGATGGTAAAGTTCTGTTTACAACAGGATCAACTGTACCTGAAATAAACGTAGATGTTTGGTCTGGAAACCACCCATTTTACACAGGGTCACAAACAATTATTGATAGTGAAGGGCGTGTAGATCGATTTATGAAAAAATATGGGTTAGATTCAGAGAACGAATAATTCATACTTAAATATATACAATGTTACTTACTTTTTTAAATAACATGCCAACAATAGAACAATTAGTACGTTCCCCTCGTATTCAGATACGTAAAAAAACAAAATCACCTGCACTAGTAAGTTGTCCACAACGTCGTGGTGTCTGTACTCGTGTTTATACAACTACTCCAAAAAAACCGAACTCAGCTATTCGAAAAGTTGCTCGTGTTCGATTAACTTCAGGATTCGAAGTAACAGCTTATATCCCTGGTATAGGACATAATTTACAAGAACACTCGGTTGTATTAATTCGCGGAGGACGGGTAAAAGATTTACCTGGTGTTCGTTATCATATTATTCGGGGTGCTTTAGATAGTGGTGGTGTAAAAGACAGAACACAAGGCCGCTCAAAATATGGTGTTAAAAAACCAAAAGAAAAATAAATAAAAATCATATTAAAAGAATCATTATTTAATTATGTCGCGTCGAAATATAGCAAAGAAACGATTCCCAGAACCGGATTCAGTTTATAATAGTTACTTAGTAAGTTTACTTATTGCTCGAATTTTAAAATCAGGAAAAAAGAATTTAGCGCAAAATATTGTTAATGGAGCGTTTGAAATTATTCAAAAGAAAACGGATCAAGATCCTTTATTAATTTTTGAAAAAGCTATTAAGAATGCAAGTCCCATTGTTGAAGTAAAAGCACGAAGAGTAGGTGGTTCTACATACCAAGTTCCTATTGAAGTAGGTGCATTTAGAGCAACAAATTTAGCACTTCGTTGGCTTTTAACCTATGCTAGACAACGTGGTGGGCGTTCGATGTCAATAAAATTAGCCAATGAAATAATTGACACAGCAAACGAAATAGGTAATACTATTAAGAAAAAAGAAGAAACACATCGTATGGCAGAAGCAAATAAAGCTTTTGCACATTTTAGATACTAATAAGTTCTTCTTCTCGCTAAAAGCTTATTATAATTTTAAATATTAATTTTTTAAGGAAATTCTTAAAATGGCACGTGAAAAATTTGAACGTACAAAACCGCATGTAAATATTGGAACAATCGGTCATGTGGATCATGGTAAAACAACTTTAACAGCAGCAATCACTGCAACATTAGCTTTAGGTAATGAGGCAATTGTTGCAAAAGATTATAGTGAAATTGATGCTGCACCTGAAGAACGTGCACGTGGTATTACTATTAATACAGCACACGTAGAGTATGAAACAGCTACTCGTCATTATGCTCACGTAGATTGTCCTGGTCACGCGGATTATGTTAAAAATATGATTACTGGTGCTGCCCAAATGGATGGAGCAATTCTTGTTGTATCTGCAGCAGATGGTCCTATGCCACAAACACGTGAACATATTTTATTATCAAAACAAGTTGGGGTTCCTGATATTGTTGTATTCTTAAATAAGGAAGATCAAGTAGATGATGCTGAATTATTAGAATTAGTAGAATTAGAAGTTCGTGAGTTATTATCATCATATGACTTCCCTGGCGATGATATTCCAATTTGTCCAGGTTCAGCTTTACAAGCAATTGAAGCAATTACAGCAAACCCAAGTATTGTACGTGGTGACAACCCATGGGTAGATAAAATTTTTGCATTAATGGATGCTGTAGACGAATACATCCCTACACCTATTCGAGATACAGAAAAAACTTTCTTAATGGCAATTGAAGATGTATTCTCTATTACTGGTCGTGGTACTGTAGCAACAGGTCGAATCGAACGTGGTATTGTAAAAGTAGGTGATACTGTTGAGATTGTAGGTGTAACAGAAACAAGTAATACTACAATTACAGGTATTGAGATGTTCCAAAAAACTTTAGACGAAGGTTTTGCTGGTGATAATGTTGGTATCTTATTACGTGGTGTTACACGTGAAGATATTGAACGTGGTATGGTTTTAGCTCAACCAGGAACAATTACACCACATACTCAATTTGAATCAGAAGTTTATGTATTAACAAAAGAAGAAGGTGGTCGTCATACACCATTCTTTACAGGATACCGTCCTCAATTCTATGTTCGAACAACTGATGTTACAGGTTCTATTACTCAATTTACAGCTGAAGATGGTACTGTAGTAGAAATGGTTATGCCTGGTGATAACATTAAGATGGAAGCTGAATTAATTTACCCAGTTGCTATTGAAAAAGGTATGCGATTCGCTATTCGTGAAGGTGGTCGAACAATTGGTGCAGGTGTAGTTTCAAAAATTGTTAAATAAATATAAAATATATGTCAATAACAACAAATGAAAAAATTCGTGTACGGTTGGAATCTTTTGACCGTCAACTATTACTTGACTCATGTCAAAAAATTAGTTCGATAGTTCAAAAAGTTGATCCTAAAAAAATCACTAATATACCATTACCGACAAATAAACGAATTTATTGTGTTTTACGATCACCACATGTGGATAAAGATTCAAGAGAGCATTTCGAAATTCGTATACATAGACGAGTTTTAGAGATTTATCCTGATTCAGATATAAATATTTTTGACTTATTAGTTGAATCTGATTTACCACCAGGTGTTTTTTACCGTATTTGTTTATCGTAAAAAATTTAACTTTAATGGCTTTTATTCTAAAAGTCATTAAAGTTAAATTTTTTAGAAGTTTTATTTTTTATTCATACACAAAATTAAAATGGATTACGAATGTACTATTTCAGTCTTACTTGAGAATCATCCCAACATATTAACTCGTATCACAAGTTTATTAGCAAGACGAGGATTTGCTGTAGATAGCTTAGCCATAGGAACTACAGAATTAGACACAATGTCTCGATTAACTCTTGTAGTATTTGGTAATAATTTAATTGTAGCGCAAATTACAAAACAACTTTATAAGTTGTTGCCAATTATGAAAGTCCAAGATTTAACAAATGTTCCATCAATTAATCGTGAAATAATCTTAATTAAAATTCTTTGTCCTACTGAACAACGTTCAAAAATTTTAGAAATTATAACTTTCTTCGGCGCAAAAGTAGTAGATTTTGGTGAAATGTCATTAATTCTAGAAGTTACTGGAAATTCTGAAAAAATAATCGCTATTGAGCAATTAATTCAAAGATTTAAAATTCTAGAATGTATTAGATCAGGTAGAATCGCTATTGGACGTGAATCCATTGTTACAACGAAACTTTTCCGTGATGATATCTCATTAAACCGTCGTCGCATTATTAGTAATTATCGAGACACAACTTTAAGAAGATCTTATATATTAGAAGTTGATAAAGAGAAAGAAAAGAAAAAAAAAAGAAAACGTAGACGAAGAGCGACTATTCGTAAATAGTCTCAATTTCAGACCAATGTTAATAGAAAAAATTATCTATATAAAATCATTAGAATATTAAACCAATAAAAATTAGAATCTTTGACATATTTAGAAGAATAACACTTATAAACTCTCAAATATCTTATATTTCGTTTGAAATTTATTGGGGACAGAGGGACTTGAACCCTCACGCACTATCACTAGGCAACGGATTTTAAGTCCGTCGTGTCTACCAATTCCACCACGTCCCCTAACTATAATTATTATATAGTAACTTACGAATAAAAGCAAATTTTTTGTGGAGGCGGCACCCAGATTCGAACTGGGGATAGAGGATTTGCAATCCACTGCCTTACCACTTGGCCATACCGCCTTTAATCTAGTTAATATATCTATTATATTACATTAAAAATAAAATAACAATTCTCTAAAATTTCAAATTTTGATTGACAAAAGAATATATATAATTACAATAGGAAATGGTAAAATTCTACCGAATTTGTACTAGTAAATAGTAGAGTAGATACCATATTTTTTTTTATAACAATGAACAGATCGTATACGATTTATGTTTGAAAAGTTCACTGAAGGCGCAATTAAAGTAATTATGTTGTCTCAGGAAGAAGCGCGACGAATGGGTCATAATTTCGTCGGAACCGAACAACTTTTCCTAGGGGTTATCGGAGAAGGTGTCGGGATGGGATCAAAATGTTTAAAATCATTAGGGGTTACATTAAAGTCAGGTCGAAAAGAAGTTGAAAAATACATCGGACGTGGTACTGGTTTTGTAGCTTCTGAGATTCCATTCACCCCAAGAGCTAAACGAGTTTTAGAAATGGCTGTTCAGGAAGGTAAAGATTTAGGTCAAAATTATGTTGGTACTGAACACATTCTTTTAGCATTAATTGCAGAAGATGATGGGGTTGCTATTAGAACAATTGAAAACATGGGTTTAGATCTATCTGAAATTCGAAGTGTAATTTTGTCTTTAATAAAAGAAAATCAAGAAGAATTATTAAAGCCATTAACACCAGAGCAAAGACGAATTTTAGACCGTGACAACATGCCAAATAATATACCAACTTTAGATGAATATACCGATAATATTACGGTAGAAGCTATGGATGGTCGATTAGACCCTGTTATTGGGCGTGATAAAGAGATTTTTGAAGTAATTAAAGTATTAGCACGTCGTCGAAAAAATAACCCGGTGTTGATTGGTGAACCTGGTGTGGGTAAAACAGCTGTTGCGGAAGGTTTAGCACAATTAATTGTAGCAAAAGATGTTCCACAATTCTTAGAAGGTAATCTAATCTTGTCATTAGATTTAGGCTCATTATTAGCAGGTACAAAATATCGAGGGGAATTCGAAGAACGATTAAAACGAATTATTGAAGAAGCTCAAGAAGAGTCTACAGTTATTCTAGTGATTGACGAAATCCATACTTTAGTTGGGGCCGGTGCTGCCGAAGGTGCAGTTGATGCCGCAAATATCTTAAAACCAGCCTTAGCACGTGGTGGGTTCCGTTGTATTGGAGCTACGACAATTGAGGAATATAGAAAGTATATTGAACGTGATGCTGCACTAGAACGTCGTTTCCAACCAGTTAACGTTGATGAACCTAGTGTAAAAGTTACAATTGATATTTTACGTGGTTTACGTTCAAAATTTGAACGCCATCATACATTAAGTTATCATGATAAAGCTATTGAAGCTGCAGCTATCTTAGCAGAAAAATTCATTGCTGATCGCTTTTTACCAGATAAAGCTATTGATGTTATTGATGAAGCAGGTTCTCGTGTTCGATTAGAAAATAAACGTTTACCAGAAGGTGTTTTATTATTATTACAAGAGTTACAATCGGTATTAGGTGAAAAAGAGTTAGCCATTAGAGAACAAAATTTTGAAAAAGCAGGTCAATTATTAGAATACGAAATGGACATTCGAGTTCAAGTTCAAGTTCTAAAACAAGCTTTACAAATAAATGAAAAAACATCGTTAAAACGTGTTCAAATTGATATGGTAATGGAAGAAGATATTGCTGACGTTATCGCTGCTTGGACAGGTATTCCTATGAATAAGATTTCGGAGTCTGAATCGAAAAATTTATTAAATATGGAAGATGTATTACACAAACGCTTGATCGGACAAAATCATGCAATTGTATCAGTTTCAAAAGCAATTCGTCGTGCTCGTGTTGGATTAAGAAACCCGAATCGTCCTATTGCTAGTTTTATTTTCGCGGGTCCTACTGGTGTTGGTAAAACAGAGTTAACTAAATCACTAGCTTCTTACATGTTTGGTACTGAAGAAACTATGGTTCGATTAGATATGTCGGAATACATGGAAAAACATACAGTAGCAAAATTAATCGGTTCACCACCAGGGTATGTAGGCTACAGTGAAGGTGGACAATTAACAGAAGCTGTACGTAGTAAACCTTATACTGTAGTTTTATTTGATGAGGTTGAAAAAGCACATCCAGATGTTTTCAATTTATTATTACAAATTTTAGATGATGGGCGCTTAACAGATTCAAAGGGTCGTGTTATTGATTTTAAAAACACGTTAGTTATCATGACGACTAATATCGGTTCAAAAGTAATCGAACGTGAAAGTGGTATTGATTTTGCTAAAAAGAAAAAAAGTAGTAGTAGTTTTGATTTAAATTTAGATTATTTATCAAATAGTTCGGAATCTGATATAACACCAGAAGTGTACGAACGCACTGCTACGTTAGTTAATGAGGAACTGAAGAAATTCTTCCGACCAGAATTCTTAAACCGTGTAGATGAAATTATTGTATTTAGTCATTTAACAAAAAATGATGTTCGAAAAATCTCCGATATTATGATTGCGCAATTAGCTGATCGTTTAAAAGAGAAAGAAATTACATTAGAAATAACGCCACGTGTTAAACAAATTATTGTTGAAGAAGGGTTTGACCCAATTTATGGTGCACGACCATTACGTCGTGCGGTTATGCGTTTATTGGAAGATAACTTGGCAAAAGAATTCTTAACAAAAACTTTACACCCTCATACTCATCTAGTAATTGATGCAGATTCATATGACAATATTCTAGTTAATGTTGATTACTCATTAGTTGATCCACTTATTTTAAGAGGTGAAGAACGAAAACGTAGTGAAAAAGAAAGCATTGAATTTGATATTTACTAACTAGATAATTTTAATAAATATGAAAATTTTCATATTTATTAAAATTAACAAATGAAAATTTATAACTTACTTACATAATTTGTAGGAGAACTTGGACTAGCATATTTTTTTTTCTCCATTAATCCGGACAAATAGGCAAGTCGTCCTGATTGTACAGCTAAATCCATTGCCTTAGCCATTTTATTTGGATATTTAGCTTGTGCTACTGCTGTATTTAACAGAACTCCATCCGCTCCTAACTCCATAGCTTGTGCTGCCTCACTTGGTGTGCCAATACCTGCATCCACAATAACAGGAATACTCGAATTTTCAATAATTATTTCAATATTTGCTAAATTTTTTAATCCTTGACCTGAACCAATAGGTGCTCCCAATGGCATAACGGTGGCACATCCTAAATCTTCAAGATGAAGTGCGAGAATAGGATCAGCGTTAATATAAGGCAAGACTGTAAACCCTTTTTTCACTAAAAATTCCGCAGCTTTCAAAGTACCAATTGGATCTGGTAACAAATATTTGGGATCTGAAATAACCTCTAATTTAACAAAGAAGTTATCTTCTTGTCCTAACTGACAAGCTAGTTCATGTCCTAGAAATGCGATCCGAATAGCTTCTTCAGCGGTTTGACAACCCGCTGTATTAGGCAATAACCAAGTTTTAGTCCAATCTAATGAATTTAAAAAACTAATATTGTCGTTTTCTAAATTTGTGGGTAATCGTCTCACAGCTACTGTAACAATATCACAGTTACTTTCTTCAATACTGGAAACTGTATCATTAACTGTTCTATATTTCCCAGTACCAAGCATTAATCGAGAATTAAAATACTTGTTACCAATTTTTAATTTATCTACGTTATTCATTATGTTTTAATATTTAGTTTATACTCCCCAGGTAGGACTTGAACCTACGACCAATCGGTTAACAGCCGATTGCTCTACCACTGAGCTACTGAGGATTTAGTTTTATTGATAAGTACTAAAAACCCATCTTATAAATTAGATGGGTTTTCAGATACGAAACGGCTTTAAGAGAGCTTAAGAGTATTATTATGGTAACTCTTTAACTCTTATCTTTATATCGGTCTTGTTCTCCCTGGAGAATTAAAAAGAACTCAAAAGAAACTAATTGTTTATTTACGTTAAGTTTTTTATTAGATCATCAGGTTTGATATAATGTTAAAGAGTCTTTCTCCTCTTTAACATTATATCAAGACAGATTATTCTAGCCATTTCATATCCCGTATATTTTGGTATCAAAAAGTTTTTAAAATTATTTGATAATGATTAAACTTAATATACATAATGATATCAAAAAGTTATAAAATCTGTCAACCTTTTTTTAAAGATTATAATATTTAGTTTTTAATATTTGCCATTCGTAGTAAACTTTTTACAGTTTCTGTAGGTTGTACTCCTTGTTCTAACCAGTACTTAATTTTATCACTATTAAAATTATACTGTTTTGTTATTGGATTATAATATCCTAAAAGTTGAATTGGGCGTCCGTCACGGCGTGTTGTGTTTTGCATAACAACTAGACGATAAACTGGTTGTCTTTTTCGACCAATTCGTGTAAGACGAAGTTTTAACATAAGATAATTGTAATATTATTTAATTGCTAATATAGTAAGCTAATTTCCTCATATATATTAACAAAGTAAATATATATCGTCAACCTTATATTTTAAATTCGAATTTCCGGTTTATACAGATTTTAACAGTTATTTTATTTGTCGATTTGATCCACAATAATACACTCTGTTGTTAAAATCATACTCGCAATCGAAGTAGCATTTTGTAGGCCTGACCGAGTAACTTTTGTTGGATCAACAATACCGGCTTCATACATATTTTCAAATGTATTTTTTGCAGCATTATATCCCATCTCAAAGTCTTGTTCTTGTACTTGTTCTACAATAACAGGCCCATTTATTCCAGCATTTTCTGCTATACGACGTAAAGGAGCCACAATTGCTCTAGACATAATTAAAGCTCCAACTAATTCATCTTCTTTTAAATTATTTTTTGCCCAAGTTACTAAGCTTTCAGATAAATGTGTTAAAGTAGCGCCTCCTCCTGGAACAATACCTTCTTCAACAGCCGCACGTGTTGCATTAATAGCATCTTCTAAGCGTAATTTTTTATCACGCATTTCGGTCTCGGTTACTGCACCTACTTTAATAACGGCAATCCCGCCAGATAATTTTGCAATTCGATCTTGTAATTTTTCTTTTTCATAACCCGTATCTGCACTATTTACTTGTTTTCGAAGTTGCTCACAACGGATTTTAATAGCTTCTTCTGTACCTTCTGCAACAATAGTTGTAGTATCTTTATTAACCACAATAGAACGAGCTTGCCCTAATAAATTTAAGTTTACATTTTCTAAGGATAAACCTGCATCTTGGGTAATAACTGTCCCACCGGTTAAAATTGCAATATCTTGTAACATCAATTTACGTTGCTCACCAAATCCTGGAGAGCGGATTGCTACAACATTTACAATACCACGTAATTTATTTAAGATTAATGTTGCTAAAGCTTCTTTTTCAACATCTTCCGCAATAATTAATAATGGTCGTTTTGTTTTTGTTATTTGTTCTAGAACTGGTAATAAGTCTTGCTGAACGAGTGTAATACGCTTATCAGTTAATAAGATTAATGGATTTTCATACGTTACTTCCATTTTTTCCGTATTAGTAATAAAATAAGGAGAAATGAAGCCTTTTTCTAATTTCATTCCTTCTGTAATCTCTAATTCTGTATTAATCCCCTTACCTTCTTCTAATGAAATAACGCCTTCTTTCCCAACTTTTGCTAATGCGTCAGCAATTAAAGACCCGATAGCATTATCATTACCAGCAGAAATTGCCGCCACTTGTTGAATTGATTGTAAGTCTTCAACAGGTTGTGCAAATTCGTTAATTTGAGTAACTAAATATTGAGCAGCTTTTTCCATTCCTAATTTAATTGAAATAGGGTTTGCACCTGCAGCAACATTTTTTAACCCCTCTTTTACCATTGCATACGCTAATACAGTTGCTGTTGTTGTACCATCACCAGCAACATCATTTGTTTTAGCCGCGGCTTGACGAATTAAAGATACACCCGTGTTTTCAATATGGTCGGGTAAATTAATTTCTTTTGCAATTGTAACACCATCATTTACAATTTGGGGCGATCCATAAGGTTTCTCTAGAACAACATTTCGTCCTTTTGGTCCTAATGTAACTGAAACGGCTTCAACCATTATTTCCATACCACGCTCCAACGCTTTTCTAGCGTTGTCTTGATATAATATTTTTTTTGCCATAATTTTAAAGTCCCTAAAATTTATACTTAATAATGAAATTCTATGTCTAGAAGTTTAGAAAAACTTATAGAATCATGCAATAGAACTAACAAATTTAAATAAAATATTATTCAGCAATAAACACTTTACGAAAAATAGAATTTACTAGTACTATAGTTATTAGTAATACAGTTTGGGCTTGTAGCTCAGTGGACTAGAGCACGTGGCTACGAACTACGGTGTCAGGGGTTCGAATCCCTTCTTGCCCAAGTCATAAATAATGATATTTAAGAATTACTTAAATTCATAAGTTTTAATGTATTACTAAGTTGGGGTGTCGCCAAGCGGTAAGGCTGTGGACTTTGACTCCGCCATTCGTAGGTTCGAATCCTGCCACCCCAGTTTCTCAATGGTTAAAGACCAGTAACAAAATAGTAAACTTACTTAAACTAAGAATTACTGTAAATAATTTTTTTAATTAAAAAAAGAGAATTATGGAAGCAAAAATACAATTCATAAAAGGTTTAGACGAAAAAGTGTTACCAGATGTTCGCTTAACACGATCACGTGATGGTAGCACTGGTACTGCAACATTCAGATTTAAGAATCCTAATATTTTAGATCAAAGTACGGCAAAAGAAGGTGAAATCACTGGTATGTATTTAGTTGATGAAGAAGGTGTGCTAGAAACACGTGATGTAAATGCACGTTTTGTGAATGGTAAACCAGAAGCAATTGAATCCATTTATATAATGAAAAATCCTGAAGCATGGGATCGATTTATGAGATTTATGGAACGCTATAGTGAAACCAATGGGTTAGTATTTACAAAAGCTAATTAATTTTAATTTTTAGAATTTATATTATAAAAATATGCGAATTTCACTACATTGGTTAAATGAGTTAGTTAATATTACTAATATTGAATTAGATAGCTTAATTGAAAAATTGACTCTTGGTGGATTTGAAGTGGAAGATGTCTTAAATTTAACAATTGCGAATAAAAAAGATACTATTTTAGACATTTCTGCAACAGCTAATCGAGCTGATAGTTTATCAGTTTATGGGATTGGTAAAGAAGTTAGTGCTTTATTAAATTCACAAACCCATAATTCAATATATTCCACGGGTTCATCATTAACCGAGGAAAGTTTAAAGCAAATTATTTTAGATAATCGTAAAATTAAATCAAACGATTACTCAATTTTTGTTAGTTTTACAGTCAAAAATTTGACAAAGCTTACATCACCTAAATGGCTACAAAACAAATTACTTACTGCTGGATTGACACCATTAAATAATTTATTGGATTATCAAAATTATATTTTATTAGAAACTGGATATCCTTTTGAATTTTATGATTTACAAAAAATTCAAGCAGATTTGGATGATCAAAATTTTGAATTAAAAATAGATGATAATACAGAAATTACTAGTTTAGATGCAAGTAATGGAAACACTTATAATTTGAATAACCAAGTTTTAACTGTTAAAGCAGACGAAAAGATTCTTAGTATTGGAGGAATTATTCCGAACACTCAATATAAGTACGAATCATCAAGTTCATCACTTTTAATTGAAGGGTCCATTTTTAATTCAAAAAGAATTCGTCAAACATCTAGACTATTAGGAATCCGAACAGAACGTTCTGCTAGATACGAAAAAGACTTAACTAAAGGTAAGTTTTTAGAAGCGTATTTACGATTATTATCATTACTAAAAACGCAGAATGAGAATATCGAATGTACACTTCACACCCTAGCTGTACAGCCTGCACAATTGTTACCAAAGATTCAACTTCAGTACGCAACTGTTATTGATATTTTAGGCCCCAATTCTAAAATAAGTGAATTAGAGTTTGTTACACCCAACGAAATATCTACTTATCTTGAACGACTAAATTTTAATTTTTCTTATGAACAAAAAGAATTAATCTGGACTGTTGAAGTCCCAGAAGAACGTTCAACTGATATTAAAAGAGAAATTGATTTAATCGAAGAAATTGGACGATTACATGGATTTAATAACTTTACAACAAGTTTGCCTAAAGTTTTAAAAGTAGGGAAACGAGATATTAGTTACCAAACTCGTAAGAAATTAACATCAGCCTTTCTGGCAGAAGGGTTTACTGAACTTATGCAATATTCTCTAGTTAATCAAAACTTAACAGAATCAATTAACATTATTAATCCTTTATTAGCAGAATGTTCAATTTTAAGGCAAAGTTTATTACCAGGCTTACTTAAAACATTTGTTAATAATATAAAAAATAGTAATACATTAATAAGTGGTTTTGAATATGGTCATATTTTTAAAGGTGATATTTCCAAAACTTATCAAGAGACTGAGTATATTGGTGGAATAATTAGTGCTACTAAGATAAAACAAAACTGGTTATCAAATTCCAAAACACAGGAAAAATTATCATGGTTTGAAGCTAAGGGCCAATTACAAAATATTTTTGATAAGTTGGACCTAACAGTTTATTGGGAATCAGGAGACTTAACGATATACGAAGATTTTTTACATCCCTATAAAACTGCTAATCTTTATTTAGAAGATGGTCAAAAGGTAGGAGTTTTTGGTCAAGTTAATCCTATAAAAGCTAGTTTATTAAATATCACTTCGGATGTTTATTTATTTGAATTAAATTTCGAATTAGTAAGGAATAAAATAAATTCGAATAAACTTTGTTTGTACAAAACATATTCTACTTATCCAAAAATTGTTAAAGATTTATCTTTCTTTATTGATCCAAACATTTCACTTAAAGAAATTGAAACAGTTGTTTCTCAATCGAGTACTCAACTATTAAAAAATATTGAATTATTAGATGTTTATAAAGAAGCAAATAGTACTTCTGATCAAATCAGTATTTGTCTTCAGTTAACATTCCAGTCGGATCAAAAAACACTACTTACAAATGAAATCGAAAGTATTGTAAATAACATAAATAAAAAACTACTCAAAACATTTAATGTAAGCTTACGAACATAAATAATGGGATAATTTTATAAAATATATTTTTATAAAATTATCCTCCTCCCACAATGGTTAAAACTTCTATTTTATCGTTTTGTTGCAGATATGTTTTTGACCACTGGTCCTGGCTACAAACTAAATTATTATATTCTAAAACTAATAATGATGGCTTATAGTTAAAATATGTTAATAATTCTAAGATAGTAATTTTGTTTGAACAACAATATTTTTGACCATTAAAAAAAAAGTATTGATAATTTGTCATAAACTTTAAATTTATTATTTATTACAGATATTAACTTACATTATGGACTAGACTTCAGTATTTTTATTTGATAAAATAAAAGGTGAAGATTATTTCATAATTTTGGCGGGCGTGGCCAAGTGGTTAAGGCAGCGGGTTGTGGTTCCGCCATTCGCCGGTTCAAGTCCGGTCGCTCGCCCAACTAAAAGATATTCTACTTTATTTTTATTATACTGAAAAGCTATTTCTAAGAAAAAAAAACTATGTCACGTTATAGAGGAGCAAAACTAAGAATTACTCGTAAATTAGGCCCGTTACCCGGTTTAACAAATAAAACATCTAAAAAAGATAGTCGTCCAGGTCAACATGGAAAGAGTAACAAAGACAACAAGAAAAAACTAACAGAATATGGTTTACGTTTAGAAGAAAAACAAAAACTAAAATTTAACTATGGACTAACAGAAAGCCAACTATACAGATACATCAAAGAAGCACGAAGACGACAAGGTGTTACTGGCTTAATTTTATTACAATTACTAGAAATGCGTCTGGATACTATTTGTTTTAATTTAGGTTTTGGTAATACAATTGCTAATGCTCGTCAAATCGTTAATCATGGGCATGTTACAGTAAACGGTGAAGTAGTTAGCATCGCGAGTTTCCAATGTCGAATCGATGATAAAATTAGTTTTAAACCAACAACAGTTTCTAAAAACTTAATAACAGAAAACGTAAAAGTAAACCAAAGAGTGGACCTACCTACTCATCTTAAATTTGATTCTGAAAAGGTAGAAGGTCAAGTAACAAATCACTGTTCACGTGAAGATTTAATGTTAGAATTAAATGAGTTACTTGTAATTGAGTATTATTCTCGTCGTTAATTTTTACTATTACAAATTAATAGTCGGGTTTTGTTGAAGAAATTTCTCTCTTCTGATAAAAGGTTTTTATACTGTAAAAATATAAAATATTTTTTTGCTTTTATATATAATTACATGTAAATAGTGATATATTTTTATATACTATTATATTATTATTTTATAAGATTTATAAAGGATTATCAATCATGGATACTCGGTTACTTGTAATTGCTGCTCCAGTACTAATAGCAGGATCTTGGGCTTTATATAATATCGGTCGTTTAGCACTTCAACAACTTCGCCGTATGCGTTAGGTCTGTTATTAAAAAATATAAAGAAATATACTATATATTAAATCATTTCTTTATATTTTTTAATATAGGTAGAATAAGCTATTAAAAAAATATTACTCTTTACTTTAACTTTACTTTTATAGTTTAATAAATTATAATATTCTTACTATTAATTAAAATAAGATAATATGGCAGTTCCAAAAAAGCGAACATCAAAAGCGAAAAAAAACGCTAGAAAAGCTACATGGAAAAGAAAAGCTGATAAAGCAGCCCAAAAAGCATTTTCTTTAGCAAACTCAGTTTTAAAAGGTAATAAAACAAGCTTTATTTACGAATTAACAGAAGAAGAATAAATTCTTCTAAATTGTATAAAGTAAATAAATTTTTGATATACTACGAATTATTTAGTAAACCATCAGTTAGCTCTTTGTTTTACTTAATCCTAATTTGCATAGGGTGTCTTTCTGTATTTTTTGTACTTGGAATGACTCCCTTAATTATAATATTCGATAACATGGGGATGTGGCGGAATTGGTAGACGCACCAGATTTAGGTTCTGGCGACTTTGTTGTGAGAGTTCGAGTCTCTCCATCCCTAATAAATTATAATAATATACCCATAAAGATTTCGGATTTATTTGTAAAAAATTTTTGTAATGAGTTATAATATAAGGTAAATATAGAATTATAGAGAGGAGACTATGTCCCATTTTAGCAATTTATCGACTCAAATTGAAAATATTAATTATTTACAAAAAGCGTTGGAGAATTTACAAGTAGTTCATAAAAAAAAAGCTACTATTAATATTGGTAATTCACATCCTTCTGATACATCAAATGGAAATCTAGTAATTACTGATGTTTGTGAAATTCCTATTAGTTTCCAATGTAAAAAAGATAAATATGTTTTAGTTGTTGATAATCAGTTCTGGAAGCCTTCATTTTCTGTAGAATTATTTCTAGAAAAAATTACTCAACAGTATGCGCGTGAAACAATTATTGGAGAAAGTGAAAAATCAGGTTATACTTTAAGTAGACCAGTTCAAACAACGAACGAGTCTACAGTAATTAACTTACAGAAATGGAAATTGGTTAACGATTTTGCTTAATAGAAATTCGCAAAAACCCCGTTCCCTATAAAATACGATTATTTTATAGGGAACGGGGTTTTTCATTTTAAACTATCTAATAATTTTTAATTTATTTGCTTAAAAGATACAACATATAAAGTATGTTACATACAAGACTAATATTGATATTTCTTTTTATATAGTGTTAAAATTTTCTAGTATTAAAAACCTAATATTTATGAGGTTGATAACCCATATATAAACGAGTTAGTAACATCTAAGAAATTATTACAAAAATATGAATATTTATATATTATGCAATTAGCGATCTGATAAGTAATATTTTTTTATTTAATATTATTATATATATAATAACTTAACAATTTTATCTCGTACTAGTATATGAAATTTAATGATGAATTAACACTATTATTAAAAGCTAGATATCCCATTATCTATATAAATACATTTGAAGAAGATCGTGTAGAATATATTATTCGTAAGAATATTAAAACAAGTTTGAATCGTGGGATTTATAGTTGGGATTTTATTGATGGGTATAGTAATAATCCTAATAATGAAGGCTTTGCTAAACGAAATCCATTACAAGCTTTGGAGTTAGTAGAACGTTTGACTCCCGAAACTCCAGCCGTCTTTTTATTAAAAGACTTTAATAAATTTTTAAATGATATTTCGATAGCTCGAAAACTAAAAAATATTACTAGAATATTAAAGTTACAACCTAAAACAATTATTATTATTGGGTCCGAGTTAAACATTCCGAGCGATTTGCAAGATTTAATAACAATGGTCCAGTTCAATTTGCCTACAGAAAAAGAAATTGAGCATGAATTAACGAGATTACTTAATTCCTTAAAAATAACGATTGATAATATATTAATGGAAAATCTTATTCAAGCTTGCCAAGGGTTATCTTTAGAAAGAATTCGCCGAGTACTTTCTAAAATAATTGCTACTTATCGAACAATTGATAGTAATAGTGTTGGGTTGCTTTTAGATGAAAAAAAACAAATAATTCGCCAAACAGAAATTTTAGAATATTGGTCAAGCGATAAAAAAATCCAAAATATTGGAGGAATTGATAATTTAAAAGATTGGTTACTCAAACGTAAAACATCATTTAGTACACAAGCTTCAAATTATGGTTTACCAATTCCTAGAGGACTATTATTAGTGGGTATTCAAGGAACTGGGAAGTCTTTGACTGCAAAAGCTATTGCTTCGGAATGGCAACTACCCTTACTAAAATTAGATGTCGGCAAGCTTTTTGGTGGTATTGTAGGTGAGTCAGAATCTCGTTTACGTCAAATGATTCAAGTTGCTGAAACAATATCACCTTGTATTCTTTGGATTGATGAAATGGATAAAGCATTCGCAAATACTGATAGTAAGGGAGATAGTGGAACAAGTAATCGTGTTTTAGCTACATTTATTAGTTGGCTTTCAGAAAAAACAAAACCTGTTTTTGTTGTAGCAACAGCAAATAATGTAGAACTTTTACCATTAGAAATCATTCGAAAAGGACGATTTGATGAAATTTTCTTCTTAGATCTTCCAAAGAAAAATGAACGTGAGCAAATTTTTAAAATTCACATAAAAGAATTTAGACCAAAAACATGGGAAGAATTTGACTATAAAAAATTAGCTCAATTTTCTGAATCTTTTTCTGGAGCTGAAATTCGACAAAGTATTATTGAAGGTATGTATTTTGCTTTTTATGAAAAACGTGAATTTACTACAGATGATATTTGTATGGCCTTAAAAGAACAAATACCACTTTCTCAATTAGATAATAGTAAAACTTTAAAATTACAAAGTTGGGCTACGTCAGGTCGGATACGTTTAGCATCTTCAAAAATGATTGATTAATTTAGTATTCTTATAAAAAACTTTTTACTTAGATTTTAATTAGGTTAGTTTTTATACTTTTATTATCTTTATCACCCTTATTTATTGGATTAGAATATATAACATAGCGTAGAAATTTCATTTAGGTCCTTAATTAGGCTAATGGTAGAGTAATTTTTAGTTAATTCGTAAAAACTAATCCACAATCTATGTTTATAAAAAATTTTTAGTACAAATAAATCAACTATTCAAAATATTTTAAAAGGATTTGTTATTTATGAAAACCCGGTTTTTTAGATATATTGCAGATCTTCGATTTGCAATTTTCATTCTCCTACTTATCGCAATCTGTAGTATTATTGGTACAGTTATCGAGCAAGACCAACCAATTGAAACATATAAATTAAATTATCCTATAACAGCACCAGTTTTTGGTATTTTCTCATGGGATTTTATTCTTAAATTTGAGTTAGACCATGTTTATAAAACATGGTGGTTTATTGCGTTAATAATTTTATTTGGAACAAGTTTACTGACTTGTACATTCTTACAACAATTTCCATCGTTAAAGGTTGCTCGCAGATGTCAATTTTTAAGACGTCCCACTCAATTCCGACGCTTAAATTTATCTGCAAAATTAGAATACTTAAACTTAAACCAATTTCTACTTCAAATAAAAAGAAATAAATACCTAATTTTTCAACAGAAGAATATGTTGTATTGTTATAAAGGATTAATTGGTCGTATTGCACCTATTGTCGTTCATTTAAGTATGATTCTAATTTTAATGGGAACTGTTATAAGTTCTTTAGTGGGATTTAAAGCACAAGAAATTATTCCAAAAACAGAAATTTTTCATATTCAAAATATTGTAGGAAGTGGTCAATTTACAAATATTCCAAAATTATCAAATCGAATTAATGATTTTTGGATTACATATAGTAAGAATAACAGCGTTAATCAATTCTATTCTGATATTTCCACATTGAATGACAATGGAAAAGAGATTGCGCGCCAAACGATTTATGTAAATTCTCCTTCAAAATATAATGGAGTTACCTATTATCAATCCGATTGGAATTTACTCGCATTACGAATTAAAAACGAACTTGGTCAAGTTTCCCAATACCCATTAATCCCACTCTTAAATAAGCAAGACAAATTATGGGTTTCTTGGATTCCATTAACATCCGATTTAAATCAAGGATTAACTATATTAATTAATAATTTGGAAGGATATTTATCAGTTTATAATAATGAAGGAACTTTTCTAGGTAATCTTGAATTAAATGAAAGAAATCAATTTTTGAAGTCATTTACGTTAGCTGATATTATTTGTGCCACAGGTCTTCAAATAAAAGTAGATCCAGGTATTAAAATAGTTTATACAGGTTTTGGATTATTAATGATAAGTAGTGTAATTAGCTATATTACTTATTCTCAGTTTTGGATTATTAAAAATAATAATAATATTTTTGTTGGTGGTGCTACGACAAGAGCAACTTTTGAATTTGAACTTGAATTTTCAAAATTAATAAATAAATTTAAAATTAAAAACTAATAAAATTATAGACTTAGTCTTATAATTAAATTTAACCAGTTAAAAACTTGGGAAGATTTTAAATTATAAAAATGTTATTATGACAGCAACTTTAGAAAGACGCGAAGGCGTTTCATTATGGGAGCGCTTCTGCGCTTGGATTACAAGTACTGAAAACCGTTTATACATCGG